>Ga0209641_10001497_pt1 | contig 20769 bp, 19 predicted proteins | sample RifCSP16_1_FD_184022 | JGI IMG/M metagenome (GOLD analysis project Ga0209641, IMG submission 184022) | Soil microbial communities from Rifle, Colorado - Rifle CSP2_sed 16_1 (SPAdes) (version 2) | ecosystem: Environmental > Terrestrial > Deep subsurface > Rock core/Sediment | place: Rifle... | reverse complement strand
TTTTCAATAGTGCGTCGGAGTTGGTGGCCAGATTATTGAGAATCTGGTTCTGGTGATTTAAGGCGGTGGTCCCACCCGTTCCCATTCCGAACACGGTCGTGAAACGCCGTACTGCCGATGATACTCAAAAGGGAAAGTAGGTAGTCGCCAGAACTAGGTTCTCAAGGTCAAAAAACCGTCTTGCTGACGATTTTTTGATGTGCTATGGTGAGCAGGAATTAAAAACGAATTTTGGAAAGGGGAAATTTATGACACCTTTTTTGGAGGAGATTGGTAGAGAGACGTTTATCCGATTTAGAATTTGGGAGATTGTCTCGAAGGATGATTTCGAGCCGCATCGCGCACTTGGGATGACAAACGAGACCTTTAGGGAAGCTGTTCACTTCATCTTTGGCCCGTTGTACGCCTGCCAAAAGTTTTTCGTCCCATGCTCGAGATTATGGAGAGGGTTAAACTCGAAACTCGCGGAACAATGGTCAGGATACCAATCTGCGGCCATACAAAGATAATGAACGAAGATCGGCATACCGATTTCTTGATTCCGCTAGAAACTTTTGTGCGCGGCGCCTTAGAGTATCTAGCTGATATCCAAAAAATTGCAATTTGGGAAAGGCCAACATCCCTTGGGGAAAGCGGCCGTTCCTTTTTGCGGAAGTGGGATGCGGTACTTGATGAACTGCGCAAAAAAGCGAAAGTGGCATGATTCTCTAATTTCAAAAGGCATCGGCCGATTAAGCCGAAACGCGCCGGATTCTTCGACAGAGGAGTCCGGCGTTTTTTTATTCGTTGACAGACGCGATTATTTTTATAAGCTAGATATATGGCTAAGGCAAAGAAAATTACAACTGAGCACTTGGCGGGTATGGTTGGGCGCGGGTTTAATGATATGGGACAGAAGATAGATAAGGGATTTGAAACTATGGATAGGGGATTTGCTGCCAACGAACGGAATTTTTCGGAGCTTGGACAAGTTTTGCAGGCGATTTTGAAACAGGTGAATAGATTGGGCGATGTGAAGACATTAGAAGAGCGAATTCTGCGACTGGAGAAAAAAGCAGGGATTCGATAATTCTTATCTAAGAATAAAAAATGCCGTCCTTGCCGACGGGGTTTTTATTTGGTAGAGTGAATCGAATTTGAAAACGGAGGTGAATTATGGTTGATCTTATTATTGCTCTCGTGGCCGGGATTTTTATCGGTGGTTTTCTTTGCTACCGGCTTGTCGAAATCGAAATGGGCTGGCAGAAGCTCAATCGCGACGAGTTCGACGAAATATGCAGGGCTAGCAACATCGACGAGCTTCGCAAAAGCAAGTTTTGCATGGCATCAAACTTTTTATATCTGGTTTTGATGGCGGTTGCCAGAGACGATTTGCTCGAGAGGATGTTCATGGCTCTGATGATGCCTATTATCGGAATCTGCCGAATCTTTGCGGAAATACGAGAGACGATTAACGGGGCGATAGCCAAACTCGGTAGGCCACCCTGTTAAAATCTGCTGCCACTTACTCCAGGGGTTGGCTGATGGGGTTAGGTTCGCCTCCACTCCCTACCCCATTACCTTTCTGGCTAGCCCCGTCCAAACTTAAACGCCGTTTTCACGTACCCTCGTGGAGACGGCGTTTTTTTATTACAATGTATTTATGGCCTTATCCTGGGCATTAAAAAAACAGATCAAGATTTTAGCTGTTTTGGCGGTAATTATTTTTGCGATTGTTGGCTGGGTTATATATTCATTCCAGCCCGCGCCTACCTGCTCGGATCAGAAATTAAACCAGCACGAAGAAAGAATTGATTGCGGAGGGGAATGCGAGGCGTGCGTGATCGACCCGAAAGATTTGGTTGTATCATGGACGCGGCCGTTCGAGGTAACTCCTGGAAATTACGACATCGCGGCCTTGGTTGAAAATCCAAACCTGTATTATGGCTCCAGAGAAATTAAATACACCTTTTTTCTATATTCTGATAATGTCCTCGTAGGCTCCATAGAAGGCAAAACATTTTTAAACCCAAGAGAAAAGTTTATGATTTTTGAAAGCGGAATCGCGACAAAAGAGCGAACGGCGAATCGGGCGACGATCGAAATTAAAGAAATAAAGTGGAAAAAGTTTGATAAGGAGCGGGCCAACATTCTTGTATCATCAAAAGGGTTCGAAAACGCTCCAAATGGACGCGCGGAAGTTGTATTGAAAAACCAGACGCTTTTTCCGATTAAAAATATTTATGTCACGGTTGCGCTGAACGATTCTTTCGGGAACACGGTTGGAGTGAGCTCAACAAGAATTGACGAAATTTCAGCAGAGGATTCGAGAGAAGTTTTTTTCACGTGGCGCACCCCGGTTGAATTCGCTTCCTCAACGGAAGCATATCTGCGGACGAATCTGACGGAATAATGGCAAAAATTTTAGGCAGGCCAAATATTGACATCGTTCTTGTGGCAGCTATGGTCCCTCTTTTTTTGGCCGGGCTCATAACGATGAAGGGACTCGGCAATTTGGATGCATCCGGGGTTATTGACCCCAATTATTATTTCAACCGGCAATTAATCTGGATTTTTACAGGTTTTGTTTTATTTTTTTTGGCTTCCTCGGTTGATTGGAGGATTTTAAGGAGCGGGCGGCTATTATTTTCCACGTATATTGCCGGAATTTTAATTTTGGCGGCGCTCTTAATTTTAGTTAACGCGGTCCGAGGAGCCCGCGCATGGATTCAGCTCGGGTTATTTTCAATCGAGCCGGCAGAGATTATGAAGCTTGTTCTAATTCTAGTCCTAGCCAAATATTTTTCCCGAAGACACGTGGAGATCGCCCACATTAAACATATTATTATATCCGGAATTTATGCCGCCATCCCCACCTTATTGATTTTTCTTCAGCCTGATTTTGGGTCGGCGATAATATACGTTTCGATTTGGTTTGGGATGATATTTGTTTCCGGAGTTTCAAAGAAACATTTGTTTTTAGTTTTAGCGCTTGGTATTTTGACGTTCGCGGTCGCGTGGCTATTCATACTCGTTCCTTATCAGAAGGCCAGAGTCCTCACATTTTTGAATCCGGCGCTGGATCCGCGTGGCGCGGGATATAACGCAGTACAATCCATGATCGCCGTCGGCTCAGGAGGGATTTTTGGCAGGGGAGTCGGGTACGGGGTCCAGTCACGCCTGGAATTTTTGCCGGAGCACGAAACGGATTTTATTTTCGCGGCCTTCGCGGAAGAGTGGGGGCTCGTCGGAATACTTGTGCTTTTTACTTTCTACGCCCTGCTTTTGTGGCGAATTTTAAACGCGGCCTTCAGGGGAGAATCAAATTTTGAAAAACTTTTCGGGATCGGACTTTTCTTCATGATTTTAAGCCATTTTATAATCCATATCGGCATGAATTTGGGAGTCTTGCCGATTACCGGGATTTCGCTCCCGTTTTTGAGCTACGGAGGATCGCATACAATAACTCTTCTTCTCGGTCTCGGCATTTTGATGGGAATGCAAAACTACGGTCTTGTCTCGTCTCGGCTTGGCGTGACTAAAGATTTAAATTTGGTGTAAAAACAAAAAAGCCCATGGATGTCAATAGTTTGACTTTGAGAGGGGGATATGTTATCTTTTAATAACGATATATGCAGTCTTTTAACGCTATTAAGGTTAGCGAAGAGTTTTTGGGAGCGCTCCCGAAACGGGTCAGGGATGTCATAGAGCGCCGTTTTGGTATTGGGAAATCAAAGGATAGAAAGACTTTGGAGGCCATCGGCAATTCCTACGGAATTACCAGAGAGAGGGTCAGGCAGATTGAGGCATATGGGTTAAAAAAGCTGAATGCCAACGACGCTATCAAAGAAAAAAACGAAGTTTTTGATGCGCTAAGATCCGAGCTTTTAAAGCGCGGGGGCATTGTCGAGGAAGAAAAATTTTTGTCTTCTCTTGCAAAAACGCAAGAGGAGAAAAATAGCATCAGGTTCCTTTTGACTTTAGCCCAGGATTTTAAGCGAATCAAAGAGGACGAAGAATTTTCCGGACGCTGGAGTGCGGACGAGAAGCTTGCTTCCGCTTGCCACGAAACTCTGCGCAAATTACACAAGGATCTCGAAGGAAAAGACCCAATGGAAGATGTGGAGATTAAGACAAAGCTTGCCCAAATTGCCCAAACTAATTTTAGCCAAAATCTCGGACCGGATGCGCTTGAATCATGGCTTTCAATATCAAAAATGGTTGCCCAAAACCAGCTGGGGGGCTGGGGCTTGGCTGACTCTCCCCACATCTCTCCAAGAGGGGTTCGCGACCTCGCGTTTTTGGTGATGAAGCAGCACGGATCGCCCATGCATTTTTCCGAAGTAACCCAAGCGATTAAGAAAAATCTATCAGAGCCTGCACACCTGCAAACCGTCCACAACGAGCTGATTAAAGATGATCGGTTTGTTTTGGTTGGGCGCGGGCTTTATGCTCTTCGCGAATGGGGTTACCAGCCGGGAACAGTAAAAGACGTGATAAAAAATATCCTGGCCTCGGCGGGGCCTCTGCCAAAAGAGAAAGTGATAGAGAAGGTTCTAAAAGAGCGCCACGTTAAAACAGCGACTATACTTATAAATCTCCAAGATAAACGCAATTTCAAATCTTTGGATGATGGGTCTATTGCCCTCGTTTAAGTTTTTTCACATTTTAATTTTTTTATGGATATCCTTACAGAAATACAGGATGTGTTATTAGGCCTTTGGTGGGTCTGGCTGACCTTTATGTTTGGCTGGATGTTCGTTTCGTTATGGATGGCCTGGCGGCAGGCATTATTCAAGAGCAAGATAGTCTGGACGGTATTAGATATAAAATTGCCGCGGGAAGCCAAAAGGGGCCCAAAAGTTATGGAGCAGATAATGATGAACATTTGGGCTCTCCGCAATACGCCCGGCAATATGTATGAATGGTATTGGGACGGGGAGACAACGCAATGGTACTCTTTTGAAATTGTCAGCTTCGGCGGGGACATCCATTTTTATCTGCGCATACCGGCGCGCTATATCAATATTATTAAAGCGAATTTCTACGGACATTATCCCGACTGCGAAGTCGAAGAGGTGGAAGATTATTTGAATCGCCTTCCGAAATCTGTCCCAGATCTATACAGAAACGGATATGAAATATTCGGTCTTGAAATGTTTCTCGCGAAGAATAATGCATACCCCGTTCGGACATATTTGGAATTTGAGTCGGACGAGGAAACGCAGAATATCGATCCGATCGCTGGATTGCTTGAAGTTCTTTCTAAGATTCAATCAGACGAAGTTGTAATGATGCAGATTGTCGCCCGTCCAGCATCAACAAATCCACCCAATAAATTAGTTAAACTCTCGGAAGCAGAGATTAAACGGCTTAAAGAAGAAGCTATCAAGAAAGCCCCAAAGAAAGGGGCGATCTTGGATTTTGAGGATACCATTGGTGCAATATCGTCGCGAACGCCCGGAGAGACGGAGACGATGAAAGCGATTGAGCGCAAAGCAACGAAAAACTATTTTGAAACCGTGGTTAGGTATGTTTATTTGGCTCCAAAGGAAGGGTTTAATATTGTTTTGCCGTATAGAGGCCTTCGCATTGCTTTCCAACAGTTCAGCATTCCCAACTCGAATCATTTCGACGTAAATTATCAAACTTGGACTAGGACATGGATTTGGGAATATCCGTATATATTCCCGAAGAGGCGAGGCGCAGCGCACAAGGCGCGGCTGTGGGACAACTTCCGCACCCGCAGATTGCCGCAGGGAACGTTTATGGGGAAACTCGCTCAGTTCCATATTTTTACTTCCTCGTTTTCGCAAAGACTTTCGCTTTTAAATACGGAAGAGCTCGCAACGCTTTGGCACCTTCCGACGGAGGCTGTCGTAACCCAGCCAATTATGGAAAGGATAGAAGCAAAAAAGATGGGCCCTCCTCCAAATTTACCAATCTTTCGCGAGGGGAACAGGGAATTGCCCGGTATCATGAAACAACATGGAGGACTTTGATCCGATCGGAGGGGGATTTTTGGTTAGATGGATTGCAGATTTTCTGTCCGGAAATTCGGGCGTAGGCGGCGGAAGGGATTTTTCCGCCATCTATTCTATTTTGGGGTTTTTCAAAATTATTTTTATCTTCTTCTTAGCGCTTTTTGTTATCGGGATCGTTTATGTAATTTACGAACTTCGTAAGTTTCGCCCAAACTACAAGCTCGTCTACGAAGAAAGCACTTTGCCTCAAAGGAAACTTGCGGGGGAACACTGGATAAAAATAATGCAGCGGTTCAATGCGGGAACGGAATCGGATTGGAGGCTCGCGATTGTCGAAGCGGATAGTTTGGTTGACGAGATTTTTAAGAGAATTGGTTTTGACGGAGAAACGCTTGGAGAAAGAATCGCTTCAATTTCAGAGCGCGAGGTCCACTCAATCCCGGAATTAAAGGATGCACATAAAATGCGCAACAACTTGGTCCATACCCCCGGCTATAAAATAAAAAGAGAGGATGCGGAAAGAGCATTACGCCATTACTATAACGTTCTTGAAGAACTCGAGATGATATAATTTAATATGGCCAACGAATCAAAAGTCCAGATAATAACTCATGCCCCTCCGCCTCCGGATTTGCCGGTCTATCAGCGCATAGATCCGAAAAACGTAAATTTTTTCGGGCGCACGAATTATGTCGCTGCTCTTGAGGAAAAAAAGTTTATCTTTGGCATAAAAAGAAACGATCGCAGGCGCCATATGTATATAATCGGAAAATCTGGCGTCGGGAAATCGAAACTTTTGGAATTATTGATACGCCAAGACGTCGCATACGGGCACGGGCTTTGCTTGATTGACCCGCACGGGGACGTTATCGAGGAAATTTTGAATTTTGTTCCGGAAGAGCGGATTAAAGATGTCGTTGTGATTGATCCTTCGGACACGAAATTTCCCGTTTCGTTCAACCCACTGGATAATGTGCACCCCGAAATGAAGCACCAATTTACTCAGGGGTTAATTGAAGTCATGGAAAAGCAATTCGGCGCCAACTGGACGCCACGGCTCGAGCACGTTTTCCGGTTCACAACTCTCGCCCTCTTGGATTACCCCGCGGCGACCATGCGCGGAATGATCTCAATGCTGACAGACCGCGAATACCGCCAACGCGTCGTCGACTATATTACTGACGACATGGTTAAGCGCTTCTGGGCGGTTGAATTCGCGGACTGGTCCGAGAAATTCGATACGGAAGCGATTATCCCTCTTGTAAACAAACTCGGACAGTTTCTATCCGACCCGCTTTTGAGGAATATTTTTGCGCAGAGGGAGAATAAAATAGATCTCGAGGAGATAATGAATGAAAAGAAAATTCTTTTGATAAATCTTTCAAAAGGCCGGCTTGGCGAGGAGAATTCAAGTTTCTTCGGATCAATGTTTATTACGAAAATCAAACAAGCAGGTATGGCGCGCGCATCTTTGCCCGAAAAAGAGCGTGTGGATTTTTATATGTATGTTGACGAGTTTCATAATTTGGTAACGAATACTTTCGAGAATCTTTTTTCGGAAGCGAGGAAATACGGACTATGCCTCACGGTCGCTCACCAGTATTTGGAGCAATTACTTCCCGCGGTCCGGGCGACAGTTTTAGGAAACTGCGGAACGTTGGTCATATTTAGGATTGGCGGGGACGATGCTAAGCGTCTTGAATCAGAAATGACCCCGATTTTTAAAGCGAAAGACATGCTGAATCTGGGGATGAAAGAGTTTTACGTAAAAATGACTATAGACGGAAACACTTACGACCCGTTTTCCGCGGAAACTTTGAATGTGATGCCAGCCCCGCATAAAAGTTTTAAGGAAGAGATTATAAAAAATGTCCGGGTAACCTACGCGATGCCGGTCGAGGAAGTAAAAACGAAACTCGAAGCGGAAGAAAAAGAGCTTTTATTCGGGAAGAAAGGGAAACCAGCCGAAAGCGAGGAGAAAATAGAGGAAAAAATGGAATTGAAAAAAGAAGATGGGAAAAAGGAGGGCCCCGCCCCGATGGTGTAATTTTTGAATTAAAAAAGGGCGGATGTGAAGTCCGTCCTTTTTATTGAGAGCCTATTTTAGAGATCATGAGAATCAAAATGACCGAAACCATCACAAAGGCTCTGAGGGCGTAGATTGTCGCCAATAGATCATTTTTTCTCATCGCGACTGCAATCGAAAACAATCCAGCTAGCCAGATGCTTCCCCACAGTATGAATGACTCTTCGTTGGTGTTAGCGTGCCAAAGTTTGGAGAAAGTAGGGAAATACGCAATGAATAAAATGAACTGGGAGGATAAATTTGTTGTGAAATGATTTCGTTTGATGAACCAGATAACGACTATGAGTGCCGAGAGAGATCCGCAAATCTTGTCTGTTGTGCTGATCGGGAAAATGCTCCAACCCCGCTTCGCCAATATTGCTACGACTATGCAGGTCACAACGAAGACATCGCACAGATTCATAATATTGTCGGACAAATCCAAGCTGCCTTCCTCTGCGTCGTTTCCTTTGTTGAATTTATAACTGGTCAAACTTACAGTCACAGCAATAAAGAAAAGAAACCATGTTGCAAATGTCCCCGCAGGTTCCCCGTCGCCGATTATCCACACATAATATAGGCCACAACCAAGTATTAGGAATGATGCAACTATTTTCAGGACTTTATCCATTCAACCTACCTCCTAAAATAAATTAAGGAAATTTGGTTTAATCTAGCATTTTTCTCAAAAATAGTCAATAATAATGGATATGAATTCAGAAACGCTCGTATGCCAAAATTGCAAACAAAACTTCGTCATCGAACCGGATGATTTTAAGTTTTATGAAAAGATGCAGGTGCCGCCGCCGACATGGTGCCCCAATTGCCAGTTGATGCGTCGGCTTTCGTTTCGAAATGAGCGGATGCTCTATCACAGGAACGAATCGCTGGAGGGCGAAGAGGTCATTTCGATTTTTTCGGCAGACAAGCCCACGACTATCTATACCCAGGAATACTGGCAATCTGATAAGTGGGATCCAATGAGTTATGGCCATGATATTGATTTCTCTCGGCCGTTTTTAGAACAATTTGGCGAGCTCATTAAAAGAGTTCCGTGGATGAATCTTTTTAATTGGAACAATGTGCGTAGCGAATACTGCAATATGACCACGGACAACAAAAATTGTTATCTAGTTTTCGGTGGAGATTTTAATGAAGATTCGGCCTATTCCACGTTTAACTTCCATAGCAAAAATGTCTATGAAACGTATTGGGTCAATAAGTGCGAGCTGTGCTACGAGGATATTGATGCTGAGAATTCCTATAAAGTTTTTTTCAGCCAGTACGTTCGGGATTCTACCGATTCAATTTTTATTTACGACGGCGCAAATCTCAATAACTGCGTGGGGTGCGTAAATTTGCGCAGCAAATCCTACGCAATATTCAACGAGCAATACACCAAAGAGGAATATGCACAAAAAATCGCAGAGTTTGACTTCGGCAGCTTCAAAAAGATGAGCGTGTTTAAAGAGAAATTTCAAGCCTTCAAGCTGAAATTTCCGAGACGCTTTGCTCAAATTGTAAAGGCACCTGGGTCTACTGGAAATAATATTTATAATGCCAAAAAAGCCGTGAATTGTTTTGATATTGATGACGCCGAAGATGTAAAGAATTTCTTTTTGGGAGGATGGGGCTTAAAGGATGCGAGAAACTGCGATCACGGCGGGCATAAATCGGAATTACTCTATGATTCGATCGCAACATTTTCGAATACGAGCAGGATAAAGTTGTCGCTCATTACCTCCTCATCTCACGACATTACCTATTCATATAATAGTCGGGGTTCACATGATTGCTTTGGTTGCGTTGGGATCAAAAACAAAAGCTACTGTATTTTGAATAAACAATACAGTAAAGAGGAATACGAAGCATTAATTCCGAAAATAATTCAGCAAATGAACGACATGCCATATGTCGATAAGAGGAGCCACTTTTATAAATACGGGGAATTTCCCCCGTCGGAATTTAGTCTATTCGCCTATAACGAAACTGTCGCGCAGGAATACTTTCCACTCACCAAAGAAGAAGCTCTCAAACAAGGTTATGTATGGAAAGAGCCAGAGAAAAGAAACTATCAAATCACTATAAAATCTCAAGATCTTCCAGACCATATCAAAGACGTAGAAGATTTAATTCTTGAGCAAATCGTTGGTTGCGAGCACGAGGGGAAGTGTAATGAAAACTGCACCGAGGCATTTAGGATTATTTCTCAAGAATTAAATTTTCTGCGCAAACAGAATTTACCCCTGCCGCGTTTATGTCCAAACTGCAGACACTACCAGCGCATTAAACAGCGTAATCCATTAAAACTCTGGAAACGAAAATGCCAATGCGCAGGAACTAAATCAGAGAACCAAATCTATGCAAATACTATTAAACACGAACATGGCGAGAATCACTGCGATAACAATTTTGAGACGACTTACGCTCCTGAAAGACCGGAGATTGTTTATTGTGAGAGTTGTTACTTGAAGGAAGTAGTATAAAGTAGGTTGACTTTTGTGTTAGAATATAGTTATGGCGGAATTGCAGGCAACAGAGCAGGAAAAAGTTGTATATTTCGCCAAAACCAACTTCCGCGGGTCGGATAGGGTTTTTGGCATAAAAAAGCGCGATCGGCGCCAGCATTATTATGTTGTCGGAAAAACCGGGACAGGGAAGTCCGAGCTTTTAAAAAATTTGATTTTGCAGGATATCAATAACGGCGAGGGAGTCGGGGTGGTTGATCCTCACGGCGAGCTCGTTGAAGATATTTTAAGAAAAATACCGGCGGCGAGAATAAATGACGTTATTTATTTCAATCCATCGGACATGGATAACCCTATCGGTTTTAACGTGCTTGAAGTTCCAAATCCTCTGTATAAACATTTGGTCGTATCTGACTTGATGGCGATTTTCACAAAAATTTGGGCGAACGTATGGTCCGCTCGTATGGAATATATTTTGCAAAATTGTATTTTGGCGCTCCTTGATACGCCTGGAACGACCCTTTTGGGAATCCCGAGAATTTTGGTTGATAAAAATTATCGCGAACGCATTGTTAGGAATATCAAGGATCCGGTTGTGCGGTCGTTCTGGACGCACGAATACGAAACTTGGCGCGACCAATTCAGGAATGAGGCGATCGTCCCGATCCAAAACAAAGTCGGCCAGTTTTTAAATACACCCTTTGTCCGGAACATCGTCGGCCAGCCGAAAAGCACTTTAAATATTCAGGATGTCATGAATTCAGGCAAAATTCTTTTGGTGAATGTTTCGAAGGGGAGGATGGGGGAGGACAACGCAGCGCTCCTTGGCGCTATGATTATCACGAAATTGCAATTGGCGGCGATGGAGCGAGTTCGGATTGTCGAAGAGGAACGAAAGGATTTCTATCTTTATATCGACGAGTTCCAAAATTTCGCGACAGATTCTTTTGCTTCAATTCTCTCGGAGGCGAGGAAATACCGGCTGAATTTGATTATTGCGCACCAATATATAGGCCAGCTTGTCTCGGATACATCAACCAAAGTGCGGGACGCGATTTTTGGCAACGTCGGGACGATGCTTGTGTTTAGAGTTGGCGCTGCGGATGCGGAGGCTCTGGAATCGGAATTCGAGCCGGAATTCGTCATTCAGGATATCTGCAATCTCCCGAACTACAACGTTTATTTAAAATTAATGGTGAACGGAGTCACTTCTCGTCCGTTTTCCGCGACGACTTTGCCGCCGATGCGATGGGGAGAAACGGAAGACCATAGCGATAAGATTATAAAGGTTTCAAGGGAGAGATATGGAATGGATCGAACGGAAGTTGAGTCCCGGATAGAAAAATGGGCGTCTTCCTTATTTGAAAACGAACCTGAGGACGAAGGCCCGAAAGAGAAATTCAAGACTCGGTGTTGGGTTTGCGGAAAGGAAGTCAACGTCCCATTTAAACCTGATGATGTTAGGCCAATCTATTGCTCGGAGGACCTGAAAAAAGTGGAAGCGGGGGAAATTGCCCCAGCGCAAAAAAGAAAGCCTATCGGAGGGGGTGGAAGAAGCAGGGATGAATTTTCCGGATCCCTATCGAATCTCGGTATAGAATTTGGAACAGAGGAGCAGGCAGATAAAAAACAAATGGGAGGTCCGCCAGAACGGACATTTAGGCCGCCCCAAGATAAACCGCAAGCAAGGCCCCAGCAATTTGAAGGGCGCCCTCCCATAAGCACCCCGGCAACTTCACCGAGGGAAGGGCAATTTGTTTTGCGCCAAAATAAGTCTGATTTTAAATCAATTTCACTTTCAGAACTTAAGCCAAGAGCGTCAGTTAATCGGGAGAATGTTAAAAAGGGCCCGGATTTGAAAGGGCTTCGCGAAGCCTTGCAAGGCATAGCCAAAGGGGACAATAATAAAGAAGGGGAAAAATAATATGGCAATTTTAATTATTTTTCTAGGATTCTTTGCTTTACCATTTTTTGCTGACGCCTCCGTTGTTATAAACGAAATTTCTTGGATGGGGACTTCGAATTCAGCTCAGGATGAGTGGATTGAATTGTATTCGGATTCGGGAGCCAATCTTGAAGGCTGGATTTTGAAAACTGTAGACGATGCAATGAGTATTCCCCTTTCTGGTTCGATTCCCGCAGGCGGGTATTTTTTAATTGAGCGGACTGACGATTCGACGGTCCCGAATGTGAGCGCGGATTTAATTGCGCCGTTCGGCTCCGGACTTTCAAATTCCGGCGAGATTTTAATTTTGACTAATTCCTCGGGGGGCGAGGAAGATCGCGTTGATGCTTCGGGCGGATGGCAAGCAGGAGACAATACGACGAAAGATACTATGCAGAAATCTTCTCCAACGGGGTGGGTTACTGCTCCGTGGACGCCAAAAGCTTTGAATACAACACAAGCGTCAACGCCTCCTTCATCGACGCCTTCTCCAACACCAACGCCAACTCCGACAACAGGCGGGTCTGGAGGATCTGCAAATGTAACCGAAGAAACTAAAACAATCAGCGCAAAAATAACTTCCGAGGATGTCGGGATCTCCGGAGCGGATGTTTTCTTTTATGGGAGTGCTTTTGATTTTGGAGGGAAAGAGATGGTTGCGCAAAGATATTTCTGGAATTTTGGGGACGGCAAAACCGCGCTGGGAAGAAATGTCCTGCATGCATACCAGTTTCCCGGGATTTATCAGGTTTCCCTGTCCATTAGTCTGGGGGAAAATTCTGCCTCTGGATATAAATCTGTTGAGATTATTCCATCGGAAATCTTTATATCGGAAGTGATCCCCGGTTTGGATTCATGGGTAGAGTTAAAAAATAGCAGTTCTAAGAGGATTGAAATAACCGGATGGACAATTCAATCTCAGGGGAAAAATTTTTCCCTGCCTTCAGGGACATTTATAGGCTCTTCGGCGTTTTTGGTAATACCGGGAGATGTGAGCGGGATTTCGCTCGCGGATTCCGGTGAAGTTCTTTTGCTTTATTCCTCCGGAAAGACTGCCGACTCGTTTCGCTATTCCGGAAATTTATCTAGCGGCCAAAGTTTTACGCGAATCGGAGCCGACATAAAAATAACAGTAGCCTCGCCAGGAAGCGGAGGAGGAAAAATTGCGCAGAAAATTGTTGCGCCAACCCCGTCAGTAAAAAAAATTGAAACAACTTTCAAAAAAAATTCTGTGGAGAATATTCCGGCTGAAGCAGAAATAAAAATAGAGCCCGAGGCGCAAACTGCTCAAGTTTCAGATTCTTTTTTTTCTGGGAGTATATTATATTGGGGCCTCGCCGCTATCGGCATAGGTCTTCTTGCTGGGCTTGGGTTTCTCGCGTCAAGACGAGTATAGGGAATAAGTCTTCTCGCGCATTTTTTCGAGAGAAAAGTTATTTTGAACCCGCTCGCGGGCATTTTTGCCGAGTTTTTTGGCCTCTCTTGGATTCTGGATAAAATTTTCCAGAATTGCGCCGAGGGCTTCCGGATTTTCAGGGGGAATGAGAATCCCTGTTTTGTCTGAATTGATAATGTCAAGATTTCCTCCGACGGTGGTCGCGACGATTGGAAGTTTCGCCAGTGATGCCTCGAGGAGAGCATAGGGGAAACCTTCTTTTCTGGATGGAAAAACGAAAATATCGAATGCTTTGAGATATTGCGCGGCTTCCGGGATAAACTCCATGGTTTTTATTCTTGTCTGGGCGCCTACCTCCTTGATTTTCGAAAAAAGCATTTGTTTTTCTGTGTTTCCCCCGCTTCCGATCATGATTACCACGAAGTCAGGATGGCGCGAAAATAAGGGCACTACGGCTTCAATAAAGATATCCCAACCCTTGTTGCGATTCCATTCTCCGATGGTTCCTATGGCTAATTTTACCTCCTTTCCGAAAAGTTTTTCTTGTGCCGCACCTCTTTTCAGAAATTTTATTTCTTCCGGGTTTATCCCATTATGTATTAAAACAAGTTTTCTCTGGGGCGCGATTTTATAACGCAGGGCAGAATTATAATCAAAGGTTGTTATGCATATTATTTTATCGTAAAAAAGGCATGAAATTTTTGAAGCGATCCGAATTAAAGACAAGTGGAATTTTGGCCGTGATTCGTGGAACGCCCAGCCGTGCGCAGTGAAAATCATTTTTAGTTTTTTTCCAGAGAGCCTGTACAAAAATCCAGCGAGTCCGCAAACCCCGCCCGCCTTCGACGAGTTTACATGAATGATACTCGGGCGTTCAGAGTATAAAATATAAAGAACTTCAAAGAAGCTAAAGAGATCCGCGATAAGCGCGACCCGTCTTCCGAAATGGGAAATTTCCCGGTATTTAATTCCAAATGCTTCCGATTTTTCTTTAAGCTGGTTGACTCCGCCCGCGGCGACGCAAATTTCAAATGCGTTTTGATTGAGACCCAAAGCCAAATCCGTGACATATTTTGCGGCGCCTCCCCAGTGGGATTTAGTTATGAAATAGACAATTTTCATTTTTTATTTCATAATTCTAGCATATTCATGGAGATTAAACGAGGAACCATAGTAATTTTTTCTACGGCTTATCTGCCGCTTGTTGGAGGGGCGGAGAATGCCATCAAAGGGATTACCGATTATGTTGCCGATTTCCATCATATACTTTTAACTGCGCGCCTTAAGAAAAGTCTGCCCAAAAGCGAGAAAATGGGGAACATCACCGTTTACCGGCTAGGTTTCGGATCAAGGTTTGATAAATTACTGTTGCCATTTTTGTCTACCATTAAATTTACATCGCTAAAGAGAGAATTTGAGCAACCGATTCTTTTCTGGGGGATGATGGCATCATATGGGTCGCTTGGCGCGTGGCTCCTAAAATTTTTCTATCCAAAAATTCCGTTTTTGCTAACAATCCAGGAGGGGGATAGAGAATGGGAGCGAAATAGGTTTTGGTGGCGAGTGATATTAGAGAAAGTAGATTATGTGACGGCGATAAGTTCATTTCTTTTGATAAAGGTCAGAGAGATGGGATACAGGGGCAAGGCGGAAATTATCCCAAATGGGGTGGATCTGAATAGATTTGCGAATAAAGATTTAAGAATTAAGAATGGGCAGGCAATAATTTCAGTCTCCCGGCGCGTGCATAAAAATGGAATTGATATTCTCGAGAAAGCTTTTGAAATTGTGAAGAAAAAGTTTCCAGACGCCGAATTGAGAATTATAAGCGATGCAAAACACGAGGATGTGCCGAGATATTTGCATGAAGCGTATGTTTTTGTGCGTCCTTCGCGTTCTGAAGGGCTCGGCATCTCGTTTCTGGAGGCAATGGCGGCCGGGCTTCCTATTATAGCGACTTCGGTGGGCGGGATCAGGGATTTTTTGATTGATCGCGAGACCGGCCTCGAGATAAAAGTCGACGACCCGGAAGATTTGGCCAAGAAAATTGAATTATTGTTTACTGATAAAGCCCTTCGGGAGAGATTGGTTAAAAACGGCTTAAAATTAGTCGAAGAGAAATACCAATGGTCGAAAATCGCCCGGGATATGAATAAAATATTTTTGGAATTATGCGGATTTTAATTGCAACAGGGATTTATCCTCCGGATGTCGGCGGTCCCGCAGGCTATAGCGCTTTGCTGGAGAAGGAACTTCCAAAAAGAGGAGTCGCGGTCAAAATTTTGAGTTTTGGCTGGTATCGCGGATATCTGAAAATACTACGGCATTTTATATATTTTCTCAGGGTTATAAAGCTAGGACGCGATTGTGATATTATCTATGCCCAAGATCCGGTTTCCGTCGGCCTGCCTGCAATATTTGCTTCAAAATATTTAGGAAAAAAATTTGCGATTAAAATTGTCGGCGATTACGCTTGGGAGCAAGGGATTCAAAGATTCGGAGTTAAAGAATTGCTTGATGAATTTTTGGAGAAAAAATACGGATTTGCCGTCGAGTTCCTAAAAAAGATCGAAAGATATGTTGCGAGAAATTCGAGCGCCGTAATTGTCCCCAGTAATTATTTGGCGCAAGTTTTAAAAAAGTGGGGGGTTGCGGCGGACAAGATTAATGTAATTTATAATACTGTTTCCGCGCATGCCTTGCCGCGAAATAAGGCGAAAGAAAATATTCTCTTTTCTGCGGGACGCAACGTGCCGTGGAAGGGATTTGAAATGTTAAATGAGCTTCAAATTCCCAACGCTAAAATGATTACGGGGAGTTTTCCAAAAGAAGAATATGAAAAATTGCTTTCTTCCTCCGCGATATTTCTTTTGAATACAGGATACGAAGGTTTTTCGCATCAGATTTTGGAGGCGATGGCGTTAGGGCTCCCGATCATCACTACGAATGCCGGCGGAAACAAGGAAATAGTCGAAAATGAAAAAAATGCACTCGTGGTAGAATATAACAATAAAGAAGCGTGGACCCGCGCGATAACGCGATTGTTAAATGATGAAAACTTGCAGAAAAGATTATCAGAAGGCGCTAAAACCACAGCCCAGAAATTTTTATCTAAAGATATGATCAACGAAACAATTAAAGTTTTAGAAAGCATCTTACATGCCAAGTAAAACCCTAAAATTCGATGCCGCATTGGATCTGATTTTGAAAGACTTAAAACCACACACGAGGAAATGCAAGCAGTGCGCGGGTGATTTTGAAATTTTTGCCGAGGATATCGAGTTTTATCACAAACTCCGTGTCCCCACACCGCAAAATTGCCCTGATTGCCGAAAGCAAAGGAGGATGGCCTTTTCTAACAACACAACTTTCTATAAAAGAAAGTGTAATGCGCCCGGGCATTCTGAAGATATTATTTCTTTATTTCCTGACGAGCTTAACCAGAAAGTTTATGACCATCAATATTGGTGGTCGGATGTTTGGGATCCAGCATCACTCGCCAAAGAATATAATTATAGTGAACATTTTTTCGGGCAGTTCCATGATTTTTACCGCAATTTCCCATTGATTCAAACCAGCCGTGATCCCAAAAGCATTGGATCTGATTACACGGCTTATGGGCAGGAATTAAAAAATTGTTATTACATATTCGGAGGTATTAACAGCGAAAATATTTTTTACGGAAATTGGCCGATTTATACCAGAGATTGTATTGATATATGGGTGGCGTATAAATCAGAGCTTTGTTATGAGATAGTTTCAGGAAGTGGCAATTACAATTGCAATTTTCTATATTTTTCTGATAACTGTCTAGACTCTTTTTTCTTGTATGACTGTAGAAATTGTTCACATTGCTTTGGCTCGTCAAATTTGCGAAATAAACAATATTATTTTTTCAACGAGCCATTATCAAAGGAAGAATATGAGCGAAAACTAGAAGATATTAATCTAGGTTCACGGAAAATATTTCTATCATGGCAGGATAAATTTTCTAAGTCACTCAAGAATAAGATAAAACGCGCCACGCGGAATGAAAAATCAGTTAATTCATTGGGAACTTTCTTGCGAGAATGCCGCGATTGTTTTATGTGCTTTTGGGTTGAAAATGGCGAGAATCTGCGTTATGTCGACTATGGTCTTTCAGCAAAAGATGTAATGGATTTGACCCTTGTGGGGACTTCTTTACGAAACGAGTTAATTTACGAGAGCGTTAATGTCTCTGTTTACAATATTAAATTTTCACACTTGACTAGAAGTAGTAATTTTCTTGAGTATTGTATAAATTGTTACAACTGTGAAAATTGTTTCGGGTGTGCGGGGCTGCGCAATAAAAAATATTGCATCTTTAACAAGCAATATACCGAAGAAGAATATTGGAGAACGCTAGATGAGATAAAGACAAAGATGCTTGAAGACGGAGAATATGGCGAGTTTTTTCCGATATCCATGAGCCCATATCCGTATAATGCGAGCTTGGCTCAATTTGAGTTCCCGCTAATTAAAGAGGTGGTTGAAAAAATTGGAGGATATTGGGCTGAAAACGTTGCTTCGCTAGAAGGAGTGGATCCTAAAAATATTTTGAAAGGAGATCAAATTCCAGATGACATTAAGGATGTTAACGATGATATTTTAAACAAAGTTTTAATTTGTGAAATTACAGGCAAGCCGTTTAAAATAATTAAAGAGGAGCTCGAATTTTATCGGAAGAAAAATATCCCTTTGCCGACAAAGCACCCATATCAAAGAATTATGGAGCGCTGGGCTATGAAAGAGCCATTTCACCTCTGGAAATATCCTTGTTCAAATTGCGGGCAAGAGATGTATACAAGCTACGACCCAGCCAAGAAATTAAAGGTCTATTGCGAGCAATGCTATTTGAAAGAGGTAATATGACTTCCAAAACCCCAAAATTTGATCAGGCGCTGGATGAATATTTTTCAAAGTTGGAGCTCGATGAAAAAGGAGGGCAGTGGAGAGTGTGCCGATTTTCAGGCGAGAAATTTTACGTTCGCCTGGAGGATGTCGAGTTTTATAAAAAAATGCGTGTGCCCTTGCCGACTTTAAGTCCGAATGAGCGATTTCGCAGTAAGCTGGCATTTTTTAATTCGTACCAGCTTTTTAGGGGGGTTTCTGCATTTTCAGGCAAACGGATAGTCAGCGCTTACCCACCAGGTACGAAATTTAAGATTTTTGAGCATCAGGCCTGGTTTGGTGATTCTTGGGATCCTCTAGAATACGGAAGAAATTTTGTTGATGATAAAAGTTTTTTTACACAATTTGCCGATTTACAAAAACAAGTTCCACGACCGAATCTTTTTACAGATACATCGAACATAAATAGCGATTACACAAACGCTTCTACGCGCCTTAAAAATTGTTTTCTAGCTTTCGATTCGCTAGATGGCGAAAATCTATATTATTTCACCGGCGGTCTAAACGTTCGAGATTGTGTTGATTGTGATTCAATGTATGAAGCCGAGATATGTTACGAGGCACAAAAAGGAACGAAGCTCTATAAATGTTTCTTTTGTGAATTATCGGAAGGGTGTATAGAAAGCTATTTTCTTTTTGATTGTCGCAATTGCACTAAATGTTTCGGAGGGGTAAATCTTCGGAATAAGCAGTACGTATTTTTCAACGAACAGCTTACAAAAGAAGAGTATGAGAAAAAGATAGCTAAGATAAATCTCGGAGATTTCGAAATACTCAAGGAATATAAAAACAAATTTAAAGAACTGAAAAAAGGGGCTATTCACCCTTCGCTGCATCTTAAAAATGCTGTGAATTCAATTGGTGAGACGGTAGAGAACTGCCGGGATTGCTATTTTGTATATTATATAGCTGAATGCGAGCAGATGGCATATTCATTGGGTTGTCTTGGCTATAAAGACTCCTACGATGTAATTGGCGGCACCAATGGCGGGAAATGTTATGAGGTTATAACAGTCAGCACCGAAAATATATATAATATTAAGTTTTCGGCTTTTATAAATGACAGTACGGATTTGGAATACTGTGATTTATTAAGAAATTGCCATGATTGTTTTGGATGCATAGGATTGAGGAATAAATCTTTTTGCATTTTTAATAAACAATATGAAGAAAGCGAGTATTGGAGTTTGGTGGATGATATTAAAGCAAAGATGCTCAGGGAAGGAGGGTATGGAGAATTTTTTCCTCCGGCTTTAATGCCAGTGCCTTACAATGCTTCTTACGCATCCTTTTACAGGGGGTTTGATGATTTGGAAATTGCAAAACGGTACGGGTATTCAATTGAAACTATTGATGTGCCCAGTGATGATTCAGAAGATATGATATTACCTAAAGACTTGCCTCAAGACATAAAAAATGTTGATGACGCTATTCTCGAGAAGGTTATTTTTGATAAAGAGAATGGTAAGAAGTTTCGCATTACTCCTTACGAATTATCTTTTTATAGAACTCACAATTTACCGCTTCCCAGACAGCATCCCGATTTACGAATAAAACGTAGGACAAATTTTTGGTATTTGAAAATGCAATTTAATGACTTAATTTGCCCGAAATGCCAAAAAAAGGTTCTTTCATATTTTGACCCAAAAGGCCCCGAGACTGTTTATTGCATAGATTGCTACCATAAAGAAATCGTATGAAGATTTTAATGTTTTCATCGGATCCCGAGAATCCTCGACTCAAACGATATACCGAGGTTGTAGATGGGCTTGAGATTATTGATATGTCGAGAGCGCAGGGCAGATTCGCCAGGTTATGGAAGGGATATAGGGCCGCCAAAAATATTTTAATGCTTGAAAGATTCGATTTAGTCACCGCGCAGGAAATCGAGCATTCGTTTTTGGCGTGGCTGCTTTCGAGTAAATTCAATATTCCGTGGCAGATGCAGATTCATACAGATATTTTTAGCCCATACTATTTCCGCGAATCACTTTTTAATA
>Ga0209641_10001492_pt1 | contig 20812 bp, 34 predicted proteins | sample RifCSP16_1_FD_184022 | JGI IMG/M metagenome (GOLD analysis project Ga0209641, IMG submission 184022) | Soil microbial communities from Rifle, Colorado - Rifle CSP2_sed 16_1 (SPAdes) (version 2) | ecosystem: Environmental > Terrestrial > Deep subsurface > Rock core/Sediment | place: Rifle... | reverse complement strand
GGCATGGTGAGCAAGAGAGCCTTTAGTAAAGATCATGTCGTCCAAGTATCCGTCGGGATTGATATCTACGTTCCAAACAACTGCTGATGTATCCGCTGCTCCAGTATAACTATCTACTGAAGTTCCAGTCATTACTGTTCCCGGGGCCGTAATTTGTCCACAACGTCTGAAAGTACTATCTTGAACTGAACTACTACCAAGAAATTTAAATGTATCCATATCTGTAAAAGTACAGCCCAGGATATTTACATCCGCGTTCTCAACTACTTCCAGCCTTCCCTTTGATGCTGTTCCTAATGCCAGAAAGGAGATACTTGTCCAGTCAACCCTCGAAGTCGGGCCCTTTATCTCAATTTTATTGAAGTCTGAATATACTTTTTGTGTATCGGCTATAAGAATTAGAGTATTTGAATCACGGAAATCTACGGGTCCTCCATATCCAAGAGTTAGTAGCCCCTGCCACAAGTAACCACCATCAACCGCCTGAATTAGCCCGTATCTGGCTGTTGTAGCATCATTTACGGCAGCGTATCCTGCAAAAGTTGCATAGTTGCTCGTCTCTCCCCCACTTATTCTGGCATCACATCTTCCGAATCTAGGAGAGTCTATTCCAAAAGGATTACCCTTTGACGGAACGCTTGGTCCAGGTACTACGGCTCCTCCTCCGAAATACTGTCTTGTAGTTGAAGGACTACCAGTTAAAGCGTCTGCAAATCTTATCTGCTCGTCAGCAGTTCCTGATTCATTAATAAGCCCAGTACCACTCGTAATAGTAATGACTGTGGCTGTTACTGATTCTATTATCTTCTGGCCGTTATTTCCTCCATTGGTAAACCCCGTCACTACTACTGTCTGTCCTGCCTCGAAACCGTCTGTTATAAAACTTCCAGAACCACCGGCTGTTCTAGTGTATGTTCTGGAAGCCGCCACTACGCTAACAGTAATGGCACCTGTTTCTATGGATGGACACACGGGTATGCAAAGCCAGCCTCCATATTGCCATGTATCACTTCCTCTTACATAAAATTGTTTGAATGCACTTGTTGCGCTTCCCGCAAATAATTGATATCCACCGGCAGCCTGTGTTTGTAGAGCATTGGGAGCGCCAAAATATATCCAGGTTAAAACAGCGCCGGAAATTGCAATGGTCTGACCCGCTCCTGTATTATAAATGGCTCCGGCCGATCCTGCTGCATTAATGTTTTTAGATAAACATCCGGTTTCCTCTATGAAATAGTCTGTTTCTGGAAGTGTTATTGCTCCGATAGTAAAACCAGTAGGCTCGGTCCAGTTTGCATCTACTGCATCGCAATCATCAATAATCGCTAAGTCTGTTGTATATGATGGAGCGGCCATTTAAACCAACCTTTATTCATCTGAAGTTCTAATTGCTGTAGCACTTCCTCCAGCAGAACCGAGAGTTGCGGGAGTTTCAAAGGTCTTAATAGGAGTTCCCCCACCATCACGCACTCTTACGAATAAACTTCTCTCTGCTAGAAAAACAACTGTGAATAAGGCTGATGATGAACTCGCTTGCGTATCAATATAAGCGATCATTACATCATTTCCTGCTGTGGCGTCGTCTGGATCGGTGTAATCAGATGATGGAATAGTAAATGTAGAGCCGGTCCAAGAAGAGAATGCCTGCTGACGTGATCTACCATCGTCAAGTTCTATACGCAAATAGCCACTTGTAGGAGTATCTGATGGAATAGCAGTTGTAGATACTACAGCTAATTCTGCTGCTCCATTAAGTGTTGTATTCAAAATAAGTTGGTTGAATGCGAAATTATTTCCTGCGGCCTTGGGCCCAACCAGTACATAGTCCTCACCTGTTATAAGTCCCGCAACAGTAAAGGTAACATTATTAGGAGGCTGTTGTAGGGCGTTGTTTAGATCAAATAGCTTGTCATTCTGAGTTAGATCGGCGGCTTCAATACCAACACCGTAACCACCAATTATTGCTGAACCAGTTGACTGGCCTAAGAATACAGGAGATAGTGATCTCGGTGTTACTGTAACATTAACTTCGACCGAGGCACCTGATGATTCTCCTGTAATAAGTTGATTATTTGTAGGGGCTACTCCGGTAAGTAGTTGTATCCACATCTTTGTTGCGGCAGTCTCGCTGTCAATTGCTACCATCTGACCTGTTCCGCCGGGCCATGAGACCTCTTCAACGGCATCAAAGTTTCCTAATGGATTATCAACAACTATTTCATGAGTAATACCACGGAATAGTTCACCATCTAATCCATAGACTGTTGAAGATGTTCCACGGCGAACTAACCACTTTGCTCTCTCATATAGTTGGTTGATACTAAAAGTAGCTCTGTTCCATTGAGAATAATAAGGCTTGTTTCCATTACCATTATTTAGGTCTATTAATTGATAGCCTTCAACATTAGTAATTGTACCCCATCCACCAACATCGCCAACAGCGGTGGTATTGTTCAAGTCCTCGTTAGTGAAAATAGCGGCAACGGAGTTACCCAATCCTAGAGTGGCCCCGAACTCTGCATATGTTTCGCCCCATTCACGGGCCCAAACTCTTACTCTTTTACCGTCTAAATCTAAACCGCTAACTCTGGTTTGAACCATGCAACGCATAAGAATGTTATTACCTGCGTCTGCATTTAATCCGGTGCCCCAAAATGGAGCGTCCCCGTCGTATAAGACATTATCCTGTACTATTTGAAGGGTTGTTGATCCAAAAACGGAACCCACGACAACTAGGCCGGAAAATAAATTATCCCCGCCCGATTGTAAAATACTGCCATCGTAAAAATATTCAGATGCAGTAAGATCAATGTTGTACGGGGAATTTAGAGTTATAATGTTATCGGTTGAACGCTCAGAAGGTGTAACACTGGTAATGTCAATTACATCATTACCAGTAACAGCGGAGTTATCAGCCAAGTCCTGTAACCACCTATGAAGTTCAAGTACTGTATATGTATCACTACCAGATACGTGTCTAATGTCTCCGGCAGTATTTACACTAAAATCGTCACCAATAGCCATAATTTTATTGCCTCCAAAATTTTATGTATCAAAGATCACATGCACTCCAACCACAAATTTCACAAGTAGTGCACCTTCCATTTCTTGCTAGTAGATTCTGTCCGCATATAGGGCAACCATCATATTCCATAGAAAACATCATTAGTGTATCGTCGTCCAAAGAAACATGAATGTCAATTCCAGCTTCCTCGATTGGAAGCTCTCTGTTTTGCATGTCTTTCTCCTATTATTATAGCAAATTTCTGAGTTTTTGGAGGATTTAGTCGCTTATTCCGCGCTTGAAATGTTTGAATAGGGTTTTAGACAGTCTTTCTGTTAAAAGACCACTATCACCCGTAGCTATGAAGTTCATTAAACGATTTAAATCCTCTTTTATAAAAGGTACCATAAGAATGTCATGACTACTTTCACAATATCTAGCCTGCTCTTCTGTATTGTACCAAACATGGCAGTAAAAACACTGCTTCTTTTCATCCCTCATTTTCTATGCTTCTTACACAGAAGTTCGCCTTCCCACGAATCATCTGAATATTTAGGTGGATAAATATATCTTAGTTCTTCTGTTTCTTTACACATTTTACAAACTCTTTTATGAGTATGCCTAACTTTTATGTCCTCTACTGCAATTAACTTAGGCATCTTTCAACCGCCATATCATAATATTTCTTTTCAATCTCGACTCCTATTACTCTATCCCATCCAGCATGTTCTGCACCAAGAACTTCACTTCCTGAACCTGTAAATGGATTAAATAATAGTCTAGGTTTGAAAGCAGTGGGAGGAAGTAACATAGTTGATAGATGCTTATTTAGTTCAATAGGCTTAGATGTTGGATGTTTGTTATCTCCAGTTTCGTTTCTATTTGGCTTAGATACGAAAAAGTATCGTTCATATGGCATTCCAACCCCCTCATCTACTACTACGTTGGCAGGCCACCTGCCTTTATCGTTTATAGTCGGGGTATACTTCGGTCTTTTCAATTCTCCAAAACCGCTCCACCCGTCCAACTTGTTTATGGGAACAGGCTCATCTCCTATCCGCGCTCCGTCTATCCAGATAGCGCCTGCTCCCGTTTCCATAATACTGTCATTCAGCGTGCCATCGTATGTCTTTTGAAATACGACGATAGGCTCTAATGCCCCTTTTAGGGCATTTCTATTATAGTAATATCCATCAAATTCGTACAATTTAGAAGGATGGGGGAAGCCTTGCCCATTTATCCATCCAATCATAGGATAAATGATATAGCCCGCCTGTTCTATAGCGGTAGCAATTCTATGATAAGTGCGAGCGTGAGTATAAGACATGCAGAGAGCACCAGGATGGAGAACATTCCCCAAGGCCCTCCAAGTTTCCACATCAAACGCGATGTCTGTGTCCCAATCCTGTCCGAGAAATCCACTAGATAGCCTATTAAACGAACCATCTTTTCCCTCCTTAGCGGGGGCAGAATTTGGATTTCCAAATCTTTTAGATATAGTATCCAGATGATATGGCGGGTCACATAACATAGCATGAAATTTAGGTCCTGTATAATTTTTGACCCAATTTAAAACATCATCATTATATATCTCTATCTTCCCCATTTGCCTCGCTTCCTAAACACCAGAAAATAACTGTGATTTCTTCTAGCGTGGTCCTGTTTATCATGCCTCATTGTTGGCATTCCTGGCATTGTTATAACAAACCAATCTACGCTATCAAAACCTAGTAGATCAAATAGGGTAATTAAACGAATAGAGAGCCATTGTTGTTTTCCACTCTCTACTTGATCCATAGTTTTTACTATGAAGATACCTTTGGGTTTTAGTACTCTATGCGCCTCTAAAGCACCTTTAGCGTACATTTGAACCACACCAACAACGCCCTTGATTCCTCTAGAGGCCCTCTCCCTATTTTCATAGCCTCGATCTATGCTATCCTTTAAGGTCTTAAAGCCTCCCGTCAATAGATAGGGAGGATCAAGAACTACTGCATCAAATACTTCTGTCCAATCTTCAGGGAGATTTCCGAAATCATAATGAAAAGCCCCCTTTTCACTATTCAAATCGTTAGGCCACACCTGATAGCCGTCGTCGTCCTTCCATGGTGGGTCTACGATCATTGTAACTATTTCTACTTTCTTCCAGAATACACCCTTTCCCCATGTCATGTCCAAAATCTTAGCAGGTTTTGGAACATACAGACTCAGTATATCTGGAAACTGGTCCTTGTTACTCCCTACCTTTGATGTCAATATAAAGCTCATTTTCCTTGCACCTCGGCCCCGGTATAATTAAAGCCAAAAATAGTTCAAACAATTTGTCTAGGTATCCACTCAAAACCGCATTCATTGCATACTATTGTTCCAAAATCAAAGTGGCGTTCTTGGGGTCTATTAGTTGATTGACATATTGGGCATTCCAGTATCCCTATAATTATTATCATTTTTATTTTCATTGGCTTCTCTTACAAACCACTCTATTACTACTTCTTTCCACTGCTCTATAGTAGCCGCCGCACCAAACGCGCTTGCCAAGAGAATGTGATAAGGCACTTCATCTGAACCATCATTCATTTGATCTCTTGGTAATAAAACAATAAGAGAATCCGGCTTAAATATAAGAACCGCATCCTCTGGTGCTATGTTGTCGTCAAATATATTAGATTCTTCCACCTATTCTCCTCCCCATCCAGGCCAGTCTCCAGGGTCGTTATCGTCCCCATCGTCGGCAGTCTGTTCGGGCTTGTTGTCCATCTTGACAAAGAGATCGAAGTGGTGTATAATGTCGTCAAGCAGTTCAACTGCGAAACGTGACTCTTCAATCTGATTGTGGTCATTGCTTCCGGCCAATACCTGATGTAGTGTGTTGTAATGACGCCTAAGGCCGGTTAGATACTTCTGAAATCCTAGCATTGGTTGGGTAATCATGAAAGTATTATATCACAAAACGGGTCGAAAGTCAAGGGTCTGAAAGGATGAACCATGCAACCAACTGATTTAAGAGGAATGAGGCGTAAGAGAAACATCAAAATTCTAAAGGATTTAAAAACTGCTATAAGATTAAAGTTGAGAACAGAGATTCCATTGGATGATCCATTTCCAAAGTTACCTAATTGGAGATATATTACTAGCATAGTCAAAAAAGAAAGGGTGCATGATGAACGAAAAATCTGATAGAAAGTGGTTGAATAAAATGGCAGATGCCGAGGATAAAGTAGTTGGCGGTTTATCTGCCGGAGGCATGATTAACGAAAAGTTGAGCACGTGGCTACGTGATTCAGTCAGCATGGGGGAGTTACCCGACACCGATGAAATGGCTGATGCTATTTTCACTGCTGAGGCCCTCGAATCATCCCTCGCCCAAGCCCAGGCCGACGTGGAGGCGCTGCAAGCTGTACGATCTCAGGCACAGAACGTAGTGAACGAGGAGTTTCACGGGTGGGAGCTTGGAGGAGGATACATCCAACTGCATAAGCTCGAAGAGAGCCTCGACGCCCTCCCCGAGCACCTGATGGGGGCCGCCCGCAATGGCTAAGTTTGAAACAAAATTCGACCATGCGAGACAGGATTGGGAAACACCTGATGAGGTTTTTCTGCCTCTAATGGATGAGTTTGGAATCAACCTAGATGTTTGTGCATCCAAGGATAATCGGAAAAGCCCTCGCTATTTCGGCACCGATGATAACGGACTGGAACAAGAATGGGCCCCTTTTATATGCTGGATGAATCCCCCCTTTGGGGAACAGGCCAAGTGGGTAAGAAAGGCCTACGAAGAATCAAAGAAAGGAGCAACGGTAATTTGTTTGTTACCTTCCCGGACAAATACTAATTGGTGGCACGATTACTGCATGAAAGGAGAGATTAGATTCATCCGAGGTCGTCCCATATTCAAGGGAGCAAAGCACGGTTTGCCCCAACCCCTAGCCATTGTGATTTTTCGGCCGCTCTCCCCGAGCACCTGAGAGGAGCAAGCAGATGAGTGAACCGCTTGGCAGGAAACGCGCGAATAATATCCCCAGGCTCCCTATGGGTAAGCCACTACCGGTAGGTTCGCCCGGCATCATTGTGCTTCGGAGAAGAAAGATACGCAGATGAATGAGAAGCAGCCACATCTTGTAGTTTGCAACTATTCTGAAGGACCAATAGGAGGGCCCGGGTGTATCTGTATTGTAGTCAATCGAAACGAAATCGACTTTCTGAGGAGAAAGATATATAAAATGGCAAAGGGACAGAGTTTTTCCTTAGTAGAATATGGGGTTTTTAGTTATCCCGAGGGTTTAGAAGGATGGCGTGCGTTTCGTATGGAATATGGAGGAGCTAATGAGGACTGTATTTGGGAGGGTACTATATGGCTTCCTCCTTGGGTAGATAGAAATAAATGGGAAGATGAAATGGACCATTTGTTCTCTGGAGATGAAATTGGTACTTGACAAGAACGAGAAAGTGTGATAGAATTGTCAACAGAGCGAGCAGAGCGATACAGAACTCAAGTAGAATTAAGTACATTAAATTAACTTAATAGTATACTTTAATAATAGTTAAAAGAATCTTTAACGGAAAAAGTTGATTTTAGACATACGCTAAAAGGGTTAGAATGGAATTAAAAGTCAGTCTAAAAGACTTCAATGAGTTGATTCAAAGAGCAGACTTCAAATCATTAAATGATTTAATTAATATAAGGATTATAGATGCTGATACAAAGTTCGCTGATTTAATTCAAGAACTTCAAACAGTTGAAAGAGTTGGATTGGATGTTGAGGGAAGTTCATTAGACCCTCATACATCCACTTTGCTTTTAATTCAGATTTCTACCCAAAATAATGTTTACGTTATAAACTATGGAAAGGTTTCCAAACAAATTGTTAACTATCTATTCCAATTAATCGAAGATAGAGGAATAGAATGTATTGGTCACAACATTAAATTTGATACTAAAGTGATTTTAAATAACACCGGAATTCTGCTGAAGCATTTATTTGATACTCAAATAGCAGAAACCATTTCTCTCGCGGGAATTAATGACCCATATTCTGGATACGCTGGATTAGTAGAAAAGTATATTGGAGTTATTCTAAATAAGGACACAAGAAAAGATTTCATAGAAAAAACTGACTTTGAATTTACTGATAATCAAATAATCTACGCTGGATTAGATGTCATATTCTTATTACCACTTAGAAGCATTTTATTGAAGTTGATAGAAGATCGAGGTCAACTTAAAACATGGGAATTAGAAACCAAACTTGAACCAGTAGTAGCAAAGATGGAGTACGATGGAGTACTTCTTGATAGAGGTCTTTGGACAAATCTAGCGATTAGTGCCCAAACATCTTTAGATGAAACCGTGATGAATATTAGAAAGTTCATAGCCGATAATTTTGATACCATTATCGGAGACTTCAAACACGCGTGGGATGCCTTTGACAAGCTGTCAATTCCGTTTTGGAACAATAAATCTACCAAAGCCCTAATACGCAGAAAAGAATTATCGGAAATTGTGGTGCGGGACGACATCATTTCTAATACGGTCCAAGAAATAAATATCAATAGTCATAAGCAGGTTCCCATAATTCTGAACAGCCTTGGTATACCCGTTCAGAGTTCCTCTCAAAAGGATTTAGAGGGCTATAAGGACCATGAGTTAGTAAAGTTGATTCTGGATTTTAGAAAATATGAGAAGAGAATCGATTCGTTCGGCCTGGATTTTCTAGATCACATAAATCTGGTAACAGGCAGGGTACATGCCACATTTGACCAGGCCAGAGGAGCCACTGGACGATTCGGTTCCAGCAACCCCAATTTGCAGAACATTATAGCCGATGAAGAATATAGAGGGGCCTTTATATCAAGAAAGGGTTATCTTCTATTAACAGCCGATTATCAGCAAATAGAATTGAAAACAATGGCCGAAGTTAGTAGAGAACAGGTAATGCTAGACGCCTTCATAAAGGGCGAGGACCTACATGCTCTTACTGCGTCTATTATTATGGACAAGGCAATAGCCGATATAACTAAAGAAGAAAGAGACGATGGAAAGACACTTAATTTTAGTGTGATCTATGGAACATCGGAGTATGGTCTTAGAAGGCAACTTGGCTGGCCCCTGGAGAAGGGCCAACTATATCTGGAAAGATACTTTGATACCTATCAGAAGATACGGGAGTTCATAGAGTACGCCGGTAGTGAGGTATTCAGAAGAGGGTATAGCATCACTATGTTGGGAAGAAAAAGATTCTTCGCTATACCAAATTCACTTAGTTTCAAAAACTATCAACATAGGGCGGTTATTGATAAGATAAAAAGGCAGGGAGTTAATCACATTGTTCAAGGTACTTGCGGAGATATGTTGAAGATAGCAATGATACAAATGTATTATGATAATCCATTTGACCAAGAAGCATTCAGACTACTAAAAACGGTTCACGACGAGATTGTTGTAGAGATCAGAGAGGACATAAAAGTAGAGGCAGATGAGTTTGTAAGAAAGTGCATGATTTCGGCTGGAGAAGTTTTCTTGAAAATAGTTCCAGTTACAGTTAAAGTTATACCCGATATCTGTTGGAGGAAGTGATGGCTAAACGTAATAATGGATTTCTTGAAAAAGTTTTGGAAGAATATGGTGATGATGTTTTATTAAGAAAAAGGGAAGAGGCGTTTCCTGTAATTTCCACCGGATCGCTGGCTATAGATGTATCAACTGGAATCGGCGGAATACCTCTTGGTAGAGTTACTGAAATTTACGGTCCAGAGGGAGGAGGAAAGACTACGATTTGTCTACAGATATGCAGAAATGCACTAGCACTGGGGTATAAGGCACTATATATAGACGTGGAGAACTCTTTGGACCTTGGCTATACATCAGATATCTTGAAAAAGGAATATGGCACTGATGAATTCATAGTAGTTCAACCTGAAAGTGGAGAGGACTCTATTGAAATTGCAGAGGCAGGTATCGCTTCTGGATTCAAATTAATCGTATTAGATAGTATTGCGTCATTATCTCCAGAGAAAGAACTAGAGGACCCTTTTGTGAAGGACCACGTTGGTCTTTCCCCCAGGCTGACTGCCAAATTTTTACGTAGACAAATGAGCAACATCAATAAAAAAGAGGTAGCAATGGTTGTTACCAATCAAATCAGGGCCAACATTGGAAGTTATTTACAAGGAGATTTAACTACCCCCGGAGGCTATGCACTAAGACACTACACTTCCCTTAGAATCTTTTTAGTACAACTAGGTGCAAGCAGTAGTATTAAGGATGATAATGAAAAAGAGGTTGGTAGACCTATAAAATTTATCATCAAGAAGAATAAATTAAGCATACCCTATAGAACAGCCACTACCAATGTAATCTATGGAAAAGGTACAGACTATACGAGGGATGCCCTGGCATTTGCAACTCTTTTAGGGGTAGTAAAGACACGGGGTTCCTATTATACATTCGAGGAAGAGACCATAGGACTCGGCATGGTAAAGTCCATAATAGCGTTGGGAGAGAACCAGGAACTCCTTGACAAGATTGTAAAATCGTGCTATAATGCCATTGGTATGGGACTTCCCCTTTATGGTATAGGGGATGTCCGGGAAGAGGTCAGCACAGAGGAGATACCGGAGAATGAATAGAGGATTTCGTATTGGCTTAGTAGACGTACCTGAGCAGCCCGCGACAGCGGGGTTAAGTAGAATTGGGAATAATAGCGATTATATACCAATGACGGTTGAAAGTTTTGATAATCATATATATTTCTATGCGGAAGTTAATACAGATAGATGCCTTGATTTGATTAAGAAAATTAGAGAAGCAGACAACTCATTGCGTACTCAGAAAGAGTCCAGAATGCTTCCTAAAGAGTATCTAAATACACCGATTTGGTTACATATTCAATCACCTGGAGGCGATCTTTTTTCTGGACTCAATATGGCGGATCAATTCAAAACCATAGCCAGTCCTATCTATTCTATAGTAGAGGGTTACTGCGCCAGTGCTGCCACTCTTATTTCAATGTCATGTAATAGAAAATTTATTACTCCAAATAGTTTTATGTTGATACATCAACTATGGAGTATAGCATGGGGTAAATACGAAGAATTAAAAGACGATATGCATCTTTCAGATATGTTGATGGAAAGTCTTAGGGATTTTTATTCAGAAAAGACCAAGTGGAATAAGAAACAAGTAGTAGAACTGCTAAAGAGGGATAGTTGGTTCAACTCAAAAGAGTGCATAGAACACGGATTAGTTGACCAGTTTTTGGAGGTATAAACCACAGAGGAAACCATGGAAAGAACACTTAGAGTAAAACGACTTTATTCTTTGGGAGATTATAGAAATATAGAATTTGAGGATGTTCTCTATGAAATTCCAGAGAAGTTAGCAACAAATGAAACTGTTTTAGAATTCATGAGAATGTTACAATCAATTAATATTGAATTAGCATTTAGAAAATACATTGAATTAGTACAAATAGTACCACATGATATGGCTAATGATAAAGCACAGGAAGCATTAAATCAAATGAGAGCAGAAGTATCAGAAAAATTAGAACTTGCCTTAAAAGAGGCACTAAATCCAATGCTAGTCCTAGAAGAGGAACTAGAAAAATTAGCGGAGAAATCACATGTCTAGACCATTTGCAGATGTACCGGAAGATTTTGGTGGCGAGGGCAAGTCACAATTCAAGGCAGTAGATTACGTAAAGATTATTCCCGGCGTTACTTTGAAATTGAGAGTACTGGATAAGTACGCACATCAAGTTTACAAACACTATATTCCAAGTCAGAAGCTTAGTATATTATGTTTGGGCGATGAAATTTGTCCTATTTGTATAAATAATAGAAAGCTTATAATGGAAAATCCAGATGTTTATCCTACTCAGATAAAGGGATTTATTTCTCGGCAGACTCGTTTCATGGTTAATGTTCTTAATAGAACCATGGCGAAACAAACATCATCGGGGAAATACATATTCCCTGTAAAAGGCCAGTTTCCTTCAAATGACCCTGACAGTGGTGAGTTGCTAGTGAACATGGAAGCCACACCACTTAATAAGGTTCAGGTATTGGAACGTGGCTCTACATTATTTTCTCAATTGAATACAACTAATGATTCTATCACGGATGAAACCGGGAATCCTATTGGCCTTTGGAATTATAATATTGGTGTAAGCGCCTCCGGTAGTGGTAGGAAAATGGTTACTACCGTGGTAGCCTATGCCCATGAGAACGATGTGGTTCAGGTTCCAGCAGAGGAACTACATGCACTGGAGACATTGGGTGTCCGCCTTTCTCCTAATGAAATCGAAAAGGCACTTCGTGGCGTATCTCTAAGAGACCTTTACGCTGAAAGACGTGCCCAGGATGAGGTCGCAGTAGGCGCTGAAAGTGCAGTAATTTCAAACGAAGTACAGGAATCGGTATCAAGTATTTTCAAAGCATAATGATATCGTCGTAGTGCGACAGCACTAGGGAACAGATAATCTGAGCAACCTCCTGTCGGAGGTCAGCAAGTGTAGGCGACTACCTTCGTAAGTGTCGAAGAAAATGGCTCAGTACAAACGGGTGTTGGGTGGGGAATCCAACCGACGATAAAGGAGATGATATGATGAAGAAGATGCTGTTGGTGTTGGTTATGTTGGCGGTATTTGTTTCGGGATGCGCGAGGGCGGCGGACGTGGCATCAGAGAACCTGTCACGTGCTGCTGACAACTTCGAAATGACCAGACGCATCGTGTTCTACAATGGCATAACTGGCGACTACATCCTGGTGATTGAGGGACTATGTTCGTTGGGCAACTATGATGCAGCAGGCGAGTTGTCTGTGACATGCCAGATAGGACCAAACTTATTCACGAAGCACTTTCTGGGCCTATCAGACAACGTGACCTATTTCGCTGAACAGATCAAAGGAGCGGACGCAGACCCATATCACTATCGGGTTATCTTCCGACCAACGACCATCATTCCTGATCCAGAACTGGACCTACCATAATAGGTGAGGAATGACACACTTTAGACTTGAGGACTTGGTTGACAGGTATAAAGAATGGTCCCTATCCACATTTGGTCCCGGACTTCGTACTCATGGTATAGTGAACCATATACGTATGGAGTTAAAAGAAATAGAGGACGATCCTCTTGACTTGATGGAGTGGATAGATGTAATACTGTTGGCATTGGACGGAGCTAGAAGGGCGGGATTTTCTGGAAGGGAAGTGGAGGACGCTCTAATAGCAAAACAACTTATAAATATATCTAGAAAATACCCGGAAGTTATTGCTGAACAAACAGAACCTATATTACATATTGATCCTCTAAAAGAGGAAGCAATCCGAGCAAGCAGAGAGTAAAGAATGGCTGAATTCAACTTTATAGAAAGCGAAGCAGAGGAAGTAGTACTTGGTATTTTATTGAGGAACGGCTATATTATTTTCGATATAATGAATAAATTGAAGGCCATTTATTTTTCATCGGAAATCAACAAAACAATTTATAGAAGCATGTTGAAAGTGGCCGAGGACGGTCACGATGCAGACCTTCTATTGATAGAGGGAAATCTGCGAGATACAAATCAGATAGAAAAGGCCGGAAGCAAGGAGTACTTAGAATATCTATTTGCTAAAAATGGTAGTCCCAAAGATATAGATGCTTATATAGACAGAATAGTAAACGCATTCAAGAAAAGGTCTTTGATAAGTATCAATTCCAAACTACCGAGTGCAATTCAAACATATGATATAGATAGGATTATCTCTGATTTAGATAGCGAAATACGTTCATTAGTAATGAACACGAGTCCCTTTGAGACTGTATTATTGGGAGATACTCTTGATGATACATTGAGGGATATTCTGAAACGTAGGGAAAATCCGGGTGTAGCGGGAATACGAACAGGATTTGCAGAGATTGATATGTACACGGGAGGCCTTCTACCCGGAGAGAACTGGTATATAGGCGCTAGACCGGGAATGACTAAATCCGCTTGGGTTACTAAGGTTCATTTGAACCTAGGTAAAAATGGAATACCAAGTTTAATGTTCAATAGGGAGATGGGGATAGGACAAATTAATGAAAGACTGTTCTCTATAGACAGCGGTGTAGATTTCCAGAACATAAAAACTGGAATGTTAACAGATGAAGAGACTGAGAGAATAGAGGAATCAAAGAAGCGATTAGCGTCCTATCCAATTTTTATGGATCACAATTATACTGGTGAGATAGAATACATAGTAGCCACCATCAGAAAGTTTCATCAATTACATGGGATTAAATTAGTAGGATTAGACTATATACAACTTGTAGTTGAAAGAACTGGAGAGTCTACTCATGAGTTGGGTAGAGTTTCCAGACAACTTAAGTTGTTATCAAACGAATTGGGAATAACAACTATCGTGCTATCTCAGTTGAATAGAGAGTGCGAAAAGAGAGAGAATAAACGTCCACTAATGTCCGATCTAAGACAAAGTGGTAATATGGAAGAAGATGCCGATATAATGGTCGGTCTTTATAGAGACGAACTATATAACGAAAATTCTCCAGATGAAGGTATCGTAGAATTCATAATCAGGAAGGCTAGAAACGGGCCTACTGGTACACTTAGATTGAATTTTAATAAGAACTGTGTAAATGTATACGATCAAGCGGAGGTTTTCGGGGGAGTATTTGCAGGTGACAGATAGTAATAGACGGGGACTAAAATACCCAAAGAGAAAGGGCAGTAAATGGGAAAGGGATGCGGTCAAATTATTGAATGAGGCATTCCCTGGAACATGGAAAAAAATACCGGGGTCAGGGTCTATTGGAACCATCCTGAATGAACCGATGCTTAAACCCGATCTTCTTGGACACTATAAACATATGTCTAAAAGAATAGCGGCAGAGGCTAAGGACGGATATGGTGGCTCTAAGAGCATGACTATACAAAGAGCGTGGTTCAATAAGATAGCTAAACAGGCCGCGGAATTGTATGCCCTGCCCATGCTATTATTAAAATTCAGTGGTGCAAAAGAGGGGACAAAGTATTTCGTAGCAATAGACTTTGATGTGTGGATAGAATTAATGAAAGAATGGGAAGAGTTATATAATGAAAATATTTCCTTAAGAGAACTGGGAAATGAGTGACTTTGAAAGCCTAATGATGGCTGAGTGGGAGTCTCTTAATAAAACAAGGAAAGACCCTACTCAATGGGATGCACTGGTGTCTTTATTAAAAGACAGATTTGACATTGCCATAATAACATTGAAGGCTGACTTTGAGATAATATACCTGATAGCAAGTGGATTTCCTATAAGTAAAATTGCTAGAACATTAGGAATACCGCGTAGTAGCATCCTGAAAGTAGCTAAAACGTGGTCACTGGATTTACCAGTAGAGGACACACTGGATTTTAATCCCATAGATGTTTATAAGAGAGGAATAACATTAGACTCTTTTGAATATGAGATAGGTCTATTTCTACCAATAAAAATGTCCAGAATGGAGCTACAAAAGGTTCTAAACAACGTAGAAAAGTATTATGATTTATTAGAATACCTAAACGAAGTTGAAAAGGAAGAAGATAATGCCGGGAAAAGAAATAGAACTTCCTGATTTTCATGATCTGATTAAGATAGCCGATGAAATAGCAGATGTTAAAAAACATTTGGTATTGAACAAGGCTATATTAGATGATAAATTAGCAGCAATAACTGAGGACGTGTACAATAATGAAATCTATTGGATAAAGGACAATAAGGCCCCGAGCATGGCTTATATAGCTACCACATATCATATTAAGGGCAGAAATGAAGATGAACATAAGGAACTCATGCTACTAAGAATACAAATTGGCAATGATGAGGCATTCATCAAACAGAAAGAAATGGTGTATAATGTATATAGAGATATGATTGATGTTTGGCGTACTCATCAAGCCGATAAGAGAGGAGCGTACTTGAGCCTATAATGATTAGTAAATTGGACTGTGACCATGTTTTTAGGTTTTGGTGGGACTGGGCCGGGGGCCATTCTCTTGTTTGTAATAGATGTGGAATTTGGATAGACGACGACGCCACAATAGCTAAATTGGCTAGTGTAGGATTCGGACTTCTTCTGCCAGAAATGAAGAAAGAAATAAATGAAAGGTTTGGAAAGGAATAATGATATATCTATCAGCAACATTCATTAAAGACTTTTTAGCCTGTTCTTACAGGGCTAAGTTGCGCCGCGATGCGCCGGAATCTGCTATAATAAATGATGAGGCCATCTTTGGCGGTATTGTTCATGAGGCTATAGAGAAGTTTACGGAATATGATCCTGCCCTAGAATTTTGTTTATCTGAATGGGACAGAATCAAGAACACAAATAATTTCATGAAAGAAGATAAGAAGCCTCCTAAGAGTTTTAGGAAGATGCTTCAAGGTTATTTCGAGAAGATTTATCCTAATTTAAATCCTGATGGATTTAAGAAAGTAAGATTAGAACATAAGTTCGAGGTATCTTGGGGCAAGGGTGTTACACTTATAGGGAAGATGGATAGAGTAGAAACGGGTGATTTTACAGAAATATATGATTGGAAAACGTCTATGAAACCGCCCGACATATACGATCTATCTGATCTACAATTTTATATTTATTATATAGCTCATAAGATGATACACGGGGACGAGCCTACCGTGTACTACGGGCACGTCTATTCCGGTATGCTACACCGTATTGACATTAATCCCGATTTGGTGTATAATACAGAGAGACTGGTAGACCACGTAGCGGCGCGGCTAGCCTCTGGCGAGGCCTACAGGGTAACAGGATATCAGTGTAGAAGTTGTTTTTACAGAATGCCCTGTTACAATGAGATAAGAATAAATGAGTTGGATAATAGGACAATACCTGAAAGAACTACCTTATATTAAAGAGCGCGCTGATATTAATAGCGACGAATATAATAATACGCTCATGATTGAAAAGACCTTGAAAGATATGTTTGATAAGGGTCTTATCTCAGATTTTGAAGTGGGTGTAATAGACGCTATAATTAGTGGATATAATTTCTCGGAAATATCAAGACTATTAAATGCTGATAGACAGCGAGTATCTCAAACCTTCAAGAAGATTACCGACCGAATAGCCTATATAATGGGCGGTGAATTTACTGACGCGGCATTTCTGGAAACCGTGCAAGACCTAGAAATGTTGTCAGATCAGGATATGGTCGAGTTACTTCAAAAGGGAATTACAAGGATAATAGATTGATGAATGAACCAAGATGTATACATAGACACACTGAGAACACACATCCTAATTGTTTTAGAATAGGTCTTATAAAGAGGCCTGACTGGTGGAGAAACCACAGGATAGCCTATCTAGATATAGAAACCACTGCTTTTCAAGCAGATATCGGAGTAATGATACACTGGTGTTTGAAGCACCAGGGTGACGATAGAATATTAGAAAGTAGAATAACAAAGGAAGAGTTATTTGATGGTAGGTATGATCGTAGATTGGTAAAGGAACTATTGGAAGAATTAAATAATGTTGATATAGTGGTTACATTTTTTGGTAAAGGATTTGATGTTCCATTTGTTAGATCAAGAGCAATGTTTTATGGTATGAAGTTTCCATCATTTGGTACAATGATACATTGGGATTTATTCTTTTATTGCAAGAGACTATTCAGGCTTACTAGAAAATCTCTTGATCGTATAACTACCTTTTTAGGCATTGAAGGAAAGACACATCTACAGCAGGAAGATTGGGCAGAGGCCCGTTATGGTGATAAAGCAATTCTAGATAAAATTATGACACATAACAGAGAAGATGTAAAAATCCTAGAAATGCTACATGAGAAGATGGAGGATCAGGTTAAATGGCAAAGGACAAGTATCTAGAGAAGGCAACTGGACAACGGTTTATTATGGATGTCACAGCACATCTTAGTAAAGATAACATTTGGAAAGCGATAGGTAAGGGAACTTTCTCTATAACAGAGGATGGAGAAAATTGGGTTACTAAGGAAACAGAGATAGCCTCTCTTGATAAAGACCTGGATGCAGCGGTAGCTACCGTTATGTTGTCCGTGTCCAATTACATAATAGACGATGCTGTTATTAATGAATTTGAAACAGAATTAAAAGCCCTTAGAAAAAATGAATGACAGTACCGACGTGTCTATATTAAAATTACAGGGAACGGACACTTTTATTATAAAGAAGGGTCCCAATTCTAATTTCTTTATTACTACTCCCGATTCCATTATCATAAGTCAGAAAGCATTTTCTGCACTGTTGCAGTTTTTAGTAACGAATAAGATGCTACATCCTAGCTATATATTAGGATTGTTAGAAGAATTAAATACTGAGTAGGAGAGTTTTACATGTCAAATAAAGCACCTTGGAAATCTAGGTCAGTTAGTAAATGGGCAGAGTATTTATCAGAAACGAATCAAACCGTTAGTGATATTATAAATGGTACAAACTCTTCGTCATTGGCCTCTTGGCTAATGGAAAATAAAGAGGATATCTCTAGCAGAATAAAGAGACCCGCAGTTACTATGAGTAACATTAAAATGAGCGTATTATCATTGAAGGAGGCTGAGGCATTCGCTGAAACTGCTTCACCCAATGAGCCTGACAAGCAGGAGAATCCTCAGCCTTCTTCTCCACAAAAAGGTACAAAGGTTTAACACATATGATTATCATGATTTCAGGAAGAGCAGGGGAGGGTAAAACCTCTTTTGCAAACCTTTGCGTAGAGTTTCTACAAAAAAGAGGATACAAATCTAAAGTATTTCCATTCGCGGCTGGAGTAAAAGAGACAGCTAAATTCATGGGTTGGGATGGAGAAAAGGATTCAGATGGTAGAAGGCTGTTACAGGGAATTGGAAATACTGGCCGAGAGTATCGTAAAAACGTATGGGCTAACTGGAATATCAGAGAAATTACCGACTGGCTTCTTGATATAGATGGAGAAGATTGGGTAGCCTTTATTGATGATTGGCGTTTTCCCAATGAGGGAAACGTTCTATCAGAAAGCTTTCATCCGGTAAAGAAACTAAGAGTGGTAAGACCTGAACGGTTTCACTCTTTGAACGGTACTGATCTATATCAGGATATAAGTGAAACATCCCTGCCGGAAGCCGACAAGGACCCCTCTTTTTATGATACAATTATCTATAACTCCACTTCTCTAGAAGAATTGGAGAACACTGCAAAGCAGTATGTACAAAGAGTAATTATAGGAGAGAAATAATGAGTCTAGAACAACTTTTGGGAACAGTAGGTATCTTGGTATCATTGGCCCTAGAATATCTTCCAAAATTTTCTACATGGTATCAGGCGTTGGCAGATAATTATCAGAGGCTATTTACCTTAGGTGTAGGAGCGGGCTTTACATTATTACTGTTTGGTCTTTCATGTTTGCCCGTAGTACTACCATTTGAAGTACCATTTGTATGCACTAATTTCGGCTTTCAAACAGTAGTTGATTTGTTATGGGCATTCGGCGGATACGTTCTATTCAACCAAGCTGCCTATCTAGTATTGCCTAGAAAGGCGGGCAATGCCTAACTATAAAGAGATTACTGATAATATATTAATCAACTTCATCAATAAACATTTATCAAAGGGTATCAAAACTTTCTTAGGAATAAAGATTCCAAAAGTGGGTAAAAATAGGGGGAAGTATCTAATCGTTGAGAATAATTACCCAAATCTCGTAGGCCTGCTTCTATATTGCAGGGACGAGTGGGAAGATTTCGATAACTCAAACGTATTGGTTCAATACAATCCCTAGACCCTTGACAAATCTATAAAGTATGCTATAATATAGTCACAGAGGAACTTCCGCCGTGAATAGGTGGAATCCCCCTAAGCCAGATCGCCAACTAGACGGACTTTCGGTGGGTGGAGGCGGTCGCGATAACCGAATTAACATTCCCAATTAGCTCAATGGGCAGAGCACACGGCTGTTAACCGTGGGGTTTCAGGTTCGAGGCCTGAATTGGGAGCCATGTATCTGAAACGGGGAAATCTCCGAAAGTAGGATACAACCGGGCCGAAAGGCCCTTCATGCGGGATACAGCTTATGGAGCGGGCGGGTCTCCAAAACCTTGCCGAAGAGGGTTCGAATCCTTCATCCCGTGCCAATGCGTCTCTAAAAACTATCGGCAGTCTAGAAGAGCGAAAGGTGCCGAGCAGAGTACATTATGAGAACGTGTTTAAAGGAAAGTACATGAAAAGAACAATAGAGGTTATTAATACGGATAGAAAAAGAAACGCAGCTTATATAGCTTGGGTACAAGACGATCCATATTGGGCTACTAATACAGAAGTAAAATTAGATTGGATAGAAAAATTAATGGGGTGTACTTTTGACGAAGGAGATCACGGTTTTGTAACTATTCATTATGACGGTGATCTAGAGTATTTATAGTTTCAATAAATATAGCAAGGTCGTCTAATGGTAGGACGATGGGCTTTGGACCCATCTATGTACGTTCGAATCGTACCCTCGCTGCCTCGGGCTAATATAATACAGTCCAAGACTTGCCCACTTGGACCCCGCCCCGGAGGTTACGAGGGCAACCATGCAGTCTGGAGACAGGCTATACTGATCCGAGGACTGCTCCTGGTCTGTTAGCGAAGCGGAATCGCGTCTCCCTGTCACGGAGAAGATCACGGGTTCGATCCCCGTACAGATCGCCTTGTAGATACAAGTGAAGCTGGACTGCTACCCTAACAGGGCTGGAGGTTCGATTCCTCTACTGGCTAATGGGCGGTTCGAGACCCCCACTTGTGTCTACAACACGCCTCCATACTCCAACGGCAGAGAGA
>Ga0209641_10001488_pt1 | contig 20844 bp, 19 predicted proteins | sample RifCSP16_1_FD_184022 | JGI IMG/M metagenome (GOLD analysis project Ga0209641, IMG submission 184022) | Soil microbial communities from Rifle, Colorado - Rifle CSP2_sed 16_1 (SPAdes) (version 2) | ecosystem: Environmental > Terrestrial > Deep subsurface > Rock core/Sediment | place: Rifle... | reverse complement strand
GGACGGCGGAAAGACGTGGCAGAAGAAATAGTCCGGTTTCATCAGTAGCTTGACGCAGCATAAAAAATAGATAAAGTCGAAAAAACTATTCAGTAACTCAGACTAAACACAGGAGACCGCACGATGTTCATTTTCTGGGGTACCAAGGCCGTGATCCGGAAGCTCGGATATGTCGCGGATTTTTGCCCGATATGCCGCGATATCCGGAGTTTTCAAGTCAGCCGAATAGGGAGGGCCGGACACCTCTATGGTGTGTCCTTCGGCCAAGGACAATTGGTGGGGCATCAGAAAACGTGTGTACAGTGCGGCGTCGAGCTGAAGGCTGACGCGGCAATCTACAAGGATATCGCGAAAGAACTGCAAGATGCCGGTACTACCCAATTGATCAACAGCACGTTTCCGGATATTCGGCAGTATTATGCCGACCGGCTTTCTCTTGAAGATCAAGTGACCAGGCAGCCAAACCAAATTGATGCACAGACGCGTTTAGCCCTGATCAAGGAACCATTCCTTCTGTTGGCTCCCATAGTTGAAAAGCGGTTCAGCGCGGTTCACATCGACCGCTCTGTCGGGGCCGCACTCGTTCTGACTATTGTGGCTGTTGTGGCAGTGGCGAGCATATTCAACGCGTTCTTTCCGCTCGCGTTTGAGCAAAAAGCAAATGCGTTCCTGATCACCTTCGGGATCGGGATCGCAGCTATCGGCGTTCAGGGGTTCAAAAGCGCCGGACGATTTATGCGCAAAGTCATCTACCCGAAGATCTCCCTTGCCCTTCGGCCTCTCAATCCGGGTCAACATGAGCTTGAGGTCGTGTTCGCGGAGTTGAAACGGTCAGGCTTTAAACTGTCGAAGAAGGCCAAGTTGAAAGACATGCTTCGTGAGCTTATAACGGCCCGCCAGACAGGGGCGGTAAGATTTCGGTGAGTTTCCGTTGACGGCCACTTTTTTTTTGTTCTTCCCTGATCTCTTTTCTGATATAATGTCAACCATACATTCGCAAAAACATTAACCTCACATTTTTCAAACTATATCGTAATAATGCAGGGGGTAATTATGAAAAAGCTATCAATGTTTTTGCTGCTCCTCGGGATATTTTTTATAATCGAAAGTCAAGCCAATGCCGGCGAAGTCTGCGTCGGCTGCCATTCAGACGCGGAAAAGATGAAGCAACTGGGATATTCTCAGTTCATTGTCACGGCCGCGGATATTCAGGCGCAGACAAAAATGCTGGCCGGCTGCAGCGACTGCCACCTCGGCGACCCCCTGGCTGTGACCAGGGAGGATGCGCACAAGGGAGTACTGACGCTCAGGGTCGTGAACAAAAAGTGGAACTCCCTCACGCGTGCTGAGATGCCGGCGCAGGACGTGATGGACTGGCCGTTCCTCGAACCGAGGGGCAAGAACACGACAACGCAGCTCGGGCCGAAACGCCTCGTGGAGGGTGAGCTCAAGGACAATTCGGATTACCGGACGATCATCTGGCACGACAAAAACCCCGCGACCCTCGCGTTCAACCCCGGGATCGCGCGGAAGACCTGCGGGAAGTGCCACGCGGACAAGGTTGCCGGCTTTCTCAAGAGCTCCATGGGCGGGTCGCCGGACGTGCACGCGCACAGCCAGTACGTATTCTGGACGGGTCCCGTGGGGCCGCAGAGCTGCGGCCTCTGGCTCGGCAAGCTCTCTTTGCCCGACCAGGATGCGTTCATTGATGAGAACGTGAAACTGTTCAACAAGCATTCCACGACGCCGATTCCGACAGATGTCGCTTTCAACATGCAGAGGAACTGCAATCAGTGCCATGTGGGCTGTCTGGACTGTCACTACAGTCCCGGGAAAAAAGATGCGAACGATCCCCGGAAGGGCGCCCACACCTTTGTGAAAAAACCGGAGCCCCTTTCCTGCTACGGCGGGGGAAGGTCCTTTGCCTGCCACGCGGGCCCGCTCGAGCGGCGGCGCGGCGACGGGTATCTTCGTGGTGATCTTGCGCAGGCGACCGAGGAAGGGAAGAAGATCTTGAAAGACAAGCCGGATATCCACGCGCAGAAGGGAATGCCCTGTGTTGACTGCCACGAGCCGAACACCGCCACCAACAGCCACGGGGACCTGAGGCGGGATGTGAACTGCGCGAAATGTCATGCAAAGGAAGTCGCCGAACACAAGAGCGGCATGCACCGGAAACTGGATTGCACCGCATGCCACGCCGCGCTCATCGGCGGTTACGCGTTTAATTTCTGGACCGTCGGCGGCGAGGCGGGCAGGGAAAACCCGGCCACGAGGATCCAGGACTATACCGTTGACGCCATATTGCCGGTGCTCGTAAAAAATCCGAAGGGGATCTGGATCCCCGTGCACGTGGTGCCGCATACGACGGGGAATGTAAAGACCGCTGAAGTGAAGCTCTCGAAGAGGCTTCTGTTCAGGGACAGGCCGGACGCAGCCATCGAGAGGCGTTATTTTTCGAACGACTCCTATGCCATTACCGCGCTCGTGAAGAACCTCGATGATGCTGACCGCGATACCATGGTCTGGTTGAACGTCGACCGGGTAGCGCACGGTCTCGGCAAGTCCCGCGCCTGCAAGAGCTGCCATGCCTCGACCAGCCAGAAGATCACCACGTCGTTCAGCGCGGGTTCGTATAAAGATGTTGAGGACGGTTCGTACACGATCATCGCCGACAAGAAGGGCCTGCGGGTTACGGACTTCAAAGGCCCGGACAAGGGCCCCATGGCAAAGGGACTCATGCCGTTCAAGGACAAGTGGAACCTGAAGGGGAACTTCGCGCTGCCGGAGATCAAAAGCATGAAGTTCTACAAGCGGCTCGAAAAGGAATACGAGGCGGGGAAGTTCGCGCACTGAGGTCCGGCGTTTCATCAGGGGACGCGGAGAAAAGCGGCTGGAGGAGCAGAGAGGGACGTCTGATGGAAAGGAGAAAAGCCATGTTACGGTTGTTCCTTGCGCTGCTGTGCGCACTGTCTCTCTCTCTGCCGTTGTTATCGTGCAAGGATGAAAAGAACCCGGTCCGGCAATACGGGGACACCCTTGTTCACGGTTACCAAAGCGCGCAGAAGGTCGAGAAGGACGCGAACCTCCGGCAGGTGCAAAGGAGAGTGTATGAATTTCGAGCAACGAACGAACGGTATCCCGCGGATCTCCAGGAACTGGGGGCGTTCACAAAAGCTCCGATCGATGAAAATATATATAATTATGATCCCTCGACCGGCATTGTAACAGCCAAATAATAATGAAACTCTTTTACGTGTTTTAACGAGGGAGGAATGGGGCATGAGTATGCGCGCGTTATCCATTCAGATCATCGTCATTCTTATTCTCCTGGTCGCAGCGGGCGCGCCGGCAGCGCGGGCCGGGGATAAGGAGAAGGGGGCGGACATCCTGTCAGGCACGGGTATCATCAGTCATATCAATCTTGAAGGCGGGTTTTACGGGCTTATTGCAGACGACGGTCAAAAGTATTTGCCGAAGGACCTCGCCCGGGAATTCAAGATTGACGGACTGCGTGTCAGATATCAGGTAATGATCCTTACCGGCGTGGTCACCATGTATATGTGGGGGACCCCGGTGGAGGTGCTATCGATTGAAAGATTGTAATGAAACATCGAGCCACTACGTGAAAAAGCGGGAGAGACTCAAAGGCAAGGGAGAATAAGCGTGGATAACATCCCCGGCAAGGGCGATCTTGAGGAGCGGATCCAGAAGCTTGAGGGAAGGCTCGACCTGCTTGGCGTGCGGACCGTTCGAGAGGGACCGTCTCTCCACCCTGCGGCGCCATTCCTGCCGGGGCTCAGCGCCCTCGTGTTCGGATACTTCGGCATGGGACTGCCGCAGCACTATTATCATTTCCTCTTTGCCGCGCTGCTGCTTGCCCTCTTCTATCATCGGGGCTTTTTGCTCCCGGCAGGAGGCCGCTGGCGTTGGCCCCAGATACTGGTCAATTTTTTTATCCTCTGTCTATTGTTCAGGCTGCTGATAGGCGGAGGGACCCGGCAGCCCTTTGACTGGCTCAAGGCGCCGGCGATCAGCAAAGCCCCTCCTGCAGGCGAAGGCTCATGGTATGACCGGATGGTCCCCGACCTTACCATCCAGTGGCAGAGCATTCCCCAGGTTTCGGACTGGAGCGTGGACCTTACGAAGATTCAGACGATCCTTCTCATCGCCACGCTCGCGGGCGCCCTGTTCCGCTTTCAACCATTCACCTCGATCACCGCGCTTGCGCTTCTCATCATTTCCGTCCCGGTGTATTTGCAGTTCACCTGGGACTGGGTTGTGCTGTTCCTCGTTCTCGGCAGTGTTTCGCTCTACCTGCAGACGAGGGTGGATACGCGCGCGTCCGGCTGTTGAAAAGGGAGGGTTTCTCCCTTTTTGTTGGCAGAATAAGGCATACTACAGCCTCTCTTATTAAGGAGAACGTGTGGATCGGCACGAACGGTTCGACAGCGCGGCACAGGTCATCCAGATCGGTTTCTGGGTGAACGCGGGATTGATGACGATGAAGCTCCTGGCCGGGCATTTCGGCAGGTCCGAAGCGGTCTTCGCGGACGGCATGGAAAGCGCCGCTGATTTTGTGGCCATCCTTTCGACGATGATCGCCCTCCGCATCGGCAGGAAGCCGTATGATGAGGCGCATCCTTACGGCCACGGCAGGGCGGAAAGCATTGCCGCCATCATCGTGGCGTTCGTTATTTTTGCGACCGGCGCCTGGATACTCTTGCGATCCGTCCACACCATCATTGATCGAAGTTTTGAGACTCCCCGTGTCATTGCCGTGGCGGCCGCTTTTCTCACCATCCTGGTCAAGGAAGCCCTGTTCCGCTATTCCCACCGCGTCGGCGCGAAGCTGGAAAGCCCGGCGCTCCTGGCGGCCGCCAAAGACCATCGAAAAGACGCCATTACATCCATCAGCACCCTTATCGGCGTCACCGGCGCTTTTTTCGGGATCACGATCATGGACCCCCTTGCCGCAGGGATCACTTCGTTCTTCATCTTTCACATCGGCTATGAGACGTTTGCGTCCGCCGCGCACGATCTGATGGACGGCAGGCCGTCTGAGCAGTTCTTCGGCGCTGTCATCAGGCTGGCCGAGGGTGTGGAAGGGGTAGAGCATGTACACGAGATCAAGGCGCGCCGCTCAGGGCAGTATGTGATCGTTGATCTCAAGCTCGATATGGATCCGGAAATGACGGTCAAAAAATCCCATGCCATCGCCACCGAGGCGAAGAGGCGCATCTTCGAACGCTTTCCGAACGTGGGGGACGTGATGATCCACATCAACCCCCACGAGGAAGAGCATGAGGACCTGATACGGCTCTGAGGTGGTTCAGTGGTTCTCTTCGGGGATCTTTACGATCGAGAGGAACAGGCCGAGCTTGCGTATCGCTTCGGAGAATTGTTCATAATCCACCGGCTTGGTCACGTAGACATTGCAGCCGCTCTCATAACATTTCGTGATCTCCTGCGGATTATCCGTGGTCGTCAGAACAACGACGGGAATATGCCTGGTATCGTCGCTTGCTTTTATCATCTTGAGGACCTTATATCCGTCGAGTACCGGCATGTTCAGGTCGAGGAGGATCAGCAGCGGCGAAGCATGGTCTGCCCCGGCATAGTCCCCCTTCTTGAACAGAAAGTCGACGGCCTTTTGGCCGTTATCAAACGTAACGATCTCATTGGAAACGCCGCCCCGGCGCAGGTTTTTCTCGATCAGACGGGCGTGCCCGGGGTCGTCTTCAACAAGCAGTATCGTTACCGGCTGCTGAGTAGTCATGATTTTCTCCTAATCCGGACAAGCCGGAATTGAAAATTGGAAATTGTAAATTGAAAAATGCAGAAATCTTTTGTCGATGTTATAGGCGTAAGCGCCTTATATATACGTTTGTGCTGTTGCGAACGTTCGCGCATGTGTTCACATCATAAGGTCTCCCCTGTTTCAAGAACGGGAATCTTTAACCAAGGGCCTGGTCCGGTAACCCCGCATTCTCCGGGATGGTAAAATGAAACGTCGTTCCTGCTCCGGGAGTCGATTCACACCAGATGCGCCCGCCATGACGTCGCACCAGGGTCTTTACGCATGCCAGGCCCACCCCCTCGCCGGGCTTGTCCTGTTCTCCTATCCGCCTGAACATTTCAAATACCTTGTAAATCTCTTCGTTCGGGATACCGCGGCCGTTGTCCCGGATGGAAAAGACGGTCCCATCGGGGGCCTTTTCGGCGGTTATCTCGATCTCTCCGGGAACGCCCGGTCTTAGATACTTTACCGCATTGTCGAGGATGCTGCCGAAGATCATTCGAAGGGAATTCCTGTCAGCGCATATTTCAGGCAGCGGACCTATGTTCACCTTTATCCCTTTCTTTTCGATCACGAGCTGAAGATCCCTGAGCGCGGACTTCACGATCGTTTGGACCTGGATGAGTTCCGTCTTAAGTTCCTGGCGCCCCAGAAGGGACAGTTTTGAGATGGCATTGATGAGTTCCTCCATCCTGCCGGCCGATGAATCAATGAATCCCAGGGCTTCCGGAACGTCCTTCAAAAATGCCGTCACCAGTCTCGTTCGATTGTTTTCGTCCAAAGAGGGGAGAACATCATTCATGACCGCATTGATCTCCCGAATGGCAAAGCGCAGCTCACCGGCAAAGCCTTTCATGTTCACCAGGGGGGTGCGCAGGTCATGGGATGCAATGTATGCGAAGGTCTTTAATTCCTTGTTGCTTTCTTGAAGCTCTCTTGCGTACCCGCTTAAGCGTTCCTCGGCCTGTTTTCGCTCCGACAGTTCCTTCATGATCTGATCGAGCATTTGATTGAAGAACCCGCCGAGATAGCCGAACTCGTCCTCCCGGTCTGTGTCAAGCCGGAGCGCGAGATTTCCTTCTGAAACGGCTTTCGTGGCGTTCACGAGGGTTTGAAACGGCCTGGTAATGAACTTGCGGATCACCCAGGTGAGAAAAAATCCAAAAAACAGGGTCGCCAATCCCGTCGTGATAAGAAACCTGTTCCGGCGGGTCTTCACGGTGTCATGCAGCGGTGGAAAAAACAGCTCCAGAGCCACAACGCGCAGCGCTGTTCGGAGCTCCGGATCTTCAACGTGCGGGGTCCGCATCAGCATGAACGCCTTGTCAGGCGGGCTCCCGACCAGGGTCCGCTGCTGGTCCACGGTTACGGCAACGGCTGAAAAATGAAACGACAGAAAATGGCTTCGTACAATGGATTCGACGGCAAAAGGCGACAACACGGGGATGCCTTTAAGGTCTTCCTGGATCATGAAGGAGAACAGGTCGGCCTCGGACGTATACTCGTTTTTCAGGTTCTCCTCCACGTCCCGGAGCGCGAGGACAGCTACTGCGAAGCCGACGAATACAACGACGTACAGCACCGCGGCCGTGATCTTTACCGCGATACTGGCCCGCCAGTTTTTTAACCAGTCGTCGGATGTGCGAAGTTTCTCATCCATTATTTAAATCCCAGCTTCTTGATGAGCATAGCCATGGGGCATATCCCGGTAATACCCGCCATAAAGAGCGCAAAGCCCACGAACCACGGAAAGAACCACAAGCTCTTGGGAAAAACGAAGAGAGAAACGACGAGGAAAACGACGATAACCAGCCGGAGCACGCGCTCGGCGTCAAAATCGTATTTGTGTGTTCCGACCACACACTCTGCCGGATCGAGATATGCCCTTCCGTATCTCAGTCTTGAGATGAGAACGGGAATGCGCAAGTTCGTCAGTCCTTCAAAAGCGACAATGCCGATATAAACATACAGAACGTCAAGACGTTCCCAAAAAAGAAGAAGCAGCAGGGTCCCGCCAAGTATCAGTCTGAACGTTCGTTCGCTCATATTTCTCCCTTCCCGATGCTTTCCTTGCTCATAGTGTAGTTAAGAATAAAACTCAAACCCGCCTTTTCCCCGCTCCTTCACGCGGTACATGGCCGTGTCCGCTTTCTTGAGCAGGGTCTCCGCGTCGTCTCCGTCCCGGGGATAGATGCTGATGCCTATGCTTACGCTGACCGTGCACTCACGGCCCTGCAGGCCTGCCTGTCCGGCAGACAGGTCGAACGGTTCTGACAGTGCTCCTATGATCTTTCGGGCGATGACCCCGGCATCGTCGGGAGCGACGATCTTTGCGCAGATACTGATGAATTCGTCTCCGCCCATGCGCGCCACGGTGTCCGACTTGCGTGTGCTGGTCGTCAGCCTCTTCGCCACTTCTTTCAGGAGCAGATCGCCCGCATCGTGCCCCATGGTGTCGTTGATGAATTTGAACCGGTCGAGGTCCATGTAGAGGACCGCAAGAATGTATGAATTACGCCTTGCCAGGGCCAGGAGCTGGTCCAGGCGATCAAAAAACAGCGTTCGGTTGGGAAGTCCCGTCAGGGTGTCGTAAAGCGCCATGTATTCGAGACGCTGCTCTGCTATCTTACGCTCAGTGATATCTCGAATGATGAACTGGGCCGCCGGCTTCTCCTGATAGAAGAAGGGGATCCCTGCAATTTCCACATCGACCCCCTTGCTGTCGAGGCGGACCAATTTCCCTTCCACCCACGGCACCCGTTCGCCGTGTTCTTCCAGTCGTCTCAACCAGTCCAAGACGGTTTGGCTCCGGTCGGAATGGAAAAAATCGAAAAGGGACCTTCCCGTCAGGTCCTCGGCGCGTGTTGCCCCGAAAAGCATCGTCCCCGCGGGGTTGATAAATGCGATTTTCCCATTCACGTGAATGGCGATGCCGTCCGGCGAGAGTTCCACCAGCCGCCGGTAGCGCTCTTCGCTTTCTTGAATCTGATCGAGCATCTGCTGCCGCTCCCTGATGAGCCGCTGTTTGGAGATGACCTGCTCGATGACGACGGGGAGCAGCTCGAGGTACTTCATCTCCACGTCCTTTACGATATAATCCGAGGCCCCGAGCTTGAGCGATTTCACTGCCACGTCTTCGTTCCCGTTGCCGGTCACCATGATGACGGGAGGATAGGACCCCCTCGCTGTCAGCGTCCGGAGCACCTCAATGCCGCCGCAGACGGGCATGTTATAGTCCACGAGCAGAAGATCGTACGGCGTAGACTCGACCATCGAAAGGCCCTCTTCGCCGTTCGCGGCGATAGCGACGGTGTATCCTTTTTCCCGGAGGCGCTTCTGCAAAAGCCGCGAAAGGCCGGGATCGTCTTCCATATAGAGAATTCGTATTGCTGCCGCATCATTCGGCATGGCGTTCCTCCTTTTCCGGGACCTTGACGATGGAGAGGAACTGCCCCAGCGATTGGATCGCCCTGGAAAACTCCTCGTACTCCACCGGTTTCGTGACGTATAGGTTGCAGCCGTGTTCGTAGCACCGGGCGACCTCATGGGGATTGTCGGTGGTCGTAAGAACGACGACGGGAATCCGTTTGGTGCGCTCATCGTTCCTGATGGTCTTGAGCACCTGGTAGCCGTCGAGGACCGGAAGATTGAGGTCGAGCAGGATCAGGAGCGGCTCGCGAAAACCGCCTTCGTCCTTGAACAGGAAATCAAGGGCCTTCTGCCCGTTGTCGAACTTGACGATCGCATTGGTAATGTTCGCCCGGCGCAGGTTCTTCTCGATCAGGAGCGCATGCCCGGGATCGTCTTCGACCAGTAAAATGGTGATGCGTTGATGATCCGTCATATCTTCTCCGCTGTGTGCGCTTTATCGGGAATGGTAAAGCTGAATGCGCTCCCCACGCCCGGCTCCGATTCGCACCAGATGCGGCCGCCCAGCCGCCTCACCAGGGTTTTTACATACGTAAGTCCCATTCCTTCTCCAGGCATGTCCTGCCTGCCCACCCTTCGGAACAGTTCAAACACTTTTTGGGTGTCCTCTGTGGCAATGCCGCGCCCGTTATCGCGAATCGTGAATATCGTTTCCCCGGCATTCTGTTCCGCCGTGACCTCTATTTTTCCGGAACGGGCAGGTTCAAGGTATTTGAGGGCATTGTCGAGGAGATTGCCGAATATCTGTTCGGCCGCGGCCTTGTCTACGACAAGGTCGGGCAGCGGCCCTATCGTTACCTCCGCCTTGTGCATATCGATCTGGTGAGCAAGAGATTCCAGGAGGGTCCGGACGACGTATTCCGTACGGACCAGCTCATGCCTGAGCTCATTCCGGCCGAGCCGGGAAAGCTTCAGGATGCTGCTGATGAGCGAATCCATCCTGGTGACGGAAGAGCCGATAAAGCCGAGCGCTTCGGGTATGTCTTTATTCAGGAGCTCTTCCGTTTTCTGCTTTTCTCCTTCGTCAACGCGTCCATGATGTTTCTCAAGGAGGGAGGCGAACTCTTTTATCGAATGACCGAGCTCATCGGAAAATCCTTTGATGTTAACGAGCGGCGCACGGAGATCATGGGATACGATATAGGCGAAGTTTTTCATTTCCTCGTTGATCTGCTCAAGCGCTGCTTCCGCGCGTTTTCGTTCCGTCAGTTCCCCGTGGAGTTGTTCATTTGCTTTTTCAAGATCGAAAGTTCTTTTCGCCACCAGCTCTTCGAGATGATGGCGGTGCAGTTCAAGCTCCGCCTCCCGCTTTTGAATCTGCTCCAACATGTCATTAAAGCCCTTAGCCAGGGAGCCGAGTTCATCATGTCTCACAATATGTGACCGTACTGAAAAGTCACCTTTTTCCGCCGCCTTCATGACCTCCATGAGCTGTTGGATGGGACGGACGACCTGATATCCGGTAAAATATGCCAGAGATATGCCGGACAGGAAGGTAATCAGCATAATACCGGTCGTGATGTACACGGTCTGTTTTGTGAGGCGGGAAATGTCCGCTATTGAAATATCAAGCCGCCTGATGCCCTGCGTCTTGATTTCGGCGATCGATGTCAATACCTCGTCCTTGCGGGTATAGAAGGTTTTCTGCGCTCCGGCAACTTCCGCCCATCTCTGCTCCAGGATTATGCGGACCAAGTTATCTCCGTGAGCGACAAAATCATCAATCTCGGGTTTTAACCGGTAAATAGTTTCTAAAATATCTTTATGTCCGGCAAAAAGGACTTCTGCTTCAGTGATCCTCTTATCAAGGATCGTTTTAACATCCTGTGCTTTTTTCATTCCTATGTAGTAACCTGAATCAACAGAAGAAGAGATATGATCTGCGATTTCCTTGACAAGGCTCTCAAACTCGAAGAGGTAGAGGGCTTGGGTATAGGCGATATCCTTGACAAAGCCGGAATTCTTGTTTATTTTTCTTACCGACAGGATGCTGACCGCGCTGAAAAGGGCGATGAGAAAAAATATTATTCCAAAGCCGAGCAGGATCTTTCCGCGAATAGTGAGGTTCTTTGCCATTTCCCGTGCTCCTCAACCAACGACCTTTCCGGCGTTCTCCTGCGGGCAGTCTAAACGCAAGGCTTAAGGTTCATTAAGGATTAGTGTAGCAAATTTTTTGTTAAATTTTGTTATTATTTAGATCAATAGTCGAAATGGAGGCAAATAATTGCAGGGGGGAGCCGTTTTCTCCGGCTGATGTGCAAGAGCAGGCAAAAAAAGCATCAAGGCCGCGTGAAGAGCGATTTTATCTCATGTCTATAATCGTGTTATCAGCGGTTTTCGTCATTCTTCCATGATTTTCCTCGACGGGCAGATATCGGAGAGCACGCACTCCTGATGCTTTGGTTTCCTGGCCTGGCAGACCGCCCGGCCATGGAAGATAAGGAGGTGCGAGAGGTTCCCCCATTCTTTCCGCGGTGTAAAAGCAAACAAGTCCTGCTCGATCTTCACGGGGTCTTCGTTCTTCGTGAGCCCGAGCCGGTTTGCAAGCCTCTTCACATGGGTGTCCACGGCAATGCCCTCATCGATGCCGAAGGCGCCGGAGAGGACGATGTTCGCGGTCTTGCGCGCCACGCCGGGCAGCGTCGTAAGCTCCTCCATGGTCTGTGGGACCGCGCCGTTGAACTTTTCCAGGAGCAATGCCGCGGTCTTGTGGATGTTTTTCGCCTTGTTGTTGAAAAAATTAACGGAGCGTATGTCCTGCGCGAGCCTTTCCGCCGGGGTGTCCGCGTAATCCTGGACGGTCCGGTATTTCCTGAACAGGCCCTCCGTAACCTTGTTCACGAGCACGTCCGTGGTCTGGGCCGAGAGCATGGTCGCCACGAGCAGCTCCAGGGGGCTGGAGAACCGGAGCGCCGTCTGGGGCGTGTTCGCGTACTCCTTGTTCAGCCGCTTGATGATCTCCAGGATTTTCTCGCTGTTGTTCATGCCGGCTCCTTTTTGCGTGCACGTTGTTTGTCTCTTTGTATAACACATGCGGTTGTAACGCTTGTATTGAAGCTCCCTGCAGTCCCGCTCTGGCGGGACAGGGAATCTCGATTCTTAAGGTGTGAACATGATCGTGTTCGCTCGCTGACCCCGCAGCAAATGAAGGTTCGTATAGGCATCCGCGGGGAATGCGCTCACTCCAGAATTCAGGGTTTTTTCAGCAGCTTCTTTTTTCCATAATTGAGCAGGATGGGAAAAATCGCAAAAAGCCCCAGGAGCAGAAAGACGACGAGGACCTTTGTTGAGAGTATCTCCGACACCGTCGTGATCGCGCCAAGCTGCTGTCCGGCATAGGCGTACACGGCAGTGCCCGGAAGAATGCCGAGAGATGTTGTCCAGATGAATGTTGAAAGTGGGATACTGGTAAGGCCCGAGAGAAAGTTTATGAGGAAGAAAGGGAAGACCGGTATAAGCCGCAAGGTCAGAAGATAGCGGACGCCGTTTTTCGCTATTTCTTCGTTGAACCGGGCCAACTGATGTTCATAATTGTGCTGGAGCCGGTCTCCGATCAGGTATCTCGCTATCAAAAAAGCGAACGCGGCCCCCACGGTCGCGCCGGCATTCACATACAGTACTGTCCAGAGAGTGCCGAAGAGGAAGCCTCCGACAAGCGTCAAGACAACGGCTCCGGGGATGGAGAGGGCAACGACGAGGACATACGCGGTAATATAGAGAAGAACGGAGAACAGATAATTCTCTGCGGAAAAGGCGAGCAAAAAGTCCTTGTTCTTTTTTATATTTTCGAACGTCAGGTAATCACTGACAGGGGAAAAGCGCATCAAGAGGATGACCGCAATGAAAAGGACGAGAAAGAGGACCTGTTTTCTGTGTTTATTCATTGATCTCCCTCTCTCCGGGCAGAGCTCCTTCCTTTCTGCTTTCCCAAGTGTTGCACTTCGCTGTAGAACTGGTGTGTGTTATTCATTGAAGATATCTCTCCGGTTTTGGATGAGATACGTCATGGTCCCGGAAGTTCTGAAATCCGTCTGTGTATTTCTCAGCAGAAGCGCTCTCAGGTCTTCGAGCGTGTCGACATCCCTCCATTCGGGCAATTGGTGGACCCGGTACGCCGATCTTTTAAAAAGCCCCATCGTATCCGGGAGAACGGTATTCGTGCTCCAAGTCCGTCCGTGAAACACCTCCGGCAGGAAGGTTTCCCTGCGGAAACCGATCAGATAATAGCCGCCGTCAACAGCAGGGCCGATTACCGCGTCATGGGCATGGAGCGATCGAAAGGCCTCTTTGAGAAGCGCATGCGGAAGGTCGGGGAGGTCGCTCCCGATGATAAGCGCCTCGGTGATCCCTTCGGAAAAAGCCTGTTGAAACGCATTTGCCATCCGTTCGCCGAGGTCAACGCCCTCTTGCGGCAGATACGTTTGCCCTTTGCCGAGCCAGGCTGTTATTGCTTCCCGTTTCTCAGCGGGAGTAAAGCAGACCCGGAAAGGAATCCCTCCCGCTTTCAGCATTTTCATCACGTCCAAGACGAAACACTCATACAGATGCAGGACCGCGTCCTCACCCATGGATAGGGAAAGGCGTGATTTCACCTTTCCCTTCTCAGGCGCTTTCACAAATAACAAAACACATTGTTTGTCAGCCATTGCCGTAAGCTCTTTTTTCCCCCTGGTCCTATCTCCCGCATGAATTCTGGAGTGAGCGCATTCCCTGTAGCTTGCTGCGGGGAATGCGAGCGAATACGATCATGTTCACACCTTAAGAATCGAGATTCCCTGTCCCGCCAGAGCGGGACTGCAGGGAGCTTCAATTTTTTCAGCAGCATAAACTGCGGTCTTCGTCGTCCGGTGATGCTGTTGAGCCGCACTGTCTGAACAGACCGAAATGCTCGTCAAAGCTCCCGGTGATCTCGAAGTACGGCAGGAGCCTTGTCCGGGAGAGCATCAGCGCCGTATTGCCGCAGACCCGCTCGGGCCGGTTCTTCTCGAAGACGTGCGCGGCATCGAGCTCGAATCTGAAAGGAGACTCCGTGATGCCCCCTCGATAGACCGCGACATGGCCGTAATCCTCGCAGGCATCTTCAAGGCCCTCGATTTTCCAGAGCCGGTACGTAACGGAGGAGAACCTGATGTTGCGGATGCGCTCCCTGATCTCTTCATTCGAGATGCCGATGGAACGCTTCGACACGACGCGGGGGTCAACGAACCCGGCCCGCTTTGCCATCCGTTCAAAATCCTTCTCATAGAGCGCTCCGCCCAGGCACTCGCCGTAGAGCACCGGATCTTTCCGGACCCGCTCGGGCACCCTGCGGTCCGCGTAGATGTCGGAAAAATAAAATTCCCCTCCCGGCTTCAACGCGGCAAACACCTGCCGCAGCACACGCTCCTTGTCCTCCACGAGGTTGATGACGCAGTTCGAGATGACGATGTCCAGCGACCCGGGGGAAAAGTGGTCCGCGAAATTCTCGATGGTGTCGAAGATGAACCGGCAGTTCGGCTGCCCGTAGCCGAAGCGCTTTGCCTGCAGCTCGAGGTATTTCTCGGCGACGCGGATCTGCTTCTCCGTCATGTCGATCCCGTGGACGAACCCCTTTTCTCCCACGAGTTTGGACAGAATGTAGCTGTCTCTGCCGGTGCCGCAGCCCAGGTCGAGCACCGTGAGGCCCTTCAAGGCGATTGGGATGGGCGAACCGCACCCGTAGTATCGCTCCGTGATCTCATCGGCGATGAAGGGCAGGACCGCCCGCACATGGTCCGGCATGGAATCGGGCGTGCAGCAGGCCGTTGTTTTCAGGTCGGCCGTGCTTTGGACCACTTCGGCGTAATATTGCCGCACGTTTTTCTTCACGTCGAAACCGCTCTCATCTGTCATCAGCGCGCCCTGGCAGCTGCTTCCCCGGTTCACGGTGCAGGCATAACAATGTTCATCACAGGTGATCTCCGGCGTAAAATCGGAAAAGTCGATGTCCCAGAATTTTTTATCTTCATAATTTTTTATTCTGATGCCCAGGGCCAGGTTGAAATCGCAGTCAAAGACATTGCCCTGGTAGTCCACGGAGATAAGCCTGCGGCACATCACGCGCTCAAGGGTGTCGGGGTTGAAGTTGTCCTTCAGTTCCTCCATGTATCCGGTGAGCCGTCCCCGGGTGATCAGGTACTGCCGGAACCGTTTGATCGGCGTATTCACGATGGTCAGAAGATTATTGAAGTATACGCCATGTCTATCTTTGAGGAGTTGTTTGTATTCCTGCTCGATCGCTCTCTGTTCCGGCGGAAGGTAATCTCCGGCGGCGTTATACACGAGGTCCAGGGTCAACCCGTCTTTCCCGTATCCGATGCTGTTCAGCTTCCGGAGGACCTCCATGCTCGCTTTAAAAGCGCCCTTTCCCCGTTGGGCATCGGTCTGGTCCTCGAAGGCGCCGGGGAGGGACGCGATAAGCCTGACACGGTGCTTCCGGTACAGGTCCATGAACTTTCCGTATTCGGGCAGGTCCAGGACCGTCAAGCTCGTCCTGACCGCGACCTTCTTTCCCTGTCCCGCGAGCTTTTCGATGAACATCGTGAGGTTCGGGTTCATCTCGGGCGTGCCGCCGGTAAACTCAACGTCGCCGATGTCCAGCGACTGGAGTTTGTCCAGGATTTTTTCGGCCGTTCCGGGATCCATGTTCTTATCGCCCCGGGGAGAGGCCCCGATGTGGCAGTGCGTGCACGTCTGATTGCACCGGTTGCCCATGTTGATCTGGACAATTTCGATCCGTTCTTTTCGCAGTACTTCGGTTTCCCAGAATGCGGTTCGAGCCATGAACTTCCTCCTCAATACCACTTTAACCCGGACAAGCCCCGTGAGAGGCGGATGCCTCTAAAGCGGGGCAAGCCGGAACTAAATAGGCCGCAAAGGCATTAAGTCTGATGAATGAAAAAAGCAGGGGCGTCCCCGTTGCAGGGGGGCGCCTCTGCTTTTTTTCAGTTCAGCGCGAAGACGCCGGGAACAGGGACTATTTCCCGTAATGCTTCGTCAGATAATCAACGATGCCGGCCATTTCCGCGGGAGTGATCGGTGCGCCCCGCTTGATCATGGTCTGGACCGTGTCCGCCCACTCCTCCCGGGTCTGGCGGATGCGTGTGATGTTGCCCAGGTCATGGCACAGCGCGCACTTCGTCCGCACGAGGTCCGCTCCGGGACCGTCCACAAGCTTCTCGGCCTGCTGCTGGCCCGCTGCGAGGGGGACGATGAGCAGGCTCCCCGCCGCGAGCAGGAGTATCAGGGACGCTGTCGTTCGGAAAGCCTTAGGCCTTTTCAATGGAAACCCCCACGCGATGGATGCCGTTCCAGAAGTAGCCGAGCGGGTTCCACGTGGAGACGATCGGCTGGACGTTCCCCTTGCTGTCCGTGGCCCGCGCGAGGATCGTCATATATCCCTGGCGCCGCGGTCGGACAGTGTGGGTAAAGAGCCGCCAGGCGTATTTGTCGCCGGGCTTTGCGAGCGCTGCCGGCTTCCAGGTCGCTCCCTCGTCGAGCGAGATCTCCACCTTGGCAATGCTGGTATCGCCCGCCCATGCCTTGCCTGCCACGGCGATGCTGTCGCCGATTTTGAACCTGGCGTTCGGCGCCGGCGCTGTGATGACGGACTTCACCGGCCAGGCCTCGGTCGAGACCGACTCCTTCGGCATTCTTTCACCGGGGGCGACGGGATATGCCGGCACCCGGTAGCTGTCGTCCATATAGGTGCCCTTGAAGGGCGCGTCGAGCACGTCGATGCCGACAAGCCACTTCGTCGACGCGGACCCGACCCATCCCGGGACCATCATCCGGAGCGGGAAGCCGTGGACCTTCGGCAGCGGCTCGCCGTTGATCGCCCAGGCCACCAGCGTGTTCGGCTCCATGGCCTTGCTCACGGGGATGCTGCGCGCGACCGGCGGGGCAGTGGGAAGTTCTCCGAAATCGGCGCCGAAGAAAGCGACGTGCACGGCAGAGGGCTTCACCCCAGCGGCCTTGAGGATGTCGCGCAGGCGGACGCCCGTCCACCGGGGACATCCGTAACCGCCCGTCGGGCTCCAGGGAGTGCCTTTTGGCAGGGGCGAGAAGGACGTGCGGCCGGAGCCGGCGCATTCCAGCATGCCCTGCACCGTGACCGATGGAAAGGAGCTCTTCAACTCGTCCAGCGTCAGGGTCATCTGCTTAACGACGAGTCCCTTGATGGTCAGCGTATGGCCCGCGGCCTGAAGGTCCGGAGTGAGGAGATTGTTGCGGATGAACAGCCGGTTGGCCGGGGTGACGGCGTCGTTCAGATTCTCCGCCGTGACGTTGGCGGTGAGCGGGCGCTCGGTCAGGACCTTCATGACGGGGTCTTTCTCGGCGATCACCGCGGCATTCGCAACGATCGGTCCGGGAAGCGGCGGCGCGGCAGGAGCGGCCGAGGGCGCGCTCGCCGGCGTCTGCGCGGTCTGCGCTGTCGCATCCAGGGCGATCGCAGCGGAGCCCACGGCCAGGATCGCTCCCAGGCGGCCGGCCGACTTGATGAACGTTCTTCGCGTTATGATGTTCTTTTGGCCCTGTTGCTGATCCTCGTTTGGTGCGTCGTCTCTCTCCATGGACCGGTCCCTCCTCTGAAAAAGGTTCTGCTTTCCCTATAGATTCTGAATAGGTATAGACGGTAAGGCGCATCCTGCCGAAGCGGGTGTAACTGATTTTCATTATAACCCAAGGGAGAAGAATGTCAAGCTCGGGTGGGGCAATCGAACAGCACTGAGGGTCAGGTCTACTTCCCTATCATTTCAGGATTCGGGCGGATAAATTCACGATCACCATGCAAAATTTCTTTCTGCTGTAATACCTTTACCCGGACCATCTCCTCCCACAACAACTCATTATTCCCGTGCAAGAGCTTTCTTGTCCGCCGCCGTTATGATAAACTAAAAATGACAGAGACAACTGCCGCGAGGCACATCGAACAGCGCGGCAACCGAGCAGGCCGGGGGCAAATGCATGGCAAGGATACGGGGAGATCGTGAGGCCTTCGGCGGGCCCGGCATCAAGCCGCGGTGGACCCAGGGCGACAAGGGGGGCATCGGGACCGCCTATTCGGCCACGAGCCGCGTCTGGTTCACGCTCTGGAACGGCGTGGTCACCGAGGTCTATTATCCCACCATCGACCGGCCCCAGGTCCGCGATATCCAGTACCTCATCACGGACGGGGAGAGCTTTTTCCACGAAGAGAAGCGCCACCTCCGGACGGAAACGCGTCGCATCTCGGACCACGCCCTGGCATACGAGATCACGAATGCTGATCCCGACGGACGGTACCGCATCATCAAGGAAGTCATCACCGCTCCCCATCTCCCGTGCGTTCTGCAGCGGACGCGGCTCGAGGGGAAAAACGACTTTCTTTCCCGTCTCCGCCTGTACGCGCTCTGCGCTCCCCATATCCAGGGCGGGGGCATGGGCAACAACGCTTCCGTTCTCCAGGTCGCTGGCCGCGACGTTCTGACAGCTGAAAAGGACGGCATCTGGATCGCCATGGCCGCGTCACTGCCCTTCTCCCGCTGCTCCTGCGGGTACGTGGGCGCGAGCGACGGATGGACGGACCTGGCCCGTGATTTCCGGATGGACTGGGAGTTCGATCAGGCCCGGGACGGCAACGTCGCCCTCACCGGCGAGCTCATCCCCGAAGATCGAAAGGAATTCACGCTCGCGCTGGCCTTCGGCGACGGCCGTCACAGCGCCGTCTCAACGCTGTTCCAGGCGCTCGGCATACCCTTTGCCGAGCACCACCGGCGTTATGTGGAACAGTGGAGCAGGCCGGGCAAAAATGTAATTCCCCTCAAAACAGTTTGCTGCGACCAGGGGAACCTTTATAACAGCAGTTACAGTCTCCTTTTGGCCCACGAGGACAAGTCCTATCCCGGCGCGTTCATCGCGTCCCTTTCCATTCCCTGGGGAGAGGTCAAGGGCGACGAGGACATGGGCGGCTATCACCTGGTATGGACGCGGGACCTGGTGAACACGGCAACGGCGCTGCTGGCCGCCGGGAACAAGACCACGCCGCTCCGGGCGCTTATCTATCTTGCTTCCACGCAGCACGAGAACGGCGGGTTCTCCCAGAACTTCTGGATCAACGGGGAAGCCTACTGGCAGGGGGTCCAGCTCGACGAGGTGGCGTTCCCCATTCTGCTCGCCTGGAAGCTCCACCGGGACAATGCCCTCGCTGATTTCGATCCTTACCACATGGTCAAGCGCGCGGCGCAGTTCCTGATCTGGTTCGGGCCGGCGACGCAGCAGGAGCGCTGGGAAGAGGCGGGGGGGGATTCACCCTCGACCCTTGCTGCGAATGTCGCGGCCCTGATCTGCGCTGCCGGCTTCGCCCGGGAGCGGGGGGACGAGCAGACCGCGGTGTACCTCGAGGAATACGCCGACTTCCTGGAGTGCCATGTCGAGGCCTGGACCGTCACCACCGAGGGCGCGCTCCATCCCCGCATCCGGCAGCACTACATCCGCATCCACCCGGTCCGGATCGACGACCGCCATCCTGATGAAGACCCGAACCACGGCGATCTGGTGCTGAACAACCGCGCGCCCGGCTCGCGGTACTCCTTTCCCGCACGGGAGATCGTGGATGCGGGGTTCCTTGAGCTGGTCCGGTACGGCGTCCGGAAAGCCGATGACCTCGACATCGTCCGGTCGCTCGAGGTCGTCGATTCTATTCTGAAGGTCGACACGCCCTTCGGCCCCTGCTGGAGGCGGTACAACCACGACGGCTACGGCCAGCGAGAGGACGGCAGGCCCTTTCAGGGATGGGGCAAGGGCCGCGCCTGGCCGCTGTTGACCGGTGAACGGGGCCATTACGAGCTCGCTGCGGGCAGGGACGCGGAGCCCTTCGTGCGCAGCATCGAGTCCTTTGCCTCGCGCACCGGCATGCTGCCCGAGCAGATCTGGGACGAGGCTGACCGGCCGCAGCAGCACCTGTTTCTCGGCAGACCCACGGGCGCTGCCATGCCCCTGGCATGGGCCCATGCCGAATACCTGAAGCTGCTGCGCTCGGTGTACGACGGAGCGGTCTTCGACCGTATCCCGGCCGTGGCGGACCGGTACCTGAGCGAGGAGAAGCGGTACAAGCTGCTCGAGATCTGGAAGCCGAACCGCCAACCGCGCACGGTGGTGAAAGGTTTTACGCTCCGCGTGCAGGCGCCCGACGCCTTCCGGCTGCGCTGGACCCGGGATGAATGGAAGACCGCAACGGACACCGTGTCGACTCCTACGGCGCTCGGCATCGAGTTCGCGGACATTCCCGTGCCGGAATCGCAGCAGGCCCCGGTCCGCTTCACCTTCTTCTGGCCCGGCAGCGGACAGTGGGAGGGCCGCGACTACGAGGTGGCGGCGATCAAGGGGGAGGAGATGGAATGAAGAAAAGATTGTCGTTTCTTTAGATCCTTCGCAGTTGCATGTCAGAAGAGAAAGAGAGGATGTCGCCCTATGGAAATCCGCACCCTGGTACTTCCCCGGGACGAGTACAACAAGACGCTGCTGAACAACGTCCATCCGCCTGAGTGGAAGAATCCGGAGCCCGCTTCGCGCTACAACCTTGTGGTGATCGGCGCAGGCACGGCCGGCCTCGTGAC
>Ga0209641_10001486_pt1 | contig 20846 bp, 20 predicted proteins | sample RifCSP16_1_FD_184022 | JGI IMG/M metagenome (GOLD analysis project Ga0209641, IMG submission 184022) | Soil microbial communities from Rifle, Colorado - Rifle CSP2_sed 16_1 (SPAdes) (version 2) | ecosystem: Environmental > Terrestrial > Deep subsurface > Rock core/Sediment | place: Rifle... | reverse complement strand
TAATGGTTGTTCCTTTTTGTGGAGTTCGGTATAACGCTGATAAGGTAGGGGTTATTGATTCTGTTCTTGCTCCTCCTTATGACGTTATTAGCCCTCAAGAGCAAAACGAGCTTTATGAGAAAAACCCTCACAATGTCATACGTCTAATACTTTCAAAAGGTGAAGGCGATGAAAAATACATCGAGGCTGCGGAAACCTTTAGAAGATGGATTAACGATGGGGTACTAATCCAGGATAAAGAACCCTGTATTTATCCTTATTATCAAGAATTTAAGGAAAATGGGAAGTTAGTTACACGTAAGGGAATTATTGCAGCAGTAAAACTTGAGGATTTTTCATCAAAGATGATTATTCCTCATGAAAGAACGTTTGCTGGACCAAAATTGGATAGACTGAAACTAACATCTGCCTGTAGGGCAAACTTAAGTCCAGTATTTGCAATATACTCTGATCCTGAAGGAGTAGTGGAGAAAGCTATAGAAGAAAGATTAACGAAGAATCCTATAGTTGACGCTCCTAGCGGAGATAGTGTAAGAAATTACCTCTGGAAGGTATCAGACGACGATTTACTTTCACAAATTAAAAGCATGATGTTAGGTAGAGTGCTTCTCATAGCTGATGGACACCACCGCTATGAGACAGCATTAGAATATAGAACTATTCAAAGAAAAAGGTTTAATCTGATTTCAGAAGATAAAGATTATGAATACGTCATGATGTATCTATCACGGGTGGAAGGCGAAGGGCTTGTGATAAAACCTACTCACCGGGTAGTAAAAAATCTCGGCTCTCTTGAGACACAAGATTTTCTTCAAAAACTACGGAATAAATTTAATATAGAAGTAGTATCTGGTGCGCAGTTTGCACCAGATGGAAATAAAAAGCTGCCCTTTAACGAAGGCATTTCTACGCTTAATCACCAGGAATTTGCTATAGTTACAAATGACTCAGATTTTATCTTCAAGTTTTCCTCAAAGGAGTCATTGTCAGTTCGTTATAAGAATCTCGGGGTGATGCTTCTTCACGGAGAGGTGTTTGGTGAGATTATAAACGAAGAGAAAGCTGATATACTCTACACAAAGTCAGTCGAAGAAGTTGTTAGACTTGTAAGAACTGGAGATTATAAACTTGGATTCATACTTCCCCCACTTAGAGCAAAGGACTTATATGAGGTCACCCTTTCAGGTGAAAAGATGCCTCACAAGACGACTTATTTCTATCCTAAGCTACTTTCCGGTCTGGTTTTTCATTTGCTTGGGTAAAGAATAGAACTTATGCGGTTGGAGCGTGGTTATAGCAAGTATGTATGAGTTAAGCCCTGCCCCCCTCATATAAAAAATTTCATCATTTACGAGAGATTCTAATGCGACTACTGCCAGTTGCCAAAAAGTACGAAAGGAGCCCAGCTTCTTTTTTGGCTTTCGACAAAGATTAAAGGTGAAACTGCAGAAGAATTTTGCAAAGAGCAGGGGTGGAAGTATAAGCTCATAACAAAGGGAAGTCAGGCATTTTATGGAAAGATTTGATTGCTGTTTTATTTCATGGGTAGGTAACACCCTCTCACACCCATTTATTAGAAGTGAGCAAGGATGAGTGCAAAATTACCAAAATGACTACAGTCGAAATGAGGAAATGAGGAAACCATGACAGCTTATTGACATTTTCTTTAAATGGGATTATACATTTGGCTGTATTATTGTTTATGCATAAAATCGGGTAATAACTTTTGGTATAAGATGGGTTAAAAGTTATATAAAGGAGGTAACGAGGATGAACAAGGTTATGAATATAAAAAAGCTAACTATAACGGCTGTTATAGCCTTGATAGCGGTTCTAATTTCTCTTGGTGGGGGACAGCTACTTGCGGGTCCGCCTGATGTGCCACCAGGACTTGAAATTGCGATTGAGGTACAAGAGGCACATACACCCGATTTAATGGCTAATCGTGACGTAATCGGAACAGCCGTTGGACTAAATGAAAATGGTACACCGGTGATACAAGTTTATGCAACAACTGATCAAGTGAGGGGAATTCCCCGTAGTCTCGAAGGCATTCCGGTTGTAGTAAAAGTCACTGATGAATTTTTGGCACTGTCGTGCAATCGAGATCAGAGATGCCCCAGACCAGTGCCAGCAGGTGTTTCAACTGGCCACCCAGATATTACTGCCGGCACTATTGGATGCAGGGTTAAGAATGGAGGAGATGTTTATGCTCTAAGCAACAATCACGTCTACGCCAATGAAAATCTTGCCAGTGTAGGTGATAACGCGCTTCAGCCAGGCCCTTATGATGGAGGCTTGGAAGGTCCTAACCCATCAATAATCGATGGCGATGAGATAGGGACACTTTACGATATCGTGCCGATTGTTTTTTCTACTTCCGCAAATAATGTAATTGATGCGGCAATTGCACTTTCAGATACAAATACATTGGGGAGATCTACCATCCACGGTTGTTACGGAACGCCAAAAACAACTATAGTCTCACCAGCTCAACTCAGAATGAGAGTTAAGAAGTGTGGGCGCACCACAGGCTTAACTAAAGGAAAAATTGAGGCCATCAATGCCACTGTAAATATTCAGTATGATTCAGGTGTTGCGCGATTCGTTAACCAAATTGTTATTAGCCCTGGTAGCTTCAGCGCTGGAGGTGATTCAGGCTCACTCATAGTTGGTAATGGAGGGGCAAACGATCGTAAACCTGTTGGATTGTTATTTGCTGGGAGCTTTTTCTACACTATTGCCAATCCAATTGGCCCTGTGCTTACTGAATTTGGAGTTACTGTAGACGGGGAATAGGATTAAAAATTATTTAAATAGATTTTAAATAAAGGGGGAGATGCAGATATTGAGATGAAATTTTATGCATTTCCCCTTTTTTTGTTTTTAAAAATTAGAATTTTTAATTGACAGTAGAGATTATTCACATAAGCAAATTCGATATAATGATATGTATTTTTGATCTGATTAATGAAAATTTTTTGTTTGATAATCGTTATAATTTCAAGTTGTTTAATCATTTTAAACTTTACATCAAAATACATAAATGGTAGTGATAACGAAAGCAAAATGCCTTTAAAGTCTGTAAAAGAAGCTCTAGAGGAACATACCTTAGAGTTAATGTCAATAGAAGGGGTTGTTGGAACCGCTCAAGGACTTTGTAATGGTAAACCATGTATTAAAGTTTATGTAATTAAGAAGTCTGGGCAGTTGACCCAGAGAATTCCCACTACACGCGAAGGGTATCCCGTTGTCATAGAAGAAACAGGGGAGTTTCGAGCGCGATTACTTTTCCACGCCCATTTATTACATCAGGTTCGTTTGACTTTAGCTTTAGCGGAATTAAAACTGCATTGGTGTATTACTTGAAGAAGAACCCTAATTTTAATGAAGAAAAGTTAAAAGATATCTGTGCAAGTTATCAAGAAGCGATTGTTGAGACACTAGTGGAAAAAACTGTAAGTGCTGCATTATCAAACGAAGTTAAATCTGTTGTTATCGCAGGAGGCGTTGCGTGTAATTCACGTCTAAGAGAGTTTGGAAAAAAAAGATTTGAAGAAGAAGGAATTTCCCTTTTTATTCCTTCTCCTAAATACTGCACAGATAACGCTGCAATGATTGGCGCACTAGGGTTTTACAAGCTTAATGAGGGTGGTTATTCAGAGCTCACTTTAAATCCTTACTCCACATCTCGACCAAAGTACATAAGAGGACGTGGATTAATTGCAAATTAACAGGTTTTAAATTAGCATACCAAGTTAATAAACGCGCCTTAGCTTATCAACTGAAAGACATGTTTCCTACGAAGGTAAAATTAAGGAGAAAAAAAATGAAGGGTTTTACTGTTTGGTTTACTGGTCTACCAAGTTCTGGAAAGAGCACATTGGCAAGGATGCTTGAGAAGGTGCTGAACGACTTAGATTTTCACGTAGAGGTGCTAGACGGTGATGAAGTGAGGTTGAGACTATCTAAGGGTTTAGGATTCTCTAAGGAAGATAGAGACGAAAATATACGCCGAATATCCTATGTAGCTAAAATAGTCACCAGGTGTGGAGGTGTTGCATTAACCTGTGCCATATCTCCTTACCGCGAGATAAGAGATGAGGCACGTAAAGAGATAGGGAGATTTGTTGAGGTCTATGTAAAGTGCTCTTTAGAAGAATGTATAAAAAGGGATGTGAAGGGATTATATAAAAAAGCTCTAGGTGGTGAGATTAAAAATTTTACCGGCATATCCGATCCTTATGAAGAACCACTAAATCCTGAAATAATAGTTGAAACAGATAAAGAACCGCCCGAAGAAAGCGTAAATAAAATCATGAAGTGTTTAAATAGCTTGGGATACCTTCCTATAGACGAGTCAAGGAAGATTAGCGGATAAAACATTTCATTAGCAAATAGTCTATTGTAATATTACTAAGTATACCAATCAACCTGAAAATTATTTTCATGAGCTAAAAAAACATGAAACTACTTATAATCGGTCTTGATTCAGCTGCTCCCAATCTAGTTTTTGATAAATGGGGAAAAGAACTTCCAAACTTGAAGAACCTTATGGAAAAAGGATTATATGGTCCGCTTGAAACCGCTCATCCGCCTATTACTGTCCCTGCTTGGGCAGTTATGATGAGCGGTAAAGACCCAGGTCAGCTTGGTTGCTATGGATTTCGTAATCGGAAGGACCACTCTTATGACGGTTATTCGATAGCTAATTCAACATCTATACGTTATGACCGAGCCTGGGATATACTCTCTAGTGCAGGGAAGAATATTATTTTACTGGGTGTTCCCCAGACCTATCCCCCTAAACCTATAAAAGGATGTATTGTAACCGACTTCCTTACACCCTCCACAAAAAGCGATTATACATATCCACTCGAGCTTAAAGACGAGGTAGAAAAGGTCTCAGGAGGATATGTACTGGATGTAGAGAATTTTCGGACCACGGATAAAGAGGCGCTTCTTGAGAGAATTTATAACAAAACTAAAAAGCATTTTAAGGTGGCAAAGCACCTCATTACTACTAAGCCATGGGATTTCTTTATGCTTGTTGAAATGGGGGTTGACCGAATTCACCACGGTTTCTGGAGCTATATGGACCCCGAACATCACAAGTACCACAAGGGAAACCCATTTGAAAGTGCAATTAAAGAATACTATATATACTGTGACCGTGAGATTGGAGAGCTACTTTCTCTTGTTCCTAATGATACTGTGGTAATGGTTGTCTCAGACCATGGGGCAAGAAAGATGGATGGAGGAATATGCTTTAATGAGTGGCTCATTAAGGAAGGTTTTCTAACACTTAAGGAATATCCATCGCAGGCTACACCTATAAGTGATGTAGAAATAGACTGGAGTAGGACAATGGCTTGGGGGGACGGCGGATATTATGGACGTCTCTTTATGAATGTAAAGGGAAGAGAACCCCAAGGAATCGTTGATCCTATAGAATATGAAAGGGTTCGCTCTGACTTGATTCAAAAGATAGAGGCAATAGAAGACCCAGACGGGAGAAATATAGGTTCTCGAGCCTATCGACCTGAGGAATTATATAAGGAAGTCAACGGTGTGCCACCAGACCTTATCGTTTATTTTGGTAATCTTGACTGGCGTTCCATTGGAAGCGTTGGCCTCAGGAGCATATACACATTTGAGAATGACACGGGTCCCGATGAAGCCAATCATGACTGGCAGGGGATTTTTATTTTAAATGAAATGGGATGTAGGGCAGGTAACCTAAAGCCGGGATATAAAGAGGGATTAAAGATATACGATATAGGACCTACATTGCTTAATCTCTTCAGAATGGAGTTTGGTGATAACTCAATAGGGAGGAGTTTAACTAAATATGAAGAGGGATTTTTTGATAGACTAAAGGCACGCTTAAGGTCTTAATAGCCAATCTATCAAGGGATCGTTTTATTCTGTATTCTCTATTTTTTATTTAGAATTAAGACAGAGGATCCATCTTTGAGATATTTAAGATTAAAAGTTGCAACTTTTTCTCCTTCTCTAAGCCCCTTAATAACCTCTAACTTATTAGGGAGAAAAGCCGTGCCTAAAACTACCCTTCTGAGATATGCTTTATTATTATCATCAACTACAAAAACCGCAGGTTCATCTGGTATTCCCACTACTGCAAGTCTAGGGACAACTAAAGACTTTGTTCGCGCATTAAATCTAACAAAGGCGGCAGAACCGGGTAAAAGATTCTTATCTACATTGGGTAGAGACAGCCATGTTTTAAATGTCTGAGTCTGAACATCTACACTAGGGTCTATCCTTATCACGCTTCCTTTATAAGTTATGCCGGGCAAGAAGTTAAAGGAGACCTCGGCCTCCTGCCTTAGGTATATTCCATCCTTATCCTCCTGGGATACATTAGCAACCACATAGAGGGGAGATACCTCTCCGATAGAGAACATAGTGCTTCCTACTGATCTAACTTCTCCTTCCTCCACATCTTTTTCTAGAACTACCCCTTCTATGGGTGATAGAACATCTAGTTCTGTATAGCTCGACGACAACCTATTAAGGGTAGACCTTGCATCTATAAGCGACTGTTGGTAGGTTCCTACTCCTATTTCAGCCTGTAACATATTATCCCTGGCAGATTCTAGTTCAAGTTTAGTAGCAAAATTCTTTGAGTATAAAGCCTTTATTGTTGAAAAGTAGTTCTTCTTTTCTTCCAGATTCTCTTTAGCTATTTTAAACTTGGAATTAATAATAGGAAGTTCATTTTGAACTTTATTGATCTCTTCTTGAAGTGATACATTCTTCAGAGTTGCTAGTGGTTGTTCTTTCTTAACCAGATAGCTAACCTTTACCAGTACCTTTACGACCCTGAGTTGTGATCCGAGCTCTAAAGAGGGGAAAGAAACCTTAACTACCTTAGATGACTCTGAAGTAGCGTTAGCTCCGATAAATTTTGTTGAATCTTCTGCAACTATAGGAACGACATATACGGGAATCGGCAGATTTAAAATCGAGGCTATCAATGGATTTTGGGAGAGTTTACCGCCGATAAGGAATATAAAAACAAGGAAGATTAAAAGAAAAGCTATGATTAGAAAATACACCTTTTTTTTATTTCTCATGGTTTATTGCTATTCTCGCTTTTTTCTACTCTAAGTAACCAAGGTCTTTTAATCTTTTCCCTATAATCTCGCTTTCCTCTTCTGTATAGGGACTTACCGTCTCCTTATCATCTTGACTCTCTTCTGAAAAAACAGGCTCCAGCTCTGCAAGGAATTCAGGACGAATTGCCTGAGTTAAAATCTTCCCATCAATTACGTTAGGAATCGGTACTCCCTGAATGTATAGAGCAGTGGGTGCTATATCAATTATTTCAGCTCCTTGTATAGACCCCCCTTTTTTAAATACCTCACCGGATGCTATAAACACCCCATATTGACGGTGGTTGCCGGTTTTATTCCTGAATCTATCTGCCTTCATTTCTTCCTTTGTAAGCCGCCTTATTGGACTTTTATTCTTTGAATATAAACTTGGTCTGCTTATATAAGAATATCCATTAGGATTATTCCAATCGAGTACAACATCCGGTGCTTTCTTAACACAGGAGCCGTTATAAACTTCTTCTCTATTCCTTGCGGCATTAATTATAGGACTTCCCGTAATTGGGTCTCTGTATCCAACTAGCTTTTTCTTAATTTCCTCTCTTATTTCATCATACTCCTTGCCGGGAGAGATTATTCCTTCGGGCTCTCTTCCTTCAAGATTTATCCAAACTGAGGGAAAATACGGCGTTTCTTCGGAATATGCCACTGTTTGAGACCAATCTATAAGAGAAAAACGGAGCCAGGATTCCATCTTGTTTACTATGCCAGCACGCTGTTTTTTGATTAGTTCTTTCTTTAAAAAAGGCGGAGTGAGTTTTAATCCAAATTTTTTGACCTTATTGAGAATATAGGCTGACAAATACCCTGTGCCAGAGAAACTTTTAAACTTAAGAAATCCCATTTCTTCTAGCACCTTATTCAAACAAACGATTATATCGTTGTTCCCACCAAATCCATGATCTGAAACTATCATAACTGAAATATCACTAGGCAAGAGCGATAACATTTCACCTATTTTTCTATCTATTGTGCTATAAACCGTTTTTACAGCGTTATTAACATCTGGAAGTGTTTCCTCATAAAATGGCGAATTTGGATCATGGTACTTCCAAAAGTGGTGTCCCACCAGGTCGGTTTCTCCAAATACCATAATAAAAAGATCCCAATCATCCATCTGAAGCAAATACTTAGCGCTATCTCCCTTTCTTTCTACAGCCTCAAGTACTTTATCAAGGGCCGATTTCATGTTTCCAGCATATATATCATTCATAGGACTAGATGCAATTATATATGGACCCACATGCTTAACCAGCTCAGAGTACAACTGAATTGGATACATAATACTTGGATCACCTTTAGCTCCGACCCCAGGAGCATCTATTCCACTTATCATAACCCCATTTACCTTATCTGGGGGGTAAGTAAAGGGTACAGCCATCACAGCTACTCTTTTACCAAACTCACTAGCAATAGTCCACATACCATTGCCATTTCGCATAGAAGCGTTTACAAACCTAATCGAATATGTTCCCGTTATACGCTCTGTGAAGTCAAATATCCCGTGTTTACCTGGATTAAGCCCTGTTGCAAACGAAGACCAGGCCGGTGGGGTCATGGGAGGAATTGTAGAGTTAAGGTCCCCATATACACCTTCTTTCATAAGTCTACCAAGTGTAGGGAGTTCTCCTTTCTCTACCATAGGTAAAATTATGTCAAAGGTAGCTCCATCTATTCCTATAATGGCTAATCTTTTCCCATATCCCATCTTAAGCCTTCTCCATCTGAGTTTTAAACCATTCTATATTTTCATTTAATGCTAACTTGAAGCCAGTTGCATCTGTCCATCCCATTTTCTCATGGGCTTTCTTAATAGAAATGATATAGGTATCAATCCTTTCTTTCTAGTCTAATTCAAAGGAATATTTGATGGTAGGTATTAAGTCCCTTGTTATTTTCCAAAATTTCTCGATTCGACATAAGCCCAGGTCCCACTAAACAAAATTTATCTAGGACCAAAAAGGATTTCCATTTTAGAAGCTCTTTAAAATCACCCAATATAAACTCAATGTTTTCCTGAGAAAAATATAGTTTTGTAGGGAAAAGTTTCATTATCAACGTCCTTTTTTTGAAATATTTGAGATTGTACACGAAAATACTGCTTATAGTCAACTGAAAGTTAACTCGTATCTGTACGTTAACCAAATACCAATAACATCATAAAAAATTAAAACTACTTGACATAAGCTCTAGAATCGTATTAAAATACATATCAATGTAGCTAGTCCTAGCCGAAAGGGCAAGCCATTCGAGGAAGGATAGCTTTCGATCTAACGGGCTTAAAATTCAGCCAACGGTGTCAGGGTTGCCGAGGTAGGAGTGGAGGTTCTAATTTAATTCCTCACTGATTCATTTAATGCCTCCTAAAGACTTCCTTTCCTCCTAGAAACCATTAAGGTTTAGGGCAAGAGTTGGAAAGTCATGAAAAAACTAGCAGGGCGTTAGGGGGATGAAACCTTAAGTATGAATAGTGAGATCCCAATGAGCTTGGCTGAGATTCCTGGGATCTCAGGCATAAGGCTGAAAAACAGGAAAGGAGGTGAGGTAATGATGGCATATAAGAGTCATACCCGCGATCCCACTGAAAGGTCGTAGTAGAGGTGACAGACAAGTGGTCAGTTGAGAGGTAATTAAAATAATTAGAAACAGGAGGTAAAAAAAATGAGAGAGTTTAGAAAAGTGACATTATGTAGCCTAAGGATGAAAACTTTTACTGGGGTTGTAAGTCTTTTGGCCATCCTTGCCTTGGGGATTCTCCTCTTGCCTTCGGATGCAACTGCACAGGTAGTATGTCCTACCGCTAATCCAAGTTCTCGGACATGCGATGGGATAGTCGCAACCTGCGTGGGCACAAACGCCGGCGAGACAATCATAGGCACTACAGGTGACGATGTGATCGTTGCTAGGAACGGGAACGATACCGTTGAGGGCGATGACGGCAATGACACAATCTGCGGTGGCGACGGCGATGACACTCTAAAGGGCGGAAGCGGCAACGATGTGCTAAACGGTCAAGACAACGATGACGAGCTGAATGGTGGGTTTGGCGATGACGAGTTAAATGGTGGGAGTGGGGAAGATTATCTACCAGGCGGATGGGGTAACGATATATTAAATGGCCAAGGTGGCAATGACCTTCTAGAGGGTGGACGTTGCATAGACATGTTGGCTGGTGGTGGTGGTACTGACACGTGCCTGGCTGGTTTTGGTGATAATAGTGTTGAGACTATTTCTGGTTGCGGCGGAGCCGGTGAAACCGCCGATTTTGGTCAAGACGATGACCCAGATGAAGGCGTAGTAGGTCTGTGCGACTAACTTTTCTGGTTCTACCGATACTACCTAATGCGATGGCACCCTAGAGTTTTAATCTGGTATAACGGTCAGGTAGTGCGTTTAACGCCATCGAACGGGGGTTTTTCGCTTGTTGATTATATAAGGCGGAAGATTTGACAACGAAAGCACATTAGAAGAAATAGCAGAATTAGGGAGAAGCCTTACAATAGAATGCTGTTCTGCTTCTCCCTAATTCTCCGGTTGTTGTGATATTGCTTCCAGGGAACATCGTGAATGACGAGAAAGATAACTCCATGGATATTATTCATCCCCGATGCACAGACGAAGGTGATATTGATTAGTCTGCTTAGCTAATTGAAAGAGGTGGGGGCTATTTTTATAAGTCAGATCTTGCCCAATTGATCCAGTTTTACATGATAAGTTATATTGAACTCACGTTAAAATTAAATGTCATCAGAAAAATCGGTGTGTGTGCTATTAGGTATTTTTTTAAGTAATGACATATAAATCTGCTCCATCTTCTCAGCCGCTCCATCAGGAGTAAATTTAGCTAAATCCATCACTCCTGCTTCTCCAAGTCTTTGTGCTAGCTTATTATCCTTAAGAAGGACAAGAATCTTTTCTCCTAATTCCTCCCACGAATCTGCTAGTAGTCCATTTTTCCCATCTTCTATAAGTTGGGCTGATCCTCCCCTCATAGACGCCACTGGTTTCCCAGCAGCCATATAATTGAGAAGCTTCACGGGAAGACCAGCGCATTTTCCCCTTGGCATAACCGTAACGTCTGCGGCAGCTAGCACTTCGGGAAGCTCACTAAATGGAAAACCTTCTAAGAAAACCACGTTGCCTCTTAAACCAAGCTCAGACGCTAAGGTTTTATACTTTTTAACCCCAATCTCATCAAACATGGAAATGGCCATAACGAGTTTAGTAGAAGGTAGTTCTCTTACTACAACAGTCATGGACTTTAGAAGATTATCAATACCCTGAAACTCATTTATAACACCTGTATATACCACTATAGGGTTACTCACCATCCCATATCTTTCTCTAAATATTGCTCCATTTCCGTTGATCATAGTATTGGCGTCTATGGTTGTAGGTAGATAAAATACATTTTCACGAGGAAAACCACTTCTGCAAATACTATCTACTAAATCTTTAGACACTGCTACACAGTAGTCGGCAAGCCTGGGGATAAAAACATCCAGCAGTTTACCTACTTTCCGGAAAAGAAAACCAGGTCTTAGAAATAAAGGAAGTTCCTCCTCCATAGACGCAACACAGTGATATATCATAGGAATTCTAGTTATGAGTCTCGCCAAAGAAGCTGCCAAAGTCGCCTCATGATGATAAGCATGAATAATATGGGGACGAATCCTGCGGGCCACCCGGAGAGTTTTAAAAGCAAGAGCAAGGTCAAATAATGGTCTTTTATAGGTAAAACCAACAAAGAAGTCATGAAGCTTTCCTAGTCTTGGTATGCGATGTATACGAATATCAGGAAGTTCTATATTATTCTGCCCCTGATAATAAGTAACTACATGTATCTCGTGTCCCCTTTTAAATAGGGCGTATACAAGTTCCCTTATCGCCCCTGCTGTTCCTTGATTAGCGGGGAAAGGCGTAGCCACTACATGAAGGACCTTTAACTTCATATCTCTTTAACCTTATTATTTATTTGATAGATTTAATTACGTTTACTGCATTTTTAAAGGATTTTCTAGCCCCACGAGTATCGCCAGAGTCTAAAAGCCTGATTGTTTCATCTAACGAGGCCTGCGCTTTAGAGATTTCTCCACCTTGTTCAGGATTTCCTGTCTGTATTTTAGAAAGCGTATCTTTAATCTTCAATATTTCACTCTTAATCTCGCTCCCATTTTTACTCCTCATACTTTCTCTTACATTTCTAATTTGTTCTTCGAGTTCCCGCCAACTTGATCTTCCACCTTTTTTTGCACCTTTTGGCTCAGAGGTTGGGGGTGAAGTATTCTCAGGGTTCTGCTCACTTGTTTTCTTCTCCTCTTCCTTCTTTGTGCAGGAAATAACGGATATGGATAAGGATATACAGGAAAGTAAAACTACTAAGGATGTGATAGTTCCTCTCATTGCCTTTCCTCCTTGATTCTTGATCCTAAGTTAGAACCATGACTCGCCCAAGCCATAGGAGAAAAAATAAAACCGAGCAACATAAAGATAATCATCATTATGTGCCTCCAATTAAATAAATTTGAATACCATAAGCTTCAAAAACAACCTTACTCTTATTATTTTCAATAAATTCCGTGGTATCATCATCTAAAAATTTTTCACCCTCAGGAAAAATAAACCAAGCCCTCTTATTTGCACCAATGATTCTTTTTAACTCATTTAGCGATAAGATTGCAGGAGTTCCGGTTGACCTGTGGACAGCAATAAAAGATGAGTTCCGCAAGAAAGTAATAACTGGGAGTGCGAGCTTAGTCTCTAAAAAATAATCTACTCTACCTGGCTTATCTACATTTTTAAGTAGATAGTGTCCGAGGAAATCTGTCCTATCTAGATAATACCCAACTAGATGAGGCTGATAAGCTAGAATTATATCTCCAGGTTCTATATACGGTTTAATGAAGTCTATTCCTTTTTCTGCCTCAGCGAAATATCTAAGATTTAGATCCGTTTTTACAGCACTCGTAATGTCTGGAAAATGTTTGAGATTAAGAAACAAACCAGAGGATATAACTACTAACATAACAGAAGCAAAAGCAGAGTTAATAAAGTTTAGAGAGCTATTCTCCTTATTTTTTCCTAAATAATCGAGAAATACAAAAAAAACTACACAAGCCGAGAGAACAAGATAAGGAAGGAGATAATACGCATATCTATAGTTAGCAACCTCTAAGAAATTAGTCATAATAAAAGGAACTATAAGGGGAAATACATACACAAATAATAGACTTCTATAGGTTTTAAATTTAAAAAAAACTAAAGGAATACCGGCAAAAAACAAAATTGATAAGAATTGATGGTTTTCTATAAAGAAAAAATTTGATATGTAATAGAAAGGCTCATAAAATGGAGTCAGAAACATCAGTCTTGGAGAAAGACCAGCAATACTAGGTCCCAATAAATAGTTACCTTCAAACCTCACCTGATAGAATCTGAAGAAAAGTTGAATGGCGACAGGAGGAACTATGATTAGAAGAAAAACTATTGCACCTTTTAAAAGCTTTTTCTTATTCTTCCCCATAATAATACAAGATAAGAATAAAGCTGGAACCATTAAAGCAGACCCTTCCCAAGTGAAATATGTTAGCAAAAAGGATAAGCTACAAAGATACAAGCATATAACCCTATCCGTTCTTAAATAGAGAAAGGCTAAAAAACCAGTCAAAAAACCAAAGAAAGCCAGTTGTGATGGGTATCTAGCGAAATGTGTCATGCCTATAGCCGAAGGTAGCAGAGAAAAAATGGCTGAAGCCAACAAGCCAACCCTTTCTCCACCAATCATTTTACCAAAGCAATAGAGTAGAGGCATAGTTAAGATACCAAATAGAACCATAGGTAGCCTAAGAGAAAACTCACTTGCCCCAAATATTATAAAGGACAGCGCCTGTACATACGAAAGCAGCTCACTTGTTAGAACATACCGAGCAGGAACTTCCGGAACGACTTTAATACTAGGAAAACCATGACTAAAAATGGTTAGAGCTTTTAAAAGTAAACCAGCCTCGTCTCCATGCAGGGATTCCTGGGATATATTTTTAAATCTTAAAAATGCACCTACCAGGAATATCAAAATAAATATCATAGTAGGTAACCACGCTGGTGAATATTTAATTTTAATCTTATTAATTAAAGGACTAAAAAACCAAAATAAAACAAGTAAACAAAGAGAAAGGATTAGAAACTTAACCTGAAACGGAAACGATTCATAGAATCTAGTGTCATAGCGGACAATATATATAAAAATCAGAAATAAAGAAGGTATAATGTATGCCCCAGACAAAAAATAGAAAGGTAAACGAGTTCCATTGCTAAAAGCATAAGTAAGTCCTATAAACACTACCGAACTAACTAAGAAAATAATTATTAATATAAAATATAAGTAGATGTCTAAGTTTAAGGGTATATAGATTTCATCTATTATTTGCTTGATTCTAAGACTATTCCAACCGGCATCACCTTTATATATCTGTAAAGAAGCTGATCCCCCCGGATAAAAGCACTTAAAGTCAGTTTCATCTATTCTCTTGCTCCAACCACCCCCTTCAATGATGCTATCTACATATAACCCACGATTTGTGCCTTCGGCATAGCCGTTAATCAAAATAGTATTATTATGATTTAAAAAAGGTCCTATCTGATATACTTTCAAATTTTCCCCTGTTTGCTGCATGCTTGGGATTGATGTGGTTTCGTTCTCTGTGCCCAGTATATATTGTTGAACATCTATCAGGTTTTTATTTACAATAAGCTTAAATCCCCCTCTCGAAGCTAATCTTATCCATGCCGTTTGGGGTTTTTTAGGAACTTTTATCTCAGCCTGACAAGAAATCTCTCTTTCATTTCCTGCCCAAAACCACCGCCCACTAGCAGTAAACGTATAAATTCTAGGATCGAGGTTTAACCAGAGTCCCCTGGGTCTTCCTAATATCTCGGCATTCGTCCAACCAGCGTCGTTGAAACCATTATCATACCAGTTACGACCAAGAGGGGCTCCCCTGTCTTCTCTATTTGAAACCCTCCAAGTCTCATCCGAAGTAAAATAGTGTGTATTTCCATTAATATCCTCATAACCAAGCTCAAGAACCGCTTTAACAGGACCTTCAAAGCCTCTCTTTGCTACTCTTATACCAAGGGTATTGATGCCTAAACGAATTTTCTCAGTAACATCGTAAGTAGCCAGTGGGAACCAACCGTCTAATACTTCACCACCAGTCTTTTCGCCGTTTAAATAAACATCGAACCTATCCGATGCTGATACAAAAAGCCAGGCATTTTTTATATTATTGGGTAAATTAAACTCTTTTCTAAAATAGAGTACATCCCCTTCTACTTGGTGGGATGTTATCCACCACCCATGCCAATCAACAATATATCCAGCCTTATTGTATACAAAATAAATCTTCCATAAAAAAAGTCCGATTAATCCAGAGAAGAGCAAAATCGGAAGTACTGTCAAAAGCTTTTTCAATCGCATTTACCACCCAGCAAGTCCTACCCAAGCGTGGTAGTTCCCGTTCTTCTTTCTGTCAAAAGCCTTTATAGACTTTCTATACATATCTCTTGAATCTGCAAACTTTTCTGCTCTGTGATACATATCGCCAAGGATATTGTATACATCAGAAATCAGAGTTCTTTCCTTACAAATGTCAAATAGCTGACTGGAATAATATAGAGATGATTGCTTATCCTTTAAAATAAAAGAGATATAAGTCATATAAAAAAGCGCTTCAAATTGATTTCTATCCAGCCTAAATGCCTCTTCAAGACTCTCCATAGCTGATCCAAATCTTTTCTGATTAAAATCATTCTTAGCTTCCGCCACCATAGCTCCAGCTAGAGCCTTTCTTGCTGGTGGTAAGCTCAACGATTTCTGATACATCTCCTTAGATTTTATAAAAGAATCCGCTTCTTCCAGATTCTTTCCTAAAAAAAAGTAAACTTCGGGTGCATTCTTAACTCCCATATGAAATAGGCTTTCACCAATCCATAAGTAATAGAATTCCGCCTCTTTTAGGGTTCTTTTTCCGACGAATTGATTTATCTCCATAGCAAACTTATACCTATCTAATGATTTTACGTAATCACCCTTAAGAAAGGCATTCCTTCCTAGTGTCAAAAAAGAGGCGGTTAGCATTCCCGGAAGAGATAAAGCAAGAGAACAAAGTAGGGCAATTATAAACTTCTTTCTTCCGAGTTTTCTTGAAATTATTATAATTCCTATAAAAGCTATCCAAAAACCTATCCCTAAAGATTCTATAGCAAGAATGATTCTTGACCACGGATCATTCCAAAGATCGCTAGTATCAGAAGGCTTTAAATCTTCTGGCGGGTTTACAATATTGGGTTCGTATACATGACCCTCAGCAAATTGTTGTATTTTCCCCTTTTGCGTGATTTCTGAAATAATATCTTGGATAAATACATAATCCCAGTGAATTTGTAGAGGGAAATAAAGAACTATCACTAAGAGAGGAAATAATAAAAACCACCTATTCCTTATAATGGCCGATATCGCTACTATTAGGAATAATAAACCCCAGGATATAAGAATCGGGGAATATAGATTAAAAGAATTTATTCCTCCAGATAAGGGATATTTAACCCAATGCAGAAATAACCCTATAGATGCCAATCCTAAAAGCCACTTATCTAAAGGTATCTTACGGAAGAATCTCTCCAGAAGATCTACTATTTTTTCTAATTTATTAGAGATGAATTCTATCAAAAGAATTGTCCTTAAAGTGTAGATGAAATTAAAACGCCTATATGAGTTTTTCTATACCATTCATTTGTTTACTCATTTTCTTATCCATACCAAGTAAGATCTTCTATTAACTTCATCATTTCCTTAATTATATCCTTATCCCTTATTCAGGATATAGATTTGTCATTACATACACAGGCTCTCTAAAACCTTTATAGCTAGCAATATCTACCTTATCTAAGTTTGAACTACATCAATGCTTCTTATATAATCCTCTGGCAAACCAATATCTATAAAATTTCCCCTATAAGGGATTCCTATTATTTTTAGGTCTAATTTTTCGAGAACATCCTTTTCAAAAGAGAATTTATATGGAAAGTTTCTTAAATAATGTTCCAAAACATGTTTTTTAATAATATACATTCCTGCATTAATGTAGTTTTTATTCTTTTTTATTTCCATTCCTCCCTGCACTGTTCTCGGAATAATGTCACTTTCTAAACCCTTTTCTCTAAATCTTATAACCTTGAAATACTTATCTATATCCACGACACCAAACCTCTCAGGATTTTTTATTTCACAAAGAGCCATTGAAATATCAAATTCCCCGATAGCAAATGAATCTTCCCTGAATTTCCTTAGATCTATATCAAAAAACGAATCCCCATTTAAGAGAAAAAGGTAATCATCATTAACAAAAGGCATAGAAAACTTTAGAGCCCCACCGGTTCCCAGAGGTTCTCTCTCTACAACTACTTTAATACCCTCGTTACGGAAAAACTCACGGACAAATTCCTTTACCAGATCGGCCTTATATCCAGCAGAGAGAATTATTCTCGTAACACCTTCCTGTAAAAGTTTTTTAATAACGTACCATAAGAATGGTTTTCCCCTTACATCAGCTAAAGGTTTAGGAATATCTTTAACCACAGATCTCAGTCTTATTCCGAGCCCTCCGACAAGAACAACAGCCTCTTCAATCACGTTTAAGAATAAACCCCACTGCTTCTAATAAGCTTTTCTTAGTCAGGTTTGCTAGGGGCGAATATCCTCCTATCTTTATTGTTTTAATTTCTAATGGCTTCCCGGCTATTATATCTTTTTCACAATCACCTATTACATAGCTCCTTTCTAAATCTATTTCTATATCATGATTTTTAAAATCTTCTATTGCCCTTAGTATCATCCCAGACTTCGGTTTTCTACACTCACAACCACTAGAGACATCATGTGGACAAAAATAAATTGCATCTATGTTGCCTCCGTATTTCCTTATTTTATCTAACATGCTTTTATGTATCTGTTTTAATTTTTCTTCTGTGATGATACCTTTGGCAATACCCCTCTGATTGGTAACGACAACTACAAGAAAGTCTTTTTTTTTTAACATTCTTATAGCTTTAAAAACGCCGGGTAAAAAAGAAAATTCGCTCCAATCCTTCAAATAATCACCTTCTGGCATTTTCTTATTAATTACCCCATCTCTATCGAGAAAAACCGCGGGTTTCTTAACCACCGAACAATTCCTTTTCCACTATTTCACACATAATATGACCTATTAAAATGTGCGCCTCTTGAATCCGCGGGGTAGAGCTTGAAGGAACTTTAATTAAATATCTGCATAAACCGATCATCTTCCCACCGGTTTTACCTGTTAAGCCAACGGTAATCATTCCTATACTATTTGCGTTTTCAAATGCTTTTATGATATTGTTTGAATTTCCGGAAGTAGAAATTCCAATTAAAATATCCCCTTTCCTACCTTTAGCCCCTATAAGCCTTGCATAAACCTCATCGTAAGAATAATCATTTGCAACGGCTGTCAAATAGGAAGTATTTACATGTAGCGCTTCAGCAAATAAAGGCGGGCGATCAAAATAAAATCGTCCGGATAATTCTGCCGCTATATGCTGGGCATCCGCGGCGCTCCCACCATTCCCACATAGTAAAACTTTATTATCTTTTTTGAAAGCCATATATATTTCTTCCGATACCTTTCGAATAATTCTTAGTATATCTCTGTCATATAAAATCGTCTCTTTGACTTTAATGGAGTCCTTTATAGCTATGACAATATCATCTTTTATTTTCTGCCTTTCCATGTGATCAAACCGTGGTTCGTAAATTGAAACCTTCTAAATTCTCCCCCAAACGGTCTTAGTGCCTCTATTACTCTATATCTTGAATTACCTGGGCAGTATATCATCATAAATCCTCCTCCGCCTGCCCCAGACATCTTCCCACCCGTTGCCCCTGCTTTCTTCGCTGTTTCATAAATCTCATCTATTACAGCATTTGATATCCCTTCTGCCATTCGCTTTTTATATCGCCATCCATTGTCAATTATCTCTCCTATTTCACTAAGTTTTCCCTTTAAAATCGCCTCTTTCATTAAATTAGCTTGTTCTTTCAACTTATGCATCGCCTCTATAGAAGATTTCTTCTTTTCTATCACACTTTTTTGCTGAGCCTCTATTATCTTTGAAGAAACTCTACTTGTCCCAGTGTAATAAAGTAATAGATTAAACTCAAGCTCGTTTATATATTCCTGCTTTATCCTTAAAGGATTTACAATTATTCTATCATTATCATAAAATTCCATAAAATTAAAGCCACCAAATGTAGCTGCATATGGGTCTTGTTTACCTCCTGCTATACCTAAATCCTTCCTTTCTATCTCATAGGCAAGTTGGGCATTATCATACTCACCCAAAGGCAGTTTCAACCATTCACAGAATGCACCGATTACTGTGACAATTAAAGTAGAAGAAGAGCCTATTCCAGAACCAGGTGGAGCGTCAACATAGGTAGTAAGTTTGAAGGATAAAGGCTTTTTTACGAAATCATTTACTATTCTATTATAGACCCCTTTTAATAAATCTAATTTCCCATCTATTTTAATTTCATCTTTAAACTCTATCCTTTCTCCTCTATCTATCGCATCAAAAATTATCCTTCCATCTTCTTTCGGTTCAATAGTAGCATAGGCATACATGCTTATAGTTGCATTCAAAACTGCGCCTCCATATAAATCCGAGTATGGATAAACATCCGTTCCACCACCTGCTAATCCAAGCCTTAAAGGCGCTTTTGCACGAAATACCATCTTAATGCCTCCTCCTTGCTATCAAAACGAAGAATCGCTCCAGACTCTCTTTTTTCTAAATTTACCAAACATGGATTTTACCAAAAGACTTGCCATCATAATATTTTAGCACCATAATGTTAACAAAAATAGAACTTTAAGACTTTTAATTGCTTTTTTAGTGTGTGTTCCCCATGCCTACTTCTATCGGTCATGCCTTAGTTGGATTAAACCTATGGGTTTATCAAGGTAGGAAAAACAAAAGAGATCTCGTTTTCTTTATGTTTGTATCATGCCTTCCAGATTTAGACTTTGTTCCAGGCCTACTAATTGGGAACCCATTTATATTTCATCATCTGCTTACGCATGGCTTACCCTTTGCGTTTATTATCGCTCTAATCTGGTCTTTTTTATTTCGAAAAAGGGGATATATTTATTTTTTCTTAATAGCTTTTGGATTAATCTCAAGCCATATCTTTTTAGATACGATGAATACCGATGCCACTGGGGTTCCGGGTAAAGGTATAATGATTTTTTATCCATTTTCCGACCTCAAATTTGCTTTTCCCTTGGGAGTTTTTACAAACATCGGTCTGAAAAACATGTGGAATATAATCACATTGAAAGCTTTTAATGAGTATCTTAGAGAAGGAATTATCTTTTCTATTCCTCTCGTAATATATTATAGTTTTAGAAAATAGTCGCTGAAGAAAGCGAGCAAATATAAGCAGCACGCTAACCAATGGCAGGCTCTTTTATTATAGCAAGGAAGTGTAAAACTAAGAGGAAGTATTAGACGTGGCTTATTTGCTAGGAAAGCTTTTATCAGAAAGCGCTAATAGATATGTGGATAAGGAGGCCATTGTCTTTCAAGACAAAAGCATAACCTATGGAGAGCTGGAAAAGCTCACTAATC
>Ga0209641_10001485_pt1 | contig 20858 bp, 21 predicted proteins | sample RifCSP16_1_FD_184022 | JGI IMG/M metagenome (GOLD analysis project Ga0209641, IMG submission 184022) | Soil microbial communities from Rifle, Colorado - Rifle CSP2_sed 16_1 (SPAdes) (version 2) | ecosystem: Environmental > Terrestrial > Deep subsurface > Rock core/Sediment | place: Rifle... | reverse complement strand
TATCCACAACAAAATAATATTCGTCTATAGGAACCAGTAACCCGCCGATACCCTCGACAATCATGTAATCGTGTCTTTCGCATAGAATATCGTAGGAAGTATGTATCTTTTCTATATCTATTTTTGTATTACTCAGTCGTGCTGCAATTGACGGGGCAAGCGATTGTTCAAAATTAACAGGGTTAATTAGTGCATATTCATCTTCTACATTTGTTATAGATTTCAAAAAGACAGCATCCTCGGAAACCAGATTATTATCTACCCACTTGCAACCTGTAGCAATAGGTTTCATAACGCCAACGTTAATACCTTTATTTTTCAAAAGGGCAGCGATTCCGCCGGCGACGAGCGTCTTCCCAACGCCTGTATCTGTACCTGTAATAAAATATCCCTTTGCCATGATATGTGAAGTATGCTTTATGATGTACGATGTGTTAAATTATTAAATGCAAAATATAGAATTAAAAATTAAAAGTTCAAAATTCCGCAGTCTGCATTCTTCATTTTGGTGTCATCAGCCAGCAAGACAAGCGTCTCAGTTGTTGGATCCCGAATTTCGAAATCTTTGTTCATAAAATATTATTTTTTGCTTTCAAATCTTTTTGCTATTTCACCCAAAAGCTTTTCCTTGTCGAAAGGCTTTTCTAAGAAAGAAACATTTCCTAACGCCTGGAAGCAACGGTAAGTTTTTTCATCCAATGCTGATGCCATAATTACTGGCACATCCTTGTATCTTAAGTCTCTTCTCAGGATAGCAAAGAGCCTGTCTCCCGTTAAACCGTCCATTAATATATCAAGAATTACAATATCAAATTTTTTTTCCTTTATTTTTTTCAGTCCCTCATCCGCATTTGAAACAAGGGTAACGGCGTAAGGTTCCCCCTGTAACATATCTTTATAAAATTCTTGCATTTCAGGGTCATCTTCTACAATCAGCAATTCATTCATATATCCTTAACTCCTTTATAATAAGTTTCGAGTGTTGAATATGTTCTTAAGAATTACGTCGTTAATTACTTCCAAAATCTGCGGTCGGACACTAATGAGCACAGATTTATACCGATTTTTCAACAGTATACAAAAGCACTGTAAATTATCAATTGGGTAAGTTAACAAAAATAAACCATTAATTTATCTGTGCTTATCTGCGTTAGTCTGCGTCCTATTGTAATAATATTAAAGTGCGTTATTTTATAATTGGCAATGCAAATTTAAATCTTGAGCCCTTCCCTTTCCCCTCAGACTCTGCCCAGATTTTGCCTTTATGTGATTTTACAATATTTTTACAAATAGCAAGGCCTATTCCTGCCCCGAAAGACGAGGGGTTTTCTTTGTAAAATTTCTCGAATACCCTTTCTCGTATCGCCTCGTCAAGGCCCTTACCTGTGTCTTCTATAGTTACTTCAACTGTATCTGAGTGTGTACTTGCCGATATCCTGATTTCTCCATTTTCGGTGAACTTTATAGCGTTATCCACAAGGTGTGTTATCAGGTGGTGCAATTTGTCCTTATCTGCCTTAAAGGCAGGTAGATTATTTTGAATAAGGTTTATCAGTGTGTTCTTTTTTAGGCGGGCTTTTTCATTAAGTTCTCGAATAATTCGTTCAGTAAGTTCCGCGAGTGATATGTCGGATAACTTTAAAGGTTCAATGCCTGATTCCAGTTTTGATACATCAAGAATATTTTTTATGACATTTTTCAAGCGATTGGAATTGTTTCGAAGTATTTCCCTGATTTGTGGAATTTTTTCCTGCCTGAGTTCGTTCCCAGCGCTTATTGAACGTTCGAACATATCAATAGCCATTTCTATTTTTGCAACAGGCGTCTTCAATTCGTGCGTTACATCGCGGATAAGGTTGTCTTTCATCTCTTCCAGCCTTTTCTTTTCCGTGATATCGCGGCAGAAACCTTCAATGCCAATTATAGTGCCTTCCTGTTTAATCGGAAGGGCTTCAAGCGACAGCCATACTATTTTACCTTCTTTGTGAGTAACCCGGAATTCAAGGTCTGCTATGCTTTCACACGTGCCGTTTAATATTTGTGATATTTCATATTGTACCCTTTCCTGGTCTTCTGTATGGCATAGTGAAAGCCCGTAACCCATGTTGTCGTAAAATTGATTTGCAGGATATCCCGTTATCTTTTCTACGGAAGGACTCATCAGTATAAATTCACCTGTGTTTTTACATTCGAAGATAATATCGGGAGAGCTTTCGATTACACTTCTATAATTTTCCTCAGCCTCTTTAATTTTATTAAATAGTCGTGTATTTTCAATCGCCATGGCTAACTGAGGGGCAATTTTTGTAAAGAAATCAATGTGTTTTGTTGAATAATAATTTTTTCTTTTACTTCCAAAATTAACGCTGCCAATTACCCTGCCTTTATAATCAAGCGGGAAGCCCATTCTGGAATGAAGCCCCTCCTTATATAATAAAGTATCTGTAAGAAACCTGCCTTTGGATGTATCTTCAACTATTACCGGTTGACGGAATTGTACAACCCTCTTCATCATGCTGCCTTCCATGGGATATAAAACACCTTCTTGAAGCGCAGTGTATTCATAGCCTTTCGACAGCACGAATGTTTCGTACAGACTATCATTTTCTGCAATAAGAGTAACGCTTAAACGGTCGAAATCAATTACCTTTGAAAGCTCCTCGCTCATAGTCTGATATACATTCCTTATATCCAGACTGGAGAAGATAATTTTGTTTATGTTTAGAATGACCTCTTTTTTATTTGTAAACATGATATCCTGTCAAAATATTATCTGGGTTTTATCATGCAGCGTGACATATTGACTATAAATATAAGAAGCTTCTAATATAAACTAAATAGCCACAGAGTTTCAGTCCGCGTAAAACGCACGAACTAAAGGTTGCGGCTAACCCCGTAGAAATTTGAATGTTTATGTATAGTTAACATCATAATAAAATTGAAAACCTATTGTGATAATGTCATTCCCACGAAAGCGGAAATCCAAAAAACATAGGGGAAGAAATGGATTCCTGCTTTCACAGGAATGACAACTTGCCTTGGTCTTTCCAATAGCTCACACCAGTTTATTTTTTTTGTTCGAGGTGTTTCTTAATTGCCAGTTGTGTTATGGCAAATTCCTCTATCTTTCTGACCCTTTGCAGGATGTGGTGCCATTCTTCCTCAGTGCCGCACAGTCCTTCTTTCCTGACCTTTTTCTCAAGCTTTTTTAAGTCCATTTCTAATAAATCGAGTCTGTTTTTGAGGTCTTTCACGATTTTTCTCCGTATTAATTATGGAATTATTTTGTTTGGTTTTTCATTCAAGTTAAAAAGTGAAAATTCGTCTTTCGCCTTATCAATCCAGCCCTTTGCAGTATATGCAATCCCAAGCTTCTGGTGTATTTCTTTATTTTTAGGTTTGAGCGCCAGCGCCTTATTATATTCATTTATAGCCTCGTCAAACATTCCCTTTGAAAAATATGAGAACCCAAGGTTGTAGTGAACAGATGCAATTTGTTTTGATTTGTTATCCGAAATAAGCTCCAGCACCTTTTTATACTCAGCTATGGCTTCATTTTGTAACCCCTTACCCCTGTATGCATAACCCAGATTATAATGTGCCTCTGCAGAATTCGGGTTTTGTTGTATAGCTGTTTGAAATGCGCATACGGCTTCAGCCAGCAAACCCATATCGCGGTATAACAAACCCTGATAATAATAAATGTCCGGATAATTTTTATCACTATCTAATATAACGTTATATGCTGCCATTGCCTCCTGGTATCTGCCTTCATTCCCGGATTTAAGCGCAAACTGGAAGCGGTCGTCATTACTCATCAGGCTTAATTTACCATTTATCTGTTGAATATCGAGGTTGTCAGGGCTACGTGTGTTTTTATTATCAAGATTTTTGGACTTGTAAACACTCCCTATGCTTGTATGCGTCGCATTTTCCTTGCTGCACCCTATTATAATAAATATGAGCGAAAAAATAAATAAGAGTAAGGTATCTTTCCCCATAAAAACCTTTCTGGTTATATAAAAACAGTACACATTGTGATATCCATAGATCCGAAGATCCGATTGCAGATTTCTAACTCAACCAAAATGTACTATAATGAGCATAACTTTACAAATTTGCATTATTTTGAATTATCAAATTAGAAAAATGATACGTGATTTAAAAGAAAATGTAAAGAGGGAAAGGCATGGAGCGCCGTTAATGCTCATAAATCGCTTGACTTGGATTACCTGATTTGTTAGGTTCACGACTATTCGTGTTTAATTGTGGTTTATAATTGTTTCACGGAAATTTTGCTCTATTGACACTGAAAATTAAATTTGATAGATTACCGCCATTTATTACCTAAAAATAAAGATATTGCCCACCGAAGTCATCTGTAATTAATTATTGAGAAATCTTTAAAAAGGAAAGCAACTCAATGAAAAGGAATGTTATTTTACTTACTCTGCTCGCTGTCTTATTCCTGCCGGTGTCTTTATCTCAAAATCTGCCAGCCGAAACTAACCAGGTGATGTATGATACAGAATGCAAGATGCAAGATAATCGTGAATCGTGCATCTTGAATCATGCATCGCAAGGCAATCCGCAATTAGAAAAACCTTGCAGCATCTCCATTCCGCATTCTGAAATCCAAAATCCTAAATTGGATAAGGCGGAATTTGTCCAGAAGACCATGAAACTTCAGATGCCGTTTATTGCGAATAATGGGCAGATGGGAGAACAGGTAATCTTTTATGCAAAGACGTTTGGCGGGACGGTGTTCGTGACGAAAGAGGGTGAGATTGTATATTCCCTTCCGAAGTCTGAGAATCCGGAAGACGGTGGAAAGAATAGGAAATTTAAAATTCAAGATTCAAAATTCAAGATGCAAGATCCGCAATCTGAATTCCGAAATCCGCATTGTGAAGCAGATCCAAAATCCGCAATTGTTCGACTGAGCACTCACGACGAAGTCCAAAATCCGAAATCCGCATTAAAAGGTATTGCCCTCAAAGAGACCCTAATCGGCGTAGATTCCCCTCTAAAAAGAGGGGAGAAAGTGGTGTGTAATAAAACCCCAAACCCCAACAACAAGAACGAAACACACCCCAGGCACCCCTTGTTAGAGGGGAGGAGTGGGGTTGCCTTGAAAGAGGAGTTTGTTGGTGCGAAGGTAAAGACAATACAGGGTGAAGGTCCGTCCGTCACAACAGTCAACTACTTCACGGGCAACGACCCGTCGAAATGGAAGACGGATATTTCTACGTATGATATGGTGAACCTTGGTGAGATTTATAAGGGGATAGAATTAAGGCTGAAGGCTTACCGGGATAATGTGGAAAAACTCTTTTGTGTGAAACCCGGCGGACGTCCTGATTCGATAAAGATATATTTAGAAGGGATTGAGGGATTAAGGGTCAATAAGGATGGACAGCTTGAAGCAGATACGGAGCATGGTCCTGTAAAGTTTACAAAACCAGTGGCTTATCAGGAGATAGATGGGAAGCGGGTGGAGGTGGAAGTTGAGTATAGAATACAGGAGTCAGGAGACAGGAAACAAAAGGGGAAATTCAAAATTCAGGATTCAAAATTTAAAATGCAAAATCCAAATGCTGAAACTCCGAATTCCGAAATCCAAAAGCTGCAATCAGCATCTTCCGATTTAAAAAATCTAAAATCCGAAGTCCAAAATCGCAAATCTAAAATTGTAAAACACAAACACACTTACGGTTTCACCGTCGCCTCTTACGACCGCACAAAAGACCTCATCATTGATCCCCTGCTGGCATCCACGTACCTGGGCGGGTCTAATAATGATTATGTTAATTCTCTCACCCTCGACACAAGCGGGGATGTATATGTGGCTGGGTATACTGATTCAACAGACTTTCCGACGACGATCGGGGCATATGATATCTCTCAGACTGGTTCTTCTGATGTCTTTGTCTCGAAGCTGGACGGTGGATTAACGAGCCTGCTGGCATCCACGTACCTGGGCGGGTCTGATTATGATGGGGGCTATTCTCTCGCACTCGACACAAGCGGGAATGTATATGTGACGGGGGAGACTTATTCAACAGACTTTCCGACGACGAGCGGGGCATATGATACCGCTTCTAATGGTGGTGATGTCTTTGTCTCGAAGCTAAACGTAAACGGAAGTGAGACGAGCCTGCTGGCATCCACGTACCTGGGCGGGTCTGATTATGATGGGGGCTATTGTCTCGCACTCGACACAAGCGGGGATGTATATGTGACGGGGTATACTGTTTCAACAGACTTTCCAACCACGAGCGGGGCATATGATACCGCTTCTAATGGTGGTGATGTCTTTGTCTCGAAGCTAAACGTAAACGGAAGCGAGACGAGCCTGCTGGCATCCACGTACCTGGGCGGGTCTAATAATGATTATGGTAATTCTCTCACTCTCGACACAAGCGGGAATGTATATGTGACGGGATATACTTATTCAACAGACTTTCCGACGACGAGCGGGGTATACGATACGTCTTATAATGATTCTGCTGATGTCTTTGTCTCGAAGCTAAACGTAAACGGAAGCGAGACGAGCCTGCTGGCATCCACGTACCTGGGCGGGTCTGATTATGATGGGGGCTATTATCTCGCACTCGACACAAGCGGGGATGTATATGTGACGGGGCTAACTTCTTCATCAAACTTTCCAACCACGAGCGGGGCATATGATACTTCTTTTAATGGTGTTATTGGTGTCTTTATCTCTAAGCTGGACGGTAATATTTCCGCATCGATTACCTCTACACCAACACCAACCGCAACATCGACGCCGGATACTGGTGGCGGTGGAGGAGGAGGTGGTGGAGGTGGAGGAGGCGGTGGTGGGGATGGAACTACACCAACAGCAACACCAACGGCTACGGCAACACCAACTGCGACAGCAACACCAACGCCGTCACCCGTACAAATGGGCGACATTGCTGGTACAGTAACGGATGCTGATACAGGCGATACGATAGGTGGCGTTATGGTAGCATATGGCGCAGGCGCATCGCGTCAAGATTTCACGCTTGGTGGTCAAACCACAACAGGACCCAATGGCGAGTATGCATTCCAAGGTGTTGCGGCTGGACCCTATGTTGTGGCAGCAAAAGCAACGGGTTATCAACCGAATGCAACACAGGTTAATGTCGTTGGCGGTGAAATAGCAACGGCGAATATCGCATTAACGTCATCTGCAACACCAACCCCAACAGCAACACCAACGCCGGTATCATGCGATGTTGCCACTGCAATAACTTCAAGTTCATCTATAGTTACAGTAGCGAAAGGCAACAGCACGACAGTAACTGTGACGGTAACAGGCGCGAATGGTTGCGCAGTAACTGATGATACGGTGAAGGCTTCTTCCAACGACAACCGCATAGCAAAGGTTTTACCGTCTAAGGCGACGACAGATGCTAATGGTCAGGCAACATTCACGATCACGGGTAAGTCAAAGGGTTCGACAAAGGTAACCTGCAAGGAGAAAACAGCGAACCTTAAAACAAAGGTATCGGTAGCCGTTACAAAGTAAAACAAAATCCTATTCTAAATTTTTCAATCAGACATTGATTATGATAATGATGGTAAATACAATAGTTACAAATTGCCCGATCGCCTAGAGATTGAATAATAGTTATGTAAATATCTTTGATACATTAACTTTAGCTCCAGTAGATCGAATCCAAAAATATGAGATTGAGATTATTTTGCCAAAATATTTTTCTCCTGAATATAATCAGGAGTTTAAAACAAATATTTTAATACACAGCCACTTTAATCTGTCTGCAGAGTTTGACCTTGCCTTGAATCACCCGTTCCATTCTTTCGGCCTCCTTGCTATGAATTTAGAACGGCAGAATTCTTTCTATCGGTTGATGAGTCTGCTTTCGCTTGACATGTACTGTAAAACATTATGGAAAGGGATTTTTCTTATTGCAGTATGCTAGATTTTATCTATAGATATTTTTCCCATGACCTACACGGATGATGTGTACCTCCCTTCGTGATGGGGGTATATCTAGTAAACAATATGATAGTTTCACATTCGAAGTGAGTAACAACCCCGTTTTTCACCCTTAAGTTGTTTGCCAGAAAATGGCTGAGAAGGAAGGGAATCAATAAGCTTGACTATACGATTAGTAATGGCAGGATTTGTGTGTCGAAGTTTCTTAAGGTCACGACTTGCCCTTGGGTCAACATTGATTTCAAATTCGCTTGAGTTAACGTTTCACAATTTTCCATTGTATGGTCTTACTCTTCTTGAAACGGGACCTTGCCCGAACAATATCGCTATCTAATTTGGGAGTAGGTGTGTATCCCGCCTCCGCAAGCAGGGTAGGATATTCCTCAACAGGCGTCATTGCCATAGGTTTGTCAATTGTAAAAGGATGAAATGTATTTGTTTTTTGTGCCATTATTTCCTCTGATTATTAGAGGAAATTAGCAAATAGGTAATAGACTGTCAGGGTAAAAAGTCAAATATAACATTGGTAACAATATAGACCCGATGAAACAAAGTAATTTGAAAGGTATGCCGTTAATTTAATGTACAGGTATTTCAAACTACTGTTCTTTCCCCTTGATGGGGGAGGCTGGGTGGGGATGAAAGAAAAAGCTACGTACTCCCCCCCTTTGTCCCTCCCATCAAGGGAGGGAATATCTTTAATTCATGTAGTCGCCGAAGGCATAATTAAATGCTAGGAATTTCAAACATACTCTTTGTCGTTCCCACGCAATTGGGAATTCAGTGGTCTAGATTCCTGCTTTCGCAGGAATGACATGCTTTTTATATTTATGTGTTTTCCTTAGATAGTCGCTGTCGAAGGCAGCCTGATTTAACATGTTTTACCTGGTATTTAAAGAGGGTTTATTTTATAAGCCCAATTGTCCGCTTTTTGCTAAGCCAGCTATATGCCCCCACGGCTATAAAATTGCGCCTTTCGGGGACAAATATCTCAGAAATAACCTTCTGTACATCCTCCAGTTTAATATCATGGATTTTTTGCGCCTGTTTTTCAGGGGTATCGGGCGCTTGTGGCGCAAGTAATAGCTCCTCAATCCCAAACCAGTTAGCCATGGCAAGCGGACTGTCCATGATTAATTGCGTCTGGCTGAATACGCGCTCTTCCGTCCTCTTTAGTTCCTGTTCCGTTATACCTTCACGATAGAATTTATGTATTTCGTCCATTACTGCCTTTGTGGTCTTTTCAAGATTTCCCTTTTTTGTTGACGTGTAAATGTCAATAGATCCCACATCAGAAAACATGGTGGGATAACAAACAATCTCATAAACCAACCCCAGTTTTTCCCTCACGTTTAGCGACATCCTTGAACTGATACCTCCTCCCAGGACATCTGAAATCAGAAGTGTAATAAGGACATTTTTGTGTTTATATGGGTATGCCTTATGGCATAGCTTAAAGCCGACAGTCTGGGAAGGTGATTTTTTGAATAAATACCTTGGTTCGATTTGTGTAGTCTTTAAGGGAGGCTTTTGACCTGTAAATTTTCCCTGTAAATTTCCAAATGTTTTGTTTATAAGATGAATAACTTGGTCCTTTTTGATGTTCCCGCTTATACACAGAACCATATTTTCAGGAACAAAAAATCTTTCATAATGCACTTTTAAGTCCTCAGCGGTTATTCCGGTAATGGTTTTTTCATCGCCAAACAAATATGTACTGGTTGCGCCATCCTTCCACATGAGCGAGAATGACATATCGTCAATACAGACATAGTCGCCCTTAACGTCAACGAATTGCTTCATTTCTTCAAGGATGATGCGCTTTTCTATTTCAATATCGTCTTGTTTGAAATTTGCCCCGAGTAATAAGTCTCCCAGGATGCTTAATGCATTCTCAATATATTTGTTGTGTACTTGGATTATTACAGCGGTGTGTTCCGGCGATGTGTAGGCGTCGCTGTCACCACCGATATTGTCTATCGCCTGCAGGAGTTCAAAGGAATTTGCGAACTGCCTTGTCCCGCGGAAGAGCATGTGTTCAAGGAGGTGCGAAACGCCAAGCTGTCTTTCCTCTTCGTATCTTGAACCCACACCAATATAGGCAGACAATACTACGGAGTGAATGTGAGGCATCTCGATAAAAATAACACGTAGTCCGTTTGGGAGGGCTTCTTTGCTGTATGTATACATTAATCGAGTTATTCGCTATAAGTAGGCGATTTATAAATGACGATGCAAATTGTAATGATAATTAATTTAATTGCAACTTCTTTAATAGTGCTGAAAAACCTGTTGTTGGTTCATCAAGTGTATAGTTTTCGGTGTTTGTGTATGATATTGAAAAAATCAGTGCAGCTCCGTGTTCATTTGCATCCGGCTAAAGATTCAGGCGCCAATTATTCTCACCTTTCTCCCCTCAATCTTTAATCGGCCTGCAGCAAACAGACGTATTGCCTCTGGATATGCCTCACATTCTTCCTGAAATACCCGAGTAGCGAGTGAGTTGGGAGTATCGTCATCCAGGACGGGAACAGCCCTTTGAATGATAATGGGTCCGTTATCATAAACATTATCAGCAAAATGTACCGTGCATCCTGAGACCTTTGCACCATAGTTTATAACGGACTCATGTACCTTCCTGCCGTAATAATTATGACCGCAAAATGCCGGAATGAGTCCAGGGTGTATATTCATAACCTTCCATTTATATTTTATCGGAATTTTATAGAAGTGCACAAATCCGGCAAGTGCGATTAAATCAATAGGGTATTTGTCCAGTTCGGCGGTTATTGCATTACTGAATGAATCAATATCAGGATAGTCTGAGTAATTAACAACCATTGTCGGGATGTTGTGCTTTTTTGCCCTGTCGAGACCGGTGACTTTTGGTTTACTGCTTATTACGACCTGAATAGTAGCGTTTAATTTACCTTGTTCTATCTGATCTAAGAAATTTTGAAGGGTATTACCGCTACCGGAAATTAACACCCCTAAATTGATTTTTTTTATCATCAGAATGTATAAAAAATATTGACAAAAAAAATATGGTTTGTTATCATGTTTGTCTTTAAAGTTCCTGAATATTTTCAATAATTAATGTTTATTAAAATATAATATTCAACTTTGCATGTCAAAGATAATTACTGAAAAGTCAAAAAAGGCGTTTGCTGAGGCGCAGAATTTTATACCAGGCGGAGTTAATAGCCCTGTCAGGGCATTTGGAGGTGTTGGTGGTACGCCGATTTTTATTAAATCGGGTGCTGGTTGTTATCTGACGGATGTGGACGATAATAGATATGTGGATTATGTAGGTTCGTGGGGGCCGCTTATCTTGGGACATGCTGACTCCAGGGTTGTAAAAAGGATTAATGAAGCAGTTGCAAACGGGACGAGTTATGGCGCCCCGACTGAGTTGGAAGTAAAATTGGCAAAGCTTGTCAGGGAAGCAATGCCTTCGATAGAGAAGGTGAGAATGGTTAACTCGGGTACAGAAGCCACAATGAGCGCCATACGTGTGGCAAGAGGGTATACAAAGAGGGATGCCGTAATCAAGTTCGATGGTTGTTATCATGGACACGTTGACAGCCTACTTATCCAGGCAGGCTCTGGCGCTACCACGTTAGGGATGCCAACCAGTCCTGGCGTGCCTCAGGATTTTGTAAAACATACAATATCGCTTCCATTCAATAATATGGATGCCGTGAATGAGGTCTGTTCAAAGAGGGGGAAGGATATTGCCTGTATTATTGTCGAGGCGGTTGCCGGTAATATGGGCGTTGTGCCACCCAGAAAAAATTATTTAGAGGGTTTGAGGGAAATAACGAAAAAGCATGGCATCGTGCTGATATTTGACGAGGTTATGACAGGTTTCAGGGTTGCTTATGGCGGCGTGCAGTCGCTTTATAATATTCAGCCTGATTTAACCACTTTGGGAAAAATCATCGGAGGGGGGCTTCCGGTTGGCGCTTATGGCGGTAAGAAAGAGATTATGGATAGTATATCGCCCGTAGGACCTATTTATCAGGCAGGCACGCTATCTGGTAATCCTGTTGCAATGACGGCTGGTATTGCTACCCTGGAAATTTTAAAGGACAATAAGATTTATAAAAATTTAGAGCAAAAATCGCAAAGATTGGCTGCGGGCATGGAAAAGGTTTGTAAGGACGCAAAGCTACCTGCGTATCATACGCGGGTTGGTTCAATGTTGTGTACATTCTTTACAGATCAACCTGTAATAGATTATACTACAGCAAAAAAAAGTGATACAAAGCGATATGCGAAGTATTTTCACGGTATGTTAGAAAGGGGTTTCTATTTTGCCCCATCGCAATTTGAGGCAGTTTTTGTATCAACGGCACATGGAGAAAAGGAGATAGATGCAACTGTTGATGCATTTAAGGATGTAGTAAAAGGGCTTTAAAAACACCTTTTTAAAAATCTTTAATAGATTTTTAGATTAATTTTGCTGATACTTTTTTGGGTGGGGTGTTGTGGCAGTCGAAAAAAATCCAAATGAAGAGTTAAAAAATATAAAACAACGTATCAGCAATATGTGTTACAGGGCAGAGTCTATTTTGAATCTGTGTGTAGATGGGTTTATTAAGCAAAAAGTTGAAGTTATAAATGAAGCAAAGAATTTGATTGTAGCTGTTCGTAACGAAGAAAATGAGTTAATAAAGTTGCTCAGTGATACGGCATCCAGCTCTGATGCTGACAAGAGGTTGATAAAAACCTTGATAGCGATTGTAAGCAATATCGAGATGGCAATTGACGGCCTTGATTCCGTTCTTCAACATGTAAAAACGAAGGCTGGTGAAGGGATATTATTCAGCGATAAAGCAGTAAATGAAATCTGCCATTTGTTCAAAGAAACACTTGGGATATTAAGGAATGCAGGGGATGCCATAACAACGAAGAGCGATATACTCAGAAAACACATTATTGATAAGTATATGAATCTCAATGAAATTGTGGATGGTTATTCTGAAGAGCATGAAGAGCGGTTGATTAAAGGGATATGTCAGCCACGAAGTTCTTCTTTATATCTGAATATTGTTGATTCCACGATGAGGGTGGTTTGGCATATTAAACAGGCCATTGATAGATATTTTTCTGGCGGGTGAAGGTTGCCTCTTATTAAAAAGGATAGTGAGACATATCGCATTGTAGGGATAATCGGGAGTTTTGCTTTTACAACGGCAGGTGCCGTTGCTGGTGGATATTTTCTGGGAAGTTATTTAGATAAAAAATTTAATAGTTCACCATGGCTTATGCTGTCTTTGATTATGCTGGGTATTACTGCAAGTTTTATTGAATTTTTCAAATTGATAAAGAAACTGAATAACGAAAGCAAAAAGAAGTGATGTTAAAAGATTATAAATCAAAAATTTCTTTGTTATTTGATGAGGTTTTCCCTGAAAGAGTACTCAAGACGTCTGTTCTTTTATCGTTGATTGTAATTGCCGGTTCGCTATCGTATATGTCTTTTGTGTTAACGACAAGCATTGCCATCGGATGTTTTATTAGCATTACTTTATTCAAGACGACCTGGTGGACGATACGACATGCTACACAAAATAACAAATCTAAAATTAAGTGGTTTTTTCTCAAGATAAGTCTTTTGAAGTACTTTATCATTGGTTCGTTGCTGCTTTCAGCCTGTTTCTTCCTGGAAATTAATGTCGTTGCCATGTCGCTTGGGCTGGGCATGGTTGTGGCGGTAATTGTTCTGAAGGTGGGAGGAACAGCGCTAGTAAATTTCATGAACAAATCGGTTAAAATGCCTTCTCGGAAATAATCTCTTTAAATACAAAAAGAAAGGAGTGTAAAGACGGTGTCAGCCACAGGTAGTGGAAGTGAGAGAACAACTGAATTACCATCGTTTGTAGATTTGGTACCCATCGATACGCATGCCCAATTTTTTGGATTAACGAAGCATGAGTGGATACCAATAATTATGTCTGCAATTGTAATTATATTCTTAGGCATATTTTCTATTGTTGCCACAAGAAAGTTGCAAAAGGTGCCTGGCAGACTGCAAGCGCTTTTGGAGATCATTGTAGAAATGCTTGAAAATTTTGTCAAATCTCAGATGGGACGTGTAGCTGGTTCTTTCACCCCTTTTATCGGCACATTGTTTATATATATTTTTGTAATGAACATGATGGGGCTAATACCATTGTTTCACTCACCCACCAGTAATTTTAATACAACCATCGCACTAACACTTATTGTTTTCTTTGTTACGCATTATCAGGGGTTAAAGAATAATGGTGTTATAGGTTATTTTAAGCATATGGTAGGTGAGCCAATTTGGCTTGCACCATTGTTGTTTCCCCTGCACTTAATGCAGGAATTTCTCGCTCGTCCGCTTTCTCTGTCAATGCGTCTTTTTGGTAATATTTTGGGAGAAGATACAATTATAGCAATTTTTATAGGATTTTCGCCGTTTTTATTGGGATTTATTCCTATACCGGTTCATTTACCAATGGTTTTTCTTGCCTTATTGTGTAGTACAATACAGGCAATGATTTTTTCTTTGCTGGCAAGTTTTTATATAGCGGGTGCAATTGGCATCCATGAGGAAGAACATCATTAAAAATAACTTTTGAAAGGAGGAAGTAACGTGATTTATTTTGCAGGATTGGCAATAGCTGTTGCTCTTGTAGCAGTTGCAGCATGTGGTTGTGGCATAGGACAAGGCATTACTGTGCATGGTGCTATCACCAGCATGGCTAGGCAGCCTGAAATGTCAGGAAAGATTCAGCTTGTTATGTTCATTGGTCTGGCATTCATCGAATCATTAACGATTTATTCATTGATGATGTCGTTCATTCTGATGGCGAAATTACCAAAGACAGACGTTGTTCTCGAATTGATTCAGCACGCTGTTAAATAAGCTGAGGAGGGATTAGACTTGGAAATTTTAAATAACCTTGGAATAAATTTTAAATCTATTATTATCCAAGGAATTGGCTTCATTATCCTGCTTTTTGTGCTAAAGAAGTTTCTCTTTGGTAAGATATCTGCCATGATAAAAGAGCGTACTGAAGGGATAAAAGGTACGTATGCAAAGGTCGAAAGTGATAAAACAGAGGCTGAACGGCTTAAGTCAGAATACCAGAGAAAAATCTCTGAAGCCGAAATTGAGGCTGCCAGGAGGATACAGGATGCCGTTGTTGAGGGTGAACGTATCAGTGGAGGAATTATTCAACGTGCTAAAGAAGAGGTTGAATTGATGAGAGTCAAGGTGCAGGAGAGTATTGATCAGGAACGGAAGAAAGCGCTGGCTGAGATAAGGAATCAGGTGGTAACGCTCTCTATTTTAGCTTCTTCCAAGATAATTCAGCAATCTATAAGTCCTAAGACGGCTGAAAAGCTTGTTGACGACTTTATTGAAGAGATGGGGGAGTTGAGTGTCAGATAAAAGCACTGCAATTATTTTCGTTGATGCCCTGCTAGATGTAGCTAAGAAGAAGGGCACATTTGAACAGGTTGAAAAAGATCTGGATTTAGTCTGTAACGTAATTACAAAATTTGATAACTTTAGAAAGATTTTATTTCACCCGTCTGTTACAAGAGACGAGAAGAAGAAATTAATTAAGAAGGTGTTCGGCGAAGCGGTTTCCAATCTCACAAAAAACTTTTTGAATTTGTTAGTGGATCGAAGGAACGAGGAGATATTGGAGTTCATTCCGGAGATATACCGGGAAACTATTAACGAAAAGAAGGGTGTTCTCAAAGCTAAGATACAGACAGTAGTCCCTCTGACCGAAGAACGATTAAATAACCTCAGGAAACGTCTGGATAGGCTTACTGGTAAAACTGTGGAGATAGAAGCTGTTCAGGAACCAAACATACTGGGAGGCATGGTAGTGCAAATCGGCAACAAAATGATAGATGGAAGTGTGGCGAGCCGATTAAAAAATCTTAAAACTAAATTGATGGAGGCGCGAACAGCGTAGTCTGGTAAATAAAAAACCTCTGGAAATGAATAAAACATTAAAAATCGCAGATTTAACGGGTTATGCAAATAAATAAAAAAATCTGTTTTAACTGTAAAATCTGTAGTTGCTTTTAAAATTTGAGACAGGAGTAATAGTATATGGGATTTGGATTTACAGAGATTGCTTCAATTATCAAAAAAGAAATTGAAGGTTATGAAGAGAAATTAAAAATGGAGAATGTGGGACACGTCATGCAGGTTGGCGACGGAGTTGCCCGCATTTACGGACTGGACGATTGCATGTCCAGTGAATTGTTGGAATTTCCCAATAATGTTTATGGTATCGCTATGAATCTGGAAGAGGATAATGTTGGTGCGATTCTGCTGGGTTCTGACGAAAAGATTAAAGAGGGCGATATTGTAAAGACCACAGGCAAGATTGTGCAAGTTCCTGTGGGTAAAGCATTGTTAGGCAGGGTTGTGAATGCATTGGGACAGCCGATTGATGGCAAGGGGCCGATAGCCACAGAAGAATTCATGCCTGTTGAGGGTTCGACTCCCAACGTTGTTGAGAGACAGCCAGTAAAAGAACCTTTGCAAACAGGTATTAAGGCAATTGACGCAATGATACCCATTGGCAGGGGGCAGCGTGAGCTTATTATTGGCGATAGACAGACAGGCAAGACTGCTATTCTTGTAGATACAATAATTAACCAGCGCGACTCTGGTGTATATTGTATTTATGTGGCGATTGGACAGAAAATGTCCACCGTTGCCGACGTTGTTAAGACATTAGAAAATGCTAAGGTGATGGATATAAGCATTGTTGTTGTAGCCTCCGCAGGAGACCCTGCTCCGCTTCAGTATCTTGCGCCTTATGCTGGTTGCGCTATGGGTGAATATTTCAGGGACAATGGTATGCATGCAGTAATTATGTATGACGATCTTTACAAACATGCTATTGCTTATCGTCAGATTTCCTTATTGCTACGGCGTCCGCCGGGTCGTGAAGCATTTCCGGGAGATATTTTTAATTTACATTCCCGTTTGTTAGAGAGGGCGGCTAAACTTAATAACGATTTAGGCGGCGGTTCGTTAACAGCGCTTCCTGTCGTAGAAACTCAGGGCGGCGACTACTCAGCGTACATTCCAACTAATGTCATTTCCATTACAGACGGACAAATCTACCTTGAAGGCGATTTGTTTAATGCTGGAGTCCGTCCTGCAATCTCCGTAGGTTTGTCAGTGTCCAGGGTGGGTGGAAATGCCCAGATTCCTGCAATGAAGAAAGTTGCAGGCATGCTGCGATTAACCCTAGCTCAATATAGAGAGCTGGCTTCCTTTGCGCAATTTGGTTCAGAATTGGATAAGTATACACAGGCGCAGTTGGCAAAGGGAGAGCGGTTTGTGGAACTTTTAAAACAGCCTCAATACGCACCGGTAACAGTTGAAGATCAGGTTATGACAATCTTTGCTGGTATAAATGGATATTTGGACGATGTCCCTGTAAATAAGATTAGAGTGTTTGAAAGGGAATTTTTAAAGTTTATTAAGGAGAAGTACTCTTCAATTGGTATTGAAATTAAGGAGAAGAAAAAACTCGATCCGGAAATAACTCAGAAATTGGAAAATGCAATTAAGGAATTCAAACAATTATTTACCAAGAAGGGCTAACGAATGCTTAGTACCAAAGAAATTAAACAACGCATACGCAGTATTACAAGCATTAAGCAGATTACCCGTGCCATGGAAATGGTAGCAGCAAGCCGGTTAAAAAAGGTGGAGTCCAGAGTTTTGGCGTCGAGGGCATATACAGAAAGAATGCAGCAGGTTTTAAGCCACCTTGCTTCTTCTATGCCGTCGGAAAAATCTCATCCATTGTTTACAGGAAAAGAAAGTAGTGTTTCAGTCATTAAGCTCATTTTGATTACAGCAGATAAGGGGCTATGCGGAGCTTACAACAATAATATAATTCAGACGACAGTAAAGTTTACTAAGGAAAATACTGGCAAAACAATACGTTTGATCCACATAGGCAAAAAGGGGAATTTATATTTTTCTAAAGGAGGTTACTCAATAGAAAAATATTATCCCGAAAATGTAGAGAAATTCGGATACAATCAGGTAAAAACATTAGCGTCTCAGTTGATTGGTGGATACGGAGCTGGTGAGTTTGGACAATTATATATATTTTTCACTAAATTTAATACGACAATGCAATATTCTCCAATGAGTATCCGGTTGTTGCCTATAGAAAAAAGCGCCATTAAAACTAAAGTGATTACAAAGGGCGAGTATATTTTTGAGCCCTCGGCTGAACAGATAATCGAACATCTATTCCCCAAATATATAGAAACACAGATATATCAATGTATTTTGGAATCTTTGACGTCTGAATATGCGGCAAGGCGGGTTGCCATGATTTCCGCAACTGAAAATGCCGGAGAAATGATTGACGAATTAACTCGTAGTTATAACAAAGCCAGGCAGGAGACAATTACCAAAGAATTGCTGGAAATTGTTTCTGGCGCCGAGGCATTAACTCAAGGTTAAAATTTATGTTAAATTGTGATTATGACAAAATAAGGAAGGAGTAAGCCCTTTGGCTAAGAAAGATAAAGGTAATGTTAAAGGAATAATTGCGCAGATAATCGGGCCTGTAGTGGACGTGAAGTTCACTTCAGGGAATTTACCGCCGATTAAAAATGCAATTAGTATAAAGGACCAGAAAAAAAAGACAGAATTGATTGTTGAAGTAGCCCAGCACTTGGGAAACGATATGGCTCGTTGTATTTCGATGGCGTCAACAGACGGCCTTGTCAGGGGTATGGAGGCTATAAGTACAGGCGCGCCCATAACAGTGCCGGTAGGTAAAGAGGTATTAGGAAGGGTTTTTAATCTTCTGGGTGAACCTATTGATAAGTTGGGAGATGTTAAAACTACCAATCGCCTCTCGATTCATCGTGCCCCCCCTTCATTCGAAGAAAGGGAAACAATTACAACAGTATTGGAAACGGGCTTAAAAGTTATTGACCTGCTTGCGCCTTTTGCGCGCGGCGGAAAGATTGGAATGTTTGGCGGTGCGGGAGTTGGAAAGACTGTGTTGATTATGGAGCTTATCCGAAGTATCGCCACAGAGCATGGCGGGTATTCTGCATTTGCAGGCGTGGGAGAAAGGACGCGTGAAGGAAACGATCTGTGGCTTGAAATGAAGGAATCAGGGGTTATTGATAAAACCGTGCTGGTTTTTGGTCAGATGAACGAACCGCCAGGCGCCCGGCTTAGAATCGCTTTGTCTGGTTTGACAATGGCAGAATATTTCAGGGATACAGAAGGTCAGGACGTACTCTTATTTATTGATAACATCTTCAGGTTTGTGCAGGCCGGCTCAGAAGTGTCAGCACTTTTAGGACGTATGCCTTCTGCCGTAGGTTATCAGCCAACATTGGCAACTGAAATGGGTGACCTGCAGGAAAGGATTACCACGACAAAGAAGGGTTCGATTACATCACTACAGGCAGTGTATGTTCCAGCAGACGACTTTACCGATCCTGCGCCTGTTGCTACATTTCCTCATTTAGATGCTACTATCGCCTTGTCACGTCAAATTGCTGAATTGGGAATTTATCCTGCTGTAGATCCGCTGAGATCAACCTCAAGAATACTTGATCCGAGAATTGTTGGACAGGAGCATTACGAAGTTGCCAGAGAAGTGCAGAGAATTTTGCAACGTTATAAAGAACTGCAAGACTTTATTGCTATTCTTGGTATGGAAGAACTCTCAGAGGATGATAAGATATTGGTAGGCAGGGCAAGAAGATTGCAAAGGTTCCTGTCACAACCGTTTTTTGTTGCTGAACAGTTTACAGGCACAAAGGGAAAATATGTGTCTTTGAAAGAGACTATTAGAGCATTTAAAGAAGTAGTTGACGGTAAACACGACAGCCTGCCAGAACAAGCTTTTTACATGGTGGGCGGTATTGAAGAAGTTGTAGAGAAAGCCAAGCAGATGGGTGGATAAATATGGCTAAAACATTTAAACTTGAAGTTGTTACGCCTGAAAGAGTTGTTTATAACGATACAGTGCAAAGCATTTCCGCTGACGGAACTGAGGGTGCGTTTGGTGTTTTGGCAGACCATGCTCCTCTGATTACAGAACTCAGAACGAGTATTCTAACAGGAAATGATGCCAATAACAAAACGGTGCGGTTTGCACTCGATGGTGGCTTTTTAGAGGTTATAGCGAATAACGTGATTGTGCTCACTGATGCGTGTGTTGCGGAAGGCGAGGTAAATGTGGAGAAGACACGCGCAGATAAGGAATCTGCCGAGAAGACCCTATCCAGTGGCGGAAGTTCGGAAGAGAAAGAAAAGGCACAGGTTAATTTGAACCGAGCAAATACTTGGTTAAAACTTGTAAATAAATAACAATTCAACCACCGGGGCACGGAAACGGGAAATAGGCGAATTATTAAACTTCAAGCCATATAGCCGTTTCCAATTTGGGGTTTTTTTCTTGCCAATTTATATCCTCCGATTTAGTATTATAATTTAATTGCTTATTAATTTTACGGTTGTTGTAAATTATGAAACGGGTCTCAGTGGAATTTGCAAAAACGGGCATTCTTTCATTTTCTTTCTGTGAATTTATTTGCTTTTTTGTGGTTGCGGCATAGATAAGTAAATAGTTTTTGCCTGTGTATCCAAACCATAAAAGTTGATACTTTTATGAATGCTTAAAAACTATATAATCATCAAAATCTTATTTGATGAAAAGTTTTTAAACAAACCATATAACATTAAAGTGTTATAATATTCAAATTGTATTAATATTTATAACTAGAAGGGTTTTTAAATATATATGAGTATTCTTATTACAGGTGGCGCAGGATTTATTGGCAGTCACTTTGCCCTACGTATGGTTAATCAAGGGAAGCATGTTGT
>Ga0209641_10001479_pt1 | contig 20906 bp, 21 predicted proteins | sample RifCSP16_1_FD_184022 | JGI IMG/M metagenome (GOLD analysis project Ga0209641, IMG submission 184022) | Soil microbial communities from Rifle, Colorado - Rifle CSP2_sed 16_1 (SPAdes) (version 2) | ecosystem: Environmental > Terrestrial > Deep subsurface > Rock core/Sediment | place: Rifle... | reverse complement strand
GGCGGGTTCCGCTCACTGCCTTCGCGCAGACCCTGTCGCAGCGCGGGAACAATGCGCTGGCAGGGACATGGCGGGCGCTGATCGGAAGCGGCTTTGGCGTTGCGAAGCCCGCCGCACTCGGGCAGCTCATCGTCTCGCTGGTGCCGGCGATCGCCATCGTCGCGCTGCTGGGGATCACCTATCGGGCGGCGACTGCGCCGGTCGTAGAAGCGGCTACGACCGGCCTGGTCGAAGTGAGCGGGCTGGCTGAGTCGGCCGCCGAGGAGCGGGAGGCATCGCCGGGCGTGATCGGCGCCCCGGAAGAAGAGGAGCCGGGCGCGGGTGGTGTCCAGGAGCCTCCCGCCGAGGAATCGCCGGCTGAAGAGCAGAAGGCGGAGGAGGGCGCGCAGGAGCCCCCGGGCGCGGAAGCAGAGGAAGCGCCGGCCGAAGCGGCGGTGGCTGCCGAGCTGCAAAGCCGGCCAGCGCCCGCTTGGTTCTGGGTCATGTTCGCGATCGGCGTCGCCGCCCTCGCGATCATCTACTGGCTGTGGAACTGGGAGCGGCTCGAAGTATTCAAGCTGCTGCTCTCCTCGTTTTTTCCGCTCGCGCTGCTGATCCTCGCGGTGCTCGGCTCGATCGTGTTCGGCCTGGCGACGCCCGCCGAGGCGGCTGCGGTCGGCGCCTTCGGCGGCTTCGTGCTGGTGATGATCTACCGCTTCATAGCCGGGTGGCGCGCGGCGCCTGCGGGCGGCAGGAGGGTGATCCCGGTCACGCTCGGGACCTTGAGGCAGTTCGGCTCGATCATCAAGGAATCGTCGTTCCTCACCGCGCGCACGAGCGCGATGGTCTGCTGGCTGTTCGTGGGCTCGGGCATCTTCTCGGCGGCGTTCGCGCTGCTCGGCGGGCAGGAGCTGGTCGAAAAGTGGGTGCTGTCGCTCGACCTGACGACGGTACAGTTCCTGATCCTGGCGCAGGTGATCATCTTCCTCCTCGGCTGGCCGCTGGAGTGGACCGAGATCATCATCATCTTCATGCCGATCTTCATCCCGCTGCTGCCGCACTTCAATGTCGACCCGTTGTTCTTCGGCATTCTGGTGGCGTTGAATCTGCAGACCGCGTTCCTGTCGCCGCCGGTGGCGATGGCGGCGTTCTACCTGAAGGGGGTCTCGCCGCCGCACGTCTCGCTCAACGCGATCTTCGCCGGGATGATGCCGTTCATGGGCTGGCAGATCGTCGCGATGTTCATCCTCTATACTTGGCCGCAACTCGGCCTGTGGCTGCCGAGCGTGCTCTATGGCAGGTGAGCCGCTGGCGGTTCTCTCGGCGGCCGAGGCGGCGCGGCGCATCCGGGAGGGTGCGCTGACATCGGAAGAGCTGGTCGGGGCGTGCCTCGAGCGCATCCGCGAGCAGGAGCCGAAAGTCCAGGCCTGGACCTTTCTCGACGAGGAGCACGCGCTCGCGCAGGCGCGCGCCGCCGACGAGGCGCGGCGCGAAGGCCATCCGGTGAGCGCGCTGCACGGCATCCCGGTCGGCATAAAGGACATCATCGACACCGGCGACATGCCGACCGAAAACGGCACCGTGCTGCACAAGGGCCGCACGCCGCGCCACGACGCGACGGTGGTCGCAAGCCTGCGCGCGGCCGGCGCAGTGATCATGGGTAAGACGGTGACCACCGAATGCGCGTATTTCACGCCCGGCAAGACGCGCAACCCGGTCAATCCCGAGCACACGCCGGGCGGCTCCTCGAGCGGATCCGCGGCGGCAGTCGCCGCGGGCATGGTTCCGCTCGCCCTCGGCAGCCAGACCAACGGCTCGGTGATCCGGCCGGCGGCGTTCTGCGGCGCGTACGGCTTCAAGCCGACGCACGGGCTGATTTCGCGCCACGGCATCCTCGCGCTTTCGCGCACGCTCGATCACGTGGGGGTCTTCGCGCGCACGCTCGAGGACCTCGCGCTCGCCGCCGAGGAGCTCGCCGGCTACGACGAGCGCGATCCCGACACGCGGCCGCGCGCGAGGATTCCTTTCCAGGCCATTGCGGCAGAGGAGCCGCCCATTCCTCCGGTCATCGCGTTCGTGAAAACGCCGATGTGGGAGCGCGCGGAGGAAGAAACCAAGGAGGCGTTCGCGGAGCTGGTCCAGGCGCTGGGCGATCGCGTCGAGGAGGTCGAGCTGTTCCCGTCCGCGGCCGAAGCCTGGGAATGGCACAAGACCATCATGGAAGCGGAGATGGCGGCGAACCTCGAGCGCGAGTGGCAAAGCGGCCGCGGCAAGCTCTCCAAGACGCTGCGCGAGCTGATCGAGCGCGGCCGCGAGATCCGCGCCGTCGACTACCAGCGCGCGCTGTCGCGCATCCCGCCCATGCAGGAGAGCTTCGAGGAGCTGTTCACGCAGCGCTACGACGCGATTCTCACGCCCGCCGCGCCGGGCACGGCGCCCAAGGGTCTCGGCTCGACCGGCGATCCCTCGTTCTGCACGCTGTGGACGCTTGCCGGGCTGCCCGCGGTATCGCTGCCGCTGCTGCAGGGCTCGAACGGTTTGCCGCTCGGAGTACAGCTGGTGGGCCGCCGCCATTTCGACGCGCGGCTGCTGCGCACCGCTCGCTGGCTCGTCGCGCGAGCCGCCGCGGCGGGCTGAGGCTTCAGGGCGCCGCAGCGAGCGACTTGCGCAGGCGCAGCTCCTCGCGCAGGCGCAGCTCCTCGCGCAGGCGTTCCAGCTCGTCACGGTCGGCGAACGCGAGCACCCAGTGGGTGAGCCGGCCGTCGGCGCCGTGGACCACCTGGTGCCCTCGAATAGCGGGGGCATCCGCGCAAACGCGCACGCCCCAATGTCTCGGGACTTCCGGCAAAGGCGGCCGGAAGTCCCGAGATCGAAAAAAGATCGCGAATTCCGGGCCCTAGGCGGCGCGGCGCGCGCGCGACGAGAGCGAATAGCAGAAGCGGCGCAGCCTGGCGAGCTCCGCGGTCTCGACCGTGTCGCGCAGGAACGCCATGTTGCGGTCGATCTCGGCCTGATACAGGCTCGGTCCGTCGAAGTGCGCTTCGGCGTAGCGATCGACTGCGCCGAGCTTCCTGTTGATTCGGGCGCGCGCCACATACTCGTAGAAGCCCGGCGTCTTGACGAGCAGGTCCTCGCCGGAGACGTAGCGCACGATCTCGCGTCCGTCGGGCAGCGTCTCGCGCGCGATGTTGCCCCACACGAACTCGCGGTAAAGGAACTCGCGGCATTTCTCGAGGTACATCCGGTCCGACATCTGGCCGAGCAGGTCCGCGGTACCGACCATGCAGCCGAGCAGCCGGTCCTTGGGGTCGTCCATGCGAATGTCTTCGATTTCCATCTCGTAACCGGTGAAGTGCACCAGCTGCGCGGCGACCGGCGCGTCGGCCGCGAACCCGACCTGCGGCAGGTACGCCGCAAGGAAGTCCGCGCTGCGGCTCACGTGCACCCTGGTGAACACGGCGCCGTTCTCGATCTGGCTCTCGGAGAGGCGCTTCAGGTACCCGGAGTCGTGCAGCAGCGCGGTGATCACCCCGAGCACCGCGCGGCGCGGCCCGAGCCGCTCGGCATCCGCGCACGCGCGCTCGTGGCCGTCGATCAGCCGCGCCATGGCGAGCGTCATGTCGAGCGTGTGCCGCATGTCGTGGTACAGCGTGTCGCAGGCGAGGTAGCCGGGATAGCGGCCCTCGAACAGCGCCTGGAAGTCGTCGAACGCGCGGGAGAGCGGCGCCAAGTAAGTGGCTCCATAACGGGCGGCAAACAGCGCCATGACCGCGTCGCGGACCTGAGCCGGGTCCTCGACGTTGACCCGGTTGGTCACGTCGTTCTGGTTGAGCCGATCCTGCATCAATGCCCGCGAAGCGACGCTCCCCGGCGCCCGCGGGTCCCCCCCGAAAACGTGAATTATTGCGTGCGCATGGGCGGGGCGCAAGAAATCAGGCGTTTTTGTGCGCCGCAAAGCGTCGGGACAGAAGCGGGAGCCGGCCGATAAGCCGGGTTCTGTCGGCAGCCACCTGAACTAAGGCGCTCGCCGTGGCAGCCATTCCTCTGGGCCGGGGATTGCTCCCCGGCTCTTGCCACCTACCCGCAAGCCTCGGCCGAGCAGGCCTCGAACGCTTGCCTATTTGGTGTTGCTCCGGATGGAGGTTGCCGCGTTTCACCCCTCGGCTTGGGACCGAGGACTCGTCTCTGTGGCCCTATTCGTCACGTCGCCGTGCCAGGGCGTTACCCTGCATCCCGCTCTGCGGAGCCCGGACTTTCCTCTGCGCGCGGAGCGCGCAGCGGCTGCCTAGCCGACTCCCGGGCGCAATTCTACCGCCTCCGTGCCATCCGGCGTTTTCCTGAACGGCCGGAAATAACGCGTGTCGCCGTAAAACCCGGCGCGGTCATTGCCGGGGAACCATCCCGGATAACCGAAGATCGGCAGCGGCGCCAGCTCCCGCGGCGTCGCGTCCTCGCCCAGCGCAGCCAGCCACGCGGCGGCCTGGGCATCCGCGTCGCCGCCGTCCTGCACGAAAATCGCCTTGCACGTGATCCCGGGCCAGGGCTTGAGCGCGGCGTCGAGCACCGCGTGGCCGAGCACCTGGATGCGCATCGCGCGCCGCACACGGTGACGATTCCCCCAGAACAGCTCCTTCCAGCGAAAGCCGCGCAGCATTTGGATCAATTCGCGATCGTCGCATTCCACGATCGCACCGCCTTCGTCGAGCAGCGTCAGCGCATCGCGCAGCGGGCCGCGCCGGCCGCGCTCGCGCGGGATCGCGGCCGCGTGCATCGCGTTGATGCGCGCCTTGGTCTTCGGAAAGGCGAGCCACGCGAGCGCGTTGAAGAGGTCGTGCCGGTTCTGCGGCCTGGTCTCGACGCGCCCGGTCTCGAACACACGCATCTCGTAATAGGCGTCCGAGCCGCCGGGCGGCACGAAGCGCACCGGCCTGCCGCCTTCGGTCCGCACTCCCGCCGCCTCGACGAGCGAGTTCAGCGCCTCAAGCGTCGCCCCGCCGGCCGCGAGCCGCTCGTGCCAGGGCCGCACCGCGTCGAAGACCGGATGGCTCAGATCAATTTCCAGGGGATCGTCTCCCCGGCGCGCAGCGGCACCAGCTCGCCCGAGCCGAAGGCGACGCGCGCCGGCACCGTCCACTCCTCGCGCGCGAGCGTGATCCGGTCGCGATTCCCGGGCAGGCCGTAGAAGCGCGCTCCGAACTCCGCGGCGAAGCCCTCGAGCTTGTCGAGCGCGCCCGCCTCCTCGAACGCGATCGCGTAGAGCTCGATCCCCGCGTGCGCGGTGTAGATGCCCGCGCATCCGCAAGCGGCTTCCTTGGCGCCGCGCGGGTGGGGGGCGCTGTCGGTGCCGAGGAAGAACTTGGGATTGCCCGAGGTGGCGGCCTCGACCAGCGCCTCGCGGTGCTCCTCGCGCTTGAGCACCGGCAGGCAATAATGGTGCGGGCGGATGCCGCCCATGAACAGCGCGTTGCGGTTCATGAGCAGATGGTGCGCGGTGATCGTGGCGGCGAGGTTCGGCCCGGTGACCTCGACGTAATGGACCGCATCGCGCGTCGTGATGTGCTCGAGCACCACCTTGAGCGCCGGGAAGCGCTCCATCAGCGGTCCCAGCGTTTCCTCGATGAACGCCCGCTCGCGGTCGAACACGTCCACGGCGGGGTCGGTCGATTCGCCGTGCACGAGCAGCGGCAGGCCGAGATCCTGCATTCTCTCCAGGGCGTGAAAGCAGCGCGAGATGCGCGTCACGCCCGCCCCGGAGTGCGTGGTCGCCCCGGCCGGGTACAGCTTCACGCCGTGCACATGGCCCGAGAGCTTCGCGCGTGCGATTTCCTCCGGCGGCGTGTCGTCGGTGAGATACAGCGTCATCAGCGGCTCGAAGTCCGATCCGTGCGGCCGCGCCGCGAGAATCCGCTGGCGGTAGTCGAGCGCCTGCTGCGTGGTGGTGAGCGGCGGATTCAGATTCGGCATCACGATGGCGCGCGCGAAGCGCCGCGCCGTGTCGGCGAGCACCGCGGCCATCTCGGGGCCGTCTCGCAGGTGCAGGTGCCAGTCGTCGGGGCGCTTGAGCGTGAGACGGTCCATCGCGGGCAATTCTACTTCCGGCGCTCGAGCGCCCTGCGGTAAAGGACGCCTCTCGCGATGCCGGTGATGCGCGCGGCGATCCGCGCCGCCTCGCTCGGCGCGAGCGCCTCGAGCAGGGCGTCGAGCACGCGCCCGGCATCGACCTCCGCGGGCGGCCGGCGCTCGCCCGGCGCGAGCACCAGCACGAATTCGCCTTGACGGCGGTGCGGCTCGGCGTCCAGCCAGGCGCGCGCCTTGCCCAGCGGCAGGCGCGCAACCTCCTCGAATTTCTTGGTGAGCTCCCGCGCGATCACGATTTCCCGCTCGGGTCCGAAGCGCTGCGCGAGGTCCTCGAGCGTCTCGGCGATGCGGTGCGGAGCCTCGTAGACGATCACCGGCCACGGGAGATCGAGCTCCTCGAGCGCCTTGAGGCGCGCCGCGCGCGCGGCCGGAAGGAATCCGGCGAACAGGAACCGGTCTGCCGCGAACCCGGCGGCCGAGAACGCCGCGGCGGCGGCGCTCGGGCCCGGCACCGGCACGACGCGGATGCCTTCGCGGTGCGCCGCTTCGACCAGCAGCGCCCCGGGGTCGGAGAGCGCCGGGGTGCCCGCATCGCTCACCAGCGCCACGTATTTTCCGTCCCGCAGCGCCGCGAGGAGCTTGGCCGCCGCCGCACGCTCGTTGTGCGCGTGCAGAGCCATGGTGCGGGCGCCGATGCCGTGGCGCGCGAGGAGCGTGCGCGTGGTGCGGGTGTCCTCGCAGGCGACGATCGCCGCGCCGCGCAGCACCTCGATCGAGCGCGGGCTCGCGTCGGAGAGGTTCCCGATCGGGGTGGCGACGACGTAGAGGATCCCGGTGCCCATGCAAGTCAACCCGGCGCGTGCAAGTTACGTTAAGCCTGCCATGAATGGGGCGGGTGCGCGAGCCGAGGATCTCTGCGCCGAGCTGCTGCGGCGCGCGGGGCTGCGCGTGCTCGAGCGCAACTGGCGCTGTCGCCACGGCGAGATCGACCTGATCGCCGAGGAGCGGGGAACGCTGGTTTTCGCCGAGGTGCGCATGCGCAGCGGCGCGCGCTTCGGCGGTGCGGCCGAGAGCATCACCGCCGCGAAGCGGTCGCGGCTGATCGCGGCCGCCCGGCTGTACCTCGCCGGCCGCCGCGAGTCGCCGTGCCGCTTCGACGTGCTCCTGCTGCAAGGCGCCGGCCCCGAGCGCATCGAATGGATCCGCGATGCGTTCCGGGAGTGAGATCGTCATCGCCGCGGCGCTCGCTTGCTGGTGCGCGGTCGCCTTCGCCGGGGAGCGCGGCGGCAGCGTTCGCATCCTGGTGCAGAGCTCGCCGCTGGCCGGTTTCCGCTACCACGCGGCACCGCAGGTGTGGGAGGAGCTGCGCATCGGCGATGCGCTCGAGCTGGCCCGCGAAGCCGGCAACGCGCACGACGCGAACGCCGTCAGCGTTTCGTGGCGCGGCCACAAGCTCGGCTACGTGCCCAGGCGCGACAACGCCGCCCTCGCCTGGGGCCTGGACCGCGGCGAGCGGCTGCGCGCCCGCGTCAGCCGCCTGGCGCGGCATCCGAACCCGGCGCGGCGCATCGAATTCGAGGTGTACGTCGAGTGACGGTGTAGAATCCGGGCCGGCATGGGACACGCGGAACAGGACGCGGCGCTGACGGCCCGCGTGGCCGCGCACTTCGCCGAGGCGGCGAAGCTCGAGCAGGCCGCCTCGCAATCGCTCGCCGCTCCGATCGCACGCGCCGTCGCCCTGATGGCCGATGCGCTGCGCGCGGGCGGCAAAATCCTCGCCTGCGGCAACGGCGGCTCGGCCGCCGACGCGCAGCATTTCGCCGCCGAGCTGGTCAACCGCTTCGAGATCGAGCGCCCGCCGCTCGCGGCCCTGGCTCTCACCACCGACAGCTCCGCGCTCACCTCGATCGCGAACGACTACGGCTACGAGCAGGTCTTCGCCAAGCAGCTGCGCGCGCTCGGCCGCCGCGGCGACGTGCTGCTCGCGATCTCGACCAGCGGCAATTCGGCCAGCGTGCTGCAGGCGATTCGCGCCGCGCGGGAATCGGGCATCGGCGTGGTGGCGCTGAGCGGAAGCGGCGGCGGCGCGATGGCGCCGCTGCTCGGCGCCGCGGACGTCCACCTGTGCGTGCCGCACCGGAACACGGCGCGCATCCAGGAGGTGCACCTGCTGGTGCTGCACTGCCTGTGCGACGGGATCGATTTCCGATTGTTTGGAGCGGGCGCATGAAAACGAGGCTTTGGCTGCTACTGATCGCTCTCGGCGGCGCGGTGCTGCCGGGATGCGAGCTCGCGATCATCGGCGCGGGCAGCGCGATGGGGGTCGCCGCGATCGAGGACCGGCGCGCAGGGACCGTCCAGATCGAGGACGAAGGCATCGAGCTGCGCGTCGGCAACCGCATCAGCGACCGGTTCCGCGACAAGGTGCACGTCAGCGTGACTTCGTTCAACCGCGCGGTGCTGCTGAGCGGGGAGGTGCCGGACGAGCAGGCGCGCGGCGAGGCCGAGAAGATCGCGGCGGGCGTGCCCGGCGTGCGCGGCGTGACCAACGACCTCCAGGTGGCGAAGATCTCGTCGGACCAGTCGCGCATCAACGACTCGTTCATCACCGGGAAGGTCAAGGCCCGCTTCGTCGATGCCGGCCGTTTCAACGCGCTGCACGTGAAGGTGGTGACCGAGGCCGCCGTGGTGTACCTGCTGGGAATCGTGACCGAGAAGGAAGCGAACGACGCGGTCGGGATCGCGCGCACCACCGGCGGGGTGCGCAAGGTGGTCAAGGTGTTCGAATACTGCAAATCCACCGACAACATCTGCCGCCCCGGCGGCAGGCCCGCGGCCCGGGATCCCAAGCCCAAACCTGCGGGCTGAGGGCGCGCGCGTGACGCCAGCCGCGCCGCCCGCGTTCGAAGCCAGGATCCGCGATCCGGGGCAGCTCGCGCGCTGGATCGGCGAGCTGCCGCGGCCGCTCGTGTTCACCAACGGAGTGTTCGACATCCTGCACCGCGGGCACGTCACGTATCTCGCCCGCGCGCGTGCGCTCGGCGCTGCGCTGCTCGTCGCGCTGAACAGCGACGCCGGCGCGGCGCGGCTCGGCAAGGGCGCCGGGCGTCCGCTCAATCCGCTCGAGGATCGGCTCGCGCTCGTCGCCGCGCTCGGCTGCGTCGACGCGGTGACCTGGTTCGACGAGGACACGCCCGAGGCGCTGGTCGCGCAATGCCGGCCGGAAGTGCTCGCGAAGGGCGGCGACTGGCCGGTGGATCGCATCGCCGGCGCGCGCGACGTGCTCGCGCGCGGCGGCCGCGTGGTGTCGATTCCGTACGAGCACCGGCGCTCGACCAGCGCGCTCATCGAGCGCATCAGGAAGGCCTGACCGCAGCGCGGTATGATTGGCGCGTGCAGCTGAACCAGCTGAAGGTGGAGTACGACCCCGAGCAGGACCGGCTGCTGATGCTGGTTGCGACCAGCGAAGGCGCCGAAGTGAGGCTGTGGCTGACCAGGCGCTTCGTCGGTCTGCTCTGGCCGCTGCTCGTCAAGCTCGCCGAGGAGGCGAGCCCGCGCATCCGCACTCAGGCGAATCCCGAGGCGCGCAAGGCGCTGCTCGGGCTGGAGCACGAACGCGCGCTGGCGAAGGCCGATTTCTCCAGGCCCTACGAGAAGACGCAGCGCTCGATGCCGCTCGGCGAGGCGCCGCTGCTGCTCGCGCGCATCCAGACCGGACACGACCGCACCGGCCAGCCCGTGGTCGCGCTGCATCCGTCCGGGGATCAGGGGGTGACGCTCACCTTCGATTCGGTGCTGCTGCATTCGCTGTGCCGCCTGCTGCAGGCGGCGGTCAGGAAGAGCGACTGGGAGATGGAGTTGAAGCTCCCCGGCGCCGAGCCGCGCGACAGCGGCGAGCGCCAGCCGCGCGTGCTCAATTGAACAGGTCGCCATTCGAACAACTCCAGCTGATTCCGCCGCTCCTCGCGGCGGTCGCGGATCTCGGCTACGAGAAACCGACGCCGGTGCAGGAGCAGGGTATTCCGCTCGTGCTCGCCGGCCGCGACCTCATGGCGGGCGCGCAGACCGGCACCGGGAAGACCGCGGTGTTCGCGCTGCCGATCCTGCAGCGGCTCGCTCCCCTCGCGAGCGCGAGCGCCTCGCCGGCGCGCCACCCGGTGCGCGCGCTGATTCTCACGCCGACACGCGAGCTCGCGATCCAGGTCGAGGAAAGCTTCCGCGGCTACGGCAAGCACCTGCCGCTGCGCAGCGCCGTTGTCTACGGCGGCGCGGACATGGATGCCCAGATCCGGCAATTGCGCAAGGGTGTCGAGATCCTCGTCGCGACGCCCGGGCGCCTGCTCGACCACGTGCGCAATCGCACCGTGATGTTCGGGCAGGTCTCGGTGCTCACTCTGGACGAGGCCGACCGCATGCTCGACATGGGGTTCCTGCCCGACATCAAGCGCATCCTCGCCCTTCTGCCCCCGGTGCGTCAGAACCTGATGTTCTCGGCGACCTTTCCCGAGGAGATCCGCACGCTCGCGAGGACGCTGCTGCGCGACCCGGCTGAGATCCAGATCGCCGCGCGCAACGCCCCGGCGGAGCTCGTCAGCCATGTGCTGCACCCGGTGGCGCGGGAGAAGAAGCGCGAGCTGCTCGCCTACCTCGTGCAGACGCGCGGCCTGCGCCAGGTGCTGGTGTTCACCGGCACGCGCATCGGCGCCAACCGGCTGGCTCATCAGTTGCGCCGCGACCACATCCACGCCGACGCGATCCACGGCGACCGAACGCAGGCCGAGCGGCTCGCCGCGCTGGAGGATTTCAAGGCGGGCAAGACCACGGTGCTCGTCGCCACCGACGTCGCCTCGCGCGGCCTCGACATCGAGGGCCTGCCCCAGGTCATCAACTTCGACATTCCGCGTTCGCCCGAGGACTACGTGCACCGCATCGGCCGCACCGGGCGCGCCGGCCTCACCGGAGAGGCGATCTCGCTCGTCGCGCCCGAAGACGCGGAAGCGCTTGCCGCGGTCGAGCGCCTGATCAAGCGGCGCATCGAGCGGGTCCTCGTCCCGGGATTCGAGCCAAGGGCGGGCTCCGTGGCGGGGCTGATGGGCAGCCGGAGGGCGCGCGGCGAGCGTCGCGGTCCCGCGACGCGCGAGCCGCGCAGGCCCGCCGCCGATCCGATCTTCTCCAAGCCGTACGAGCCCGTGCAGGCGCCCGCTGCCGTTCCCGAGAAGAAACCGGAGCTGCAGCCAGCGCGCCGGCGCGAGCGGCAGGTGGCCGCTCTTCTGGGCGGGGGCAAGCGAAGCTAGTCCGGGAGTTGCGGGTTTCGGTTTTATCCGATCTCGTCATTTCCGCGTTCTTTCTTTTTGCGGAAATGACGAGACATTGAGGCCGTCGCATAGTGGAGGCCTACGCGCAGACGCGATCGCCCCAATGTCTCGTGATTTCCGGCAAAAGCGGCCGGAAATCACGAGATCGATGAAAAACGAACCGAGCGGCCTAGCCTCACACGCTGCGCGCCCCGTCCACCTCGATGCACGTGCCGCTGATGAAGCTCGCCTCGTCGGAGGCGAGATAGAGGCACGCGTTCGCGACGTCGAGCGGTGTCGAGAAGCGTCCGAGCGGGATCGTCGCGAGGTACTGCGCTTTCACCTCGTCGGTGAGGGCGCCGCCGGCGAACTCGGCGGACAGCCCGGTGACCGCGCTGAATACCGGGTTGACGCAGTTGATGCGCACCTTGCGCGGGCCGAGCTCGCCGGCGAGCGACTTGCTCATCAGGATCACCGCGGCTTTGGAGCTGTTGTAGACCGCGAGACCCGGTCGCGGGCGCACGCCCGCGGTGGAGGCGATGTTCACGAAGCAGCCGCCGCCCTGCTCGAGGAACGCCGGCAGCGCGTACAGCACGGAGAGGAATACGCTTTTCACGTTGGTCGCGTAGACCCGGTCGAATTCGGCTTCGGTGGTCTCTAGCACCGGCTTCTTGCGGTGCGTCCAGCCGGCGTTGTTGACCACGATGTCGAGCTTGCCGAACTTCGCAGTCGCGGCGTGCACCAGCCGCGCCCAGTCTGCGCCGCGGGTCACGTCCGCCTGGACGTACACGGCGGCGGCGCCCAGCTCCCCGGCGACTCGCTCGCCGCCCCGCGGCTGGATGTCGTTCACGACCAGCTTCGCGCCTTCTTTGGCGAAGCGCCTGGCGATGGCCTCGCCGAAGCCGGAGCCTGCGCCGGTCACGATGGCTACCTTGTCTTTCAGTCGCATTCATCCTCCCTGTGCGGACTTGAACGGGACGTGCTCGCGCAGCTCGTTCACGTAGTTCGCGATGTCCGAGCCCTCGCGCTCGAGGAAATCCTCGATCGCGCGCGCGAACCTCGGGTGCGCCAGCCAGTGCGCCGACAGGGTCTCGACCGGCAAGAGACCCCGCCACAGCTTGTGCTCGCCCTGCGCGCCGCCCTCGAATGCGCGCAGGCCGTGCGCGATGGCGAATTCGATCGCCTGGTAGTAGCAGCACTCGAAATGCAGCAGCGGCACGTGCTCGACCGCTCCCCAGTAGCGCCCGTAGAGCGCGCGGCGGTCGGCGAGAAAGAAAGACGCCGCGAGCGGCCGCGAGTCGCGCTCGGCCAGCACGAGCAGCGTGTGCTCGGGCATGCCGGTGCCAAGGCGCAGGAAAAAGTCGAGGTTGAGGTAAGGCGTCGAGCGGTGCTCGGCGTAGGTGTTGCGGTAGCAGCGGTGGAAGAACTCCCAGTGTGCGCGGGTGATCTGCGCGCCGCGCAGCCAGCGGCAGGCGATGCCCGCCTGGGCGACGCGGCGGCGCTCCTGGCGGATGGTCTTGCGCCTGGCATGGGACAGCCTGGCGAGGAACGCCTCGAAATCCGGGTAGCCGTCGTTGCGCCAGTGAAACTGCACCGTGCGCCTGAGCAGCATCCCGTGTTCCTGCATCAGCCGCGCCTCCTCCTCGAGCGGGAACAGGACGTGCAGCGAGGAGGACTCCTTGGCGAGATCCAGCGCCGCGGCAAGCAGAGCGCGCCGCTCGCGCTGGCCGGAGGCAAGGATGCGCGGGCCGCGCACAGGCGTGAAAGGCACGGCGCACGCGAGCTTGGGGTAGTAGTCGAGCCCGTGGCGGCCGTAGGCATCGGCCCAGGCCCAGTCGAAGACGTACTCGCCGTAGGAATGCGACTTGAGAAACAGCGGCATCGCCCCGGCGAGCGCGCCGGCGCGGTACAGGAGCAGGATGCGCGGCAGCCACCCGGTGCGCCGCGTCGCGCAGCCCGACTCGATGAGCGCGTCCAGGAACTCGTGGCGCACGAACGGCACGCCGCCCGCGTCGGCGCCGCAGGCTTCGGCGAGCGCGTTCCACTCGCCCGGGTCCACCCCGGAGAGCGACTCGACGACGCGCAGGCTGTCCACGGGGCGGCCGGTCATGGCAGGATGGGCGCTCGCGGGCACTCGCGAAGCGCCACGCGCCGATTCTACGGGGCCCGCGAGCCGGGATACAATGGAGTCGCCGCCGCGGAGGAACGACCATGAAAAAGATCGAAGCCATCGTCAAACCCTTCAAGCTCGACGAGGTGCGCGAGGCGCTCTCGGAGGTCGGCGTGACGGGACTGACCGTCACCGAGGTGAAGGGCTTCGGCAGGCAGAAGGGGCATACCGAGCTCTACCGCGGCGCCGAGTACGTCGTCGATTTCCTGCCCAAGGTGAAGATCGAGGTGGTGGTCTCGAACAACCAGGTCGAGCCGGCCATCGAGGCGATCGTCAAGTCCGCGCGCACCGGCAAGATCGGCGACGGCAAGATCTTCGTCACCTCGGTCGAGCACGTGGTGCGAATCCGCACCGGCGAGACCAACGAGGCGGCGGTCTGACAGGGCGTGTTTTACGCGGACCTGTTCCGTGCGCTTGCGGAACATGAGGTCCGCTACGTGATCGTGGGCGGCGTGGCGGTCAACCTGCAGGGTTTCGTCCGCGCCACGGGCGATGTGGACATCGTGATTTCCCTTTCCCAGGACAATGTCGCTCGCTTCGTGGCCGCCGCGCGTGCGCTTGGCCTGCAGCCGCGCATGCCGCTCGCGCGCCTGGACGACTTCGCGGTTCCGGAGAAACGGCAGGATTGGGTCGAAAACAAACGCTTGCTTGCCTACAACCTGTCTCGCGAGGGGCCCCACCCAGGGACGCTGGACGTGTTGCTTTCGGAAGCGCCGAAGTTCGAGGAGATGCACCAGCGCCGGAACGTGATCGAGGCGTTCGGGGAATCGCTGGGCATTGCCTCGATCGACGATCTGATCCGCATGAAGAAGCACGCAGACCGGGATCAGGATCTGCGCGATATCGCGGAACTGCAGCGAATCAAGCGCAGGCGCGATGACTGACAGGACCCCTCAAGACCCCTGGTTCCAGCCGGACCAGTCCGAGGTGTATCTCGATTTCTGCTTGTCGCTGACCCCCGAGCAACGTTTGCAGATGCTCGATGACCTCAACCGCTTTCTCGCCGAGGCGCGCGCGGCCATGGAGCGCAAGCGCGGCGCCGAGCGCGCGCTAGCGCCGTCCCGCCTTAAGCAGGACCAGTAACGCGCCGCCCCCGCCGTGCGCAGCCGGCGCCTGGCAGAATGCCAGCACCTCGTCGCGCAGCACCAACCATTTCCTGAGCTTGCCTTTGAGCACCGGCTCGCGGTTGCGCGAGCCGCGGCCCTTGCCGTGCACGATGCGCACGCAGCGCAATCCCCGCTTCGCCGAGTCGCGAAGGAATTCGGCGACGCTGCCGGCAGCCTCGAGCCGGTTCATGCCGTGAAGGTCGCGGCTTTCCTGGACCACCCACTGCCCGCGCCGGAGCTTGCGCAGCACCTGGCGCGACACGCCATCGCGCAGGTAGACGAGCTCCTCGCCCGTCTCGAGCGCGTCGTCCATGGACCATGCGGCGAGCGACTCGGCGAGCGCGGCGCGCTCGTCCGCCCGGCTCTGGCGCGGCGCCGGCTCGGGCTTCGCTCGCCGCGGCTCCCGGCGCCGCGCGCCGGCGAGCGGCTCGACGTCGCCGACCGCCCGCCGGAAATCTTCGTTCTCAGCCGGCTTGCTCATCGAGATACTTCTCCGCGTCGAGCGCCGCCATGCAGCCGCTCGCGGCGCTCGTCACCGCCTGGCGGTAGACGTGGTCCTGCACGTCGCCCGCGGCGAACACGCCCGGGACGCTGGTCGCCGTGGCGTTTCCGGCGCTGCCTCCTCTGGTGACGATGTAACCGTTCTTCATCTCGAGCTGGCCGGCGAAGATGCCGGTGTTCGGCGTGTGCCCGATGGCGACGAACAGCCCCTTCGCGGCGATCTCGCTCGCCGCCCCGGTCTTGACGCTTTTCACGCGCGCTCCGGTGACGCCGCCCGCGTCGCCGAGCACTTCATCGAGCACCGAATCGAGCACCAGCCTGATCCTGCCCTCGGAAACGCGCTTCATCAGCTTGTCCACCATGATCTTCTCGGCGCGGAACTTGTCGCGCCGGTGCACCAGGGCGACGCCGCGGCAGATGTTGGCGAGATACAGCGCTTCCTCGACCGCGGTGTTGCCGCCGCCGACCACCAACACGTCCTCGCCCTTGAAGAAGAAGCCGTCGCAGGTGGCGCAGGCGGACACGCCCCTGCCCATGAACTTCCGCTCGGAGGGCAGACCCAGGTATTTCGCGCTCGCACCGGTGGCGATGATGAGCGCGTCGCAGATGTAGGTCGCCAGGTCTCCCTCGAGCACCAACGGACGCGCGTCGAGCCGCGCGCGCTGCACGTGATCGGCGATCACCTCGGTCTCGAAGCGCTCGGCGTGTTTCTTGAAGCGCTCCATCAGCTCCGGCCCCTGCACGCCGCCCGCATCGGCAGGCCAGTTGTCCACGTCGGTGGTGGTCATCAGCTGTCCGCCCTCCGGAACGCCGGCAACCAGCACCGGCCGCAGATTGGCGCGCGCGGCGTAGACCGCGGCGGTGTAGCCGGCGGGGCCTGAGCCGAGGATGAGGAGTCTCGCGTGGCGGGTCGGCATGCGCGTGCTCTCGTGGATATACTGACTGCAAAAAAGGGCGAATTATAAATAATGGCGGCAGGCGAAATGATCTTGCGCCGAGATCTTAATAATAGACTCTAATTTTTTGATTCACTTGGCGTTTTCTGATCTAATCGTTGACTGCGGCGAAAGCCGCGCAAAAGGGGGACGTCTGGCTTCGCTGGGGGCCTCGCTCAGACCGCTGCTCGCGGCGCTCGTCGCGGTGACATCGATCGCGTTCGCCCAGGCGCCGCAGAAACCCGCCGCCGAGGAGCCGCGCTTCGAGATCAAGCGCTTCGTCTTCGAAGGCGCGACGCTCATCCCCCGCGAGCAGCTCGAGGCCGCGACGCGGCAGTTCACGGGGCCGGGGCGCACGTTCGGCGACGTGCAGCGCGTGCTCGAGACGATCGAGCGCACCTACAGCGACGCGGGCTACAGCGCGGTGCAGGTGGTGCTCCCCGAGCAGGAGCTGGAGCGCGGCGAGATCCGCTTCCAGATCACCGAGGCGAAGATCGGCCGCGTGATCGTCGAGGGCAACAAGTTCTTCGAGGAGGCGAACATCCGCGCGAGCGTGCCTTCGCTCGTTGCCGGCCAGTCGCCCAATATCGACCGCATCGCGCGCAACCTGCGCGTGGCGAACGAGAACCCGGCCAAGCAGGTGACGGTGCTGCTCCGGAGCGGCCAGGAGGAAGCCACCGTGGACGCGGTGGTGCGGGTGACCGACGAGGAGCGCAAGCGCTACAGCGTAACGGTGGACAACACCGGCAACGCGCTGACCGGCCGGCTGCGCACGGGCTTCGGCTTCCAGAACGCGAACGCGAACGGGTTCGACGACGTGCTGACGCTGCAGTACGTCACCGCGCCGTATGCGGACCACCTCAAGCCTTCCGGCGAAGCCGATCGCCTGCAGCCGATTCCGAGCCGCAAGGTGACGATCCTCGGCGCCGGCTATCGCGTTCCGCTCTACGGCCTCGGCGACGCGGTGGATTTCTCGGTCGGCTATTCGAACGTCAACTCGGGAACCGTCGCAGGGCTGTTCAACATCACCGGCCGCGGCGTGATCCTCGGCGCGCGCTACACGCGCAATTTCGACAGGATCGGCGACTACGAGCACCGCCTTGCCGCGTCGGTCGACTATCGCAGCTACGAGAACAAGGGCATACGGCCGGCGGGCGGGGCCACGGTGCAGCTCATCCCCGACATCGTGGTGCATCCGGTCACCTTGCTCTACTCGGGCCTGTGGCGCGCCCAGGACAGCGAGACCGGCTTCTCGCTCGGCGTCTCGAGGAACTTCCCCGGCGGCAACGACGGCCGCGGCCAGGACTTCTGCGCGTCGCGCTCGAGCACGGTGTCGGGCCATTTCGAGTGCGCCGACGGCCGCTACACGATCTGGCGCTGGGCGCTCAACCACAACCGCGCCCTTCCGGCCGACTGGCAGGCGCGCTTCGCGGTGAACGGGCAGGTCACCGACGACATGCTGGTCGTCGGCGAGCAGTTCGGGCTGGGCGGGGCCGACTCGGTGCGCGGCTTCGCCGACCGCGAGGTCACCAACGACCGGGGCTATCGCGCGACGGTCGAGCTCTACACCCCCGACTTCGGCGGCTGGACCGGCCTCTCGGGCGCGCGCGCGCGAGGCGTCGCGTTCGTCGATTGGGGCAACGTGCAGCGCAACCGGCCGGGATCGGGCGAAGTCCACGGCCAGAGCATCGCGAGCACCGGGGTCGGGCTGCGCTTCTCCCGCGGCAACAATCTCTCGTTCCGGGTCGACGCGGGCCGCGTGATCAATGAGGGCGGCCAGCAGACCAAGGGCGATTCGCGGGTGCATTTCAGCTTTTCGTACATCTTCTGAGCCGCTTGCGCGCCGCGGCATCGCTCCCAAGCGAAGATGTCGCTGTCAGGCGACGCTGACCGAGCCGGCGATGGAGTCGATTCCCGGTTTCAATCAACAGCCTGTCACCGCTTTCTGCGTGAATTCCTCAGTTTGTGCGGGTAATATCCGGGACGTGAACTAGTTCCTCATGGGGAAAAGTGTCGGGGCGTAGCATCACTTTGCTCCGGCAGTATTCCTGAAGTAACGGCTGTCCGGCGGAACGGTTCGAGGGGAGGGACATGCGCAATCAAGGCGCGCGGCCGCGTTCGCGCCGCAGGGGCATCCCGGCTCAACCAGCCGTCGGCAGCACGCGGCGTCGCGTTGCCGCGATTGCGGTCGGCGCCGCGTTCGCGGCGACCGGCTTCCCGGCATTCGCAAACCCTTCCGGCCAGTCGGTCGTTTCCGGCGGCGCGACGTTCGCGGCGAACGGCAACACGCTGAACATCACCAACACGCCCGGCGCGATCATCAACTGGGCGCAGTTCTCGATCGGCAAGGACGAGATCACCCGCTTCATCCAACAGCACGCCGCGAGCGGCGTGCTGAACCGCGTCACCGGCCAGGACCCGTCCGTCATCCTCGGCCAGCTGCTCTCCAACGGCCGCGTGTTTCTCATCAATCCTTCGGGCATCGCGTTCGGCAAGGGCGCGGTGATCGACGTCGCCGGATTCGCCGCTTCGACGCTCAACATTTCGGATTCCGACTGGCTCGCCGGGCGGATGCGTTTCGAGACGCGCACCGGCACGGAAGGAAAGATCACCAACGCCGGCACGATCACGACGCCAAGCGGCGGGTTCGTCTACCTGGTCGCGCCGAACGTCGAGAACCAGGCCGACGCGGTGATCAAGAGCCCGAGCGGGGAAGTCGTTATCGCCGCGGGCAAGAGCGTCGAGCTGGTCAATTCGGGCACCCCCGACATCCGCGTCGAGTTCGTCGCGCCCGAGAACGAGGCGGTCAACGCCGGGCAGGTTGTCGCCTCCAGCGGGCGCGTCGGGATCTATGGCACGCTGATCAAGAACTCCGGGGTGATTTCCGCCAGTCGCGCTGAAATCGGCGACGGCGGCAAGGTCGTGCTGAAAGCCGTGAAGGACGTGACGCTCGATGCGACGAGCCGCGTGGAAGCGAGTGGGGCGAAGGGCGGCGCGATTAAGGTGCAGGGCGAGACGGGGACGCTGCTTGCGCAGGGCGTGATCGAGGCGAAGGGCGAGGAGGCAAAGGGCGGCGAGATCCAGCTTCTCGCGAAAAACGTCGGCCTGATCGGCAGCGCGAGCGTGGATGCGTCGGGCGAGCGAGGCGGCGGGACGGTACTCGTGGGCGGGGACTACCAGGGCAAGAACGCCGACGTACAAAATGCGAACGCAACTTATTTCGGCCCTAAAGCAAGCATCCACGCTAACGCCCTTGGCGCGGGAGACGGCGGGAAGATCATCTTGTGGGCGGATGTGTCTACGCGGGCCTACGGTTCGCTTTCCGCCAATGGTGGCTCAGCGGCCGGCAATGGCGGGTTCATCGAGGTCTCGGGCAAGCAATTCCTCGATTTCGGAGCATCGGTCAGCTTGTCCGCGCCCTACGGAAAGGCTGGAACGCTGCTGCTCGACCCTTTCACCATCGATATTCTGGACGCCGCCGCAGGTGGGACGGGAGACGCAGACCTCGGTCCAGACGGCATGTTCACCGCGGCGGCGAGCAGCACCTTGAGCGTCGGCGTAATCGAGACTGCTGGCAGCTCGTTCGACATCATCATCCAAACCGATGGTGACATCACCATTCAAGATTTGGGCACCAATATCGTCGATCAGACTATCGATATCACTGGCGCCGGTAAATTCATCCAGCTCACCTCCACAGGCGGCAACATCATCTTCGCCGATGCCAACGACCAGATCCTCACCAACGGCGGCAACATTACGCTGCAGGCTCAGGGAACTGGCGCGCTGAGCAACATTGGGAAGCTGACATCTGCGGGTGGTGCGATTTCGCTCGAGTCCGCGGGGACCGGTACTGTAGTCGGCAATGTCAGCGCCGGTGGTGGTGCGGTGTCGGTTAGCGGTGCAGGTAATTTGACGATCAGCAGTGTGATCAGCGGCGCGGGCACGGCGCTGACGAAGAACGGTGCGGGCACGCTGACGCTGTCGGGCACCAACAGCTACACGGGTGACACGGCGGTGAATGCCGGCACGTTGGTGGTGGGGGCGAATGCGCCCTCGGGGGCCAATGGGGCGCTCGGCAACAGCACCAATGCGGTGACGGTGGGCAGCGCGGGCAACAGTGCTTCGCTCTTGGCTGGTGGGGCGTTCACGATCGGACGCAACATCACGGTGCAGGACACCACGGGCAACACGGTGAGCCTGGGTGGCAACACGGCGGCGGCCTCGACCTTCTCGGGCAATGTGGCGCTCAACCAGGGGGTGACGCTGACCGACGTCGCCGGTGGCAGCTCGACCTTCTCCGGGGTGATTGACGACGCGGGCAACAGCTTCGCGGTGACCAAGAGCGGCGCGGGCACGGTGGTGCTCTCGAACGCGAACACTTATGACAACGGCACGAGCGTCACGGCCGGTGTGCTGAACCTGCAAAACAACACTGCGGCGGGCACGGGCACGGTGGCGGTGACCGCGGGCGCCTCCTTGGAGCTGCAGAACAACATCACGGTGGCGAACGCGCTCACGTTGAATGGCAACGGCGGTGGCAACGGGGCGCTGCGCAACGTGCAGGACAACAACATCGTGAGCGGTGTGATCACGCTGGGCAGTGCCTCGGAGATTGAGTCGGCCGCGGGGTTGCTGACGATCCAGACGGGTGGCATCAACGGGGCGACGTTTGGGCTGACGTTTGATGGGGCGAGCAACACCACGGTAAGCGCGGTGATCAGCGGCGCGGGCACGGCGCTGACGAAGAACGGTGCGGGCACGCTGACGCTGTCGGGCACCAACAGCTACACGGGTGACACGGCGGTGAATGCCGGCACGTTGGTGGTGGGGGCGAATGCGC
>Ga0209641_10001473_pt1 | contig 20941 bp, 20 predicted proteins | sample RifCSP16_1_FD_184022 | JGI IMG/M metagenome (GOLD analysis project Ga0209641, IMG submission 184022) | Soil microbial communities from Rifle, Colorado - Rifle CSP2_sed 16_1 (SPAdes) (version 2) | ecosystem: Environmental > Terrestrial > Deep subsurface > Rock core/Sediment | place: Rifle... | reverse complement strand
CGCCGCCGCCGCTGCCATAGAGTTCTCAAGATTGTGTACCCCCTTAATCCCGATCCCGGATATCTCACAAAGGGTCTCATGGCGGTCGTTGATGTTTGAGACCAGCCGACCCTCCTCAGAAAAGACTCCGTTTTCTACCTTCCTTTTCCTGCTGAAGACGATCACCTTTCCCCTGAACCTGGCGGAGATCTCTCTGCTCCATGGCTCATCTCCGTTGATGACGGCAAAGTCATCTGTGGTCTGATTCTCGAATATCCTGAACTTGGCCTCTGCATATTCCTGTATGCCGGGGTATCTGTCCAGGTGATCAGGAGATATGTTCAGCAGGATCGATATGGATGGCCGGAAGTCCCCGATCGTCTCGAGCTGAAAACTGCTGAGCTCAGCCACCACGCAGTCCGCACCGCCCCCTGACAGGATATACTCCGTGAGCGGTGTGCCGAGATTTCCGCCCACAAACACCCTCTCCCCCTTTGCCTTTAATATCTCGCCGATCAGTGTCGTGGTCGTTGATTTTCCGTTCGAGCCGGTCACCGCGATCAGGGGGGCATCCAGGAACTGATAGCCCAGCTCAATCTCACTGATGATCTTCACGCCGCTTTCTTTTGCCCGGATCAGGGGGGCGATCTCTTTCGGGACCCCCGGACTCAGGATGATCAGATCTGCAGAGAGGAATGTCTCTGTGACATGACATCCTGCCTCCATCTTTATCCCCAATGCGGCAAGTTCTCTTGCCTCTGCAGACAGGGCATCCCAGGGACTGCGGTCCGTGGCCGTTACCCGGGCGTTGTTTCGAACGAGGAGGCGTGAGGCGGCAATACCGCTTCTCCCCAGGCCGACAACCAGCACTCTGCGATCTTTCAGGCTTATCAAACCGGTTCACCCCCCCGTTATCTCAACTTCAGAGTACTCAGGGCAAGAAGGCCCAGCATAATTGATATAATCCAGAATCGCACGATGATCTTGGGTTCCTGCCACCCCTTGAGCTCATAATGATGGTGGAGAGGGGCCATCAAGAAGACCCTCTTCCCATGCAATTTAAAAGAGGCCACCTGGAATATAACCGAGACCGTCTCTAAGACGAAAATTCCTCCTACAATGACCAGCAGCAGTTCATGTTTGGATATGATGGCCACAGAGCCCAACAGGGCCCCCAGGGGGAGCGATCCGACGTCCCCCATAAACACGGAGGCCGGATAGGTGTTAAACCAGAGGAACCCCAGACTGGCGCCAAATACCGCACCGCAGAGTATGGCCAGTTCCCCGGATCCGCTGACGAATGGGATGAGAAGATAATTCGCGATCTTCGCATGGCCGGCCGCATAGGTAACAATGGTGTATATCAGCGTCGCCACGATGACCGGTCCTATGGCCAGCCCGTCTAAGCCGTCGGTCAGGTTTACGGCATTGGAGGCCCCGACGATGATAAAGATGACCAATGGAATATAGAACCATCCGAGATCAGGGTTGACGTTCTTTAAGAATGGCACTGTAAGCCTTGTCGAGTAGGCAGGGAGGGAATAGAGGACATAGGCAATCACAGAGGCCACGATAATCTGAAGAGTGAATTTATACCTGCCTGACAGCCCGGCGGACTTTTTTCTGACGACCTTCAGGTAATCGTCTGTAAAACCGATCAGGCCGAAGCCGATGAGTGCGAACAGGACCAGCCAGATATAGAGGTTTGACAGGTCCATCCATGACAGGGTGGCGAATAGTATCACCATGATGATCAGAAGTCCTCCCATCGTCGGCGTCCCTGATTTGGAGAGGTGGCTCCTGGGTCCGTCCTCCCGGACGACCTGGCCGATCTGATACCGCCTCAGAAACTCTATCATATAGGGCCCGATGACAAGGGATAATATGAGGGCGGTCAGGATGGCATAGATCGTCCGCAGAGTGATATATCTGAAGACATTAAAGAAAGAATGGTAGTCATGAAACGAATACAGAATGTAATATAGCATATGGTTTTAATGCAGACTCTCTTTAAGACCCTCGATGATCCTCTCCATCTTCATTCCCCGCGATCCCTTCACCAGCAGCAGGTCTCCCTTATGAAGCCACTGTTTTATCTTCTCGAGGGTCTGCACATTATCGCTGCAGGCGATTACCCTGTCTTCAGACATCCCCGCGCCGGTTGCACCCTCAGCCACATACTCTGCAAATTCGCCGACGGAAATCAGCCCGTCAATCCCGGCACCCGCGATGTAGATGCCGAGATCACGGTGGGCGGTCGCCGCGTTCTCCCCTAATTCCAGCATATCCCCCTGAACGACAAACTTCTGTTTCCCCTCTTTAAGGCTCTTCAGCATATCAATAGCCGCGACCATGGAGGCCGGATTTGCATTATAGGCATCATTGAGGATATAAATTCCTCCCACATTTTCGATCACACTCCGCATCTTTACCGGCGCAAACTTCTCTAATCCCTGTTGGATCTCCTCTAAGTCTGCCCCCGCGGCAAAGGCCGCTGCAGCGGCGCACAAGGCGTTATAGAGGTTATGAAGACCAATGGCCCGCATGGAGATATTGACCTGTCCCAGCGGGCAGGTGAGTCTGAACGTCATCATCTCCATTGTCTTGCCCGGGAGGGCAATATCTGCAAATTCCGTATAGACGTTTGCGTATGAAGACATACCGAAACTGATCACCCGGCCCTGTGCCATGGACTTGAACACGTCGAAGTAGGTATCATCCCGGTTCAGGATGCAAACCCCATCTGCAGTGATGAAGTTGATGATCTCCCCTTTTGCCTCGGCAACGTTTTCTATCCTTCCCAGCTTTTCAAGGTGGGTAGGTCCGATATTGGTAATCACGGCTGTTGTGGGGCCGGCGATCTGGCAGAGTCTTGTGAGCTCTCTTTTGGCGCTGATCCCCATTTCAATGACGGCCATATGGTGTGACGGGGTCAGCCTGAACAGTGTCAGGGGGACGCCGATGTGATTGTTCATGTTTCCTTCATTTTTAAGAACAGAGTATTTATGACTCAGGATATGCCAGAGCATCTCCTTTGTGGTGGTCTTCCCGTTGCTTCCGGTGATCCCGATCAGGGGGATAGAAAACTTTTCCCTGTGATAGCGGGCCAGTTCCTGAAGGGCGTAGAGGGTATCTCCCGCGGCGATGAAGGGGCCGGTAAACTCCGTCCCTGTCAAAGAATCTGTAAAGGAGCAGCCCTCCTGAATGACCACACCTGAGGCCCCCTTTCTAAGCGCCTCTTTAATAAAATTGTGCCCGTCAAAATTTTCCCCTCTCAGGCAGATGAACAAATCTCCCTTCTTAATCGTGCGGGAATCTATCGAGACTCCGGAGATTGAAGGGTCCCCCCCCGTAGAGACAAGTCTTCCGCCTGTTGCTTTAAGAACATCCTCTATCGTTAACATGTCCCCTTCCTTTGCACGATGGCCTTTTTGATCTCCTCCCGGTCATCAAAGTGCAGTTTTTTATTGCCGATAATCTGATAACATTCGTGACCTTTGCCGGCCACTACCACAAGATCGCCCTCTTTTGCCATTTGGACCGCTTCTTCTATGGCAGTTCCCCTGTCCAATATGAGTTTATATCCGGAGGCCCTCCTGACTGGGGCCCGCATGGCCTCCCTGACCCCTGCCTCGATCTCGTCCATGATCCTTTGAGGGTTCTCTGTCCGGGGATTGTCTGATGTTACGATGACGTAATCGCTGAGTTCTATGGCGGCCTTTCCCATGAGGGGTCTTTTCCCCCTGTCCCTGTCCCCGCCGCAGCCAAAGAGGGTGATAATCTTTCGCTCTACAAATCCTGCGGCCGCCTTGAGCAGCAGCCGCAGGGCATCTTCCGTATGGGCATAATCCACGACTACACCAAACCCCATGCCGCTGTCGATCTTCTCAAATCTGCCAGGGATTGAGGAGACAGAGGCGATGCCGGCGGCGATCTTTTCCAGGGGGATGTTACAGGATAGTCCTGCGCCTATGGCGCCGAGTATGTTGTAGACATTATAGATCCCAACGAGCCCTGATTTGATGCGGATACGGCCGGCAGGGGTTGCGGCATTAAATTCCAGGCCGTCCATTGAAAGGCGGATATCCTTCGCATGGATATCAGACTCTCTGTCAACGCCATAAGTGTATACGGGTCCCTTCGTCATTCCCGTCAGCCGCCTTCCGTATGGATCGTCACTATTGATGATTGCCCTGTTTCCGGGCGTCATGCCCGAGAAGAGGAGGGCCTTTGCCTGGAAATAGTTCTCCATATCTGCGTGAAAATCGAGATGGTCCTGGGTGAGGTTGGTAAAAAGAGCTGTACTGAACTCAGTCCCGTGCACCCTTTTTAAGGCAAGGGCATGGGAAGAGACCTCGGTCACGACAAATTCGCACCGGTTATCACCCATCTCCCTCAGCAATCCCTGGAACTCCATCGCCTCAGGCGTTGTATGGACAGAGGGGAAGGTCTTATCTCCATAGGCATAAGAGACAGTGCCTATCAGGCCGGTCCTGTGACCGGCGCCTTCCAGTATGGCCCTGATCAGGTATGTGGTGGTGGTCTTTCCGTTGGTCCCGGTAACGCCGATCACTTTTAATTTTCTGGACGGATCTCCATAGTAATTGATGGCGACCCGGGCAATGGCCTCCCTGCTGTCGGATACAGTGAGCACCGGAATGGGGACGGAGGGAATCACGTTGCCATTCGTCTCTCCCTCGATGATGAGCGCCGAGGCCCCCCTGGACACGGCATCCATGATATACCGGTGTCCGTCAGTCTTGAACCCCCGGATTGCCACAAAGAGTGTGCCGGGTGTGACATGACGGGAGTCGTAGGCCACACTAAGGACATCGGTATCCATATTGCCGGTCACCCTCTTTATAACAATCCCTTTGATCAGATCAGAAAGTTTCATCCGAAAATCCCAGTTTCATGGATTCTGCGCCATCACTGTTATCTGTTCACGCCCTGCGGATTCTATGTGCAGATATTGAAGCGTCTGTTCGGCAACGCGTTTAAACACCGGGGCTGCCACGCTTCCTCCCCATGCGATTCCCCTGGGTTCGTTGACCACGACGAGGATGGCAATCTCAGGAGAGTCTGCAGGTACAAAACCTACAAAGGAGCTTACAAAACGGTTCCTGGAATATCTGCGGGTCTCCGGGTCTATCTTCTGCGCTGTCCCCGTCTTTCCCGCCGTAGAGAAACCATCCACGGCGGCAAGTTGTCCTGTCCCTGCCGGTCCGACCGCCTCTTTCAGGATCTCTGTCATCTTCCTGCTGGTGTTCTTTGAGATCACCCTTCGCACCAGTTCGGGTTTTATAGGTCTTACATCCCCATGACCTTCGATGACCTCTGAGACGATATGAGGCCGGACAAGCCATCCGCCGTTGGCAATCGCAGACATAGCGGTGATCAGTTGAATGGGGGTTACGCCGACCTCCTGGCCTATGGAGATCGTCATCAGGGAACGTCCTGACCATGTCGAAGGATTTCTGATGATCCCAGCGACCTCCCCGGGGAGGTCAAGCCCGGTCTTTTCTCCAAAGCCAAACCTCCTGGCATATTGGTAAAGCCTCTCCTTCCCCAGCATGACACTGATCTTTGCTGTCCCGACATTACTGGAGTGGGCGACGACCTCTTTAAAGGTCATGGGTTGATTCGTCGGATGAGGGTCATGGATGACGGCCCCTCCATAGACCATGCTTCCGCTTCCGTCATGCACGATCTCATTCGGGGATACGAGACCCTCTTCAAGGACCCCTGAGGCTGTTACGATCTTAAATGTCGATCCGGGTTCATAGATATCCGTGATGGCCCTGTTGCGCCATTGCTCTGAGGTGTATTGGCCGGGGGCATTCGGGTTGAAACGCGGACAGACTGCCATCGCGAGGACCTCCCCTGTATAGGGGTCCATGACGATGCCGACACCGTCAGCGGCATGATGCTCATCAATAGCTGCCGCAAGCTCTTTTTCCATGATATGCTGGATCACCTCATCAATCGTCAGTCTGAGGTTGTCCCCTTTCAGGGGGTCCAGCAGGGTGTTTGTCAGGACAGTCCGGCGCCGGGCGTCCCTTTCCAGAAGGATCGTCCCCTTCTTTCCGTGGAGGGCCTTCTCATAATATCTCTCAACGCCTTCTATCCCATGGTCGTCGATATCTGTGAATCCCAAGAGATGACCGATCAGTTCTTTCTTCGGATAGAATCTCTTTGTTTCAGGGATAAAGCCAATTCCTTTCAGGTTCATGGCCTCGATATTTTTTACAGCTTCCGGGGTCATACGCCGTCTGATCCATACAAACTGTCTGTCATTGTCCAGACGTTTCGCCAGGGCTTTAGAACTGATATCCACATTCTCAGAAATTTTTCTGGCCACATCCCCCGGATTCTCCATCGAGGAGGGGTCTCCATATACAGATGGCATGTCTAAATTTACCGCAAGCTCTCGCATGGCCCTGTCAAAGATGACGCCTCTCTCTCCTTCGATGTTGACGATCTGCTGGTGTTGTCTCTCTGCCTTCATGGCGAGGGCCTCTCCATTGAAGAGCTGAAGATGGGCCAATCTCGCGATCACAGCAACAAAACCTGCAATCATCAGGATCATCAGGATGTTGAACCGTCTCCATTTTGACCGGTGAAACTTTTCTGTATCAAAAAAACTCATTTAAAGTCTCCAGTCAAAATACTTCACAATCCTGAGCGGAGAGTCGGTCTTCTTGTCTTCTATTGCCGCTTTTGCCGATATAAATCCTTTTTCTCCGTTTCTTCCTTCTCTGACGAGGACGATCTGACTGTCTCCCGGTCTCTTCATCTCAAGATACGACGTGGCGATCTTCTCTATCCGCTCTGCAGAGGTCAGGGCCGCCTTTTCTATCAGCAGGCTTTTATGGATCTGTTCTAACTGTTTTTTTTCGTTTTTCAGGTCCTGGATATCATATCCCAGCCGCATGACATTGATGCGTTGAACAGCATAAAGGAGCATCACTGCAAAAATGATGATCAGACTGCGCAGGATTAGACGCACGGTATTCCTCCTATCATAAAATGATTTAAGAAAATCTGCAACGGCCGCTTACACCTTTTCAGCGACTCTCAACTTTGCACTTCTTGCCCGCGGGTTGCTGATGATCTCAGATGATGAAGGCCGGACAGGTTTACGGGTCAGGATCATGAGGCTCTGTTTCAGGCCGCATATGCAGTAAGGAATCCGGGGTGGACACAGGCACCCCCTTTCCATGTCCCGGAATGCCCCTTTCACAATCCTGTCCTCTAATGAATGAAACGATATGACACAGATGCGCCCACCGTGCTTCAGATGCCCTACCGCATCTTTTATGGCGGTTTCTAAATGTTCTAATTCCATGTTTACGGCGATCCTTAATGCCTGAAATGTCTTTGTTGCGGGATGAATAGGGCCTCTCCTGTAAAAGGGGGGAACGGCTGAGCCGATCATCTCAGCCAATTGCCGGGTGCCGGTAATTGGCCCGTTCTCCCTTTCCCGCATCAGGGCGGATACGATCTTCCTGGCCCACCGTTCTTCCCCATAGAGCCTGAGGATATCTACAAGCTCCCTGGCCGGGAGTTTATTGACCAGGTCATAGGCTGTGGTCTGTTTCCTTTTATCCATGCGCATGTCGAGGGGGGCATCTTCCTGAAAGCTGAACCCACGTTCCCTGGAGCCAAGCTGCATGGAAGAAAGTCCGAGGTCAAAGAGAAATCCGTCCGCCTCCGGGATATTCCGTTCTTCAAGAGTTGTCTTAAGAGAGGAGAAGTCTTCGCGAATGAGAGTCACCCTTGCACCAAAGTCCTTTAAATTTTCAGAGGCGGTTTCAATGGCCTCAATATCCCAGTCCATGCCGACGAGCCTGTTCTCCGGAGAAGATGTCAGGATGCCCTTTGCATGCCCGCCGGCGCCTACAGTACAATCTATATAGAGGCCGGGGCGCTCACACCTCAGGGCCTCCAGGACTTCATTCAGTAAAACGGGAATATGTCGTTGACTCACTGATCTGCCCGGTTTTTATATCCCTAATTCCGCGATCCTCTTTGTAATGGCCCTTGGATCAATGGCCGCCATCGTCTGTTCCCAAAGGGCCGGATTCCAGATCTCGATCTTGTGATTTGCAACCCCGGCTACTAAGGCCTCTTTGGTCAGACCGGCATATTCTCTCAACCTTGGAGAGAGAAGAATCCTCCCCTGGCTGTCCATGGCGCAATCCTCTGCAGAGGAGAAGAAATGACGGCTGAATGCCTTAACGCCTTCATCCATTGAGGAGGCCTTCTGAATCTTTGACTCAAGCTCTTCCCACCCTGCGGGGGTATAGGCAACGATGCACTTGTCCAGCAGGTCGTTAGTGAGAATTAATCTCCCGGCGTGCCTCTCGATGAGGGTCTCTCTGAATCTGGCGGGTATGCTCAGACGTCCCTTTGCGTCTATGGCATGGATAAATCTTCCGCGAAACATGGAAGTCTGGGTCCTCCTCCCTCTCCCACCAGTGCTCTCTATTGAACCACTTTATCCCACTTTACCCCACAAAACACCACAAGTATACACCACCAAAATACGTTGTCAAGCAGAAAAAAAGAGAGGGAGTAAAGGGGATGCGGGGCGAAAAACCATTTGAATATAATAAGTTATAACAGGGGAAGATTGTGGATAACTACCCCATTATATTGTGGAAAACTGGAGCATGGATGCTATATGTAGTTAATTATTCGTATTTCACCTGGAGTAAAACTAATCCCTGAGGCGGGGCAATGGCTCCTGCATAGCGGCGGTCCTTCTTTTTTAGGATCTCCCCGACATCAGATGGTTTAAGCCTCCCCCTCCCCACATCATTCAATGTCCCTACGATATTTCGGACCATGTGCTGCAGGTAGGATCTGGCCTCAAAGGTGAAAAGGATCATAGTCCCATGGCAGGGCATCCTATTCAGCGGGACAAGGCAAGCACTGCCTTGTCCCGCTGTTTCCGCAGGGGGTATATGAACAAGGTCCAGTCTATCTAATGTACGCACCGGAGATTTTGCACTGCACTCCGATGCCCGGAAAGAGGAGAAGTCGTGCGTTCCGATGAGATATCCGGATGCCTCCTGCATGGAAGGGATATTCAGGGGCTTCTTTATATGCCATACAAAGTTTCTAAGGAATGGGGATGGCAGTTCGGAAGTGAATATCGCATACTGATATACCTTGCTCCTGGCGCTGTATCTCGCATGAAATTCCGGGGGGACATATTCTGCGCTTCTGATAACGATATCCGGAGGGAGGAGTGAATTGACGGCCCTGACCCATGAGGATTCCGTCAGTTTTAAGGAGCTCCTGAAGCTGGCCGCCTGACCTGCGGCATGGACTCCGGCATCGGTGCGGCCTGCCCCGAATACGGTAACCGGTTGTTTCGTGATGCGGGCAAGCGCTTCTTCCAGTGTCCCCTGGATGGTCGGCAGGCCGGCCTGTCTTTGCCAGCCGTGGTAGTTTGTTCCATCGTATTCTAAGAGGAGCCTTACGTTATAGATCATGGTCGGCAAGGCTATCGTTGGACAGGGGTATTTGCCGCCTCTCCGGGTTGGGCTAACATGGAAGTGGACTGCACGTATTTCTTTATCCCTTCAAAGACGGCCTCAGCAATCGCCTGGCGATATCCCCCTCCTGCCAGCAGCCGCTCTTCCTCAGGATTGCTGATAAAAGAGATCTCCGCAAGGATGCTCGGCATCTTCGCATTCACCAGGACATAAAACGGCGCCTGTTTGACACCGTGATCCAGAGACTTATAGCGGGGTTCCAGTTTCTCCATGAGATTCGTCTGGACATAGTGGGCCAGTCTCAGCGATTCATCCTTTCTGGCCGATGTCATCAGGTCGGTCAATATGAATTGGAGATCATCCATAGACTTATTTCTGGGGGCGCTGTTTTCCCGCAGGGCGGCATCCATAGCACCCTTATCTGTAGCCCTGCCCAGGAGATAGGTCTCTACGCCCTTAGCCTCCTTCTTCCTGCTCGAATTGGTATGAATCGATATAAACAGATCCGCGTCCTTTGCATTGGCAATCGCCGTCCGTTCCTCGAGGGGGATGAAGATGTCCTCTTCCCTTGTCATGATCACATGGACACCGAGTTTCTCCTTAATCAGCCTTCTCAGACGGAGACCCACATCCAGCACGATCTCCTTCTCCATCAGACCTTGTTTCCCGATGGCCCCCGGGTCTTTGCCCCCATGTCCGGGGTCTATGACAATGGTGCGGAGCACCGAAACGTCAGGCCTCCTGGCGGCAGGGGTCTTTTTAAAAATATCAATGACGACTCTGTCCGGTGAGGTCAGCGGGAAGACCTTATAGTCAACGGCGCTGTCCAATTCAATCACGACACGCACAGTCTCTTTATCGTGTTGTCCCGACCGGATCAGTTTCACAACCCCGTCCCCGGTCTCTATGGGGGCGATAGGGTTTGCCGCAGACGTATGATCCAGATCGATATAGAACCGGTCAGGATTACGGAGATAACGGTCAGTAAAGGCCGCAGGCGCGCTGAGTTCAAGGACGATCCGCAGGGAATCCTGATCCGGCCGGTAGCGGATATTATTCAGAACGGCCGCTGGCGCCCCGGCAGGTCCTCCTGCAGCGGGAGCTGGGAGAAGGGAAAAAGCGAATATCAGTAAAAATAGTGTCATGCGCCCGTATCTTCGCATGTCTATTAAGTAATAGAAAAGTCAGGTCTTGTCAATATGAAATAAAGAATCTGCGTAACACATTCCAATAAAATCCTTGACCTCATATCCCTGCAGGTCTAAGATATTTTAGATAGAGAAGGATTATAATGTCCTGAATAAGGAGGGTGATACGATGTTTGGTTTAGGAATCCCGGAGCTTTTGATAATTCTTGTGATTGTCATGATCATCTTTGGAGCGGGGAAGCTTCCGCAGATCGGAGAAGGGATAGGGAAGGCCATCAGCGGATTTAAAAAGGGCCTGTCGGAACCTGCCAAGATCGAAGACACGAAGCAGGAGAATGAGAAGAAGGAAAAGACGGGTTAATCCCGGGGGTGCAGAATGTTTGGTATTGGGACGCCGGAACTGATACTCATTATTATCATTGCCTTGCTGGTCATTGGACCCAGGGAATTGCCGAAGATCGGCAGAGATTTGGGGAAGGCCTTCAGGAGCTTTCAACGGGCAGCGGACGATGTCAAAGAAAGTATCACCCAAGGGATAGAAGATGCAGGCAAAGGGGTGGATCATGCTCTCAATAAAGAGCAGAAGGATGAGGAGGAGCATTATGTAAAGAAAAGGGGGGCGGACCTATGATTCATGTGGCGATATTGACCATGAGTGATGAGGGCTCAAGAGGGGGAAGGGTGGATGAGAGCGGGAGGTTAATATGCGAGATGATAAAGGACATATCCGGCAGGGTGGTGGCGCATGAGATCATCCCGGATGAGCAGAAGATCATTGAAGAGAAGTTAAGACATTTTGCAGATACAGTGGGGGTAGATCTGATTATCACAGCCGGCGGGACCGGTATCAGCCCCAGGGATGTGATGCCGGAGGCCACGAGGAATGTGCTTGAAAAGGAGATACCCGGGCTTGCGGAGATCATGCGGGTCGAGGGGTGCAAAAAGACAATCAGGGCCGCGATATCACGGGGCCTCGTGGGCATCAGGGGTGGTGCGTTAATTGTCAATTTACCGGGCAGCCCAAAGGGTATAGTGGATAGTCTGGGGGTGATCCTCTCCACGATCCCCCATGTCCTTGAGAAGCTGCACGGGGATGAGTCAGATTGCGGGCGGGAACGGGATGCCGGATAACATGGAACAGGGGGTCAACCGGAGAGAGTTCTTTAAAAGCGCCTTTGTGGAGTTGACAAAGGTTGTCCTTGAATTTTCAGGGGCGGGGGGGGAAGGGCGTCGAAAGAGAAGGAATTATCTCCGCCCTCCGGGGGCTGTGGAAGAGGACCTCTTTAACACCCTCTGCACGCGATGTGACGAGTGCATCAAGGTCTGTCCGCACCAGTGTATCCGGGGATCGGATTCAGAGTCAGAAACAGGCGCGAGGGTGGGCACACCGATCATCAGGCCCCGCGAAGCGGCCTGCAGGCTGTGTCATGACTTCCCCTGTATTACGGTGTGTAAGGATGGCGCACTCAGACCAGTAGAGGATATACGAAAGGTAAAGATCGGGGTTGCATTCATCGACAGGAGGAGATGCTTTGACTATACGTTTGACTATATGAGGGCGCAGACCTCTCCCTGTCAGCAGTGTTACAGTCAGTGTCCTCTGAAGGACGAGGCGATAACCCTTGAAGGATCAGGACCTGTCATACAGGCTGAAAAATGTGTCGGCTGTGGGATCTGTGAAAATGTCTGCCAGACCGTAAACCCTCCCTCTGCGGTAAGGGTGTTTCCGATGAAACACTCATGAGCCGCAGGCTCACACGGGAATATGAAAATTAACCACAGAGGCACAGGGACACAGAGAAAAGATTTGAAATTTCTAATTAAAAGAATTTCCTCAGTGCCCCAGTGTCTCTGTGGTTTAAAACGGATTTTCAGGTGACAAAGGTTTTTTTAAGGCAGGGCATGGGGATGCTTTTTCCTGCAACGGCCCGCGTGATAGGGAGTCTTTGGGTGCTGGGGATCCTTGGGACCCTGGCAATCCTGGTACCAGTGACAGGGTGGGCTGAGATGGTCCACGCGGAATGTCCACCCGTCATCAGGATGATCTCTTCCATTCCGGCTAACGGCTCTTCCGGCGTTTCCGTGGATACACCCATTACGATCACCTGGGATAAAGAGACACTGCAAATTCTGAGTGACCGTCTAAGGGATCTGAAACCCGCCTTGGAGTCTATTAATATCGCCGGCGGCCGGTATCGCATGGGGACCCTTTTGACCACAGAATGGGGGATCGGCGGGAAGGCTGTTTCGGAGGGAGACCAGGAGGTGATCACCCCGGAGGCGCCGTTAGAACCCGGTACTCAATACCGGGTGTGGACCTATCTCTACATGACAATCAGAAATGATAAAATGGAATCGTGTCCCCGGATCGGCGGGGAGATTTTCTTTAAGACTGCCGGCGAACCTCCGGAAGACGGGAACCCTGTCCGGGGTCTTGACCTCTCCACACTGTATCACGGGGATGAGTTTGGCAAGGCAACCCTTCAAGGATCTCTGACAGACCTGAACCTTCCTCTCCGCGTGATGACAATCAGGGATAAGTCCAAAGGACCTGTTCGTCTCATCGTCTATGAAGGGACCCCTATCCTGAAGCAGGAGATGATGGTTTCAATGGAGGTCCTCCGGACTGGAGATGTGATGGAAGTCACCCTCACCGGGGGGAGGGTGAGCACGGTCATTCTACTTGACGTAGAACGCTAATCGTGGTATCAATCTTCTATGAAACATCTCACGTCAACCTTTAAGCCTCATAAGGCAGGGCTGGGCCGTGTGTTAGGCGATATTGAAAAGTCTGTGATGGATGTCCTCTGGGACAAGGGTGAGGTCACAGGCCGTGAGGTACTCGAAGAGATAGGCAGGGAAAGACCGCTCGCCTTTACGACGATCCTGACCGTTTTGAATCGTCTCCTTAAAAAGGGCCTCATCCGGAGGGCGAAGAGGGGGAGGCTGTTTGTTTATATGGCTGCGATGTCCAAGGATGATTTTGTCAGACAGGTATCCCAGGAGGTGCTGCAGGGGATCATGGACATCTCGGCAAGCTCTGCAGCGACCTCTTTTGTAGATATCCTTTATAAGACGAGCCCCGAAGAGATCGAACGATTATCAAAGCTGATTGAGGAAAGAAAGAGGGGAAGGAGCAGGAAGTAACAGGAACTAAGATGACAGCACCCTTAGGATAGAGAGGATTCCGATCAGCATCCCGATGATTCCGAACAGGATGGCATTGGCTTTCCCACCGACAGGTATTATAGTCCTGTACACCCAGATGAGGCCCTGAAAGCCTCTCCACTTTGTTTCGAAGAAATAACTGGACAGAGAAAAGAGACCTCCGGAAAAGAGCGCGATTCCCCAGAGGAGGAGCGCGATGTCTCCGAGGAGGAAGATGCCGGAAGGCGATGTGATGATCCTCAGGGCCATTTCACTGATGGCGATTGTGAGGAAGATGACAATCACTGTCCAAAGGGGTGGAAGTCCTGATTTTTTCATGAGGCTATTATACAATGAATTTACTCCACTCCTCAATCTACTTGACGGGCTTCTGCCTATTTTGCTACCATCACCTATTACGTAGGTACACCCTATATTTTAAGGTCTTTTGGAGGTATTCATTATGTTAAATCAGGACATGAAAGAGGGGCTTACATTTGATGATGTCGTATTGATCCCGGCACGGGCAGATATTCATCCTAAGGATGTGAATACCGGAACCCGGCTGACGAAGAATATCAGGCTGAACATTCCTATCGTGAGCGCGGCCATGGATACTGTGACAGAAGGCCGGCTGGCTATTGCAATGGCGCGAGAGGGGGGGATAGGGATCATGCACCGGGCCATGCCTCCTGAACGGCAGGCCGTTGAAGTGGAGATGGTCAAGAAATCAGAGAGCGGCATGATCCAGCAGCCGATCACCATTGCCCCTCATCAAAAGATATATGAGGCGATTGATATTATGAAGAGATTCAGGATCTCAGGAATTCCGGTGACTGAGAACGGGAAACTGGTGGGAATTCTCACAAACAGGGACCTGAGATTTGAAAAGAGGCTTGATATATTTGTCTCAGACGTGATGACCCGGGAGTTGATTACGGCCCCTGTGGGGACGACCCTTGAAGATGCCAAGGAGATCCTCCAGAGGAACAGGATAGAGAAACTCCCGGTCGTGGATCAGAGCTTCTATCTCAAAGGGCTTATTACCATCAAGGATATCGAGAAGAGGATCCAGTATCCTAATGCCTGCAAGGATCAGATGGGACGTCTTAGGGTCGGGGCGGCCATCGGGGTTGGGGATGATGAGAAGAAAAGGGCGGAGCATCTTGTCAATGCCGGCGTGGATGTCATCGTGGTAGATACGGCCCATGGTCACTCCTACAGGGTATTAGAGATGGTAGAGCACCTGAAGAAGGTCTATACCGGCCTGGATATCATGGCAGGAAATATAGCCACTGCAGAGGGGGCCAGAGACCTGATAAACGCCGGGGTGGATGCGATCAAGGTTGGGGTAGGACCAGGTTCTATCTGTACGACCCGCGTCGTGTCCGGCGCTGGTATGCCGCAATTGACAGCCATATCAGGGTGTGCGGATGTAGCCAAGGGGTATGGGGTCCCGATTATTGCGGATGGCGGGATAAAGTACTCCGGAGATATCCCAAAGGCCATCGGGGCAGGCGCAGACGCCGTGATGGTTGGCGGGCTGCTTGCCGGGACTGAAGAGAGCCCGGGAGAGGTGGTGCTCTTGCAGGGGAGGAGTTATAAGATCTACCGAGGTATGGGTTCCTTAGGGGCAATGGAGCGCGGCGGCAGGGACCGCTATTTTCAGGAAGGGGAGAAGAGCAACAAGAAACTTGTGCCGGAAGGGATCGAGGGGAGAGTTCCGTACAAAGGGACCCTGACGGCCGTGATCTATCAACTGGTAGGGGGACTCCGGGCAGGGATGGGCTACTGTGGCTGCAGCACTATTGAAGAACTCAAGGAGAAGGCAAGATTCATCCGGGTTACCTCGGCGGGGTTCAGGGAAGGCCATGTCCACGATGTGATTATCACGAAGGAGGCCCCGAATTATCATCTCGAAGGAGAGGTGTGAGGCTAAAGGTAATATGAAAGACATCCACGCAGACAAGATACTGGTCCTTGACTTTGGCTCCCAGTATACTCAGCTTATCGCAAGACGCATCAGGGAGACGAAGGTCTATTCTGAGATCATGCCTTTCAATGCGCCGCTGGCGAAGATAAAGAAGTTCGGTCCCAGGGGGATCATCCTCTCCGGAAGTCCGTCGAGTGTCTATCAGGAAGATGCTCCGATATGTTCCACGAAGATATTTGAACTGGGGATCCCCATCCTCGGCATCTGCTACGGGATGCAGCTCATGACCCATCTGTTCGGCGGGAGGGTGGCCAGGGCCCAGAGGAGGGAGTATGGGAAGGCGGAACTCTTTGTTGATGACAATGCGAGTATTTTAGGAGGGCTTGGAGAGGGTAGTGTTGTCTGGATGAGCCATGGAGACAAGATAGACACCCTGCCGGCCGGTTTTGTAGTAGTCGGCCATACCCCGAATTCCCCGGTTGCAGCGATGGGCGACATACGGAGAAAATTCTACGGCCTTCAATTTCATCCTGAGGTCGTTCATACCCCCAAGGGCGCACAGGTCCTCCACAACTTCATATTCCTGATCTGCGGCTGCTCTCCCACATGGACGATGAAGTCATTCCTTGATTACTCGATAGGGAATATCAGGAAGGCTGCAGGCCGTGGTAAGGTGATCTGCGCCCTCAGCGGGGGGGTAGATTCAACCGTAGTGGCTACACTGGTCAGCCGTGCTGTCGGCGGCCAACTGACCAGTATTTTTGTGAATAACGGCCTGCTGCGGAAGGGGGAGGCAGAGAAGGTGATAAAGGTGTTCAGCGAGATCCTCCATCTCAATCTCAAATATGTAGATGCCGCCGGCATCTTCTTAAAGAAGCTAAATGGCGTGACAGACCCTGAGAAGAAGCGAAAGATTATCGGCACTGAGTTCATACGGGTATTTGAACGGGAGGCTAAGAAGATCGGGGGTGTCAAATTCCTTGCCCAGGGGACCCTCTATCCGGACGTGATCGAAAGTGTCTCTTTTAAAGGACCTTCAGCGACGATCAAGACACATCACAATGTTGGCGGCCTTCCCACCCGGATGAAGTTTAGTCTTATTGAGCCGCTGAGGGAGTTGTTCAAAGACGAGGTGCGGGCCTTAGGAAAGGAGCTTGGGATACCGGATGAGATCCTGTGGCGTCAGCCCTTCCCTGGTCCCGGCCTTGCGGTGAGGATATTGGGAGAGGTGACAGAGGAGAGGCTTGCTATTTTAAGAGAGGCGGATGCCATCGTGTTAGAGGAGATCCGGAGGGAGGGGCTGTACCGGAATATATGGCAGTCCTTTGCAGTGCTCCTGCCGGTGAAGACGGTCGGTGTGATGGGAGATGAGAGGACCTATGAGAATGTGATCGCACTGAGGGCTGTGACCAGCATGGACGGAATGACCGCGGACTGGGTCCGGCTGCCGTATGAACTCCTTGGAAGGCTGTCCAACAGGATCATCAATGAGGTCAAGGGGGTCAACAGGGTGGTGTATGACATCAGCTCAAAGCCACCGAGCACGATCGAGTGGGAGTAGGTTGTCCTTCCTTGCACTTGGACATTTTTGAGCGTCAACTTGGGGAAACAGTAATGCAGGAGAGGCTGCAAAAGATCATCGCGAATGCAGGGGCTGCATCGAGGCGGAAGGCTGAAGAGCTGATCCTTGAAGGCAGTGTTACGGTGAATGGCCGGGTGGTGCGGGAGCTTGGTTCAAAGGCCGATCCGGGAAAAGATGCGATCAAGGTGATGGGAAAATTAATCCATCTCCCTCAAAGAAAGACCTATGTCATTCTCCATAAACCGAAGGGCTATATCACCTCTATGAGTGATCCTGAGGGGAGACCAGTGGTTACGGAGCTGCTGAGGGGGGTGAAGGCGAGGGTAGTGCCTGTAGGGCGGCTTGATTATGATACCGAGGGCCTTCTCCTCCTGACGGATGATGGAGACCTTGCGCATACACTGATGCACCCGGCCCATAAGATACCCAAGACGTATGTGGCAAAGGTAAAGGGTATCCTTGAGGAGGAAGAGGTCAGGAAGCTCGAAAAAGGGGTGCGTGTGAGGGGGAGGATGACTGCCCCTGCAACCGTGAAGAAGATTAGGAAGGCAGAGGAGAATTCATGGATCGAGATTACGATCCATGAAGGGAGATACCATCAGGTGCGGTTGATGTTGGAGGAGGTGAAGCATCCCGTGTTGAAACTGGTCCGGGTCAGGTATGGGACAATGGAACTGGGAGACCTTCCTCCGGGGAAATACCGGTATCTGACGCCTCAGGAGATCAAGAGACTCAAGGCGCTGGAGGCGGCATAAAACATGAAAATGTCACCCTGAGCCGAAGGCGAAGGGTCTGATCCGCCGGATTAATCAGATTCTTCACTTCGCTCAGAATGACAGGTAACGAGGATATTCAGATGAAGCGTACACATTACTGTGGTGAGATCAGGAAAGGGGACACAGGCAAACAAGTTACCCTCACGGGGTGGGTCCACCGGAGAAGGGATCACGGGGGGCTCATATTCATTGACCTCCGTGACCGGGATGGGCTTGTCCAGGTGGTCTTCAATCCCGAGAGGGAGAGCGGTATTCACCAGACTGCCCATGAACTCCGGAGCGAGTATGTCATTTCGGTGAGCGGCGAGGTCGCCCCCAGGCCGAGGGGGACCGAGAACTCAAAGCTCCCCACAGGGGAGGTAGAGGTCCTGGCGAATCATCTGGAGATCCTGAATACCTCAAAGACCCCGCCCTTTTCTATTGATGAAGAAGTTGAGGTCGCAGAAAACCTGCGGTTAAAGTATCGCTATCTGGACTTGAGGCGGGACAGCCTTCGGGAGAACCTCTTATTCCGTTATAAGGTGACGCGCGCCATGAGGGAGTTTCTCCATGCGAGGGGTTTTCTCGATGTGGAGACACCCTGCCTGACAAAGAGTACGCCTGAGGGTGCAAGGGATTATTTAGTGCCAAGCCGGCTTAACCCCGGCCATTTCTATGCGCTCCCCCAGTCGCCTCAGCTCTTCAAGCAGATCCTCATGGTCGCAGGGTTTGACCGGTATTATCAGATCGTCAAATGTTTCAGGGATGAAGACCTGCGGGCAGACCGTCAGCCTGAGTTTACCCAGATAGACCTTGAGATGTCCTTTGTGGAACGGGAAGATGTGATTACCCTGATGGAGGAGATGCTCGCAGAGGTTTTAAAACAAACAAAGGGTCTTGAGATTAAGACCCCATTCCCCAGGATGTCCTACCATGAGGTGATGGACCGTTACGGGACTGACAAGCCTGACATCCGGTTTGGTCTTGAGTTGAGAGAGATCTCCGATATCGCCTCTGAGTCTGAGTTCCGGGTATTCAGGCAGACGGTAGATCAGAAGGGGATTGTCAAAGGGCTGGCCGCAAAGGGTCTTGCCGGGCTGTCGCGAAGGGAGCTGGATGATCTCACCGAGTTTGCAAAGGGCTATGGCGCTCAGGGGCTTGCGTGGATCAAGGTGACGGAGAGCGGATTTGAGTCTCCGATCACCAAATTCTTTACGGCGGCTCAGTTAAATGCCATCTCAGAGAGGCTTGGCGCGGCAACGGGCGATATCATGCTATTTGTTGCGGATAAGCCCAAGGTCGTCAATGATACGCTGGCAAATCTGCGTCTGTCCATTGCACGTCGTCTGAACCTTATCCATAAAGATGAATACAGATTCCTGTGGGTATTGGATTTTCCATTGCTCGAATATGATGCTGAAGAGAAACGGTATGTGGCCATGCACCACCCCTTTACCTCTCCGATGAGTGAGGACATCCCGTTTTTGGATAGTAATCCCCTGAGAGTCAGGGCAAAGGCGTACGATATCGTCATGAATGGTGAGGAGATCGGTGGGGGGAGCATCCGTATTCATACACGGGAGATGCAGAGGAAGATGTTTGAACTCCTCGGCATAGGGGAAGAAGAGGCGGTGCAAAAGTTTGGATTTCTCCTTGAGGCCCTTGAGTATGGCGCCCCTCCCCACGGCGGGATCGCCTTCGGGCTTGACAGGATCATTATGCTCCTGACCGGCGCTGAATCGATCAGGGATGTGATCGCATTTCCCAAGACCCAGAAGGGGATATGTCCTATGACGGATGCCCCGTCACCGGTAGAGAAGAGACAACTGAAGGAGTTGCATCTAAAGATAGAGTAGTTGCCCAATTTATTGGGCATAATAGCCAAATATGACTGAGCGCATGACCTACAAAAAGGCCGGTGTGGATATTGACGCCGGCAACGAATTCGTCCGTATGATTAAACCGTGGGTGGATAGTACGAAACGAAGCGGCGTCCTTGGCGGGATCGGCGGCTTTGGCGGCCTTTTCCAGTTAGACATCAAGAAGTACAAAGACCCTGTCCTTGTATCCGGCACAGACGGTGTCGGCACCAAGCTTAAGGTGGTCTTTATGATGGACAGGCATGACACCGTAGGCATTGACCTTGTGGCCATGTGCGTGAACGATGTGGTCGTATGCGGTGCAGAGCCGCTCTTCTTCCTCGACTACATCGCCACTGGCAAACTCCACCCCCCTAAGTTTGCAGATGTGGTGAAGGGAATCAGCGAGGGGTGCAGGCTTGCAGGATGCGCCCTGATCGGCGGGGAGACGGCAGAGATGCCCTCGCTATATCAGGATGCTGAGTATGACCTTGCAGGGTTTGCTGTGGGTGTTGTCGAACGGGACAGGATCATTGATGGAAGAAGTATCAGGCCGGGGGATAAGGTAATCGGTTTAGCCTCCTCAGGGCTCCACAGCAATGGCTATTCCCTTGCCCGGAAGGTGATCTTCGATAAGATGGGATTCCGGATCACTGACCGGACGGATATACTGAATAAGACCATAGGGGAGGAGCTCCTGACGCCAACCCGGATTTATGTCAAGACGGTCCTTCATATAATGCAGCACTTTGACATAAAGGGGATCGCGCACATCACCGGCGGCGGGTTGACTGAGAATATCCCGAGGGTCTTGCCGGAAGGAACAAAGGTGGCGCTCTATCCGGGGAGATGGAATGCCCATGCCATCTTCTATCTCCTGGAGAAGTGGGGGAACATAGAGAGAGAGGAGATGTACAGGGATTTTAATATGGGGATAGGGATGGTGCTGATCCTTCCGGAGAGTCAGACAGAGGATGCCTTAAAGGAGCTTGTAAAGTGCGGAGAGGAACCGTACCTCATTGGAGATATAGC
>Ga0209641_10001467_pt1 | contig 20966 bp, 24 predicted proteins | sample RifCSP16_1_FD_184022 | JGI IMG/M metagenome (GOLD analysis project Ga0209641, IMG submission 184022) | Soil microbial communities from Rifle, Colorado - Rifle CSP2_sed 16_1 (SPAdes) (version 2) | ecosystem: Environmental > Terrestrial > Deep subsurface > Rock core/Sediment | place: Rifle... | reverse complement strand
AGGAGGCGGGATGACAATACAGTAAGATTTCTTGTCTGAGTTTTCATTTGCATGAAAATATCCCTTTTCCTGCCAGAATTTATACCATCGTTCTTCTATCTTTTTGGGTTCAAAGACCTTTTCCATATTTAACAAAAACCTAATGAAACCACAGATTGACACAGCGTGGCTTTCGCCACAACCAAAAAAAATTACAGAAGCAACCACAGATAAACACGGATGAACACAGATAAAATCAAAACAAGAAACTGAGAAGATAAGAAGATTGGAAGATGAAAAATACAAAACCTCATAACTTCTTAACTTCTCATCATCTTATCTTCATGTTGTTAAATCTGTGTTTTATCTGTGTCCCATTTATTTATCCTTCCTCTGTGTCTCCGTGCCTCTGTGGCAAAATTTTATATTTTCCTTAACTCATCTCGCTGTTTTTTATCTTTTCAATCTCTCTTTTTATGAGGGATTCGGCAAGTTCAGGGACGACATCGGTGACTACCCCTTCTATTGTCTTTGTAAGATGCGGCGTTAAGGAGAGGATTAGCTTCTCTGTTTTATCTTTCAGTATGGTTTCTATGGAGTCTTTCATAGATTTCTCTACAGATGACTTCAGGGTTTTTTCAAAAACATCCTCAGTAACTTTTACAACAATATCCTTTATCTTTTTACTAATAACGGACTCCTTTTCAAGTTCACCAATAAAATTATTTAAGTCAAATGAAGAATTATTGGCAGTAATTGAAGTAGTGGTTTCTTCCATTTGGAAAGGAGGTAGTTCCTCATCTGCTTTTTCTTCCGGTATTGAAATGAGCAGCTCTTCCTCTGCCTTCTTGATTTCATTCTTTAAATTTTTTATCTCTTCATCATTTAGCAAGCCGGATATGTTTAAATCCTCATCTTCTGTCTTTGATTCATGGGATATAATTTCTACAGAGGAGAGAGATTCCATATTTTCATTAGTCTCATCTGTAACCTCATCGTCAGGTTTTAAAATGAGGATGTCTCCCAGTTCTTTTTCTCCTAAATTTTCTTCCTGATGAGTATTATCCTCAGAAAGAACTGGTTGAGGCTCAAGAGATTCAATTTCAGCGGCTGCAATAGGCTGTTCAATGCTTTTCTGAAATGATACTTCGGCTTCACTCAGAGTATAGTTAAGAACAGTCTTTTTAGCAGCAAACTCTTTTATCTTTTTTACAAGTTCCTCAGATTTAAACGGCTTTGTAATACAGTCATCAGCTCCAATTTTTACAAGAACATCATTATCAAACTCATCAAACTCATTTCTAAGCAGGAGGACAGGTATATTGCTGTAGTTTTCATCTTTTTTAAGTTTCTCGCAGAGTTCTATTCCGTTCATTCCCGGCATGAATGCATCGGCTATAATAATATCAGGCATGGATTCGGTTAGCTTCTCAATGACCTTGTAGCCACTGCTGACAGTAGTTACTTCCACATCTTCACTTTCAAAGGCAAGCTCTGCAACCTTTTGAATTGTAACATTGTCATCAGCAAAAAGTAGTTTTATAGGCATGGTTAAATAAGTAACATATTTAAGCACACTCCGTCAATATTATATTTCTGACCGGAAAAACACTGACCGAAAAAACACTTGACAGTATAATTTTCTGTGGTATATTGCCCTCGTAATATTTAGGAGGGCTTACCTATGCCAAAGCTTATTTTTGAATCTGCCGAAGAGTCAATCGGCACGAAGATTGCTCACTCACACACACACACACATTAACCACCCCTAAAAAATCTTTTTCTTCTTTTCCATTACTCATTGCTCATCACTCTTCACTTTCTTTTCCCTCATTGCTCATTGCTTTCTCTTGCTCATTACTCATTGCTTTTTTCAGTGCCTGTGCCTCCACCCCCAAACCATCAGAAGCAGGAAAGAAAATAGGTCCTACCAGCATCTACATATCAAAGGAGATAAAAAAAGAACAGGGTATTACAATCCCTGCAGATGAGACGAATACCTTTACCCCCGAAGACCCGCAGGCAGTAATGTGGGTCAAGCTGAAAGATGTATCAGGTAAACATACATTAAGATGGGAATGGTATGACCCCGCAGGTAAGCTCTATCACACCACAGGCAACTATGAAATAAATAAAGATGGCATGACGAGGGACTACAGCACATCATGGCACAGGATTGCCATAAAAGGCGAGAAGGCAGCGGCGCTTAAAGGCAAATGGACAGTAAAGCTCTTACTGGATAATACAGAACTCATTGCAAACAAGGAATTTGAGATTAGCGAAGGATTTGACCTTTACAAATACATTACCCGTGGACCAACAACAAAGGTTAAGCCCGACAGAAATAAATGGGCATTAATAATCGGAATAGAGAGGTATAAAAAGACAGTATCAGTTCCTTATGCAGAGAGGGATGCAAGACTGATGAGGGATTATCTCACAAACTATCTTGGTGTTCCAGAAGAAAACACAATCACCCTTATAAACGATAATGCAACAAAGGCAGAGATAGAGGTTCTGATTAAGGACAGACTAAAAGGGCTCATGATGGAAAGAGATACCCTCTATCTTTACTATTCAGGACATGGCATACCTGCGGATGAAACCCCCTATCTGCTCCCCTATGACGGAGATGCCGAGAGTCCGAAGATAACAGCCTATCCAGTGGAAGATTTATATAAAGACCTTGATTTGCTTCCAGCAAAAGAGGTCTTTGTATTCATGGATACCTGTTTCAGCGGCAGGAGCGGGAGAGAAGAAAGAGAGGAGCTGATAGTAGCAGGTGCAAGACCGGGGATTTTAAAAGTGAGAGACCCGTTACTGCTATCAAAGAAGGTAATAGCAATGGCTGCTGCAAAGGGAAACCAGTTAAGCAATTATTACAAAGAGAAACAGCAGGGACTTTTCACATACTATCTCTTAAGGGGTATGGCTGGAAGCGCTGATACAAATGGTGATGGAAAGATACAGATAAGAGAGCTTGCACAATATACAGCAGAAGAGGTTGGAGCAGCATCAAGGAGGCTCTTTGGATTATCAAGACAGCAGAATCCTGTCCTAATGCCAACCCCATTAGGGGAAAGAGATGGTTTGAGTATAGCCGATGTGCTTCGGTAATCACTGCAATTCATGTAAAATATATCCGCAGATTTCGCAGATTACCGCAGGATCTAATTTTTTTATGAATTATTTTAAAAATTTTACTTTGCTTTTCTCTGTGTCTCTGTGCCTCTGTGGCAAATTGGTTTTTGCCTCAAACTGCCAGTGGATAGAAACAACAGGTGAAGCGGCAGTAGAAAACATAACACCGGAGGAGGCAAGACAGCTTGCCTTAAAGAGGGCGAGGATAAAGGCAATAGAAGGTATCTCAGATGTCAATGTAAAAGCCATCACCCTTGTCCAGAATCTCTCCCTTGCAGCAGACTTTATCCAGACCTTAAGCAGCGGATATGTCCTTGGAGAAAAAGATATGGAATGGAGCTCAAAGACATATCAGGAGAGAAAGGACAGCCCGCCTCTGACCATCTACACAGCAAAACTCAAAAGCTGTGTAGCGCCAAATAGACCGGGAGACCCATATTTCAAAATCAAGGGAGAATTAAACCGTTCCTTCTTTATGGCAGGGGAAGATGCAAAGATAAAGGCGACCTGCACAAAAGATTGCTATCTCACGATTATAAACCTTACTGCAGATGATAATGCAAGGATTTTATTGCCCAACGAATACGAGCCATCACCATTAATAAAGGCAGGCAAGACATATAACTTTCCAGCAGAAGGGCTTGGACTGGAGATGTATCCTGTGGGAGGACATAAAAAGGATTCAGAAGTTTTTATTCTTATTGCAACAAAAGAGAGATTTGACCTTTTACTAAAGACACCCTCCTCCCAATCATCCGTAGCTCAAGGTTTTAGCCTTGATAATGGGACTGATAAGAGGCTGGAGAAGAATATATTACCCAAAGACCTTTACAAAGCCCTCCTCTCCATCCCTGAAGACAGCAGGGCAGAGGAGTTCCTTGTATATGAAGTAGCAGCGAAATAAAAACTGCAATTAACCACTGAGACACTGAGGCACTGAGAATAAAGCAGGTAGAGGTAAAGGTAGAGGCAAAAAAATCTTAATCTTTACCTTATCTTTTTTTCTCTGTGTCTCCGTGCCTCTGTGGCTTATTAGGTTTTTGTTTTTTTTGTCAGTGAAAATCTGTGGCTAAAAAATGGGAGGATAATATGACCAAAATAATCTCAATCATCTTAATCATAACCCTCGTTCCCACGCTCTCTATAAGTTACTCTCCTCTCCCCTCAGAGGAGATGGTTTTCTTACAATCTCCTCTCCCCTTGTGGGAGAGGATTAAGGTGAGGGGGAATATAGGCACATCCATTGCCTATGCAGAAGAAAAATTTACCCCCTATACCCCTGAAACAGAAGAACCAGAGCCTAAAAAAGAGGAAGTAAAAAAAGAAAAAAAGGGCGGAGTCAGTTGGCTGTGGATAGTAGTTGGTATTGTTGCTGTTGGCGGAGGAGTAGCTGTTGCGGCTGGCGGAGGCGGTAGCAGTTCCAGCAGCTCCACTGGCAGTAGTAGCAGCGGTGGAGGCAGTAGTGGAGGAACTGTGCCAGTAAGCTGGTAACAAAAAAACCTGACTAATCCGCAGATTACGCAGATAGCACAGATTTTAAAACCTTCCCCCTTAATAAAGGGGGTGAGGGGAGGTAGAGGTATTTTCTATGAAACACTATTTACGCCATACTTGTATCTTGTATCTTGCATCTTGCATCTTGCATCTTGTTTCCTGCGGCAGCCATGACCCTGATAGCACCGGCGGCACAGGCGACATTGCCTTCAAAATAGACTGGCAGAACGCCCCAACATCTTCAAAATCCAAAATCTCAAATCCCACATCCCACATCCCTTCCTATGCCCCCATTGACTGCACTGCCAGCAATGTCAGCACAGTCAATGCAACAGTCTATAGCTCATCAGGAAGTTCCCTTGCCACAGGAGGACCATGGAACTGTTCTGCTCATTCAGGAAGTATAACAAGTGTCCCCGCAGGCTCAAACAGAAAACTCACTGTATTAGGGAAAGACTCCAGCGGAAATGTCAAATACATGGGTGAACAGACAGGCATCACTGTGGAAGATGGAAAAACAAGCCCAACAGTTACAGTTACTGCTACATCTTTTGTGCCAACAGGCATATCAGCATCAGCAGGAAATGGGCAGGTAAGCATAAGCTGGAGTTCAGTCAGTGGTGCAACAAGTTATAACATCTACTGGTCAACGACATCGGGAGTAACGAAGAACAATGGTTCAAAGATTACAGGTGTAACAAGTCCATACACGCACACAGGAAGGACAAACGGAACGACCTATTACTATGTAGTAACAGCAGTAAATAGTTGTCTATAAGGAGATGAGGGGAAAGCAGATAAAAAAGCAGAAATAGAGAACTAATCTTTGAGCGGATTTATTGTCTTTATTGTGGGAGAGAAAGGTTTAAAGTGATCGCTGTTGGCAGTGTAAATTTCGTAAACACCGTTGTCTATCATGGTGGCAACGAGAAGATAATCAAAGATAGACTGGGCTTTGGGTTTATGTTTAGCGATGAGTTCTGTAACAGTATTGAAGGTCTGAGATGTGGGGGTAATCCGTTGTATAGCTTCCTGATCTTTGTAGAAATCAATAATCTCTTTTGCTTTCAAGGGGGATAAAGGATGTTCAACCTTTCTCTTGTCGGTTATAACGGCATAAAGCTCAATAAGGTTTTGTATGGCGATAGCTGCCCTCATTTGGCTGCTTATAGCCTTTTCAACAAGAGCCTTGCATATGATATGGAACGGAGAGTCTTCGTTGTTGGCGTAAACGAGGATGTTGGTGTCAAGCAAACTTACGGTCAAGGTATTCTCCATAGAGAGCGCCTCTATCAGTTGCGCCCTTCTCTATCTTGCCGAGATGAAAGGTCGGGACTGTTATATGACCTGGTTTCTTTTTTGCCTTTGCTGGTATCTCTTTTGTTTTCAGGTATTCGGCAAAGTCAATTACTTCATCGAGTTTCTCGGATGGAAGCTCTTTTAAGATGCTTAGTATCTTCTGTTGTTCGGTATGTTGCAGCATATTTACTCTCCTTGTTTGTCTTAATTTATCAAAGGAGCGGGGAATTAGTCAAGCTAAAACTTAAAACTTGTATTTGTATACAAACATTGGGAAGGTAGGGTCAGATAAATGCCAAAGCTATAAGATGAGAGAGCAAAGGATGTCTGAAATGCTTACTAAAATGAATGTGGCGGGGTTGATTAAAAGCTGGAAACTAAAAACTATCTTTTTGCTTTTAGTGTTCACCCCTTTTGTTGCTATGCCGACTGAGGCAGTGGCAAGTTGTGACACTGAATCCAGTAATAATCTTAGTTCCACTACACCTGATTCTTTAAGCTCAGGAGGGTCGTGTTCTGGCTATATCTCTACGAGTACAGATGTTGATTGGTACTATATCTATGTAGGGAGTAGTGGTACAATTTCGTTATCTTTAACAGTTCCATCTACAAAAGATTATGACTTGGAATTATACGGTCCTTCGTATACATGGATTGATGGTTCATATTATGGTACTCCAAATGAATCGATTATCTACACTACTACAACAACAGGCTATTATTTTGTAAGGATTTATGGATATAGCGGGTCAAATAGCCCGACAAGCACTTATACACTTAGCTATTCTTTTACATCTTCTGGCAGTCCACCAACTGTATCAACTAATGCAGCCTCCAGTGTTACTTACAATTCAGCCACACTAAACGGCACGGTTAACCCAAATGGATTATCTACCAGCGTTTGGTTCAATTGGGGAACGACCACATCTTATGGAAATGCATCAGGCGTGGCTGATGCGGGTAGCGGAACAACTACAACCTCATGGCAGTCAACATTAAGTGGAGCATCTTCGTGCACAACCTATAACTTCCGATTCGTTGCTTCCAATAGTGCCGGAACGACTTATGGGTCAAACGCGACCTACAGGTTCTGTCTCTATAAACAGTGGTGCTGCATATACCAACACCACATCAGTAACCCTGACCCTCTCCTACTTGGATTCAGGCTCTGGATATTCACAGATGCAGTTCAGTAATGACAACACAAACTGGTCAACAGCAGAAACTTTTTCAACAAGCAAGGCATGGACATTAACAAGCGGAGACGGGACAAAGACGGTATATGCAAAACTCAAGGACAAGGCAGGGAACTGGTCGGACACAACTATAAAAGATACCATAATCCTTGATACAATATCTCCATCTGATGGCACACTATCAGCTACTGCCAGCAGTAGCCAGGTATCATTAAGCTGGTCAGGGTTCTCAGATGGGACGAGTGGGGTAGGGAGCTATAAGCTTGTATATAGTGCGAGTAGCATACCTGCCGCCTCCTGTAGCAGCGGGACACAAATCTATTCAGGGACAAGCACATCCTACACACATACAGAGCTCACCAATGGCACGACATATTATTACCGTGTTTGTGCAATTGATAATGCAGGGAATACATCCACAGGTGCAATTAATAGTGTAATACTACCACCAATCCCGGAGGGGTTGAGCAAACTGCAAAACGATATAGGTATAGAGGGTATTGAGCGTGAAGATGGTGGAACTGATTCTAATAATTTAGATTCTTCGGGTAAGCCAAAAGTGGATATAACATATATTTTTAAGATAATCTTTAAAGATTCATCTGGTAACCAACCGCAGTATGTAAGGCTTTATATGACTCAGAGGAATAACCCAACTACAGGCAATTTCTACACGGTTGACCTGACATGCACTGGCAGTTGGGCTTCTGGTGCGACATGCAGTTATTCAACATTGCTCGGTCCTGCTGCAAAACACAAATATTACTTTGAGGCTAAGCTTGCCAATGGCACTATAGTAAGGTATCTGACAACAGGTGAGATTGATGGACCTGTTGTTGAGCTTTTGAACGGCTATAACATGGTAGGCGTGCCGAGGGATTTATCAGGTGCCAATATGGATGGTGCTGCCGCATTCAGCAGTACTCCAACCTACAGATGGGTATCAAATGGACTTACAACAGATAGTAACAAGGGCAGCTATGTGACTGTGGATTCTTCTAATCCTGTTAAGTCTGGTGAGGGATATTTCATTTCAAAGAATAGTTCTACACTGCCAGAACTGGGGTCATTCAGTGATATCTCTGCTACGAGTTACACAATTACCCTGAAACCTGGATGGAATGTGATAGGTAACCCCTATGCTGGTAATGTAAAACTTAGTGGTGTAAAGGTGCAAAAGGGTAATGGGGAACTTGTAACATGGACAGAGGCAGCTACGAATAGCTGGGTTGTTAATGCCATATATTATTACAAAGGGAGTGACTGGGGAAGTATATATACATTTGAGAGCGCTGGCGGAAATCCTGATGCTACATTAGTGCCGTGGATGGGATACTGGATATATGTAAATAAGGCAGATGATACTTATAGGCTTGTGATAACAAGGCAGTAAGCAGTTGTCAATCATAAGGGAGGATAGGGGAATGGGAAGAAAGGGATTAATGATTTTAATCTTAACATTAGTTAGCATATATCCTGCATATGCAGTAGATGGATGGGAGGCAAATCTGACAGTTACTATATCCACTGCTGATAACAAACTTTCTTTTGGGCAGAGGGCTGGTGCTGCAGACGGGATAGATGGTAAATACGATGTCCCTGCTCTGCTGAGTGGTGATATACGGGCATATTTTTTGACTGAAAAGGGTAATTACTGGAGGGATATTAAGTCTCTCACACCTGCCGAGACAAAGAGGTGGGATATTCGTGTGGAGTCCCCCCTGAAAGGCAAAATTATTATTATAAGATGGAATCCCGGAAACATGACGGCTGTGAGTGTAATTAATCTAATAGACCGAAGTAGTGGAGTGATTATGGATATGAAGGCTATCAACAGTTGTTCGTATCAGAATAATGGTGTGAGAGAGTTTTCAATAGAAGTGAGACCTTAAAGCTTTAGTCTAAAAGAAAAGGGGACAGATTTATTTTGTTTCCGTGGGGAATGGGGTTACCCATTAAAAGGCACCGTGTCTTGAATTATCACTTTTTGCAACAACCCCCTCACCCCCTTTGCCCTTGACTTCCCTGTTAGTGATGTCAAGGGCTTTGTTAAGGCCCAAATCCCGATTTAGAAATTAAAAATATGGATAACATAAATTTTTAAGGGGGTTTAAACTGTAATTGTAATTTTTTTTATTTCAAACGAGTTTCTTTTAATCCAAATAAAAAGTAACCTTCTATGCTGTTTTTAGACACACTACCCCCCTTTATTAAGGGGATTGGCGAGACTAAAGCCTCGCACTACATGAGTTTTAGGAATTTTGCCACGGTGAGGACAGATATGCCATGTTGGGATAAAAATAGAGAAACTTTTTTATCAAACTTAATATCGTCATCTCTGGTAACAAGATACGACGTCTCGCCTTTTATTGCAGTTTCAATGATAAGGTTATCATCTTTATCACGACAGATATTAATATCTCCAGAAATTAGGACATATTCTGCCCTTTCTTCTATGAGTGTTAGAAGTTCTCGTATATCCTCTGGTGTAATCTCATATTTATCTTTAATTTTTGGACGGCTGAGAACATCAACAATCTCATCCAGTATAGGTTCTGAAATCACAGCTGCAAAGTCTCCATTTTCAAAATGTTTCCTCAGTTTGGCAGGGTATCCAAAGGGATTGATTAAACAGAAATCCAGATGTTTGTATCAATTACCGCCTTAATAAACACGCTTTTTGGCTCTAACCTCTTTTATGGCTTCGGTTATATCTGTCTCAATCTCCTCAGTGGAATATTGAGAAGATTTTTTGTGTATCTTTTCTATGATGCGGTTAAATTTGTTCTGCCACTCATCACGAGAAAGTATTTTTATTTCAACCTTCTCATGCTCTTTTATCTGAACTTCATGGAGAGGCTTAAAGACACCATTTTCATATATTGCTTCTACTGTCTTAGTCATAGGATTTACCTCCTTTCAAAAGTAGGGTATCAAAATGATGCGTGAAAGTCAATTGCAGGTGAATTATGGTGAATCATGGGAATAAATCAAAAACAATTTTTCAAATGGTGGAGTCAGGCTTCGGATTGTGGGATTTGCAATAACTCTTTATCAAGAATCTTTTTCCTTTTGGTGGCACGATAAAGAAGATAGCGAAATGACAAAGTAGAGGACATGGGAAGTACCCATTAAAAGCCTTGCTTTTTGATATTATAGCCCGATTTTTACACTCCCCTTTTATTGGTAAACCAATCAATTATCCCATCCAAATTGTCCAATAAAATTGATTGACAAAAAAGAGACAGGTCGGTAGGATGTATAGCAGAGAGAATAATCTTTGTAAATATTGGTTTAGCAAGAGGAATAAAATAATGATAAAGTTAGATAAAGAAAATACTTTAATAGTAAAAGAAAGCCTTGATTTTGAGGAAAACATAATGAAGTTGAGTGTTGCCGAATATGAAAAGAAAATGAAGGAATTTGAAAAAAAATACAATATGAAGACAAAATCCTTTATTGAAAAGTTTAATTCAGGCGAGTTAGGAGATGATAGTGAATGGTTTGATTGGCTTTTTGCATTCAAGGCATATCAACACATAAAAGATAGAATCAATAGAATTGCCTCAATATTTAAGTGATACAATCCTACTTTAACAGGGTCAGAAGTAAGCTCAAAGAAATTTCCCCTCTGATTAAAACCGATCATGTAAGCATTGAAATGGTTTCTGCCGATATGGGAATCCTTCGGGGAAAGATTATATTTGTAGATGGCTCGGTTTTAGATTTTCGTGAGATATTTTCTACTAAAGAACATGATTACAGATTTCACTGGATGGATACTACAAATAAATTGATAATAAGGTGGGATACTGCTCCACATTACAAAAACCTAAACAATTTCCCATATCATAAACATATAGAAAAAGATGTCTCAAGTTCAGAAGAATTAAATTTTACAGATGTGTTGGAATATATTAAAAAAGATATGATTTTGAGATTATTTAAAGATAAACATTAATGGGGTCAGGGTCACCCATTAAAAGGCATCTGTCTTGAAATATCAGTTTTCCTTTTTATAAATCCAACCCATGCAACACCCCCCCTCTCAATCCCACCGCTTTAAGAACAACCAATTATCCCGCCTAAAATTCTGTTATATTTATATTTATTTTGACAAGGACTTTAACCTGTTTTATAGTAAAAACAGGGCAAAAACTTAATTAATCCGCAGATTACGCAGATTACACAGATTTTTAAAAAAATATTTTGTTTTAATCTGCGATAATCTGTGAAATCTGCGGATATATAATTTCCTAATGAGAAGAAAGAGCAGGGTTATTACACTCGGAAATCTTAAGATTGGCGGTGATGCACCAGTATCTGTCCAGTCAATGACAAATACTGATACAAGGGATGTCAAGGCTACATTAAACCAGATAAAAAAACTGGAAGATGCAGGATGTGAGCTCATCAGGGTGGCAGTCCCTGATATGGATGCCGCAGAGAGATTAGGAGAGATAAAAAAGGGGATAAAAATCCCCCTGATTGCAGATATACATTTTGATTACAGACTTGCCTTAAGGGCTATAAAGGAAGGTATTGACGGGCTTAGGGTAAATCCGGGAAACATTGGAGATAAGTGGAAGGTTAAGGAGGTTGTAGTTGCTGCTAAGGATAAAGGGATATCTATAAGAATAGGCGTGAATGCCGGTTCTCTTGATAAAGATTTGTGGGAGAAATATGGTGGACATACTGCTGAGGCAATGGTTGAGAGTGCCATGATGCATATAAGCATCCTTGAAGATATAAATTTTGAACAGATAAAGATATCACTAAAGGCATCTGATATAGAAAGGACAGTCGATGCCTATCGTATCTTGTCAAAAAAGGTAGATTATCCTTTTCATATAGGCATTTCGGAAGCAGGGACATGTTTTTCAGGGACTATAAAATCGGCTATAGGTATAGGTATCTTGTTAAATGAAGGTATAGGTGATACATTAAGAATTTCTTTGACTGCTGACCCAGTTGAAGAGGTTAAGGTTGGGTTTGAGATTTTGAAGGCACTGAGAATAAGGCAAACCAATCCTGAGGTAATATCTTGTCCTACATGCGGCAGATGTGAGATAGATTTGGAGTCAATTGCACTTAAGGTTGAGGATGCAGTAAGGTCTTTAAAAAATCCCATCAGGATTGCAGTTATGGGATGTGTTGTAAATGGACCGGGTGAGGCAAGAGAAGCTGATTTAGGTGTTGCAGGCGGAAAGGGTGTAGGGCTAATTTTCAGAAAAGGGAAGATAGTAAAGAAGGTTAAGGAAGAAGAGATATTTGATGCCTTGCTGGACGAGGCAAAGAAAATGAATAAATAAACAAAGGGTTCAAGTGGTCAAGGGTTCGAGGGTTCAAGGTTTTTCACTCGACTCCCTGACCCCTTGAATCCTATAACCCTTAAATTTATGCGATTTTCAAAAATGTTTTTACCCACATTAAAGGAAGCACCGTCTGATGCTGAGGTTATAAGCCACAAGCTCATGGTCAGGGCGGGGATGATAAGGAAACTTGCCGCAGGAATATATGACCTCCTTCCATTAGGACTTATGGCACAGAGGAAGGTTGAGAGTATCATCAGGGAAGAGTTGAACAGGGCAGGGGCACAGGAGGTTTTTCTTCCGAGCATTCAGCCTGCAGAATTGTGGCAGGAGAGCGGGAGGTGGAATCTTTACGGGAAAGAACTGCTTAGGGTGAGGGACAGGCACGACAGAGATTTCTGTTATGGACCAACCCATGAGGAGGTTATTACCGATTTAGTGAGGAGGGAGGTAAGGTCATACAGACAGCTTCCATTAAATCTATACCAGATACAGACAAAATTTAGAGATGAAATACGTCCGAGATTCGGAGTTATGAGATGCAGGGAGTTTACAATGAAGGATGGATACAGTTATGACCTGGATGAGAAAGGTGTGGAAGAGACATACAGGAAGATGTATGACGCATACTGCAATATATTCAGAAGGTGTGGGCTTAAGTTCAGGGCTGTGGAGGCTGAGACAGGGCAGATAGGAGGGAGCTTCTCCCACGAGTTCATGGTCCTTGCAGATTCGGGTGAGGATTCAGTTGCTACCTGTGAAAGCTGTGATTATTCGGCAAATGTAGAGAAGGCGGAGATACAACAGAAGACAGAAGATAGAAGACAGAAGACAGAAGAAGAATTAAAACCTATGGAGGTTGTGAGTACGCCTGATAAAAAGAGTGTGGATGAAGTCTCAGAGTTTCTAAATGTTGAGAAGGAGAGGATAGTCAAGACACTCATATTTGAGACAGAGAATGGAATTGTTGCAGTATTGGTGAGGGGCGACCATGATGTAAATGAGGCAAAGCTGAAAAAACTCTTAAAATGCGATGTAATAAATCTGGCAGGAGAAAAGGTTGTAGAAGATGTTACTTCTACACCATCAGGTTTTGCAGGGCCTGTTGGATTGAAATTGAAAATTGTAGCTGATAATGCCGTTCTCGGAATAAAAAATTTTGTTACAGGTGCAAATCTTAAAGATGCCCATAGTATCAATGTAAATATAAACAGAGATTTTAAGATAGATGTATGTGGGGATATAAGAATGGTGAAGGGTGGTGATCTGTGTTCGAGATGCAATGGGACACTCCGGGTATATAAGGGTATAGAGGTGGGGCATGTGTTTAAACTCGGGACAAAATATAGTGAGTCGTTAAAGGCAACATATCTGGATGAAAATGGCAAGGAAAAGTTAATTGTGATGGGATGCTATGGGATAGGTGTGGGGAGGACTGTAGCCGCATCAATAGAGCAGAATCACGATGATAACGGTATTATCTGGCCCATGCCCATTGCACCGTTTCAGGCGATTATACTCTCGTTAAATATTAAGAATGCAGATGTTGTAAAGATATCTGAAAATATTTATCAGACTTTAAGAGGCTCTGGTATTGAGGTTTTATTAGATGAGAGAGATGAAAGACCAGGGATAAAGTTTAAAGATGCCGACCTTATAGGTATGCCTATACATATTATAATAGGTGAAAAAAATCTTAAGGAAGGGAAGGCGGAAATTAAGATAAGAAAGAGTAATAAAAGAATTATTGTGCCTGTCTCTGATATGGAAAAGCAAGTTAGAGAATTAATAAAGGAATTAACCCCTGCCTAATTTTACCTTGCTCTCCTCCCCATTTATCAACCGTCTTATATTTGCTCTGTGTGTATAGATAATAAATGCAGGGATGATAAGTGTAAATATAATTAATTCAATAGGCACATTAATTCCCCCCTGCTTTTGAATTATTAATATTATTGGGAGTGATAGAGAGGCGAGCATTGAGCTAAGGGATACATATCTTGTTATAAGCAGAACAATTAAAAAGATACATGCAGATAGAATGGTTGGTATTGGAATAATGGCAATGAGCACACCTGTTGCAGTGTTTACCCCCTTCCCCCCCTTAAATGAATGAAAAACTGTCCATACATGTCCTGTAACTGTAGCAAAACCTGATAGGATAGCAATGAGGGTAGGGGAGATAATTGTATTTTCTCCTGCCGAAGGGCTTATAAACTTAACCGTAAAATAGCCTTTAAAAATATCCAATAAGAGGACTGTTATTCCTGCCCATTTGCCAAGAACTCTAAAGGCATTTGTTGAGCCTGCATTGCCGCTGCCATGCTCTCTGATGTCTATCCCTTTTAAGAGCTTTCCGAGGATTATACTTGGAGAGATAGAGCCGATAAGATAACTTCCTATTATGACAAGGATAATCTTAACCATATTTTCTACCACAAAGAACGCATTTTTTCCAAGTATTGCACTTCATTGTTGAACTGACATTTTTAATATATCACTCGCTGATACATTTTTCTAATATAATTTGATTGTTTTGACAGTCTGTTATAATTCTTATAGAATACTATTATGCCACTGGAAGTAGATATTGGTATTGGATGGGATTGGGAATACGACAGGGATTTTATAAGCATCCTTGATTTGGAGTGCAACAGGAGGGGTTTGCAGAGTTATCTTGTATATCCCCATAATTTAGATGAGACAATCGGCAAATTATCAAGCGGCGAACTGATATTCAAAATGTTTCTTGACAGGGCTTCTGAATCTGACAGCAGATTTATTCCTCTCATAAAACTGTTAAAGAAAAAAGAGGTGATATTTGTAAACGACCATGCTCTATCAGTCAGAGCAAATGACAAGTCTATAATGCATCTTGAATTTTTGACAAATGGACTTTATGTCCCATATACAATTATCCTCTCATCCTATGAAGAAGACCCTCAATTTGATGAATCCGATATACATTCAATAGGGACACCTTTTATTGTAAAGCCTGCAGATGGTGGCGGGGGGAGGGGGGTAGTTCTTGGAGTTAAGACCCCTTATGAGATAGTAAAGGCGAGAGAAAAGCATAGTAAAGATAGGTATCTCTTACAGGAAGAGATTATTCCTGTAACCTTGAAAGGAAGGAAGGCATGGTTCAGATCTTTTTATATATATGGAAAGGTGATTATGTGCTGGTGGGATAGCCAGACAGGTGTATATCAGAGGCTTACATCAAGGGCTGAAAGGAGATATAAACTGAAAGAGCTAAAAAGGATTACAAAAAAAATTGCTGAGGTTGCCAAAATTAATTTTTTTTCTACAGAGATTGCCCTTACAAAGACAGGCAGATTTGTTATAGTTGATTATGTAAATGATACATGCGATATGAGGCTGAAATCAACGGCAGCAGACGGTGTGCCTGATGATGTGGCAAGGGATATTGTGAGAGAACTTGTTGATGGCGCGAAGAAGATTGTAAAGGATAAAAGATAAACTCTGTACATAGACTATGTGAGAGGTAAATATGGATTTACCATTTTCAGACAGGTCATCAAATCAATAAAATATTCTCTTTCCAAAAGCTGATAAAATAAGCTCCGCACCAAGATCTGCAGTTAGATTTTTGTAATCAAGTATAGGATTTATCTCAACCATATCCATTGAAGCGAGCATCCCCGATTCTGCTATTTTTTCCATGGCAAGATGTGCCTCTCTATAGTTAAGTCCACCTTTAACCGGTGTTCCAACACCCTGAGCTATGGAGGGGTCACATACATCCATGTCAAACGAGAGATGAATATAGTCAGTATCTCTTGCGGCCAAATCAATTGCTTTTCTTATAATATTTGACATTCCATTTTCATCAATCTCTTTCATCGTATAAACTTTAATCCCTGAATTGACAATAAGCCCCTTCTCCCTTTCATCAAGGTTTCTTACACCTATAAGCACTGCATTTTTACTTTCAATCTTTGGTGAAAAAGCTTCTATCTCAGTCAACGCCTTAGCACCTAATCCGAGAGAGACAGCCAAAGGCATTCCGTGGATATTGCCGCTGTTTGTAGATTCAGGTGTATTCATATCGCCATGTGCATCAAACCATATAAGCCCCGCCTTTTTACTTTTTTCTCTTAAAAATCTGCTTACACCTGCAATACTGCCAATTGCCAGACTATGGTCACCTCCAATTGATAAGGGAACAGCACCTTCTTGTAATACCGTATAGACAGTATTACTCAGCCTTATGCATATATCCTTTATCTCAGGCAAGTATCGGGCATTTTTATCTTCTAAATTACAAAGCTCAGGGATTGGCGATTTTATATCACCAATGTCTTCTACAGAATAATCTAACCCCCTTAAACTATCTGCAATACCTGTAATTCTTAAGGCACTTGGCCCCATATCAACTCCACGTCTCCCAAAGCCAAGGTCAATAGGAACACCAATGATTTTTATTTTTTTGCTCATGGAAATTATATATCCGCAGATTACGCAGATTACCGCAGATTAAAATAAAATTCTTTTAAAAAATCTGTGAAAATCTGCGTAATCTGCGGATTAATCAGGTTTTGCTTATTCTCCAATAATCTTCACCAGAACCCTCTTCTTTCTCCTGCCGTCAAATTCCCCATAGAAAATCTGCTCCCACGGACCGAAATCAAGCCTTCCATTTGTAATGGCTACAATAACTTCTCTTCCCATCACCTGACGCTTAAGATGGGCATCTGCATTATCCTCACCATTATTATGACGATACTGTGATACAGGCTCATGGGGTGCAAGTTTCTCAAGCCAGACATCAAAGTCATGATGAAGTCCTGACTCATTGTCATTTATAAAAACAGATGCAGTTATATGCATCGCATTTACAAGGACAAGCCCTTCCTTGACACTGCTCTCCCTTAAAGCCTCCTCAATATGAGAAGTGATATTTATAAATCCCCTCCGGGTAGGGACATTAAACCACAGTTCCTTACGATAGCTTTTCATGAATTTTTCCTTATCAACCAAATGTTATTGTGAGCCATAGATATATTAGTTCCCTTCCAAAAAATATGGATACAATGGCACCGAGGGATAAAAAAGGACCAAATGGGACCATATCCCTCCTATTTTTCTTTTTGAGGATGATTAATACAATGCCTACAATTGAGCCGAAGAATGAGCCTAAAAATATTGTCAGCAGAACATTCTTCCATCCAAGAAAAGAGCCAACCATTGCAATGAGTTTTATATCTCCGCCTCCCATGCCTCCGCGGCTCAATATTGCAATTGCATAAAAAAGCCCTCCGCCAATGAGGAGACCTTTTATAGAATTTATCAATGTTATATGAGGAATAGTGAGGCTTATTATTAAGCCAATAATTATCCCCGGAAATGTTATGACATCAGGTATTATCTTGTGTTCAAGGTCAATGAAGGCAATGATTATTAATGAAGTGCATAGTAGGGCATAAATAAAGAACTGTGGAGAGATGCGGAAATTAAGATACAGGGATAGAAAAATAAGTCCTGTGATTGTCTCAATTATTGGATACCTCCATGATATAGGAGACTGACAGTAACGGCATCTGCCACGGAGCATAAGAAAACTTATTATCGGGATATTGTCAAATGGGCTTATACCCTTGCCGCAATTGGGACATTGGGAAGATGGAGATATGATAGATAATTTTTTGGGGAGGCGGTATATGCAAACATTGGAAAAACTGCCTACCGCAGCTCCAAATAGAAATATAAAAATAGGGAGAAGAATATCCATAATAATAAATTTCAATATCCAAACATAATTGATTGGAATCTGGATATTTGTGCTTGGAATTTATTTGAGATTTGGTGTTTGGTGTTTGTAATTTTCAAATATGTCGTTTACTACTTTTTCAATCGTATCGTAAGAAAATCCCTTTCTCTGTAGATGGCCAAAGAGTCTCTTTTTAGTAACATTATGTTCTATTTTCCTTTTTTTTAAAGAAACCATTTTTTTCTCTGCTAATCTGACTGCCACCTCGTATTCATCAAATTCACCTGCATAAACTTCATCAAGAGACTCTTTTATTATTTCTGAATCTATTCCCTTTTCCCTTAATTCATATTCCAAAGACCTCTTGCCAAGAGGTCTATTCTCCATCCTGTATCTGAGCCAGTTAAGTGTAAACTCCCTATCATTTAAATAATTGTTTTTTTCTAAAAGGATGATGATATTTGAGATATTTTCTCCAGAGATATTTTTCTCTTTTAATTTCTTTTCAACCTCTTTTTTACTGCGGGGTCTGTAAGAGAGAAACCGATAGGCAATTTGTTTACCCCTTTCAAACTCATCATTTTGCATAAAGAAATTATTATCCGCAGATTACGCAGATTTTTTAAAAAATATTTTGTTTTAATCTGCGGTAATCTGCGGATTAATGAGTCTTTGTTCATTGTTTTGCTGTTGAATCAGGTTTCTTTTCACCAATCCCCAATGCTTCTCTTAATTTTCCTTCCAGTTCTTTTGCTGCCGCATGATTTTCCTTCAGATACTTTCTTGCATTTTCTCTCCCCTGTCCTATCCTCTCTCCCTTGTATGAATACCATGCCCCACTCTTTTCTATCAGTTTGTGTTTCTCGCCGATATCCAGTAAATCCCCCTCCTTTGATATCCCCTCGCCGTAGATGATGTCAAACTCAGTTTCTTTAAATGGGGGTGCGAGTTTGTTTTTCACAACCCTGACCTTTGTCCTGGTTCCAATAACATCTGTCCCTTCTTTTATGGAGTCCTTCTTTCTTATATCAAGTCTGAGAGATGCATAGAATTTAAGGGCATTGCCTCCTGTTGTAGTTTCAGGGTTTCCAAACATGATGCCTATCTTCTGTCTTATCTGATTTATAAATATGACACTCGTCTTTGACTTGCTTATTGCTGCAGTCAGCTTGCGTAGTGCCTGGGACATAAGTCTTGCCTGAAGCCCCATCTGAGCATCCCCCATCTCGCCGTCTATTTCTGCCTTTGGGGTGAGGGCTGCGACAGAATCAATCACTATCACATCAACTGCATTGCTCCTGACAAGATGCTCTACTATCTCAAGTGCCTGCTCGCCTGTATCAGGTTGTGAGATTAATAGCTCTTCAACATTTACGCCAAGTTTTCCGGCATATATCGGGTCTAATGCATGCTCCGCATCTACAAATGCGGCAATACCCTTTTGCCTCTGAGATTCTGATATAACATGGAGGGCAAGTGTAGTCTTGCCTGATGATTCGGGTCCAAATATTTCTATAACCCTTCCCCTCGGAATTCCACCTACACCGAGTGCAGCATCAAGGGATACAGAGCCTGTTGGTATAACAGGTATATCGGCGGATACCTCTCTATCACCCATCCTCATTATAGACCCTCTTCCATACTGCTTCTCAATCTGAGATAGTGCCAATTCCAGTGCCTTTCTCTTCTCATCCTTTACATCCTTCTCTTTTGTTTCTTTCGCATCTTTTGCTGTTGCCATTTTTTACCTCCCTTTATAAAATTGAAAATAAACAGTCCTTATCAATCTTCAATCGTCAGTATTAAATATTCAATTTTATTTCGTTAATCCGACTTCCTCCAATACTGTATATATTGCACCTGATGGATTTAGCTGACTTCTCATAAGTTTTATCTTATCCGCATAAATCTCACCAACCTCAATATCTTTATAAATATGGATTGTTCGGATTAATTGATTTTTCCCTTTTAATGATTTCACCCTTCCAAGTGTCAGATGCGGTGTAAAACCCCTCTCTTCAGGCTCAAAACCAATTTTCTCAAGACAGTTGTCAATTCCCTTCTGGATTTTAAACAGGCTGTCTGTTTTATCCTCAAGCCCAAGCCATATAACCCTTGGGTGATTCAGATTAGGAAAAACCCCTCCCCCCTTTATATTTACATTAAAAGGAGAAATTCCGCTCACTGCTGTATCTATACACCTTTTTATGTTTGGTATCTGTTCCTCCAAGATATTGCCAAGAAATTTCAGTGTAAGATGAATGCTGTCAAGACGCACCCAGCTAATCGGGGTTTCAATAGTCTTTAATTGCTCCTGAATAAGGGATATTTTTCCTTTTATTTCTTGTGGTATCTCTATGGAAATAAATGCCCTTATTGTTTGCATATATTATACAAAGAAAAAAGGAAAAATGAAAAAATATTGGTTTTATTTTATCCCTTATCCTTGCTTACTCTATAAAGATATTCTCTCAAACATTTGAGGGCGGCATTTGCTGACTCTGATTTTATTTTATGTCTTTTCCCCCTGAATCTATACTCTTTATATTCAGTTTTTTTATCACCTGACACAGCAATATACACAAGCCCTACAGGTTTTTTAATTGTTCCTCCCGATGGACCTGCAATTCCTGTTACAGAGAGTCCTATATCTGTCCCGCTTTTCCTCTTTACACCCTCAGCCATGGCAATAGCGGTATGCGAGCTTACAGCACCATATTTCTTTATTGTATCTTCAGGGACATCAAGAAGCTCAATTTTTGACCTATTGCTATATACCACATATCCTCTCTCAAAATAATCGGAACTTCTTGC
>Ga0209641_10001466_pt1 | contig 20979 bp, 18 predicted proteins | sample RifCSP16_1_FD_184022 | JGI IMG/M metagenome (GOLD analysis project Ga0209641, IMG submission 184022) | Soil microbial communities from Rifle, Colorado - Rifle CSP2_sed 16_1 (SPAdes) (version 2) | ecosystem: Environmental > Terrestrial > Deep subsurface > Rock core/Sediment | place: Rifle... | reverse complement strand
GCCGAACCGTTCCTGAACTTTTCGGATAGGCTTTCTTCACCTGGACAGCCAATAGGGAACGGTAAAGAAAGCCCATCCGAAAAGTTTGGTCGTCCAGGTGAGGCAGATAAGTTTTCCGCGGCTGGAAAAGATTTGGTGCTGGTAAAGAAAAAACCCCTCCTTGTTTTCACAAGAAGGGGTAAATTTGCCCGCTTTTACTCGCCTCTAAAATCGCACGCCGAGCGTAAGAACCGCTCTTCGTTCGATTGAGGCGCCGACAACCACTGGGGCGTCGCCCTTCTCCAGCTTATACAGCCAAAGCGGCGGGTTGTTGTTTTTGGTCACTGCAAAACTACAATCAACATAATATTCAATTTTTTTCTGACTGAACCCGGCTTTCTTTGATTTGAACACTTCGTTCAAACCAAAACCAAAAGCCAGAGTCGTTCGTTCAAATGCTTTTAAGTTGTCAGAAAAATTCGCAGCAAGATTATCCGGGTCCCATTTCATTTGGATGAATGGATTCCCCACCAAAGGATTACCGGCCGCCGCTACGCCGCCCCGCAAGACAACCTTCTTAATTTTACCTTCCAATCCAACCCGGAGGTTGGCGGTCGGCTTAAGAGTTGTTCTGATGTCGCGATTTTGGTCAAAGGCGACATCGGGGGTCCTCACCCGGAGCGATTGGTAATCAATCGCTTCGTAGTCAAGATTAAGCGTAAAACTTTTGGCGGCATTCGAGAAACCGAAGCTGGCAATTGCTTTGGAAGGAGTGGCAATCTGGTAAGCAACAACTTCTTCGGGGGACTGTGCTTCAAGATTCCGGTCAATAATATCGGATTTAAAACGAGCCGTTCTTACCTCCACTATGTTCATAAACATAGGGGTCTGGCCAGAAAGCCCGAGATTTAACCAATTTGTCGCCTGGAAAATTGCCCCGCCTTTGAGGCCAAAGCCGCGGCCCACTGCCAAAACATCACGCTCATAAGTGAAGGAGTTTAAATACGGAATTAAATCAGCCGCAAGGTCGGCTTCGCGGTAAACAACGTGTTCGTTGAAATTAACACTTGATCTCGTCAGAGCGACACCAAGTGAGAGTTTCTTGCCATAAGTGGCGGCAAAATTTACCACAAACGATTTCGCGGAGCCGCTTCGCTCCCGACTAAAACTCTGCATTTCCCCGCCATTCGGGATAACCGAAAAATATTTTACCGAGTCGTATGGAAATTGACGCGGTATGGTATCGATGAGCATGGCTTGGAAAGCCAAACCGGCGCCCATCGGATCCAAATTTTGCGGTTGTATTCCTTCCCCAAAATTTACTTTTTCGAGGAAAGCGTCGAGTAATGAGTTTTTGCCATTGATTCCTTCAGCCAGCAGTCGTTCATTAAAATCAGCGGTGCGGACAAAGCCCACGCCAAGATTCAAATTCGACCACTGACCTTTCTTTCGCTTCATCGCAATTTTGTTTTTCGAAATTTTATCGAGGCCGTAAACAAGCCCGATGCTACCGATGCCGTTTTTCCAGCGTTCATCAGTGACGGCATTTTTGTGCATCATTGATTCAACTCGTTTTGCTTTTACAAACGGGTTTATTGTAAACTCGTTTTTGAAGCAAAGAGCCAGGCCGGCTGGATTTTGCATCGCGGAAGCAAAAGTGCCGCCAAACGCCCCGATACTGCCGGCAAGCGCTGCGGTTTTAGCGTCACCAAAAAAATCGTTTTCTTTGGCAAGGTCAATTGTTTGTGACTTTGCAAAAAGAGCTGTGAACACAGCGGTTAAACAGATAAGAATTGCTTTCATTTGGTATGGAATTTAGATTGTTTGTGTTTTGTGTTTGAAAAGAATCTGATGCAAATTATGCATATTTTATAAAAAATGTCAACCCTGCGACACTTGGTGTCGAGGGATGAAAAAAGCCCTCTTTTGGAAGAGGGCTTTATATGGTAATCATTAATCGAGTCCGTCATCTTGCATGGCAGAAGGGTTTACGCCTGGCGCACTGTCAGTGCCGTCGGATTTGTAAACAAGAAATCTCATGGCGCAGAGATAATATTTATCCATGAGGACACTGACTTCTTTTTTGAACAATTTCTTGTTCTCCTTCGTGTCTTCGCCTTTGGTTGATAAAATCGCCATGTAATCATCCGTCAGGACTTCTTCGATGTTGACTTCATTGGGAACATAAATCTCCATCCAAAGCTTCATTTTGATGGAGGTCACGCCATTTTTCCAGGAAGAAGCCACCACATCGGTAGAGTCCTTGGCCAGATAAAAGACCAGCCGGTAAGATTCTTCTTTTGCGTTCTCATTGTTGTGAAGACGCACCCGCATTTTGTAATAAAGAGGAATCAGTTTGCCGTCCTCATCTTTAATGGCAGTAATGTTTTCCAAGAGGTCAACAGGAAATTTTGTTGTCTTGTGCAGCGCTCCGGGACCGCCCCAGTTAATGAAGACGTCTTCGATTTTAGGGCTTTGCGCAAAGGCCGGAATAATCGATAAAAAGGCGGCAAAAATAGCAATAATTGTTTTCATCTGGTTATGGGTTTAAAAGGTTTTTGTTTGCTTTTTAGAATAACAACTGGCTATATTTATACATAACAAGGGTGATTTGTCAAGAGGGGTAAGAAAGTAGTAATTGCTATACTTTAGAAATGGTCACCTTCGATGACGACAAACAAAAACGGCAAATCGACGAGATCCGCGCGGAAGAGGAAGAAAATTTAATCCGGGTTTTGGCTGAATCGAAATACAATCTCCCCTACATCAACTTAAAGCCGATTCCGATTGAAAACGAAGCGCTCCGGATCATCCCCGAAGAAGAAGCAAGAAAGTGGGCGGTGGCGCCTTTCCGAATTTTGGGCAAAAATTTGCACGTAGCTATTTTTTCACCAAATAAACCGGAGGTTAAAGAAATGCTCACGAGCTTGAGCGCCCGCGGCTTTAAGGTTTTCCTTTACATGGCGAGTCACCAGAGCCTTTTAAAAGTCTGGGGCCGTTATAAAGAATTGTCTCAGACGGAATCAACCAGAGCCGGTGGCCTTGATGTTTCGGGTGAGGTCTTGACCTTGCTTGGAAAAGAAATAAAATCGATTCAAGATATTCCGAGAATTATCGAATCGAAAACAAAAGAAGTGAAAACTCATCGGGTTTCCCGAATGCTTGAAGTTATTTTGGCGGGAGCAATTTCCATTGATGCTTCTGATGTTCATATCGAACCCCAAGAAAAAGAAGTCAGGCTCCGCTATCGTATTGACGGCGTGCTTCAAGAAGTTATGAGTTTTCCTTTTGACTTATTTAAAATGCTTGGCGCTCGGATTAAGCTTCTTTCGGGACTAAAACTTTCCTCCGAGGCAACCGCTCAAGACGGCCGTTTTTCAATCTGGATTGGCAAAGATGAAATCAATGTCCGCGTCTCAACTGTCCCCGGCGCTTATGGTGAAGGTTTTGTGATGCGGCTTCTTAACCCAAAAGCGATCCGGGTCGGCCTTGAAGAGCTTGGAATTGAAGCTAAACTTTTTTCAATTATTGAACGGGAAATCAATCGGCCCCAAGGAATGATCCTCGTTACCGGCCCGACTGGTTCGGGAAAAACCACGACTTTATACGCCTTCCTGCGGAAAATTTATTCACCGGAGATTAAAATGATCACTATTGAAGACCCAATTGAATACCACTTAACCGGCATCACTCAAACTCAAGTGGAGCCGGAGAAAAAGTACACATTCCTTGCGGGCTTGCGCGCCGCGATGCGCCAAGATCCGGATGTAATTATGGTTGGTGAAATCCGCGACACCGAAACAGCCGCTACCGCCATTGATGCGGCGCTAACCGGTCACATTGTCTTTTCAACGCTCCATACCAATAACGCCGCCGGGGTTATTCCGCGTTTACTTGATCTTGAGGTCAACGCCAAGATTTTGCCGAGCGCTCTCACCTTATCGCTCGCTCAACGGCTTGTGAGAAAGCTTTGTAATCACTGCAAAAAAGAAAGAGTCCCCACCAAAGAAGAAGAAAAAATGATCCGTGACATAATTAAAAAAGGCATTGCTGTTGGTAAAGATTTTGCCAGCAGTAATATTACCGAGAAAATGCCGTTAAAAATATTTGACGCGGTTGGCTGCGCCAATTGCAGCCATCTTGGCTATCGGGGCCGGATCGGTGTTTTTGAGGGTATTCTTACTGATGAAAAAGTGGCGACGATTATCGTCGAAAAGCCGAGTGATCGCGAAATAAAGAAAATCGCGGATACTCAAGGAATTTTTGACATGAGAGAAGACGGGATTATAAAAGTCCTTCGAGGCGTCACGAGTTGGGAGGAGTTAAAAAGTAATGTTGATATTTACTCCGATTAGTGAGGTTGAACCTCGATAGTTGATGATAGTTGAAGATCTGAAAGAAAAAATCGTAAACCTCTAAACAATTCTTTTCTACAACAAGGTAAAAAAGTAGCAGCAACTTTTAGGATAAACCCAGGAATGCAAGCACACCAGGCTGTCCTGTCGGCAACTACATGAAGCGGACTCCAATTGCTTAGAGGTTTACGACTTCTTCAAGGAACTAAATTGTAGCAAGAGCGAGAAGAGACAAAAATTAAAGACTGTTTAAAATTTGTTGAAAACTCGCTATACTTAGGGGATAAACCCAAAACTGATGAGAATATAGCATAAAAAATATTATATGTCAACAAACAACCAGAGTAAGGACGCCTTCCTTGATTTGACGCTAAGGCCAACCAAGTGGCAGGAATATATCGGTCAAAACCCGATTAAGGAGAATTTGCGGATTTTAATCCAGGCGGCAGGTGAACGACAGGAGCCAATTGAGCATCTTCTTTTTTACGGACCACCTGGCCTCGGCAAAACCACGCTCGCCAACCTGATCGCAAAAGAAACAAACCGCCAAATAAAAACTACTTCCGGCCCGGCTATTCTGCGCGTCGGCGATCTTGCTTCGGTTCTCACCAATCTTTCCCCCGGCGACATCCTTTTTATTGACGAGATTCACCGTTTGAGCAAACAAATCGAAGAGGTTTTGTATCCGGCGATGGAGACAGGTAAACTCGATATTATTATTGGCAAAGGCCCTTCGGCCCGGACCATTCAGCTCGATTTGCCGCCCTTTACTTTGATTGCCGCCACCACGAGAATTGGACTTCTTTCTTCCCCGCTCCGGAGTCGTTTCTCCGGCGGAACTTTCCGGCTGGAATTTTATAATTTAGAAGAAATTAAAAAAATTATTACCCGATCGGCAAAAATTCTTGGCATTGATTTAGACCAGAGGGCGGCGGCTGAAATCGCGAAGCGAAGTCGCTTTACTCCAAGAGTCGCTAATTATTTTTTGAAACGTTGCCGTGATTACGCCCAAGTACATAAGGAGAATTTAAGCGAGGCGGCGGTTTGCAAAGCTCTCACTCTTCTTGAGGTTGATGAGTTTGGTTTAAATGCTCTTGATCGGAAAATTCTTGAAATTATCACCAATAAGTTTGGCGGCGGACCAGTCGGTTTGAAAACAATCGGCGCCGCAAGCGCCGAGGAAGAAGGAACAATTGAAGAAGTGGTGGAGCCTTATTTGCTTCAGGTTGGCTTTCTTGAGCGAACGGCGCGCGGCCGAATGGCCACCAAAAAAGCCTATGAGCATTTGGGTTTTTCGGTCCCAGCTGATTTAGAAAACAGATTAATATAACTTATGTCCGGCCATAACAAATGGACTCAAATTAAACACCGCAAAGCGGCCATGGATGCCAAAAAAAGCCAAATCTTCAGCAAGCTTGCGCGCTTAATAAGTTTAGAAGCAAAAAAAACAAAAGGTGATCGGGGTGCCCTGAGTTTACGGGCGGTAATTGAAAAAGCAAAAAAAGTAAACATGCCGATTGAAAACATCGATCGGGCAATAAAAAAAGCGACGGAGTTATCGTCAGATTTAGAACCGATCACCTATGAAGCCTATGGCCCCGGCGGCGTTGCGCTGATTATTGAAACCTTAACTAATAATCGAAACAGAACAGCGCCGGAAATAAAACATCTTTTATCCGAAAATGGCGGTAATTTAACAGCGCCGGGCGGTGTCACTTGGGCATTTGAAAAAACAAATGAGGGTTGGCAACCAAAAAATATGATTGATTTGGCCGAGGAAGATTTGGAAAAACTATCAAAACTTGTCGATATTCTCGAAGACAATCAAGATGTTCAAGAAGTTTTCACCAATGCCTGCTAAAAGTGGCACTTTACAAAATAATTTATGAAAATTTTGGCGATTGATCCGGGGTTTGAGCGTCTAGGCATCGCGGTTCTTGAAGGAAACGAGGTTTTGTTTAGCACTTGTTTTAAAACATCAAGCCGTTTGCCTTTTCCGGAAAGGCTCTTCCTTATCGGAAAAAAAATCGAAGAGATTATCAAGGAATACAAGCCGGAAGTTTTAGCAATTGAGAGTTTGTTTTTAGCCACTAACCAAAAAACGGTAATGCGGGTCGCGGAGACCCGGGGCGCAATAATCTACCTTGCCCAAAAATTCGACCTCAAGATTAGAGAATTCACTCCGCTTCAGGTTAAAATCGCGGTCACGGGCTTCGGTCGCGCCGGGAAAACCGAAGTAGCAAAAATGCTCAAAAAACTCTTAAAAATAAGGCCTGAAATCAAGTCAGATGACGAACTTGACGCTTTGGCGATCGGTTTGACGGCACAAGGGAGCCGGCTGATCTAGTTATCCCCAAAAGGTATTGCTTGGAAAAATAGTTTTTGGTAAAAATACAACCATAAATAAAAGGTCGTTTTATTTAAATTAGTTTAACTAAAAATTATGCCAAAAAAGCCTAAAAAAGGTGATGAAGAAATTCAAGAAAAAGGCGGCTGGCCGAACGATGAAGAAAGTAGTGAAATAGATGTTGGGACGGGAGACGATATACTTGAAGACGATTCAGATGATGGAGACCTTTACTAAAAACTAATCAATAAAAATTCTAAGAAATCGGTGTTTGCCGATTCGTAAGTCAAGCGGCTCACGGAGCCTGTAGTGATAATCGGAAATTTTTCCTTTTTTAAAATCACTAACAGCGCCTTCGGCAATAAGCCGCTTGATTTCATTTCGAGATGAAACAAGGCCGGCTCTTACTATCACTTCAATTAAAAGTTCATCGATTTTTGCCTTTGCAATCGGGGCGTCTTTTGGTATTTCGTGTTTTTGGAAAACCGCGTTAAAATTCTTTGCGGCTTTATCGCCTTTAGACAAGCCGTGAATCTCCCCAACAATTGTCGCGGCGAGTTTGACCTTGAGGTCGCGAGGCGGCAATTCTTTCGATAATTTTTCTATTTCTTCTTTTGGTAATTTTGTCAGAAGTTTGAAGTAGTCGCCAACAAGGCTGTCTGGCAGAGACATTAATTTACCAAACATTTCTTCTGGTTTTTCTTGGAGAGCGATGTGGTTGCCGTAGCTTTTGCTCATTTTTCTAACACCATCAAGACCGATAAGGAGCGGGGTGGTTAGAATATCTTGTTCGGGTTGATTAAACTGCCGTAAAATTCGCCGGCCCATCAAAAGGTTGAGTTTTTGGTCTTCTCCGCCGATTTCGACATCGGCTTTGACTTTAACCGAATCATAACCTTGGAAAAGTGGGTAAAGAACCTCCAGTAAAGAGAGATTTTTGTTGGCCGCCAGTCTTTTTTGAAAATCTTCTCTCTTGAGTGCTTGATTGATTGTTTCGGTGCGGGCGAGCGTCAAAATCGCCTTCAGGCCTTCTTTTTTAAACCATTTGCTATTGTGATGGACTTCGGTTTTTTTGATATTGATAATTTTACCAGCTTGGTCAAGATAGGTTTTTAGATTGGTTTTTACTTCCCGTTCGGTGAGAGTCTTTCTTTCTTCGCTTCTTCCGGACGGGTCGCCAATCATGGCTGTAAAATCACCGATGATTAAAACGATTTTATGACCGAGGTCTTGAAATTGTTTTAGTTTAAACAAAGAAACAGTGTGGCCAAGGTGGATATCGGGTGTTGTTGGATCAATGCCAAATTTAATTCTCAGTTTTTCGCCGGCTAAAATTCTTTTTTTCAAGTGATCGTATTCAATTACTTCGCTTGTGCCTCGTGAGATAAGTTCTTCGGTTTTAGCTTTACTTATTTCCATTATTGGTATAATACCACGAGTATGAAATTGACTAAAAGTCTAGTAAATATAGTCTTATTTTTCATTGCTTTAGGCCTTTTTCTTGGTGGGGGGGCGCTTCTTTGGGCTGTTAATTTAAAGATTCCTGATTTTAAAGCTTTTGATAACAGAAAAATTTCTCGCTCCACAAAAATCTACGATCGGACTGGTGAGATTCTTCTTTACAACATTCATAATGAAACAAAAAGAACAGTTGTGCCTTGGGAAGAAATCGGCGTTAATATTAAAAACGCCACAGTGGCGGTTGAGGATTCCGAATTTTATCATCACAAAGGAATACGTTTGGAATCAACAGCTAGAGCTCTTCTCACTAATTTGTTGAGGGGTGATATTTCAGGCCAGGGCGGCTCGACTATCACCCAACAAGTCGTCAAAAACACTCTTTTAACTGGCCGAAAAACCTTCGCTCGAAAATTAAAAGAATGGATTTTGGCTTTAAAAATCGAACAAGTTCTTGGAAAGGAAGAAATTTTGGCTGCTTATTTAAACGAGACTCCTTATGGTGGTAATTTATATGGGGTTTACGAAGCCAGCCAAGCCTTCTTTGGAAAAGAACCAGGGGATCTCACCAAGGCGGAAGCTGCTTATCTTGCGGCTATTCCTAAGGCGCCGACCTTCTATTCTCCTTATGGTAATCACAAAGAAAAACTTGGAGAAAGAAAAAATTTCATCTTAAAAAGAATGAGTGAGCTTGGTTTTATAACTGGAAGTGAATATCAAGCGGCGCTTGAGGAAAAAATAGAATTTAAATCGCCGGAATCAATTGGTTTAAAAGCGCCGCATTTTGTTTTTTACATAAAAGAATATTTGGAAGAGAAATACGGCAAGGATGTTGATACCCGGGGCCTTAAAATTATTACCACTCTTGATTATGATCTCCAAAAACAAGCGGAGGAAATTGTTTTACGGCAAGCCAAAGAAAACGAAAAAAATTGGAATGCTTCTAACGCGGGCTTGGTGGTAATTGATCCAAAAACCGGTCAGGTGCTTGTTATGGTCGGCTCTCGGGATTATTTCGACAAGGAAATTGATGGCAATTTCAATATCACAACTGCCACCAGGCAACCCGGCTCCGCTTTTAAGCCTTTTGTTTACGCGCGGGCTTTTGAGGAGGGTTTTACTCCAGACTCGGTTTTGTTTGACTTGCCGACCGAATTCCAAACCACTTGTGATCCTTATGGCCAAGCTTATCCTGGTAAAAATCAAAAAGATTGTTATAAGCCGGAAAATTTTGATAATAAATATAAAGGGCCGGTTAACCTTCGAACCGCTTTAGGTGAATCAAGAAATATTCCATCAGTAAAACTTCTTTATTTGGTCGGTATTAATGATGCTATAAAAACCGCCAAAAATATGGGGATTAATACTCTGAGTACGTCAGATCGTTATGGCCTCACTCTTGTTCTTGGAGGTGGTGAGGTAAAACTTCTTGAAATGGTGAGTGCTTACGGCTCTTTTGCGACTGGCGGCGTGAGGCATCCTCATAAATCAATTTTAAAAATAGAAGATGATTTTGGTAATAGGCTTGAAGAATATCAAGATGATGAATATGAAATTTTGTCGAAAAACAGTGTCGCTATGTTAAATAATGTTTTATCTGATAATGAAGCAAGAACCCCTCTTTTTGGCCCCCGATCATTTTTGTATTTTGAGGGGCGGGAGGTGGCTGGGAAAACTGGTACCACTGAAGACAATCGGGACGCTTGGCTTATTGGCTATACCCCTAGTGTGGTTTTAGGTGTTTGGAATGGTAATAATGATAATAGTTCGATGAAAAAAGGTTCTTCAATCACTGGGCCGATGTGGCACGAATTTATGCAGATCTTACTTAATAAATTTCCGGAAGAGGGTTTCGATTCTCCGGTAATTACTGAAAATATTGATTATCCGCCGATTATCCGCGGCTTTTGGCAGGGTGGTAAAAGTTTTTTTATTGATAAAATTTCCGGAAAACTTGCCACTGACTTCACTCCACCCGAAACAAAAGAAGAACGAGTAATAACAAATGTTCATTCAATCCTCTATTGGATTAATAAAAACAGTTTAAGTGAAAAACCAGAAGATCCTATTAAAGATAATCAGTTTTTAAATTGGGAAACATCGGTGGAAAATTGGTGGCAAGTTAATAAAAATTTATTTTCAATTACTAGTGAAGAGATGGTCCCAATAGAATTTGATGATGTTCATACAGAAGAAAAAACACCAACTGGATCTATTGTTGGTTTAAAGGATTCTTATTTAAGTAATGAGGTAATTAATTTCACTGTTTCAACCACAGCTGTTTTTGAAGTCCAACAAATAAGTGTTTATGTAAATGGTGTTTTGGTTGATTTGATTAAAAACCCACCCTATACATTCTCGATTGATTTGGGTGTTTTTGGTAACCTTAAACCTATTAATGAATTATTGGTGGTAATTGTTGATAGTGTTTGGAATAAAAAGGAGATTTTGGAAAATTTCCAAATTATTTAATATCTTCGATTAATAAATTAATGAGGGAATTTTTGAGGGTTTTTAAAATTTTTTCTTTTTTTAAGTAAATTACCCTTCTTGTGTAGGGGTTTTGTTTTAAATAGAGGATTTTTCCGTTTATTTTCATATCTTTCGGTGATATTTTTTCTTTTGTGTGATCGTAAATAATTGTTGTTATTATTTTTTTATTTTCTTCATCAAGATCAAGGAGTTTTTTAAATTTTTCAAGAAAAGAATTTATTTTCTTCATTATCGATTCATTGGCATAATCAAATAAAGAAAGGAGTTATTGCCGCCGCCAGAAATAATTACCGGCTTATTGGCTTCATTAAAACGAAGAATAATACTATCTTCAGGAATTGATTGAAAACAATCAATTAAATATTTTTGGTTAAAATTAAGAGTAATATCTTCTCCGGTTGTGGTGGTGGTGATTTTTGTTTTATTTTCACCAATATCATTATTTTGGGAACTGATTTCAAAAACTTTTTCTTTTGGTTTTAAATTTAATTTTATTTGATTGAATTTATCAGAAAAAACATTAGCAAGTTTTAAAGCGTCAAGAAGATCTTGTTTTAAAACAATGGCTTCAGTTTTGAATTCTTTGGGAATAATTTGTGTGTAATCCGGAAAAACACCATCAATTATTCTTGAGGTGAGGTAAAACCCTGGTGAAGAAAAAGATATTTGGTTTTTAGAAGAGGTTATTTTAAGAATTTCTTTGTTATCAGAAAGGAGTTTTATTATTTCAGTGATATTTTTAAGTGGAATTATAATACTTGGTAAATCAATGGATTTTTTTATTATTATTTTTTTCTCCGCTAAACGAAAAGAGTCGGTAGCAACAAAAATAATTCTATCATCAGAGGGGTAAATATAAACACTTGAGATTTCAGGTTTAATATCAGAAATGGCGCCGCTATAAAAAACCGAACGTAATCCATCAATAAACTTCTCACTTGGAATCTCCCATGATTTTCCGGAAACAATTGGAATTGTTGGAAAATCATCATGAGGAAAACTTTTAATTAAAATTTCATTATTTTTAGTCCTTACAAGAAGATTTTGGCCGACGAGTTCTAAAAAAACCTTATCTTCTCCCCGAAAAGAGTTAAGGGTGTTTGTTAAAATATTTCCCGGCACAGCTACCACCCCTTCTGTTTCAATTTTAGCCGGTACCTCGATTTCAACCCCAAGACTTAAATTAGTGGATCTTAATTTAACCACTTTCCCACTCGTTATAATCAAAATGGAGTTAAGAATTGGTAAGGTTAAATTTTTACCAACTCCTCTTTCTACTTGATTAACAGCTTTTGAAATTTTACTAAACAAACACTCAATCTTCATATTATTTATAATAATTAATTATCTATATTAAATTCTATTACTATTATACCTGTGGAAATGTTGAAAACTTAATTTAATCCCACTTCCATTAATAATTTAAATGAGAATTAAAATAATAAATTAAGTAAATGGTCTTGAAAAAAGTTAATAAAAAACCTTTTCAATCTTAATTAATAAAAATCAAAAAATTTTCAACAAACAAATAACACTATTACCACATCGTTATCCACCTTATTTAAACATCACTTTTATCTGCTCAAGTTCTTGATTAAGTAAATGGTCGCTTTTAATACTATTTTTTATTTTGAGGCAGGAATGGATAACAGTGGTATGATCCTTTCCCCCAAGTTTTTGGCCAATTAAAGGATAAGAGATACTAAACTCCTCCCTTAAAATATACATAACCACTTGTCTGGCTTTAACAACCTCCCGCCGTCTCGTTTTTTCATAAATAAGCCCATCTTCAAGGTTGTAAAAATCCGCCACCGTTTTAACAATATCTTTTATAGAAACACTCTTTTTTATTCTTACACTATTTTTTATCAAATTACGCACCTCGTTTAAATTAAGATCACGGCCTTTTAATTGGGTTTGGCAGATTACTGTGTTTAGACACCCCTCGAGTTCACGAATATTATCAACTATTGATTTAGCCACAAAATCAATAATTTCTTCAGGTAAAATAAGATCATTTTCTCTAAGTCGGGATTTTAGAATAGCCAGCCGTGATTCAAAATCAGGCTCAGAGATATCAACAATCATACCGGCCCCAAAGCGAGTTTTCAGTCGTTCTTCAAGCCCTGGAATATAATTAGGATGTTTGTCCGAGGAAAAAACAATTTGTTTACCAGCTTCATAAAGATTATTAAAAAGATGAAAAAGTTCTTCTTGAACCTTTTCCCGGCCAGAAATAAACTGAATATCATCCATAATTAAAACATCATATTTTCGGTATTTTTCTTTAAAACTATTAGTTTTATTTTTTTGCAAAGCACTGACATAATCCATTGAAAAGTGCTCTAAAGAAGCGTAAATAATCTTTTTCCCCGTTTTATCTTTTATTTCGTTGCCAATTGCCTGAATGAGATGGGTTTTTCCTAAGCCAGTGCGGCCGTAGACAAAAAACGGGTTATAGGTTTTCCCCGGCATATTAATAATGGCTTGAGCGGCGGCATAAGCAAGATCATTAAATGGTCCGACAATAAAAGAACCAAAACGATAACGAGGATTTAAATTATCTTCTTTGTTAACATAAAGGTCTTGAAGAGGAAGGTGGCCAAATTCAACAGCGATTTTCCCAACTACTAGTGGTTTAGAAATCACATATTCCACCCCCCGCATCTCAACGAAGGCTGTCATCAGGGTTTTTATAATAAGTTTGTGAAATTTGTCACAGAGCCATTTTTTAACAAACTCATTAGGAACAGCAATGTAAAGAACTCCCCCATCTTCTTTTAAAATTCTGGTTTCTTTAAACCAAGTCGAAAAATTAGCCGGAGAAACATTGTTTTTGATCTCAAAAAGGCAGGTCTCCCAAAGTTGTTTTAAATCCAGCATTGTTTGTTGTGATATTTACAATTTTAAATTTTCTTAATTGAAAATGTTTAGTCCTTTAAAGTCTATAACAACAAAAACAAAATCTAAACCCATCCAACTTGTTGATATCATGTGGAAAAGTTATTATACCAACAATAGATCATTGCCTGCAAATAAAAATTGTTGTATACTCAAAAATATCAAAAATTATGTCATTCACTTACAACCCCTCAAGAATAAAAAGAAAGAGAACCCATGGTTTTCTTGCTCGAAAACGCAAGGCCACTGGTAGAAACGTGATAAAACGCCGCCGCCAGAAGGGCCGCCGCCGTCTTAGTGTTTAAAAATGCCGGGCACCAACCGAGTTCCCCGAGCGCTTTTTAGTGAGGTTTTAAAAAAAACAAAACCTTACTCTCTTCCAGGACTTCGTCTAAGGTTTTACCCAAACAAAACTCTAAAATCATCCTTTGCGGTTTCTTTAAGAGTGGCCAAAAAAGCCACTGAAAGAAATATTTGGAAGCGCCGCGGCTACAGCGTTTTTCGAAAAATACAAAATAAGCTAAAAAAAGGAACTTATTTATTTTTTCTTCAACCAGAAATCAAAAATATCTCCTTTGCCGAATTTGAGAATAAAATCACCCTTCTTCTCCAAAAAGCCAATTTAATTAATGAGTAATTTTTTTGTTTTTTTAATAAAAAGCTATCAAATTTTTTTAAAACCATTTTTTATCGCCTTTGGTTTGAAATCAGAGTGTGTTTTTTACCCAAATTGCTCCGAGTACGCCAAAAAAGCTTTTTTGAAATTTAATTTATTCAAAGCTTTTTGGCTTACAGCCAAAAGAATTCTTCGCTGCCACCCTTGGCAAAAAAACCACCTCGACCCTATCTAAAGTTTTTCCAAAACAACCCTTCTTTGTTTCCAAAACAACCCTTCTTTGTTTCCAAAACAACACTTCTCGCAGAGCACGGATATTTTTCTGCTGAAAAATTCCTCGTGCTCGGCCCGTCGGCCTCACGAAAGGCAAACTGCTTTGCCTTTCGTCCGGTGCCGGAGGCAATCGCCGATGTCGCGCTACGCGCGACAGGCGATAGGCAAGTCTCTACTCATAGTGTTGTTTTGGAAACAGGTTTGCCTTTTTATTATGGTTAGGTAAAATAAGGAAACATGATTTCTTTATTTAACACGGTTTTATTTGAGCCCCTCCATAATGCCCTCGCCTTTCTCGTTGCCATTATTCCCGGCGGCGATATTGGTCTCGCGATTATCATTCTTACCATAATTGTTAAACTAATTCTCTATCCTCTTACCAAACGATCAATCGACTCAAATCGAAAAATGAAGCTTCTTGAGCCGGAACTTGCGAAAATAAAAGAAGAATACAAAGACAAAAAAGAAGAACAAGCAAAAAAAACTTTTGAGCTCTATAAACAAAACAAAATTAATCCTTTCGCAGGCTGTCTTATTATTTTAATTCAACTGCCAATCATCATCGCCCTTTATTATGTTTTTTTGAAAGGCCTCGATTTTTCCTCGGAAAGCCTTTATTCTTTTGTTACCGCGCCAACAATCATCAAAACACAATTCCTGGGATTGGTTGACATGGGTTCAAAGAGTCTTATACTAGCAATACTAGCCGGTATCACCCAATACCTTCAAACAGCGCTTTCTATGCCGAAAACGAAGAAGGAAGCAAAGAAAGATGATTCTTTTTCCGGCAGCCTTAAACGAAGCATGGATCTTCAAATGCGCTACTTCCTCCCCCTCTTTATCGGTTTTGTCGCTTTCCAAGTCCAAGCCGCTGTCGCGCTTTACTGGGTAACCTCCAACATCTTCACAATAGGCCAAGAACTTTACGCTCGACCATGGAAAATATCAAAAGAACAATTGAAGAGCTAATCGCAAAAACAGGATTTGATGTTGATGATTTAAATTTTTGCGATGAAGTGGAAGGTTTGTGGTGCCAGATTAAAACTCCCGACTCTGGTCTAATGATCGGTCCTGATGGTGAAACCTTAAGCGCCATCAATCACCTCGTCTACCGGATTATTGAGAACAAAAAAATCGAAAACCCACCAATGGTTTTTGTTGATGTCAACGGCTACAAGAAGCATAAAATCGAAAATTTAAAAACCAAAGCCCATATGATGGCCGAAAGAGCGCGGTTTTTTAAGTCAAACATTGAAATTGAACCAATGCCGGCCGGCGAACGGCGTATCATCCACCAATACCTTGACGGCAAGCCGGATATTAAAACCGAATCCACAGGTGTCGGCAAAAGCCGCCGCATCATCATCAAATATATCGCGAATGACTCCACAATCTAAAATTGACTCAATTTTGTTTTATGGTAAAATTAAAGAAAGCCAGTTCTTTCATTAAAAAATTATCAATTAATTTTAAAAAAACATAATATGGAACAATTTCCAAAACCAAAACAAGAACAAAAAAATTACGAAATGGTCGCCACCAAAGAAGGAGCAATTGCTGTCCCTAAGGGCAAAGCCGAAGAATTTCTAAATTTACCGAAAGAGAAGCGCGAAGAGTGGCTCAAAAACAATCCGGTGGAAATGGATAAGTAATCGAACTAAAAACCCATCAAATGATGGGTTTTTATATTTTCAAGAGCCAAAGCGAGCCATCGCGTTTGTTGGTGAAAACAAGGTTCTTTTCATCTGAATCAAGCGCCAGATTTATCGCGTCAATTGGCTCAAGATCTAAATCATTAATGACACTGGTCGTAAAATTTGAAGCATCAATTTGCCAGATACTGTCGGTGAAGGAAACGATACCTTGATACCAATCATCCGGATAATTGGCTCCCGGTAGGCTTTTCGGCACGGCGCAGTATATTCTTTCGCTATTTTCATTAAATACGCATTTTTCCGGCAGAGTTTTAAGACCAAGATCGGAAAAAGCCCGTTCACTGATATAGTACATTTGAGTGGTTAAACCATCGTTTTCCGAAGCGCTTACCAATATTTTTTCGCCATTTGGGCTAACGAGCGTCGAAAGCCCGTTAATACCGCCAAGAATTTTATTGAGGACTTCCGTTTTCGAGTCAAATTTATAAAGATAACCCGGCAGAGCGAAAGTCGGTTTAGTGAGAAGATAAATAGCGTCTTTCCAATCAACCAGCCATTCCGTAAAGGCCGATTCGAGCGTCTTACTGGCTTCACTGGTCGCGAAGTCAAGCGTAAAGCCGACCGAGCCGAAAACCCCGCCGCCAAGCGCCGCGCTTGCCAGATAAAAGACATTTTTTCGATCAGGCGAGAGGGCAAGACCCAAAAGATCGTTGCCGATAAAGGTCCCCGGCAGTTCTTGGCCAAAAACTTCACCCGTGAGTTTTCCGAGAAAAGTCGTGATTTCGCCGGCTTGAGAATAACGAAGCAAAACACCCCCGTTTTCGCCAAAGAAAGCTTCCGCTAAACGCGGAATAGTAGCGCCAGTAATTTGCTCGGATTCTAGTTTGTTGACATCTGTTTCGAAAATTCGCCCGTCATTTTTGGCGGCGAAACGAAGGACCGGCACCAAAACCACTTCTGGTTCTTGAAATTTATTTAAGGCAATTTTAGTTTTTGGACCAACTGCGCCGTCAGTAGTCAAATTATATTCTTTTTGGAAAAGAATAACCGCCTCTTTAGTAGCCCCGTTGAAATTACCATCTTCATTTAAAAGTGCCAATTCTTTTTTGGTCAAAAAGCGATTAAGAATGATTTGGAGATTATTGACAGCCGTATTACTGGCTCCTAATTTGAGATTGGGGTAATTAGTAAAATCAAAAGCTGGCAAATTAGCTTCCTCTGGATTAGTCACGGCTTCTTTTTCCACAAAACCAGCGCCGGCCACCGGGAAATCAGTAATTTTGAAAAGACGAATCTCACCAGCGACTGCCCCCACAACCTCCTCCGCTGGTCCTAAAGGCAAGCCGGTTGGTAAAAGCTCCCCTTCCTCGGCTTCTCGCGGGAATCTCGGGAAGGGCAGGAATTCGCGGGGTCTCACTCCTTCCTCTCCCGGCGCGGTTGGTTTTATTAAAAGGGTGATGCCAACAATAATCGCGACAAGCGCGATGACGATGAGCAGGATATAGATGATTGTTCGTTTGGGCATGATAAATTAATTATATTACTTTGAAGCGTGAAAATGATCCCCAGTCGCGTAGTTTGATAAAGTAATACCAACTGCCCCCCCTTTCTTTAAAGAGTCAAATTTGTTTTTTTCTTTAATTTCATATTGTATTTTTATATCCTGTTTTTTAGCTGCCTCAATTACAACATTTATATTTTGAGCTAAAGTTTTATCATCAGAAGAAGGGGTCGTAAAATTAAAATCAATAGCGTGACCGTTATAATGCCCTTGGCTACAATGACCTTTATAGCTTGCCGGCCAAGCTTCTGTAATTTGCCATTTTATATTTTCTTTGTCAGTCACCTTTTTCATTTCTAGAAGCGCAAGAACAAAGTCCGCGTTGATAGATTTATTATTTCCTGTGAATTGAAAACTCCCTGGCTCGGTACATGTATCACAATCTGTATCTATTTTGGGCGGTGGTTTGCATTTAGAATAATCAAATGTGCCATCAGGTTTTTGAGTGGCTGACTCGATATCAATCGATTGAGATTTAATCACTAAACTTACATCAACTAAATTCGGATTAATGGTATTTAAAATCATGTAAGAAGCGAGGACAAGAACGAGGCCAAATAAAGCATTCTGAATCATTTTCTTCGCCGCCCCTTTTTCAAACACCGATTCCTCAAGCATCCATTTAATCCCGCCGATGACGATCATAAGCACCGCCAAGACACCCGCGATCATCACCACTAGAGTGATGATTTTGTTCACATAATCACCAACCCCGGTCCTTGTATCAATCGACCCCCCCAAACCCGGCAGTGGTTCAAGAAAGGTATAAACGCCGGTATAAACGCCGGTTGCCGGAACACCGGAGACGTTTTGTAAACCGATATCGGTAAAGATCTTCGCGCCTTTAACACCAACAAATCCCCACGGCTCGTCACATTTATTTTCATCAGTTTCGCCAGCGGCTTCGTGCTTATGGCAATCATAAGTTAAAGGATCTCCTGTCGACACAAGTTTTTCTTCCTTTTTGCTATTGATAATCCCAGCGCGGTAAGCGCAATTCGTGCCATTAGCCTCAGTGGTTATTTTGTCGCATAAAATCTCGCCCGGGTCGAGATCGATTTCAACAGTTTTTTCCGTTACCGCCAAATCTAGCGCGATAACAGGAAAGAAATATTCGCCTCCCACAAACCAAGAAAACAGCCATTCGGTAATATTTTTTTCGGTCTCAGTTTCCTCAAAAAGAAATAGTAATGGACTTATGTATTTACCAACTTCTGTAACTGCTTCTGAAAAGTCCTTCGCAACTTTTTTTGCTTTATTGGCTTTGAGTCCGATGAAAAATGGCACCGTCTTGTTTATGCATTTCTCTTCAAGAGAAAGAATTGCCTTGATCCGCGGTCGCTGATCGTCTTGGAACCAAGGCGGTTTATCAGTGGCTGGATTTTTTTCTTTTGTTTTGTCGTCGTCTGGCTCAAGATGACCTATTTTTAAATCACAGGCTTCGCTATCCGGGGGGTTATCATCATCGATATTCTTGGCAAAAGCGCCGTCAACACGGAGGCCTTCCCAATCAAATAAACAACGGCCACTTCCGAAACCTAAGAGACTCGGGCATCGGTAACTAAGAAAACTGTCTTTAATCCGCGGATCAATCTTTTCATTAATTTTTATTGAAATCATTTCTTTAAAAAGAAGACCACTCTGGGCATCAAGCGCGTCTTCAAGATCAGTTCGCGCGTCTTCCCCGGTCAGTTCTTTATATTTTTCTCTTAAGGCGTTGACAACAAGGTCTTTAGTGTTATAGGGCGACACTCCCAGTCCTTCCACATTGATCCAATAAAAATCCACCCCACCTTCCCCTTCTTGATCCCCGGGTTTGTCAAAAGTCAGAGTTATTTTTCTCCCAGTGGGAGAAAAAAGAGCGTTCTCAATAATATCGATTGAATCGTCAATATACTGGCCGACAATTTGTATTTGTAACACTTTGTCCCTACAATTGTCAGTCACCTCAACTTCAAGAGTAACCGGCTCCGGCGGTTCAACAACATCAAAACTTGCGGGGAACCCCGAAGGACTGAATTTGGCGGATCTAATCTCGCAAACACCCGGCGCCAATTCAAGGACTTCCCCATAGCCAGTGGTTTCTAATCCTTGAGAGCTTTTGTAAGTAATTCCCGCCTGATAGTTATAAATGGCACCGCTTTCAAGTCCTCCAAGAATTACCTCAAATCTTCCTTTTTGGTCAGCGTCATAAGTGATAGCGCTAAGGGGCGAGGCCTTTGGCCAAGTGTCGGCGTTGGTGTCCTTTTTCCCATAGCGAACAAAAGCGCTGGGCGGCGTATAACCGCTTGGGATTTTTGTAAAAGTGCCGCCGACTGTGTAGGCCGGATCTCTTGCTTGGATTACCGGCAGAGTTGTAACCGTCTGAGCTTGTCCTTGACTGGGTAAAAACCAAAACAGCCCAAAAATCGCAAAAAATATGCCCAATTTAATTATTTTTCCCACCTTCATTTATCTTACTTATTGTCACGGACATTGTCTTACTCCCGGAAAGCAGTAATTTGTCAGCATGAATGACTTCAAGATCGACTCGCGCCAAACCATCACTACCCATCGGCTGAATATTGATCTTGTTTTTCACCGGCGTTGCCACCTCATTGTTATTGATTTTCCAAGTAAACTGAAGCAAAGAATCGGCAATATTTCTCGGCGAGAAGAAAAATGGCTCAGCGACCACAGTGGCTTCCTTATCCAAAGACAAACTATCAAGCGCCCGCTCGTATTTCACCCCTTCCTCGGAATCCTCATAAAAAAGAATCTTTGGCGCGGTCATTTCAAGATTGACGGTACTGCCGCCAAGCTCGGCTTGCTGGCCACTCGCGCTAACGCCGATATTTTCCCGCTTATTTAACATGCTGTTTTTGAAAACAAAGAAGCTTTTTTTGAAACCAAAACCACTTTGATCAATATTGCCGCTACGTGACCACTCATAACCCAATTGATTTGGCGCAATTTTTCGCCCCGCTACCATTATGTTGGGCATGGCGACCGCTTTGATCCGGCTTTCCGTTGTCGGCAAAGACCGGCCGCGATAAAAAGGCGGCGTGTAAACATCAATGGCCTCGATCAAAATATCAATCCCGGCCGGAATAATGACGGCTCGCTTGGCGACCTGCCCACTTGAGCTTGTCACAATAATATCAACCACCGTACGCTCGCCGACATCTTTGGCTTTTAGTTTCAAAATCCGCTCACCTGTCCCCCGCAGAGCTTCACTGCCATCAACAATAAATCGGATGTTGGCCTGATTGATATCAAAAACAAAACTATCAAGAGAAATAGTAATTTCTTCAAAAGGCGCTGGTGTTTCCGGGCTGATACTCACTTCAAAGCCGCCGCCA
>Ga0209641_10001460_pt1 | contig 21089 bp, 5 predicted proteins | sample RifCSP16_1_FD_184022 | JGI IMG/M metagenome (GOLD analysis project Ga0209641, IMG submission 184022) | Soil microbial communities from Rifle, Colorado - Rifle CSP2_sed 16_1 (SPAdes) (version 2) | ecosystem: Environmental > Terrestrial > Deep subsurface > Rock core/Sediment | place: Rifle... | reverse complement strand
TGTGGGGCTCGAGTCAATAAATTCTGGATTTGTGATTGACTATTTATGGTTTTTCACCAATGTGAATTCGCTTGGCGATAAACTCATCCTTACGAAAGAACAGGTAGAATTTATCGCTAATGCAATTATAGATAAACATCGAGAAGTATTCAATATGCGCAACTACTATCCGGGAACAGAAGAATTCAACGAATATAGGGTAAGGGATGTGATACAGTCGATGGTCAACCTATCAACCTGGCTCAGGCATTATCATTTGGATGATCTAAATGAAAAACTTATTAAAAGATTTTTTGATGATGAATTTGTGATGAGGACGATGAGAGAAGATGCGTCACGGTTCAAGGAGTATAGAGATTATCTTTTGAAAAGAATGGACTTTCAAAAATACGAAGAGATGGAGTAGTTATTAGCCTCATCCCGATGAACTTTGCAGCCGCTGAGGTCTGTGCAGAAGCATGGCACATCTGGGTGACGTTGTTGCACCCGTTGCGTAGGCGACCGTGAGGTATACCGGCTGAGATTTAATTAGCGAGTTACAACTGGTGTTGACGGAAGATGCCTCGCTGCCGCTGAACAATCTGCCGAGTTATGTACAGATCTGGAATTGGAAAGAAAATGTGGATGGCGGCGTGGAAGTCTTAAGAGGTAAGCTGGATGAGGCAAAGGCGCATCCAAACTTCTTAGAACTTCTTATTAGAACTTCTTAGGGTCAGGTCTATTGTATTGGTGTTAGCTGCTCTTTCTCATGATATTGCATACCGTTGAAACGTGAAGGTCGAGATGTCGGGCGATCTCGCTCTGCCGATAACCGTGCAGTTCAACAGCCTCGACGATCTTCTTGTCCCGCTTGCGCGCATCGTCCAGAACCCGCTGAGGGAAGATCGCATCGAGCAGGGGTCTATTGGCGAATCGCTGGCTTTTGGGGATCTCAGGGATATGGTGACGTTTATGGAGATGGTCCGCGTGGCTGTCAATAAATTCGTCATCACCCAGGAGAATCTGACCTTTGACATCCGTCCAGATGGTTTCTTTGTCGATTCCCCAGGAGACGAACTGGCGGTATTCTTTTATCGCCTTGGCCTTCGTCCGGCTGAACTGGCCGAGAACCCAGTCCGTGGTCAGGCAGGGCGGGGGGGTCTTCTCCAGGCCTGCAGTGGCCAGATAGCTGGACCATTTCCACTGGTCCGGTAGTTCCACCATGCGGGCGCGTACAGGGTTCAGGACGACGTACCGGCAAACTTCAAGAAGATGAGAGTCTTTTTGGATAACGATCGCCTTGTATCTGCCCTGGAAGAGGTGCCCGGTTCTATGGCGTCTGTTGTTGAAGAGTTGCGTGTAAACACCGTTCACCTGGCGCATGCCGAGGGCGAGGTTTCCGTCCGGGGTTTCGATGAGGAGATGATAGTGGTTGTCCATCAGGCAGTAGGCATGGCATAGCCAGTTGTACCGCTTATTGACATGCTGGAGTGTCCTGAGGAAGTTCTCACGGTCTTGATCGTCCTTGAACACGGCTTTCTTTTCGTTGCCGCGTGAGGTCACATGATAAACAGCGCCTGGGTATTCTATGCGAAGGGGACGGGACATGAATCGAAGATAGCACGGAATAGGCATAATGTCAATTCAATAGACCTGACCCTGTGTTCTCGACCCTGTGTTCTCCAGACTCTATGACGTTAAATTCCGTATTGGTCAACCTTCATAGAATTCTGAAGGTGGGGGATAGTGCTACAGGGAAGCTCGCAGAGAAAATAAAGGAACATTTCTCCAGGTTAAGTTCTTCAATTGACGTAATTCTTTTGAGAAGAAGTTTAGATGCCGAATATGATGTGGTAAAGGATGTTGGCGAAGATGCGCAAGGCAATGTTGTGGTAACGTCGAACCCGTTAAATGAATATTTTGCTGCGCACCCTGAATATGTAGAGGCGGTAAATAGAATCAAGGGAATGAATAACAGGAACAGAAGCGGAGATATTGTTCTCATCATGAAAGATGAGATGAACGATGTTAGCCATCGCTTCACGACCGGCGTTTCTTGCAAATCATGGCATGGAAGTCTGAACAAGAGCGATTCATATGTTCCATTTGTCGTTTCATATCCTGGAGGCAACAAGTATGAGCTTGACACCATATTGAATACAGTGTGTCCGAACAATAATTGCATTGGCAATTGGAAGTTATCAGATTTAGTTAAAGAAATTATAAAAACACAATATTCAGGACAATAGGAGGCAAGACAATGAGAATCACGTCACTTATTACTTTATTTTTCGTACTATTTTTCATTCCTTCAACAAGTTTCTCACAAACCATTTCTGATTATTTAATTTTACAAGACATCGGCCCGTTTAAACTGGACAGACCGGAAAAAATGCTTCCCGGAAGACCTCCGATAGGCGGGCCTGAAATATATAATAATAGCTCGGGAGTCATTGGAGCAGCCGACCACTTTTCTTTAGATCATACTGATACAACTTATAAAGTAATGTACATAGGTGGAAATGGCATACCATCTCCTACCGTCCAAGTCACCAAACACTCCGGTACCGATTCCGACAAGTGGCTGCTGCATGAGGTGGAGAGTAATTTTAGAAAGAATCCAGAGCAGGATAATTTTAGAGGTGTAATGCGAGAAATAAACGGTAACAGAATATTCACATACGTCAGAGGGACGCATTACAACTGGATCAGCAACAACATAGTGGTTGACATACGATATACCGATCTTCAGAAAACGAAGCCGGAGCCATTAGAGGTCATCAGCGCATATCTCCAGAAACATCCCAGCACTATTCCTGCTATGGTCATGGATAAAGCCCATGACGTGCAGTGGATCAAGGACGAGATGGAGCGGAGATTGTGGTTGGGTGATAAGTGGTTCATGCAGCTTCAGCTCAAGAAAGCTGAGGAGAAGCAGGTTTACCAGGAGTCCGTCAAGAGCATGAACGTATTTCTTGATTACCGGGAGAAGTATTACGGGTTGAAGGCAGCGGATGAGAAGAACCTGCTTTCCGGGTATTTAAATACCAACAACGGCACAGGTATCAAGGCGAAGCTCACGGAATATAAGAATTGGTGGACAATGAACAAGGACAAGGCAATCACATTGTAATCGGAGTAAATAATGCGACTGAATTTAAAAAACATAATCTTAAGCTTGTGTGTATCCGTGTTTATCTGCGGCCTGATGTCTCAAAGTCTTGCTTTCGCCGGTCAGATCGATGGGATCAAGGTTCTCAAAATATCTGCACGGGACCAGCGGGCAGTCATCAAAACAAGTGACGGCAAAATGAAAATAATCAAGGCTGGTGATGTGATAGGGGAGAATGTCAAAGTCATTGAAGTAGTCGACGGGCGGATCGTGTTTGAGGAAAAGATCGACAAAGAGGTCCAGACCGTCATTATCCGAATCAACAATAGCGAACAAAAAATAGAACGGATTCGGAAAACGATCGGTGGTCGGCCTGAAGTTTACGCGCCGCAGCCTATGCAGAAAATTGATGGCGGCCAGGCATCTCCATCGAATGATAAAAAAAAGAAAGCGGCAAGTTTTAATTAGAAAAATGCATTCAGAGGAACAAGCATCAACTTTTTTATTGGCAATGATCATGAAGAGCCGTGAACTCATGGAGGAGCGGGAATGACTTTATTTAATGGAAGAAAAAAATTGCCATTTCCCAAACTGAAACAGGCATATCTTTGGTCCATAATTACCGCTTTCCTCATTGCATTCGGTCCTTCTGCCGCGGATGCCCAGGAGTTCATTGCCAAATCCCTCGGCGACTACGGCAATGTGACCGTCATGGAAGTGACAGGCAGTTATGATTCCAAGAAACCGGATGGAACGAACAACAGCCTCCCGCGGGCGACAATAGCCAAGGAATTCTTCAAAACGCACAAGGATGATTACGACTTCCTCGTCATTTTCACTAATTTTGACTTCACCATGCCCGAGGCAGAGGCAGCGGCATTCTATCTTGGTGTCAAGAATGACACGGAAGGAACGGGGCAGGATATTTACGATCATACAGAGGAATTCGGAAGCAACGGCAAGCTTCAGGGTACGATCGATATGGGAAATATCGCCTCCCACGCGACAGACCCGCTCGCGCCAGGGTTTGAGGAGGCGCTCTACGATCTCAGCCATGAGATGATGCACCGCTGGGGCGCACATCTGAAATTAAAGAATTCTGACGGGAGTTTCAACACCGCCCTCCTCGGAAAAGACCTCAGCCACTGGAGCTTCCTGTTTGACTCAGGCGGTTCCATCCTGTACGGGAATAAGTGGCTGGACAACGGGAACGGCACGTTCACTTCCTTGTATCCCATGGACCAGATGAGAACGTACAGCCCGCTCGACCTCTACATCATGGGTGTGCTCGACAAGTCGAAGGTCCCGCCCATGCTTCTGATCGAAAATCCGAGCATCGACCCAGCGAAATTGCCGGAAGCAGGGGTGACCATTTCCGGAACATCCAGAACTATTACGATCGATGATATTATTGCTGCAAACGGACCAAGGGTCCCGGATTCATCTACATCCCAAAAATCATTCAAAACTGCTTTCATATTTATTACCAGTCCAGGCGCTTTCCGCGGGGACGAGTTATACGGGATCGAGAATATCAGGAACGGCGGGATCACGAGGTTCTCGATCCTTACAGACGGCAACGTGATCATGCAAGTCGCCTCGACGCCGAAGGACGACGTCCCGGTCAACCCCGGCGTCCTGCCTCCTCCGACGACGCCCCGAACCCTGCCGCCCGACATCAACGAAGGAATTGCCTGGTTGATGAATCATCAAAAGAGCGACGGAAGCTGGATGGATTTGGCGGAGACAACCGCCCGGGACACGGCGGAGTCGGTCCGTGTGCTCAAGAGTTTTGATGCAGCCCTATTAAATTACCAGGCAGGGCTCCTCTGGCTTGCGACAACTACAGTAGACAATATCGATTACCTTGCGAGAAAGATTGAAACCCTCGTATCTTCAGGACAGGATGTCACCGCGCTGGTGCAGGAAATCGTCTCGATGCAGAATTCCGACAGCGGGTGGGGAAGCAGCAGAAAATATCTGAGCAACCCGACTGACACGGCACTCGCCCTGAAGGCGTTAACTGCATCCGGTTATTCCAGCCAGCAGGCCATTGCTCAGGTGATCGGATATCTTAAAGCAAAACAGAACGCAGACGGGGGATGGAGCGGCGACGATGCGGGGAGCACGATCCAGTCAACGGCTAATGTACTCTCGGTATTTAACATTTACAGGAAGACCTATCAACTGGAAGAGGTGATAGCCAAAGGTATTGCCTGGTTGCTGAGCAGACAGAACTCCGACGGCGGTTTCGGGAACAGTCCGAGCACGGTCTACGACACGGCCTTTGCTGCGCTGACATTGCAGGAACTGAATGCATCCACAGATATCACGAATAAAGCCCTGGCATACATTCTGAGTCAGCAGTCCGCGGACGGAGGCTGGAATGAAAGCTCGTATCAAACTGCTCTTGCGGTGAACGCCGTTTACAAGGCCACGGTAGACCCCGATCTTTCGATCAAGACCGCTGACATTACCTTCATTCCCGCCTCGGTCACGCAGCTTCCGTCCAATATCGTCATCAACGCGAACATCTGGAACACGGGCAGGACTGCCGTTTCCCAGGCAAAGGTCGCGCTTTACGAGAATTCCATATCAGACGCGAACAAGATCGCAGAACAGGCCGTGGCATTCTCCGGCCAGTCCCCGGTAACCGTGACCTTCTCTGCCACAGTCAAAGACGGGAATGAGCACAGATACTACATAGTCGTGGACCCCGACAAGCTTGTAAAAGAATCCAATAAATTAAACAACACAGCCTTGCAGATACTCTATCCCCAGGCTACGTATGACTTCGAGATACTGTCTTCCGATGTTGCCGTGTCCCCAAGCACGGTCGACATATTCCAGAACGTAACGATCACCTCAAAGATAACCAACAAAGGCACGATGAACGCTTACAACGTGCAGGTGAAGTATTACCTTGATATAGCCGGGGCGCCCTTTGACATTGTGACGGAAACGGTAAATATCCCCGCAGGGGCGACGATTACGAACGAAATCACGTGGAAGGCGAACAAAACAGGCGTGGACCTGCCTCTCACGGTCCAGGCAGACCCCTTTAATACATTTAATGAGATATCAGAGACGAACAACAAGGCATCTATCCCGCTTACGGTGAACAGCTCGACATTGCCGAACCTGACGACATCGTATAAAGATATTGTTGTTACGCCTGCTCCGGCGAATGAGCGGGGAAATGCGAACATCTCGGCCCTCGTGAAGAATGAGGGGTTCTCGTCCGCAAACAATATCATTGTGAACTTCTATCGGGGAGTTCCGGGTCCGAACGGCCTGCTCCTTGGAACGCAAACGATTCCGTCTCTTGCTCCGGGTCAAAGCGCTCCGGCATCTATAGATTGGACAAACATCCAGGAATCAGGAGAAAAGATCATCTATGTCCAGGTGGATTCCGCCAATCAAATACCGGAAATAACCAAAGGCGATAACGATGCCTTTATAACCCTGAATGTTCTCAGTCTTCCGGATTTTGTGAGCTCGACCAATTCCATTGCGTTTACTCCGTCAGCGCCAAAAGACGGAGATACTGTTTCGGTTACGGTAATCGTTCAGAACAAAGGTGAGCAGAGCGCATCGAACGTCGTTGTCAAGGTATCTGAGGGAGGCGCCGAGATCGACTCGAAGGTTATTCCGTCTCTCCCCGGCAATTCTCAGACGACGGCATCTTTCTCGTACAATACTACCGGGAAAACAGGCGCGCATCAGATCACGGTCATGGTGGATCCTGCCAACGCGATTATTGAACAGAACGAAGATAATAACAACGCATCCCGGAGCTTCGGCGTTCAGAATGCAAACCTGTGGATCACCGAACAATATATCTCGCCGAACGGCGACGGCATCAAAGATAATACGCAGTTCTTCTTCAGACTGGATACCCCGCAGACGGTGAGCATTGCAGTAGTCAACGGTAAAAACGAGACGGTGCGAACGTTCAAGGGAAGCGAGTTTGAAAATACGACCGGCGGCACGATTACCTGGGACGGACTCGATGGCAATGGTGTTGTCGTTGCCGACGGGCAGTATCAGATCAAAATCATCGGTCCCGACAACATAACAATTGCCGGCCTTCCGGTCATCGTCGATATAAACCGTTTGCCCCTGACCGATGCGATCGGGACGAAGTATCTGCTGAACAACAACCTGACGTGTATGTTGCCTGGTATAACGGACTGGAAATGGCTTCCTGATGAAAGCGGAATTCTGATGACAATGCCAAGCACCCCGGAGTATGCGAACGGTATCTACAGCGTTTCTCCTGACGGCGCGGATATTATCAGGTTATCGCCTAATGATTGGAATGACTCGACAAACCCGGACTTCCGGTACGAGTACGGTGGTTTTGACATGACTCCGGACGGCGGGAAGATCGTTTTCATTCTTCACAAATATGATAAGAAGACAGTATATCACTCGGCTGAATTGTGGAGCATGGACAGCGACGGATCGCACCTGATATTGCTCGACACCATTTCAGAGGGGCAGCTCAACAATATCTATGATGTAAAGTGGTCGCCAAGGGGTGATTATCTTGTTTACAGAACCTACATTTACAAATATCCACCGGGCTCGATTGAAAGTTTGAGGGTCATAAAATCAGACGGGGCGAACAAAACGATAATCGATTCAGGAGGATACTATGATTCAAATTATATAACCTGGTCGCCGGACGGCTCTCAAATCGCTTACGTTTTCGGCAGCTACGATGCCGGGAATTATATTGAAAGAATCACCGTGTCCGACCTCATGGGTAATAAACAGCAGGTTTTCACGGACATCCGCGAGGTTGACTATACCTTTGTCGATTATCTTGCGTGGCTCAATCCTCAAAAGATCATTCTCGGTGTGTATGGATTAGCGCCGGACGCGTTTAAAATCTGGCTTGTCGACCCCACAGGAAATGGCGATCATATCCCTGTAGCTTCCGATGACACTGCAAGAGATTCGATTTTCCCATCCCCGGACGGACGGTACTTCGCCTTCACAAGACAGAGTTATTCAGTTCCCTTCCTTTCCATTTCCGACGCGGAGGGAAATGTTTATGTGAGGAATACCAGAACAGGCACAGGCACGTGTGTCCCCAGACTCACCGACATAGTCTGGTCCAGAGACGGGGGAAAATTTGCCTTCTCCGAAAGTCTTGTCACCTGCGGCGACTGTCCGGTGGAGTGCAATGACACCTATGGTTCTCACGTGATCGTGGTCAACGCGAAGACAAAGGGGGAACAGCCCTTTGCTCTTACCATGGAACCCGTTGCATGGTCGTCGGATACTATTTCACTTCTGGGTTCCACGGCCGGCGGCATCTCCTCTTTGAATATGGAAACCGGTGAGAGCAAATCAACCCCGCTGCCTTCAAATTCGAATGTTCTGCGGGACAGCGCGCGATTTGTTTCTCCTCATGAACACTATATTTCCTACTATCAATGGGTTGACTCGACAAGTGCGTGTTACGGCAGGGGAGAGCGGGATCTATGGGCTTTAGGCTCCCTCCTGAACCTCTTCGCAGACATTCGGGTCGTGAAGCAGAAATCCGCAGTCGTCCTGAAAGGCACTGCAGCAGACCTCGATTTTGAAGGTTACCAGCTTGAATACGCCGGTGTGAAGAGTCCCACTGTCTGGAATCTTATTTCTCCGGCTTCTGATGTCCCGGTCATCAATGATGTGTTTACTACGTGGATCCCTCCGTATGAAGGGACTTTCTATGTGAAGCTGACGGTTTGGGATAAGGCAGGCAACACGGCAATGAGCAGGAAGCGGGTCTCCTGGGGACTCTTTTCGAGCATTACGAATATCTATAAGACCCTCGAGATATTCTCGCCGAACGGAGACGGCATAAAAGATACTGTTGAGCTACATTACCGGGTTGTTGAGCCGGCACATCTCGAGTTTGCCATCTACGACGAAAATGATAATCGAGTAAGGACGTTTTTGAAGGATTATTCTGCACCGGGAGACGACTTTATAACCTGGGATGGAAAAGATGAGAACGGAATGACAGCCCGGGATGGCAAATACAAGATCAAGGTTTTTGATTATGAATTCTTCGTTGTGGTGGATAATACACCGCCGGATGTTCGAATAGTCTTACCGTTTACGTTAGCGGTTTCCCCGAAAGGATATGCACTTGATAATAATTTTCAACAATGGGTTGTTGAATATGGTGAAGGAGATAACCCACAGGAATGGCATGAATATGGGGGCGGGCAAGGTGAACTTGGCGAAATCATCTCGGGAATAAGGAAAAGCGCCAAGATAAATGGTGTTTCTCATGACATTGAATGGTTTGTGGGAAAGAAGTTCAAAATTACGGCGGAGGATTATGCAGGGAATAGCAGCGCCGAGATTGCTGATTTTCTCACTGAGCGAATTGCTTTTGATGCATGGGATGGACGCGGCATTGACATCGGCACTAATTCGATCACTGATAAGCTGGGTCTTCATAAAGTCGGTGTCGTAGAAACTATCAGAGAACGCGTAGTCAGCATGACGGTCCAGTATCAACAGGGCGATGTATGGTATGACGGCGCAACCGTAACCTCTCCCCCGTCCGGAGAAGTGGAAATTCAATGGGACAGCTCTCACCTTGACCCTTATAAGGCCTATCCTGTAAGGGTAAAAGGCGTAGATGTAGTCGGCAAGGTGTATTACTCAAATGTTGTAATATTGGGCAACGCCTTTTCGATAAGAACTACCTGTAGTCCCTTATCAATATCTGCAATGAATGTCGTTGAAGCCCTTACGCTTCTGAAATTCCAGATAAAGAGCGATTACGATTCTGATTATAAGACGTGGACGGATTTCAAAATTTATGACTCTTCAAAAGGAGATGTTATCCCGACGGGAGAATTCCCTGTACCTGTTCCTGATCTGAAGGACAATATTACGTACAACATACAGATGCTGGGTAGAGGAGTGAGCGGCAAGACGTATTCTGATGTAACTGCCTATCCACCCGGCTGCCCTTCAATTTCACTTAAAGTAAATTACCATGAGGCCCAGGATTGCGGCCTTACTTCGTCAAAGGCTGTTTTATCCGCCGAGCTTGAAGCGTTCCTGCCGGCCACGCTGAAATCGCTGAGCTACTATATCCAGAAACCTGAAGGTCTCCAGCTTTTGCGTCAATTTGATCTATCCAGAGAAGGATTGGGCAGTGTGGAAGTCGATTCTTCCGGTATGTCTGAAAGCACCTATCCGGTAAAGGCTGTTCTTTCCTACCTTATAAATAATTCCGTTCAGGAAGTATCCGCCGCCGGCAGTTTTGTTGTTGACCGGGTTCTGCCTTCCGCACAAATAACGTACCCCGGCAAAAACCTCATGCTCTGCCCCGTGAAGGTCGGCACGTGGTACGGGATGCCGGTTGAAGGGAGGGCCTCGGATAATACCAGCGTACAAAAATATGAACTGTATTACGGCGTCGGTGAGAACCCGACTCAGTGGTATCCCGCCATGACGGGAACGGGGAATGCAGCCAGGCAAATTTCCGGTACGGGCGCAATGAAGGGACAGCTCGGAGTGTGGAATGTCACCGATCTCAGGGGAACTTCTTTTTCTTTCAAGCTTAAGGTCGTGGATCTCGCCGGGAATATAAGCTGTTATACCACGAGTTTTTCAATTGATACATTGACGGAGATAAAAAATCTCTCAACCGATACATCGCTCTTCTCGCCGAACGGCGACGGGACGTTAGATGACGTGAAAGAGAGCTATCAGATTGATGAATCCGCCACCGTAGACGTGAAGGCCTTTAAGTTGCTCCCGACGGCATCCGAGTATGTTCTCGATTCGAGCCCGATAAGGACAATTCTTTCCGGCATGCAGCATCTCAGCGGGACGGGAAACACGGCATGGGATGGTAAAGGCGACGCCGGCACGGCGGCGCCGGATGACAAGTATGGCATCGCGGTCTTCGCTACCGATTCGTGCGGAAATACCGCACTGAAGTGGAAAAGCGTCGAGGTTGATAATACTCTTCCATCCGTTGCAATCACCTATCCAAAGCCGGGAGATCCACTCGGGAATCTTGTAGAAGTCACAGGGACTGCAGATGATCTGCACTTCCAAAGCTATCTCCTTGAAGCGGGCCAGGGTGATATTCCCGATAGCTGGAAATTACTATCATCAAACGCCTTCCCGGTGAAGAATGATATCCTCGGTACGTGGAACACCTTCGGTCTCGACGGGCGATGGACATTAAGACTCACGGCGACAGATGCTGTCGGAAATAAAAAATCAACGGCAGTCGTTATCGACCTTGGCATGAGAAAAACACTCATCAAAAACCTGAGTGCGGCGCCGAAGCTTTTTTCGCCGAACAGTGACGGCAAGCTCGATACAACAATAATCCAGTATGAAGTCACGGATGCCTGTCAGATAAAAATTGAATTCATAAATTCGACCGGCGCAGTCCAGAAAACCTATACGACCAGCACATCATCGCCCGGAAGCTATACGTACACCTGGGTCGGCAAGAATGGTTCGGACTCTGTCGTTCCCGACGGAAGTTACACTGTCAAACTGAGTGCGGTTCTTTCATCCAACGCAGCTGTCACCCAGGATGAGACGATAACGGTAATAGCTGATTCAACCTTGCCGACCATCGACATCAAACAGCCGGGCAATAATTCCTATAGTGCTGTTTCCGGTCTAACCGTAAACGGTACAATCAGCGACCTGAACCTGGTCACCTATTCGATCACCAACACGGGTGATTCCGGCACGAGCGCTGTTGATCAAGCCAGCCAGGCCAGAGAAAATTACACATTCAGCGTACTGAACGATCTTCCCGAGGGGAGCTACACTCTGAATGTCAATGCAAAAGACCTCGGAGAAAATGAGATTAATAAGAACATAATCTTTACCATCGACCGAACGCCGCCGGTGGTCCAGCTCGAAACGCCGAAAGACGGCGGATATTACGGCGCCGTATCACCAGTAGTCAACAGTCTGCAGTCAGGAGTCCTTAGTATCACAGGCAGCATGGTGGAGAAGAACCTGGAAATATTTAATCTCCGATACGGGTTGGGAGAGCAGCCGGCGCAGTGGACGGATCTCTTGTCAGGCAGCACCGTGCCAGTAAGTCCGCAGTTGTTCGCATGGAGCATAGGGCCGGGCGCCGGGATTCCTGATGGCCTATATACTTTATCACTCTATGCAAAGGACAAGGCGGGCCTGACCGGAGAAGCGAAGGTCAAGATCACGATCGACAATACACCGCCGACAGTTTTGATAACCTCGCCGCAGGAAGGCGGATATGTCAAGGGCGCTGTTGACGTGAAGGGGACGGCCTTTGATCAGAATATCGATAAATATACTGTCGAAATTTCCGAAGGCCAGTGCAGCAGCGCAGTCAAATGGGCAGCGCTCGGGACGGTTACTACTTCGGTTCAAGATGGAACCCTCACGAACTGGCGGGCGCTTCCCACGGATGGTGATTATTGCCTGCGCGTGACGGCAGTCGACAAGGTGGGCGCGTTGTCCGAGGCGAAGATCAATGTGAAGGTGGACACCCATCCGCCTGCAGCCCCGACGCTCACGGGAGCGGTTGAGAGTAAAACCAACGCGAGCCTTGTCTGGACGGCAAATACGGAACCTGATATCGCGGGGTATAATCTTTACCGGAGCAGCCAGAAGGTCAACACCACGCTTATAACCGAAATACAGAACCTTGACCAGAATCTTGCCGAGGGCAATTATGAGTACATCGTGAAGGCGGTTGACAATGCCGGATGGGAGAGCGCGGCATCGAATATCGTCAAGATCAAGATCGATCTCATCGGGCCAACCGCCCGCATTCGCTCTCCTCAGGACGGTGCGAGAATCAGCAGCGTCATTGATATCAAGGGAACGGCATACAGCGACGACGACTTCAAACAGTACCGCATATATATCGGACAAGGAGCGTCACCGTCCGCCTGGAACCTGATCAGGACCTCGCCGCTTCCGATCACCTACGGCGTACTGGCGCAGTGGGATGCGCTTGGGATTGCCGAGGGCGCTGTGTATACCGTCAAGCTCGAAACAGAGGATACGTCAGGCAATGTAAACACCAACCAGATCACGGTTACCATCGACAACACGGCGCCTGCGAAGCCCGTGATCGTGTCAGCAATTGCGAGCGCTGCCGATGCGACGGTGACGTGGAACGCGAACGCCGAGCCCGATCTTGCCGGGTATCTTCTGTACCGCAACGATCAGCTTGCCAATGTCTCGGGCATCGTGATCGGAGACCTCAAACCGTACCTGATCAGCAGTTCGCCCTATCTCGACATATCCCTGCCTGACGGCGCGTTCAAGTATTCTGTTGTTGCTGTGGACCAGGCAGGGAATATGAGCGCGCCTTCGGAAATTCGCGATGTGACCATAGACACTCATCCACCCCATGCGGTCATTACCGATCCATCTGATCAGGCGTCCTTTGGCGGCAAGATCATGGTGAAGGCTGAAACGCCGGATCTTGACGTCGCCTTTGTCCAGTTCGAATTCAAGAAGGTCCTGGACAGCGCATGGACGAGCATCGGCTCTCCCGTGACCGCTCAACCCTTCGTGACCTACCTTGATCCGGTAAATCTCGGGTTGGCGTACGGCGATTACAATCTCCGTGCAGTGGCTGCGGACAAAGGGAACAAGACCGATCCCGCTCCGTCTATGATCATTGTCACTTACAAGGACCTGACGCCGCCGGCAGCGCCGCATGGACTCATGGCGAAGACAAACAGCGGGACGATCACGCTCGCGTGGACCGCCAATGCCGAAAGTGACCTCGATGGCTACAACGTCTATCGGACATCAGGGAGCACGAAGACAAAGATCAATACGGCGATTGTTCAAGCAACGGACCAGCCTACGTATCAGGACAGCGGCGCGGCGGATGGGACGCATATCTATGAAGTAACGGCAGTGGACACGAATAAAAACGAAAGCAGTCCGTCCGGCCCGGCAATCGCAAAGGTTTACGCACCCGTGATCATGCAGCCCTATACGCCCGTCGGCCAGAGCGCGACCGAGGTCCGGGGGACGAAGGCAGCAGCCGATGGGACAACAGAGCTCTTTGCCGAAACAACGTCAGGCCCTGTTTCGCTCGGCACGACAACAGCCGATTCCGCAGGTGCGTTCGTGATGGGCGTCGTTCTCACCCCTGGTGAGAACAGGCTTTTTGCTCGCGTAACTGACAGCGCCGGCAATGTGAGCAGGGATTCGAATACGGCTGTGGTCGTATATAATGACGCACCTGCTGCGCCCACAGGTCTTGCGGCCTCGGTGCAGGACCACAATGTGAACCTTACCTGGAACCAGAATCCCGAAGCCGACATTCTGGGTTATAACCTCTTCCGGAACGGCGTGAAGGTCAATGTTTCAGACGCTGTGGCGCCCCTGTTGATCAATGCATCGTCGTCCTTTGATCCCTATAATTTCACGCCGTACCAGGCCATGGATCAAAATCCTTACACGTACTGGATGCCGCAGGATGGGACGAGCGCGACCGATCCTGCCTGGTGGGAAATGGACCTTGCAGCTCCCGATCTTATCAGTCATGTGGAACTGCACTGGGGTTCGGACTTCGACGCGTCGGGCAATGAGGTGCTCTACGCAGGCATGGACTTCGAGGTACAGGTCTGGTCCGCTGATGCGAACAGCTGGATCACCAAGGTGAAAGTTGCCGGGAACGCGGCCAAGAACAATGTCTTTGATTTCAAGCCTGCGTACCGCACCGATAAAGTCAGGGTCTTTATCACCGATTCCACGGATGCCAATAGCGCGAAGCAGGTGCGGCTTGCCGAGGTCGCTGTCCTGAAAGACAATGTAATAACGCAGACGGTCTACGATGACTTGAACTTGCCGGATAAGCAGTATGACTACACGGTAACGGCTGTCAATCTCTACGGCTTCGAAAGCCTGCCTTCCGAGAAGGCAAGCGAGACCGTTGGCGACGTGGTCCCGCCGTCTGCGCCGCAGGGCTTGACCGCGACGCCCGTCAGCTCCGATGTGATTTTGATGTGGTCCGCCAATCCCGAGCCCGACGTTGTGGGGTATAATGCCTACCGCTCCACAGCGCAGGGCTGGCAGAAGATCAATTCTTCGCTTATACCAGGGTCGTCATCCATCGCTGCCGGCCTGCCCAACGGCACATATATCTATCACATTACGGCCGTGGACGGAGTCGGCAATGAAAGCTCGTCCTCAAACGAGGCGTCGGCAGCGGTATTCATCGTTCCGCCTGCCGAACCCGCAACCCTGAGCGTAACCCCGACACCGGAAGGCGGGCTGAATGCATCGTGGATATACAACGGCGGTCCTGTGGCAGGGTATAACCTGTATCGGAGCATGACAGCCGGCGGCTCGTATACGAAGGTTAACAGTTCACGTATTACGAATAACTCATATCTTGATACGGGACTCACGAACGGCGTTACCTATTATTATGTCGTCGCAGCGGTAGACTTTGCAGGAAACGTGGGCGTTTATTCCAACGAGGCATCAGGCACGCCTCTGGACATTGTTGCGCCCGCAAAACCGGCGCTCTTCTTCCCGACCGTTGCCGGAACGCCGGTGACGCTCCATGAGAACAAGACCGACATATTTGGCAGCGCGGACCCGGGGGCTGTTGTCAACCTGTTCAAAAACGGCGTGTTTGCCGGATGGATAACAGCGCAGGCACAGGACGTTGTCCGGACGTTTGCCATGAGCGATTATGGCGACAGCGGCGCGTCCATATCCCCTGACGGAAAGACACTGGCATACTATTCGACGAGTGATTCTCTTTGGCTCAAGACGCTGGCAACGGGAAGCGTCAAGGAAATTGTACCGGGCGGATACCTGCCGCTGTGGTCGCCCGACGGGAAGCGTATTGCATACTCATACTGGAACAACGCCGAGCGTATCGGGATTTACGATGTGGCGACCGGCGCCAGCGCGCCGCTGACAAACGATTCCCAGGTCACAGAGTATAGTCCGTCATCGTGGTCAGCGGACGGCGCAAAGCTTGTCTTTACCAGCTACAGAAACGGCTCATATAGCGTATGGCTCAAGGATTTTACGTCCGGTGCTCTTACAAAAATACTGGACAATGTCACCGACCATAAGCTGTCGCCGGACGGCACGAAGCTTGCGTATTTCGAGGGGCCGAATCTCCATATCCGGGACATTGCGACCGGTGATGACCTGCTGGCGGACGATAACACCGACGAATATTCGATAGACTGGTCTTCTGACGGGAAAGAGCTGGCGTTCGTCTCGTACCGAAACGGGAACGGGGACGTCTACATTCTGAACATCGCGGACGGGACCCAGACGCTGGTGCCCGGATCGAGCGGGTATCCGTACCATCCCAAGTGGGCAACGGATGGTCGTCACGTTCTTTTCTACCTGTGGGACGCCGCGAACGAGCAAGACACCGTCTGGCTGGCTGATGTCCGCGCCCAGTCGTTGCCCCGGCGGATCATGAACGATCTTCGCTACGTGCCGTATATCGGCTGCTCGAAGACGGGGGTCATTACCTCTATCGGTCTGAACGCGGCGGGCATCTTTACAGCACACGTCCTGGACCTGCAGGGAGGCTTCACGTTCAACAGTATCGCTCTCAGTCCGGGCGAGAGCAGCTTCACTGCCACGGCATCCGACGGCGCGGGCAATACGAGCCCGTTGTCCGATGAGATATCCGTTGCGCTCGACGCCGGGTCGCTTCCGGACCTTGCCGCGTCCGCGGACGATGTTTACCTCTATCCGCCCTATCCCATCGCGGGAGAGCAAATGTCCGTTAATGTCTCGGTCTGGAATAACAGCGCGGTGGAAGTGCGTGATGTAGATATAGCAGTCTATCTCTGGAATGCAGCGGGAAACCTTGAGCTCCTCAAATCCCAGCGCATTCCCGTCATGGCGCCGCAGTCTGCAGAGCTCATCACCGCTGTATGGGACAGCACCGGCAAGATCGGCGACAACAGGCTCGTTGTGGTCATCGACCCCGAAGACAAGATCGTTGAGATCGTTGAATCAAACAATATGGTGATCAAAGACTTTTTCGTCGCCGCGCTGGAAGGCGTTTCCATGAGCACGGTTATGGATGGCGCACAGTATTCAGCCGACCAGAATGCCATGATCACGATAACTGTGCGGAATAGCGGAGCCCGGGTCGAGGGCATCATTGAGGCGAGGATCGAGGATGAACAGGGCTATCCGGTACAAACGTTCGAGCCACTGGCTGTAACGCTTCCCTACGCGAGCGGGCAGAAAAAAATGTTCACCTGGAATACCGGTTCCACCTATGCCGGATCGTACCGGGTACATGCTACCTTTAAGAATGCTTCGGCCATCCGCGCAGAGAATGCCGTTCCGTTCGTCATTTTATCAGATGCGGCGATTGATTCCTCCCTCGTTACCGATAAAGTCAGCTACATGCCGGGAGAGAATGTCACCATTACCGGTGCGATCAGCCACCAGGGAAAGAACTCCATCATCCCCGCACTGACGGCAAGGATTGCAGTCAAGGATGCCGCCGGAAACGTGTTCTTTGCTGATGAAAAAAGCATGACGAATCTCCTGCCCGGCTCAATAAGTTCGTTCTTTTCAGGCTGGAACACCGGATTAAGTCCGGCGGGCATTTACCGCGTGATCATCGAGGTGATTGTCGACGGTAAAACGATCTTAACGAGGACCGCATCGTTTACCGTTCGGGAGTCTGCGCTTATGAGCGGTACGCTTTCTCTTTCGCCATCCATCGTTCCGTCAGGACAAGTATTTCAGGTAACATACAATCTTCGGAACGGAGGCAATGCGGATGCTCTCGGCGTCACGGCGAAGGTCGTGGTCATCGATCCTGAGACAGGGGAGATAAAGGCAGAAGTCGCGAGTCAGGAGACAGGAGTCAGGAGGGGAGAATCCGTTCAAGATACGGCCACGGGTGAAACTCAGGGCCTGGCGCTCAAAACCTATACACTCGTCCTGCGGTATTCAGACAGTACAACCACCCAGACCCTGGCGACTGCATCAATGACTATCAGGGACATGACGGCTCCGCGGGTAACGGTAATTTCGCCGACAATGGAAAGCGTCTATGTTTCCACGATTCCGATTATTGTCACCACCTCGGATAATGCATCCGGTGTCGACCGCGTTGAATATCAGCGGGACGGCGGGACATGGAATCTTCTGCCGGTCTCTGATCCCTCTACCAGCAGATTCGGGACAGTATGGGAGCCGACAATGGCTGAGGACGGGATCCACAGCATCGGTATCCGTGCAACCGACAAAGCAGGGAATATAAACGTACCGGTCACGGTCAGCTTTACTATTGACATCAACAGGGCGCCGACCGCGCCGTCGCTTGCCCAGCCGGCCGACGGAGCGGATGTGCAGTCGGCCGCGCCGGCGCTGGGTGTAAACAATGCATCTGACCCGAATGCGGATCCGCTCACCTACTCCTATGAGCTCTACGCGGACAGTGGGCTTACCCAGCTTGTTTCTTCAGGAAGCGGGGTACTGGAGGGCACAGGTGTCACTGCCTGGCAGGCGCCGGTTACTCTCACGGAGAATGCTGTTTACTACTGGCGGGCCCGCGCATCAGACGGCGCACTCTATGGGGAGTGGATGAGCGCCAGTTCATTCAGGGTAAACGTGGCTAATGATCCACCCAGCACGCCAATGCCGACCACACCGGCCAAGGGGACCGAAGTTCCCACGCTGACCCCGGTTTTGACCGTGATCAACTCATCAGACCCGGACAGCGCAAACCTTACCTATAACTTCCAGGTAAGCCTTGACGCGGATTTCACCCAGATTGTTACGCCACCTGGTACCGTTATCGGTGTGCCTTCCGGTCAGGATACCACGTCATGGCAGGTTCCCGTCCCCCTGGTGGAAAACACGTGGTATTACTGGCGGGCCCAGGCCGATGACTGGCTGACCCCGGGCGCCTGGTCGGAATCTTACCGGTTCTTTGTGAATACCGGAAATGAAGCTCCGTCGATTCCGGTCGTCATATCGCCGGAAAATGGATCGACCGTAACTTCAACGGGAGTCGATATAGTGCTTCAAAACAGCATTGATCCTGACTCCCCGGACATCACGTATACGATCGAAGTTGATACCGTCATGACCTTCGATAGTACCAATCTGGTCCGGGCAGCCAATCTGCCGCAGGGAGCAGACAACACGAAGCTGCCGATCGAAGGACTGCACGATAACACCCGGTACTATGTACGCGCGAAGGCAAGCGACGGACTCGCGGAAAGTCCCTGGTCAACCATGGTCGGCTTCTTTATAAATACCATGAATGATGCGCCGTCAACACCGGTGCTGATCAGCCCGTCAAATGGCGGAGGGGTAAATGTATTTACTCCGACATTGACCATCCAAAACTCAACGGACATTGACCGGGATGTGCTTGCATACCGGTTTGAAGTGTATGAAGATGCCGCGATGAAGGTACTTACAACCAGCGGGACAGACATACCCGAGACGCCGGAAACAACATCCTGGACCGTGCCTGTATCGCTCGCGGAGAACCATACGTATTACTGGCGTGCGCAGGCGTATGACGGGCAGCTCGAGAGCGGCTGGACGGCCCTTTCCTCCTTCATGGTAAATACGGGTAACGACGACCCGTCGAAACCAGTACTTGTGGTTCCCCTTGAGGGAAGCAGCGTCGGCACGCTCACGCCCACCCTCTCCATCCAGAATGCAATGGATCCGGACAGCAGCACGCTCACGTATGAGTTTGAAATCTATACCGGTGATACACTGGTCTGGTCCACAGCCAATATTGCCGAGGACAGCTCAGGAATCACCTCAGTTACGGTCAGCACGCCGCTCGCGAATAATACGACGTATACGTGGCGCGCACGCGCGTATGATGGCAGCCGCTACGGGGTCTGGATGGACATGGCAACATTCAAGATATATCTTTCGCAGACGAGCATCTCAGTTGATGTTGAGTTTAAGCCCGAGACGCTGAATAAACAAAGTGACGGGAAATGGGTCAAGGTAACGATTGAACTGCCTCATGGATACAAGGCATCGGATATTGATATATCGTCGATCCGCCTAGAGGGCACGATCCCGGCAGAGCCCTGGCCGTATCATATACACCACCACCATCATGATCACGGCTGTGACCATGACCATAGCAAGCACGACCACGACAGGATAACGGTCAAGTTCAAGAGGAGCGATGTTATTGCCGCCTTGCCGATCGGATATCATGTGCCTGTCCATGTAACCGGGACTGTAAACGATACCGTATTTGAGGGCGTCGACTTCATCAGGGTTATTTCCAAGTAGCAAGGTTATCAACAAGCAGATACAATCAAGTTCGCCAGGCGTTGAAGGGGAATGTGAAATCCACATTCCCCTTTTTTAATCAGTAAAGGCTTCGTAACCGCTGATTTTTGCGAATATTCTTGACAGATCCGGTGTCTCCTCAGTATAATCAGCCCACGATCATTTTTCGAAAGGAATTTAGATGGAAGATTACAACGAGCTGATCCAGCAGCGGTTCAAGAAGCTTGCAGAGATCAGCGCGATGGGGAAAAAGCCGTACGGCGGCAGGTTCGATGTCACCACGACCGCGCAGGCCCTCATTGATACGTACGGCAGCACAACCAAGGAAGATCTCGAGAAGAAGCGCGTTGATGCTACGGTCGCCGGCAGGATCGTTGCCATGCGGAGCTTCGGCAAGGCCTGCTTTTCTCATCTCCAGAGCGATCTGGGGAAGATACAGCTGTATTTTCAGAAAAATACGCTGGGCGAGGAGAAGTTCGCCCTGTTTCAGAAACTCGATATCGGCGATTTTATCGGCGTGAAGGGTTTCCTGTTCCGGACCAGAACGAACGAGCTGACTCTTGACGTCGAAGATTTCACGCTCCTTTCAAAATCTCTCCGTCCCTTGCCGGAAAAGTGGCACGGCCTCACTGATGTGGAGATCCGCTACCGGCAGCGGTATGTTGACCTGATCGTCAATCCCGAGGTGAAGAAGGTCTTCCTC
>Ga0209641_10001459_pt1 | contig 21091 bp, 18 predicted proteins | sample RifCSP16_1_FD_184022 | JGI IMG/M metagenome (GOLD analysis project Ga0209641, IMG submission 184022) | Soil microbial communities from Rifle, Colorado - Rifle CSP2_sed 16_1 (SPAdes) (version 2) | ecosystem: Environmental > Terrestrial > Deep subsurface > Rock core/Sediment | place: Rifle... | reverse complement strand
CGGCCGCGGTGTAGAGGATGCAGATGTTGGTGACGCAGCCCGCGAGTGTAAGGCTTCGGATCCCGTGTCGCCGGAGAAGGAAGTGGAGCGGCGTGCCGTGGAACCCGGAGTAGGTGCGCTTCTCCACCACCACGTCCCCCGGCTCCGGGGCGAGGGAGGCGACGACCCCCGCGCCGGGAGTCCCCTCCACGGCGTGGGGGGGCCACCCCATCCGCGCGAACTCGGGATCGTTCTTCCGGTGGGAGTCGCAGACGTACACGACGAGCTCCCCTTCCCGCCGCGCTTTCCTGATCCGGCGGCGCAGCGCCGGGAGAATCGCACGCGTCTCCGGCACCTCCAGGGGGGCGCCGGGACGGACAAAGTCGTTCAGCATATCGACGACGACCAGCGCCGTCTTCCCCGACGCCACGGTCTTCACCGCTACCTCCCCTGGTGCAGCGTCCGCCGCCGACGGCGAACGCGGTCCGTTTTTCCCAATCATACCATTCGCGGGCCTCCGCCTCCCGCGTCCTCGTCTCCTCGAGCTCGCGCCCGAGGCCGGCGGCGAGGACCTCGACGTCGCGGCTGCGGCCGAGGGCCGCTTCGCGCGCGCCTCCGACGCGCTCGCGCTCGTGCGCGAGCTCGTCCCGCTCGCGGGCCAGCTTGACGAGGTCGGCGGCGGCGCGCTCCGCGCGGGCGGAGACGGCGGCCCGGTCGTTCTTCAGCTCCGCGATGCGGCCGAGGAGCGCGACCTGCGCCTCGCGCGCCCGCTCCTGCGCGGCCTCTTGCTCGGTCTCCCGCGCCGCCGCCTCGCCGAGCGCGGTCTCCGCGGCGCCGGCCTCGCGCTCCGCCGCCGAGTGCTGGTCGCGCGCGCTCGCCGCCTCGGCCCGGCACGCGGCGAGGGTCTCGCCCAGCGGTCCCACGCGGGCGACGAGTTCCTCCGCCTCCCGCTCGCCCTCGCGGCCGCGGGCTTCCGCCTCCACGATCTGCTCGCGGCAATACCCGCTCCGCCCCTGGAGCCGGTCCACCGCCAGCGTCAGCTCGTTGAGGCGGCCGCGCGCCTCCTCGAGCCGCGCCTCGAGGTCGTAGAGCCCGTGACGGCGGGCCTCGAGCTGCGCCTCCTCGGTCTCGAGGGCGGTCGTGACCGCGCGCTCGCGCTCGGCCTCGGCCCCGAAGCGCTCGTCGAGAGAGCGGGCCTGCTCGCGGAGCTCCTCGAAGCGGCGGCCGAAGACGACGCGCTCGGCGGCGATCATCCGCTCGCGCACCGCCCGCCAGCGGCGGGCCTTGGCCGCCTGTCGCTTCAGGCTCTCGAGCTGCTTCTCGACCTCGTTGACGATGTCGTTGACGCGGAGGAGGTTCTGCTGGGCGGCCTCGAGCCGGAGCTGGGTCTGCCGCCGTCGCGCCTTGTACTTGGTGATCCCCGCCGCCTCCTCGATGATGGCGCGGCGATCGGCGGGCTTGGTGGAGAGGATCTGGCCGATCTTGCCCTGCTCGATGATCGAGTACGCCTTCGATCCGAGCCCGGTGTCCATGAACAGCTCGTGGATGTCGCGCAGCCGGCAGGGCCGACCGTTCATCAGGTACTCGCTGTCGCCGCTGCGGTAGAGCCGGCGGGTCACGACGCACTCCGGGCTGCCGTCGGGGCTCGCGCCGTTGAGGCCGGTCACCTTCAGGTTGACCTCGGCCATCTGCAGGGGCTGGCGGCTCGCGCTACCTGCGAAGATCACGTCCTCCATGGAGGACCCGCGCAGGCTCTTGACGCTCTGCTCGCCGAGGACCCAGTTGATCGCATCCGAGATGTTGCTCTTGCCGCAGCCGTTGGGGCCCACGATGCCCGTTACTCCGCCTCCGAAGGCCACCTCCTGCCGGTCACAGAAGCTCTTGAAGCCGACGATCTCGACTGACTCCAGCCGCATAGCCGCGGGCCAACCCCCTAGATCTTGTGCAACCGCAACAATTTAGCACAATCCAGAGGGCCGGCAAAGCACGTCGTTCCGGGGAGGCCGGGCGAGTGACGGAAAGCCGGACCAGGCCAACCCCGGGTGGATTGACGCCCCCGCACGCGGGGGCCTAGCATTCCGCGCGGACGGAGAGGTTCTATGAAGCGATGGGCATGGTTGGTGGCCATGGCGCTTCTGGCGGCGCCCGCGAGCGCCGACGAGAAGAAGAAGAAAAAGGACGAGAAGAAGACGGCCGAGGCCCCGGCGCCGGTCCAGGACCCAGTCGCGGAGGCGGAGGCGAAGCTCGCTGCCGGCGACGCCGATGGCGCGATCGCCACCCTCGGGGCGGCCCTCGCGGCGCCCGGCGCCGCCGCCGGCGCCGCCGCACTGCGGCTCGGGCGGCTGCGTGAGGAACGGGGTGAGCTCGACCTCGCGATCGACGCCTACAAGGTGGCGGGGGAGAAGCTCGAAGGGCGCACCAAGGGCGAGGCGCTGGGGCGGATGGCGGTCACGCAGGACACGCGCGGCATGTCGGATGCAGGAGCCAGCGCCCAGGCCGCGATGGCGGCCGACCCCGAAGGCATCTGGCCGATGATCGCGATGGCGCACCTCCGGGTCCACGAGGGCAACGCGGACGAGGCGGTCGCCCTCGCGCAGAAGGCGCTGGCGGCGGGTGGGGGCGCGCCGGCGAGCGCCGCGCTCGGCCACGCGCTGCAGGCGAAGGGCGACCTTCAGGCGTCGGAGACCGCCTTCCGAGAGGCGATGGCCGCCGACCCGACAAGCTTTGCTCCCGTGATCGGGCTCGCCTCCGTGCTGCGGCGAAGCGGGCGGGCAGCGGAGGCGGAGCCGTTGCTGCAGAAGGTCATTGACGCCTCGCCGGGCGCGGTGGAGGCCTACGAGGAGATGGCGCGTACGAAGCTCGCCCTGGGCCGGGCGCAGGACGCGCTGGCCGACGCGAGCATCGCGGCGGCGATGTCCGAGAACGACCCCGAGGCACAGAAGCTCCTGCTCGAGGTCAAGATCGCGCGGGCGCTTCAGGCTCTCGCCCAGGGCCAGGCCGATCTAGCGGTACAGGACCTGGCCCAGCTGCGGGACCAGAACCCCGCCTCCGCCGAGGTCCGCCTCGGCCTCGCCCGGGCCCAGCTCGCGCGCCGGGACGCCGACGGCGCCATCGCCGAGCTCACCAAGGCGGTCGAGCTCGACCCGAAGCTGGCCGAGGGTTGGCACGGGCTCGGTGACGCCTACTACATGAAGGGCAACGTGGCGGCGGCGCTGCCCCCGTACGAAAAGGCGGTGGCGATCGCACCCGGCACTCTCGCCTATCGCGCGAGCCTGGGTTCGGCGCTGGCGGCGGCGCGGCTGTTCGACCGGGCCATCGCCGAGCTCACGACGGTCACCGGCGACGCGAGCTACACCCGGCCCGAGGCCTGGATCTCGCTCGGCCAGGCCTACGTCGGCGCGAAGAGGTACAAGGAAGCCGTTCCCATCCTGAACAAGGCGACGTCGCTCGCCCCCAACAGTGACCAGGCCTGGGCATTCCTGGCCTGGGCCTACTTCGGCCTCAAGGACGCCGCCAACTTCAAGGCGGCGGGGGCGAAGGCCAGGAGCCTCGGGCACAAGGAGCCCACGCTGCTCCAGTACCTGAAGCGGATCGAGGGCGGCGAGGCGATCAAGTAGCAGTCATCCCGAGGAGCCCCTTTCGAGTCGTGCGACGAGGGATCCGCAGTCCAGGCGGATCCCTCGGGACCCGTCCAATCGCAGTCCCTCGGGATCACGAGTCCCTTGACACGTCGCTTTCAGATTGATATCATAACGGTATCCAGGAGGGGAGTGACGTGATGATCCGGGAAACGGAGCGGCACACGGCCTCGGGGCTTCTGATGCTCACGGTGTTCATCGTCATCTTCTTGGTGGCGGTGGCCGGGGTCTTCCGGGCGGGCAAGGTGGGGGACACATGGGGCGTCGTCGGCTTTGCGGTGGTGCTCATCCTCGACGTGCTGGCGGCCGTCGGCCTCTTCACCGTCGCGCCCAACGACGGCCAGGTCCTGCAGCTCTTCGGGGCCTACCGCGGCACGGTTCGAGAGGCCGGCCTGCGATGGGCCAACCCGTTCTACACGAAGAAGCGCCTTTCGCTCCGCGTGAGGAACTTCGAGAGCGCCCGGCTCAAGGTCAACGATACCGACGGGAACCCGATCGAGATCGCGGCGGTCGTGGTCTGGCGTGTCGTCGACACCGCGGAGGCCGTCTTCGAGGTGGACGACTTCGAGAACTACATCAAGGTGCAGAGCGAGGCCGCGGTCCGCAACCTCGCCACACGCTACCCCTACGACTCGCACGAGGAGAGCCAGCTCTCGCTTCGGGGCAGCACGACGGAGGTGGCGAAGGACCTCAAGGGCGAGATCCAGGACCGCCTGTCCAAGGCCGGGGTCGAGGTGATCGAGGCGCGGATCAGCCACCTCGCCTACGCCCCCGAGATCGCGGCGGCGATGCTGAGGCGCCAGCAGGCGGGCGCCATCATCGCCGCCCGTCAGAGGATCGTCGAAGGCGCGGTCGGCATGGTGGAGATGGCCCTCGATCTCCTCTCCCGCAGCACCAAGGTGAAGCTGGACGAGGAGCGCAAGGCGGCGATGGTGAGCAACCTGCTGGTCGTGCTCTGTGCCGACCGCGAAGCCCAGCCGGTGGTCAACGCGGGAACGATCTACCAGTAGCCCCGCCCGCCTCATGGCCGAGCGCAAGCCGTTCCTCCTCCGGATCGACCGCCACGTCCTCGAGGCGGTTCAGCGCTGGGCCAACGACGACCTGCGAAGCCTGAACGCTCAGATCGAGTTCCTTCTCCGCCGCGCGCTGCGAGGCGAGGGCCGGCTGGGGGAGAGGGGCGAGCGCCCCCCGGCCTCCCGCGGCGGACGTTGATCGATCGCCGGCCGGCGGCGGAGAATGGGCGGGTGACGATACCCACCTTCCGCGACGTCTCGGGGGAGGTGGGCCGCGTCCTCCTCGAGCAGGGGGCGCTCGGAGCGGTGCTGGTCGACCTGGCGCCCCTCGCCCCCATCGAGCGCAGCTTCGGGGGCACCGCCTTCCGGGCCTTGCGGGCCCAGATCGACCCTCTCCTCGACGAGATGCGCGAGCGATTCCGGAGCTCTGACCTGCTGACGCGCGACGAGCGCGAGGGGGACCGTTTCGTGCTCTTTCTCGCCGGACGGCGCGAGGGCGAGGGCCCGTTCGTCAACGTCAACCTGCGCAAGCTGGCGGACAGGGTCGAGGAGTTCCTCGGCCCGAGGATCGGTCGGCTGTCGCTGCCCTACCAGCGCGAGCGGCCGGAGATCGACGTGGGCTACGGCTTCGTGCTCTGGAGCCCGCTCGAGAGCCCGGAGCGCCAGGTTCTCCGCCTCATCGACGAGGCGCGCGCCTCGTCGGAACTGCGCCGGCGTGTGCGCGAGCGGGACCAGCGCGAGCTGCTGACCGAGATCATCTTCAATCGACAGCTCTGGACCGCCTTTCAGCCCATCGTGGAGCTCGCCTCGCGCGCGGTCATGGGCTGGGAAGGCCTCTCCCGCGGACCCCGCGGCTCCGATCTCGAGCTGCCGCTCGTGCTGTTCGCGCGGGCGGCGCGGTTCGGCCTGACCGCGGAGCTCGAGCGGTCCTGTCGGCGACAGGCCTTCATCGACTGGGAGATCCTCGGGGCCCCGGAGCGGCTCTTCCTCAACACCGTCCCCGCCACCGTCCGCGACACGAGCTTCCTCGGCCGCGGGGTGCTCGACTACCTCGGCCCCCGCCTCTCGCCCCATTCGGTCACCCTTGAGATCACGGAACGACAGGTCATCGAGAACCTCAGCCTCTACCGCGAGGCGATGCAGGCCTTCACCGACCTCGGCTTCTCCTTCGCCATCGACGACGTCGGGGCCGGCCACTCCGGGTTGGAGACGGTCGCCGTACTCCGGCCGAGCTACCTCAAGATCGACATGGCGCTCGTGCGCGACGTCCATCTCAAGAAGGTGAACCAGCAGGTGGTCAAGGCGATACTCGAGATGGCCGCCGGGCTCGGAGCGACCGTGATCGCGGAGGGGATTCAGACCGCGGAGGAGGCGGAAGCCATCGCCGGCCTCGGCGTCCGCTTTGGCCAGGGCTACTATCTCGCGCGTCCCGTGGATCCTTACGCCCCATCCCCCCCTGGCGGCGCCGAGCGCTGATGCCGTCGCTCGTCCGTGGCGTCCTTCTCGCGGTCTCCGTCTCCGCGCTCGCCTGCGGGTCGGGGGGGAGCTCGCCCGCGCGAGGCCCCTCCGCTCCCTCGCCGACCCCCCCCTCCTCGGCCTCGAATCCCTGCACGGCGGCGCTCGCCGGCTCGCTCCCCGCCGCTTCCGCCTCCTCCGTTCCGGCCAAGGGGCACGGCGGGCTCGGGGTGGACGTCCGCGACCCCCGGGACTTCCTCTGGCTGCATCGCCTCCCCCGTGGGGGCGACGGGGTCACGGCGCGGGCAGGGCAAACGGCCGCGGCCAGGGTGGGCGACATCGCGGTGCTCCCGGACGACGGGGGCCTGATCATCGCCGCCAACCCGCTCGACCTCGGCGGCGCCGGTCTGCGCTTCGAGCTCAACGGCTCCGGCGGGTACGACGTGCGGCGCGTCTCGGCCGCGTTCCGGTCCGATCTCGGGAGGCGCGTCCCACTCGCGGACGACGACACCTCGGAGGAGTCCTTCGCGTCGTCCTTCTCCTTCTACGGGACCCCGCGGACCTCGGCCTTCGTCAACTCCGACGGCAACCTGACCTTCGGCGAAAGCGACACCGCGACCAGCGATCGCTCGCTGGGCCGTGCGCTCTCGGGCCCGCCGCGGGTCGCTGCCTTCTTCGCCGACCTCGATCCTTCGGCGGGGGGCGGCGTCTTCGTGAGCGCGGCCCCCGACGCCTTCACCGTGACCTGGTGCGCGGTGCCCGGTTTCGAGTCGCCGAACAAGGTGACGGCGCAGGCGAGCCTCCTCGCCGACGGCGCGGTGGAGATCCGCCTCGATGCCTCGACCACGCTGCGAGAGGCGGTGGTGGCGCTTTCGCCGGGGGCGGCGGGGGCGTTCGCGGCGCTGGACCTTTCGGCCCCGGGACCGAGCCCGGGCGGGTCGAGCGCGGTGGGGGAGCGCTTCGCGGCCGAGGCGTCGCTCGACCTCGTCGCGGCGGCGCAGCGCTTCTACGCCGAGTTCCCGGACGCCTACGACCAGATCCTGTTCTGGACCGACACCCGGGTCACGGACGAGAACACCTTCGCCTTCGAGACCACGGTCAACAACGCGATCGAGGGGATCGGCCAGGAGATCCTCGACCTCGGCTCCGACTACGGCAGCGCGGGGAGGCTGCAAAGCGTGGTCGTGATGGACAACCTCGGCAAGTACCCCTCCGACCCTGCCTCTCTCGTGCCCCGCCTCGGTCAGGATACGAGCCTCAGCCTCCTCGCCCACGAGAGCGGCCACCGCTGGGGCGCCACCCTGCTCTTCCAAGACGCGAACGGTGAGGTCTCCGACCTCCTGCTCGGCCGCCAGCGCGCGCACTGGAGCTTCTTCTTCGACTCCGACGCCTCCGTCCTCGAGGGCAACGACATCGAGGACCGCGGCGGGGGCTCCTTCCTCACCGTGGGGGCGGTGAAGCGCTACGGCCCCCTCGATCTGTACGCCATGGGGCTCATCTCCGAATCGGAGGTGCCGCCGGTCTTCTACGTCGCCGACCCCTCCGGGACGGGCCGAGACCGCGAGAGCGCCCCCAGCACCGGTGTCACCTTCACCGGCACCCGGCGGGAGGTCACGAATGCCGACATCGTGGCCGCGATGGGTCCCCGCCGACCCTCGACCGGCCGGGCGCCGCGCGAGCACCGCCAGGCGTGGGTCTACGTCGTCGGCCGCGGGCGCGCGGCGGACCCCGCGGCGCTGGACAAGCTCGAGCGCTTCCGGCGGGACTTCGAGCCCTTCTTCGAGGCCGCCACCGGCGGGCGGATGAGGCTGGAGACGCGAATCGACTGAAGGCGGCGAGCCCTACCCGTCCTCCGATCGCTCGCCCAGGAGCTGTCGGAGCGCGTCCTCGTGCGCAGCCAGGAAGAGCCGGTCTTTCGGCCGGCCCACCGCCGCCTTCGAGCGGACGATGTCGCTGAGGGCGGCCACCGGCACCTCGATGCCCTGCACCCTGAACCGCCGCCTTCGCGCCCAAACGTCCTCGAAGTCGAAGCCTGCCATGACGAAGGAGAGGTCCACGACGACGTCCCGGAGCTGGCCGCGGACAAGCGCGCGGCGCGCCACGACCTGCTCGGCCAGAAAGCGGTCGAGGGGACGGCCCAATGGCTCCTCGCCGCACCACAGCGCAAAGCCCGCGGCCTCGCAGGCCCGCCACGCGCGCAGCGCGTTCTCCGGGTCGGTGGGCACGAACATGTCGCGATCGTCGGTCGTGAAGAGCAGGCCCGCGGAGCGGGCGTAGAGATTGACCGCACTCACCCCGATCAGGACGTACCGGACACGCCGCTTCCCGAGCTCGTGCGTGAGCCGGGCAAACGGCTCTCGCCGTCTCAGCCGAGCTCGCGTGCGCTTCGGCACGATTGTCGATAGAGGCGGAGCGCCCGCTCCACCCACGTCTTGTCCGCCCCGTTGCGGTTCTCGGGGGCGGCCTCAACGGCCTCGACCAGGCGCAGGTAGGCCTCGCCGAGGGGCACGGGGCCCGTCTCGAGAGAGACCTCCCTCCGGATACGGGCGAGGACGGCCAGCGCCTCCTGCACGCCGGGATCGGGGGATCGGCCCATGGCGCGATGCTAAACCCGACCGGCGTCGGCGCGGTAGTCGCCGGTGATGGACCTTCGCCTTAGGCCCGGGGCGGGCCCGGCACGATCCCGTACTCGCTCTTCAGTCGCTCGAGGGCGGCGATGCGGACGGGGCGGCGCACGTCGTGGTCGGAGGGCCGGTAGCCGGGCCCGTGCTCGACGAGCTTGTTGCGCGCCATCAGGCGCTCGCGGTCGATGATGAGCTCGGCGCGGGTCGTGCCCACGAGGTCGTTCTCGCGGCTCATGATGATCGCCTCCTCCGGGCAGGCGTCGACGCAGAAGCCGCAGTAGACGCAGCGGAGAAGATCGATCTCGCAGCGGCGGGCGCGACGACACCCGGGTCAGTTCAGCGGGCGGACCTGGCCGCGAATGTCGCCGCCCGGGTAGGCCGTGGTGTGGAAGTTCACGTAGGCGGTGCCGGCGCGCTGCGACCCGGCTCGACGATGCGGAACGCTTTCATGTCGGGAGCCGCGGCCCGTTCTAGAGGAACCAGCGCTCGCGGCGCCGGGCCGTCTCCCAGTCGCGGCGTGCCTTCTGAACGGCCTCGCTCGTCGAGACCTCGGCGGGCGGCACGTCCCACCAGGACTCGTAGCCCCCCACGCGCGCTTCGCGGTCGGTCTCGATCGTCACCACGGTCGTGCGCGGCTGCCGCTTGGCCTCGGCCAGCGCGGCTTTGAGCTCGGCGATGCTGCGGGTGGGGATGACGTGGGCCCCCAGGCTCCTGGCGTTCGCCGCGAAGTCCACGCGGACGGGCGGACCCGAGAGCTGGCCGTCCTCTCCGCGCGCGCGGTAGCGCGTGCCGAACCCGCCCGAGCCAAGCGACTCCGAGAGCCCGCCGATCGAGCCGAAGCCGCCGTTGTCGATCAGCACGACCACCAGCTTCATGTTCTCCTGGAGGGCGGTGACGATCTCCTGCGACATCATCAGCCAGGACCCGTCGCCCACCATCGCGAAGACCTCGCGGTCGGGAGCGCAGAGCTTCACGCCCAGCGCCCCCGCCACCTCGTAGCCCATGCACGAGTAGCCGTACTCCAGGTGATAGCCCTTGGGATCCCGCGTGCGCCAGAGCTTATGGAGGTCGCCGGGCAGGCTTCCTGCCGCGCACACCACCACGTCCCGCGGACCGGCAGCGGCGTTCACGGCGCCGATCACCTCGCCCTGGCTCGGCAGCGGACCGTGGCCGAGGTCGTAGATCCGCTGCACTTCCGCGTCCCACTCGCGGTTGAAACGCGCGGCCCGCTCTCGGTAAGCCGGCTCGACCTGGAAGCCGGCCAGGGCCTCGCCGAGCGCCTGCAGCGTGACGCGCGCGTCGCCGATCACGGGCAGGCCCGCGTGCTTGTAGGCGTCGAAGTCGCAGACGTTGACGTTGACGAAGCGGACGCCTTTGTCCTGGAAGGCGGTCTTGGACGCGGTGGTGAAGTCGGAGTAGCGGGTGCCGACGCCGATCACGAGGTCGGCCGCGCGGGCGGTGACGTTGGCGCCCGGGGTTCCGGTGGTGCCGATGGCCCCGAGGGCGAGGGGATCGTCGAAGGGCATCGACCCCTTGCCGGCCTGGGTCTCGCCGACGGGTATGCCCGTGGCCTTGGCGAAGGCGCGCAGGGCCTGCGTGGCTTCCGAGTAGAGGACACCGCCCCCCGCCACGAGCAGCGGCCGTTTGGAGGCACGGATCATCTCGACCGCGCGCGCCACGGCCTCGGGATCGGGGCGGGGCCGCCGGATCCGCCAGACGCGTCGCGCGAACAGCTCCTCCGGGTAGTCCCAGGCTTCCGCCTGCACGTCCTCGGGAAGCGCGAGTGTCACCGCACCGGTGTCCGCGGGGCTGGTGAGCACGCGCATGGCCTCGAGCAGCGACGTCACCAGCTGCTCGGGCCGGTTGATGCGGTCCCAGAAGCGCGACACCGGCTTGAACGCGTCGTTGACGGAGATGTCGGGAGTGGCGGAAGACTCGAGCTGCTGGAGGACGGGAGCCACCTGGCGCGTGGCGAAGAGGTCGCCGGGGAGCAGCAGGACGGGCAGGCGGTTGATGGTGGCGCCCGCCGCGCCCGTCAGCATGTTGGTGGCGCCGGGCCCGATCGAGCTGGTGCAGGCGAGTGTCGCCAGGCGGCTCGCCATCTTCGCGTAGCCGGCCGCGGTGTGCACCATCGCCTGCTCGTTCCGGCACAGGTAGAAGGGCAGGCGGTCGCCCGCCTGCTGCAGCGCCTGCCCCACGCCCGCCACGTTGCCGTGACCGAAGATCCCGAAGACGCCCGGGAAGAAGCGGCGCTCGACTGCGTCCCGCTCCGTGTGCTGCTGCGCGAGGAACTCCACGACGGCCTGGGCGACGGTGAGGCGCCTCGCCTTCATCGCCTGGCTCCTTGGGCTGAGGTCACGGGCACGCGCGGATCGGGCTCGGTACGGCTCCAGGTCTCGCGCACCCAATGGTGATCGGGATCGTCGCAAAAGGCCATCGTGCGCTGCTCGCCCGGTCCCGCGAGCACGTTCAGGTAGTACATGTCGTGGTTCGGCGTGGCCACACATGGACCGTGGTATCCGCGGGGGACGAGGAACACGTCGCCGTCGCGCACGGTCACCGTGACGTCGATGCTCCCGTCCTTCGTGTACGTGCGGTGGAAACCGAAGCCTTCGGGGCCCGCGATCCGGAAGTAGTAGATCTCCTCCAGGATCGCCTCGCCCTCGCGCTCCTCGTCGTGCTTGTGCGGCGGATAGGAGGACCAGTTGCCGGCGGGGGTGATCAGCTCGACCGCCACGAGACGGTCGGCGGGGAAGGCATCGGGCGAGCAGAAGTTCGAGACCTGGCGCGTGGCCGCGCCCGCGCCGCGGATCTCCACCGGCACCTTCTCCGCCGGGCCGTAGGCGGGAGGCAGGCGTCGGCGCGCGCGCGCCGCGGGCAGCGCGAACTCCCCGCCGGTCCGGCTGGAGATTGTCACGTGCGCGTCGCGGGGCACGTAGGCGAAGTCGCTGACGCGGGCGAAGACGGAAGCCCGGCCCTGCAGCTCGAAACGCTGCCCTTCGCAGTCGACGGCGCCGGACCCCGAGAGGGGCAGGACCAGCATCTCGTCGGGGCCGGTGTCGAGCGAGCGGGCCGCTCCCGGCGCGAGGCGGACGACGCGCAGACCGGCGAAGGACCAGCCCGCGCTCTCGGGGGTGATCAGGACGGGATCCGCGCCGGAGGCGGCACGGCCGGCGGGCCGGTGGAGCGCGCTCGCGGTCGGGGCGGCGTCGCGCGTTTGCTTGGAACGTTCCACGTCGGCTACCGTAGCCACCGCAAACAGGAACTGTCAAGTGGTTTCGCGGCGGCGCCGTGGCAAGCCGACCATCACCGACGTGGCCCGCCGGGCCGGCGTGTCGAAGTCCCTCGTCTCGCTCGTCATGCGGGGCGCGCGCCACGTCAGCGCCAAGCGGCGCGGGGCCGTGCAGGCGGCGGCCGCGGCGCTCGGCTACCGGCCCAACGCGATCGCCCGCAGCCTCGTGCAGCGCCGCACCGGCATCCTGGGCGTCCTATCCTCCGACCTGCACAATCCGTTCTTCGCCGACGTGGTCGACGGGATCCACGAGCAGGCCGCGCGCGCCGGATATCGCGTGCTCGTCACCATCGGGGGGCGCGTCCCCGCCCGCGAAGAGGAGGCGATCGAGACCCTGCTGCAGCTCCGCGTCGACGGCTTGATCCTGGCCGGATTGCTGGTGGAGAGCCGGCTCATCGTGGAGGCGAGCCGCGAGCTGCCGGTGGTGCTGGTGGGGCGGACGGGCCGGGCCCTTTCCCTGGACAGCGTGACCAACGACGACTGGGCGGGAGCGGTGGCGGCGGTCAGGCATTGCGCGTCGCTCGGCCACCGGGCGATCGCCCACGTGGACGGCGGCCAGGGCGCGGGCGCCGACGCGCGACGGGGCGGCTACGAGGAAGCGATGCGCGAGCTCCGCCTGGGCAAGTACCGGCGGGTCGCCACGGGCTCGTTCACCGAGGAAGGAGGGCACAGCGGGGGTCTGGTGCTGCTCGAGCAGCGGCCGCGGCCGACCGCGATCTTCGCCGCCAACGACCTCGCCGCTATCGGCGTGCTGAACGCGATCGAGGAGCGGGGGCTGCGCGTGCCCGAAGACGTCTCTCTCGTCGGCTACGACAACACGTCGCTGGCCGCCCTGCGCCACCTGTCGCTCACGACCGTCCACCAGCCGAGGCTGGAGATGGGACAGATGGCGGTGAGCATCCTGATCGAGAGGCTGGAGGAGGGCCGAACCCGGCCACGGCGAGCCGTGCTCTCGCCGAGCCTCGTGGTCCGGGGAACCACCGCGCCCCCCGCAGTGGAGTCTTGATCGTGGGCGCGGCCCAGAACGGGGGTTTACGATCGACGACGGGAGGGCGATCTTGCGGATCGCGCCCGGGGCTTGCCGCGGGCACCTGATGGGGCTGCGGGTGAGCGCGGCTTCGGCGGCGGACTAGGGGGGGCGAGCGCGCGCGCGATCGCCTGGATCCAGCGCGCGTCGCCCAGGGCGTCCTCGATCGAGGTCTCGGGCTTGCGGCCCTCGCGCACGCACTGCCGGAAGTGGTGCAGCTCCGCGCGGAAGGCTTCCTCGTAGGACACCGTGCGCCGCTCCTCCACGAGCTCCCCGCCCTCCATGCGCTGGACGAGCAGGGGCGTGGGGGCGTGACGGAGGTAGGGAGACGGGAACACGAGCGTCAGCCGCTTCTCCGGGCTCGCGAAGAGCAGGCGCTCCTCGTAGTGCTTCAGGCCGTGGAGCGAGACCCAGGTCAGGAGCACGCGGACGTTGCCCGGAAAGCGGGTGAGCGAAGTCTGGGCGAGCCCTCCCCGCCAGGCATGGGCGGAGAGGACCTCCTCGGGCTCGCCCAGCAGGCCGCGCACGGCGTTCACGTCGTGAATCAGGCTTTGCCAGAGCATGGAAGTCGCCACGAGATGGGAGGCGGAGGCGCCCACGCCCGCGGTCTCGCCGAGCGGTCCCGCCAGGGGCCCCGCCGTGGCTTCTGTCTCCGCGCGATCGGTGACGTCCTCCGGCGTCTCGCTGTAGGGACGCGGAGGCAGGAGGGCGTGATGCGTCCGATAGGCGCCGTCGTCCGGGTGGAGCACGGTCGCCTCCACGAGGCGCAGGTCGCGCATGCCGCGCACTTCCTCGCGGGCCCGGCGGTAGGCGGGGTCGTAGCGCTTGTGGTAGCCGACCATGAGCACGCCGCGGCTGCGGCGGGCCGCCCGCGCCACGTCCTCCGTCTCGGTGAGGCTGAACCCCACCGGCTTCTCCACGAGCACGTGCTTGCCGGCCTGCAGGGCGCGGAGGGCGGCCTCGCGGTGCGAGCCCGAGGTGGCGAGGAGGACCGCCTCAACGTCCTTGCGATCGAGCAGCTCCCGATAGTCGGTGGTGCGCACCTCAACCCCGTAGCGCTCAGCCACCGCCTCGAGCACGGAGCGGTCCACGTCGGCGAGGCCCGCGATGCGGAAGAGGTCGGGTCGCTCGGCCAGCGTGGGCAGGTGCATCATCTGCGCGATGCCTCCCGCACCCACCACGGCCACGCGCAAGGGAGCGCTCACAGGCACTCGAGCTCCGTTCAATCCCTCACTAGGGTCGCGGGGCTGCCTCCTTGAGCTCCCCGGCCGTGGCTTGACAGCCGGATTGCTCGAATCCTAGCTTATTCGCGCCGGAAGGTTCCAGGCATCTCGAGTGGTCGATCGGAGGGATCGGGGTTGAAGCGCGGCCGTTCCTTCGTGGGCACCTTCGTCTTGCTGGCGGCGGCGGCCTGCCAGGGCAGAGGCCCCGCCGAGCCGCGCGCCGGGCCGCGCATCGCGCTCGTCCTCAAGACCCCCAACAACCCATTCTTCATTGATATGCAACGGGGGGCCGAGGAGGCGGCCCGCCGGCTGGGGGTGCGCCTAGTGGTGCAGTCCCCGGAGCGCGAGATCGACGTGGAGAAACAGATGCAGATCGTGGAGAACCTGGTCGAGACGGGCGTGGCCGCTCTCTGCATCGCCCCCGCGAGCTCGAAGGGGATCGTTCCCGCCCTGGCCAAGGCCAACGCCGCCGGCATCCCGATCGTGGTCGTCGACGACGAGGTGGACGCCGCGGCGGCGGCGGAGGCCGGGGTGAGCACGGACAGCTACGTCGGCTCCGACAACGTGGAAGGGGGCCGGCTCGCGGGCCGCCATCTCGTGATGGCGAGCGGAGGCCGGGCGAAGGTCGCGGTGCTGGAGGGCATCCCGGGCCACGAGACCGGTGACTCGCGGCTGCGCGGGTTCCATGAGTCGATCGAGGTCGCCCCCGGCGTCGAGGTCGTGTCCTCCCAGACCGCGAACTGGGAGCGCGACCAGGGCTTCACCGTCTTCCAGAACATGCTCCAGGCCCACCCGGAGATCGACTCCGTCTTCGCCTGCAACGACATGATGGCGCTCGGGGCAGTAGAAGCCATCGCCGCCGCCGGGCGGACGGGCAAGATCCGGGTGATCGGCTTCGACGCGGTGGACGACGCGCGCAAGGCGATCGAGGCCGGCACCATGGACGCGTCGATCGCGCAGTTTCCGTCGGAGATGGGCCGCCTGGCCGTGGAGACCGCGGTCCGGCTCGTCCGCGGAGAGAAGGTGCCCTCGGACCAGCGGACGAAGATCGGCCTCGTCACCCGGGCCTCGAGGTGAAGATGAGCACCCCAAGGACGCCCGGCTCGCAGGACGGCTACCTCAGCATGCATTCCCGGACGATCGCGAGCAGGTCGTGATAGCCGGAAGTGAAGCGGTGGAGCCGGTCACGCACGGGCGAGCATCGCCTCCAGCTCGTGGGGATAGGGCATGGCGTCCGAGCAGCTCACGCGGCTGACCACCACCGCCGCGGCGGCGTTGCCGCGGCGGAGGCAATCGTCGAGGGGCCGGCCCTCGAGATGGGCGGCCAGGAAGCCGGAGGCGAAGCCGTCGCCCGCGCCGATCGTGGTCGATACCTCGACCGGAATGGGGCGCGCCGACGCGCTGGCCTCGGAGCTGAAGGCCTCCACGCCCTCGTCGCCGCGCTTCCGGACCAGCAGGCCCACACCCGCGCGGACGAAGGCCCGCACCTGCTCGGCCGCATCGGTGGTGCCCGCCACCAAGGCGACCTCCTCCTCGTTGCCGATCGCGAGGTCGACCATCGGAAGCACGGCCCGCGCGGCGGCACCCGCCGCCGCCGCAGAGGGCCAGGAGCTCGGGCGGTAGTCGATGTCGAAGGCCGTCCGCACGCCGGCCTCCCGGGCCGCCGAGAGGGCGCGCGTGGTCGCCTCGCGCGAGGGGGACGCGCAGAGGCTGGTGCCGTTGGTCACGAACAGCCGCGCTCCCCGGACGAGCGCGAGCTCGCGCTCCCGCACCTCCACCTGCGTGTCCGCGGGCCGGTCGCGGTAGAAGACCTGCCGGAACCCCGACGGCGGCGCCACCTCGGTCAGGCACAGCGACGTGCTGAAACCGGCGACACGACGCACGAGCTGCGTGCTGACGCCCTCCTTCTCGAGGAAGCCGAGCAGGTAATCGGCGAGCAGGTTGTCGCCGACGGCGGAGACCATTCCGACCCGGAGCCCCAGCCGCGCGAGGCCCACGGCGATGTTCGCGCTCGAGCCCCCCAGCCGGCGGGTGAAGCTCTCGACCTCCCCGAGCGGCCGGCCGTGCTCGAGGGCGTAGAGGTCGTATCCGATTCGGCCCAGCACGCACACGTCGAGGGCGTGGGCCATGGTCTCGTCAGCCTCTGGCGGATGCCCGGCCCGTCACCGCCCTCGGGCCGGGCACCCGCCGCAGGGACTCCACGGCTTCCGTCACGTCCGCGCCGCGGTGGACCATCGCGGTGAGCGCGCGGCTCAGCGGGAGCGGGTCGGCCGCACCGGGGTAGAGGAGGTTGCGTCCGATGATGGCGCCCCGCACGCGCGGCCCCGCGGCCAGGCCGATGCCGAAGTCCCGCAGCGTCTCTTCCGCGGTGCCGCGGGCGGGCCCGCCGAGGAGCAGGAGAGGCAGCGTGGTGGCCCGGCACACCCGCGCCAGGTCGTCGACGATCGGCACCTTCAGCCACAGGTGGATCGACGACTCGCCGAGCGCGGCCGCGATGCCACATTGGCGCACGAGCGTGGCGGCGTCCTTCGAGGCGGCGTAGCCGCTCGCCGAGCGTTCGACCCCCAGCGGCTCGAGGAAGGCCGGCAGCTTGTGGCGTCGAAGCTCATCCAGGGCGCGTGCGCAGGCCTCGATGGTGCGGCCGGAGGCGGGATCCTTCGGATCGAGGCGATACATCATCTTTCCGCCATCGAACCCGAGCTGGCGGATCCGCGCCGCCGTCATGGAGGTGAACGTGTCGGCCATCTCGAAGGCGGTGCCGGCCAGACCCCCGCGGTTCATGCTGCCGACCATCACCCGGCCGTCCAGGAAGCCGTGGCCGCGGCGTCTGCGTTCGAGGTGGCTGAGGATCAACAGCTCCTCGAGCACGTCGGCCGTGGCCACGATCCCGTCGAGATCGGGGTCTTCGAGGACGCGCCGCGCGCGCGCGAGGTACTGCTGGCGGTCGCCCATGGCCAGCGGCTCGCCGCGGATCTCGTTGACGCCGCGCCCGGGATGATCGAGGGCCACGAGCACCAGCCGCCCGTCCGGGGCCAACCGCCGCCGCCGCCGCCGGAGGCGGGCCTCGCGGGCCACCCGGTCGGGATGGTGTACGCGGACGTCCGTGATCTCGTCGAGAGCGGCCGGCGGGAGGTACGCCTCGGCGTCCCAGGTCTCCAGGGTGGCGTGGTTCATCCGCGTATTCTGTGGCTAAGACTCCCACCTTGTCGCGCAGGTAGGCGCGGGAGCGCCGGACCCGTCATGCCCCGAGCGCCGTCAGGAACGCGAGGCTGCGTTCCACGTCCCGCGCCGGTCCCGCTCCCGGTGGCGGCTCGGCCGAGAGGACGACGTCCTGCTCCAGCACGTACCATCCCGCGTAGCTGTTCGCCTCCAGGAGCGCGACGGTCTCGCGGATCCGGCTCGCGCCCTGGCCCAGCGGGCAGTAGAGGCCGGCGCGCACCGCCTCGTGATACCCGATCTGCCGCGCGCGCACGCGCTCGGCGAGCCCCGCGTCGACGTCCTTCAAGTGCACGTGGCCGATGCGCCCGTGGGCCTTGCGGGCGACCTCGAGCGCGTCGCTACCCGCGACCGCCAGGTGACCCACGTCGAGGCACAGGTCCACCCCCGATCCCTCGAGCAGGCGCTCGACGTGCGCCCCGGTCTCGATCACGGTGCCGTAGTGCGGGTGCACGGCGAGCGCCAGGCCGTGGCGGCGCGCCACGTCCGCGCTCCACGCCTTCGAGGAGCGCCTGCCACTCGTCGTCACTGAGCCGTCCTGCGGTCTCGTAGTCGTCGCGACCCGTGGCGGCGGCGAGCACCAGCACCTGGCCCCCCGCGTCGGCGAGGGCGCGGGCCGCGTTCTCGACCGCTTGCAGCTCCGCTTCCCGCGGCGAGCGGAGGTGCAGCACGGCGGGGACGAAGCTCGCGATCAGGCGCAGGCCGTGGCGGTCGAGGAGCGCGCGAGAGGCCTCGCGCTCCTCGGGCAGGAAGCCTTGCGGCCCGTGCTCGGTGGCGGTGAGGCCGAGTCCCGCCAGCTCGGCGAGGACTCGCTCGGCGCCGAGCTGAAACCCCCAGCCCGGCACCTCGCAGACCCCCCAGCTGATCGGCGCGCCCGCCGCCCGGCGGGCCAGGCCCTTCCGCTCACCGGCGGGCGTGTCAGGCTTGGAACGTTCCATAATCGGTACGCTAGCGACGTGCGAGGCGGGCTGTCAAGGGATTCTTCGCCGGCAAGTCCCGCCTCCCGTGGCGGGACCGGATATGATCGGCGCTCGCGTCGGATCAAAGGCGTCGCGCGTGACGGCCCGCGCGGCGGCCGGGAGTCGATCGAGTGAGAGACGACGAGGGCAAGAGCGCCGCTCCGCCGGCCCTGCGGATGTGGGGAATCCACAAGTCCTTTCCCGGGGTGATCGCGCTCGACGGCGTGGACCTCGAGGTGCGCCAGGGCGAGGTTCACGTCCTGCTCGGGGAGAACGGGGCGGGGAAGTCGACGCTGATGAAGATCCTGAGCGGCGCGATCCGCAGCGACGCGGGCGAGATCCAGCTCGTCGGCGAGCGCGTCGAGATCGAGGGACCCGCGCACGCGCAGGCGCTGGGGATTAGGATCATCTACCAGGAGTTCAACCTGGTGCCCCAGCTCTCCGCGGCCGAGAACATCTTCCTCGGTGGTGAGCCCACGCTGGGCTTCGGGCTGGTCGACCGCCGCCGGCTCCACGCGGAGGCGGCACAAAGGCTCGAGGAGCTGGGCCTGCGCATCGACCCGACGCGGCCCGTCCGCGAGCTGGGGGTCGCGCAGCAGCAGATGGTCGAGGTGGCGAAGGCGCTCCACGGCGAGGCCCGACTGCTCGTGATGGACGAGCCCACCTCGGCCCTCACCGCGAGCGAGATCGACGTGCTGTTCGGCGTGATCCAGCGCCTCACCAGCCAGGGAGTGGCCGTGGTGTACATCTCGCACCGGCTGGAGGAGGTCGCGCGCATCGGCACGCGTGTCACCGTGCTGCGCGACGGGAAGCACGTGGCGACGCACCCGGTGGGTGAGGTGTCGCTCGCCGAGCTGATCCGCCTGATGGCCAACCGCGAGCTGAAGGAGCACTACCCGAAGCGCCGGGTCGCGCGCGGCGACGAGTTGCTGCGCGTCGAGGGGCTGCGCGGCGGCATCCTCGACGACGTCGCCTTCTCGCTCCACCGCGGGGAGGTGGTCGGCCTGGCCGGCCTGCTGGGCGCGGGCCGCACCGAGCTGGCGCGCGCCATCACGGGAGCGGACCCGCCGCCTGCCGGGCGCGTCACGATCAAGGGCGAGCCCGTGCGTCCCCGGGCGCCGCGGGACGCGATCCGCCGGGGCGTGGGCTTCCTGCCCGAGGACAGGAAGACCCAGGGGCTGGTGCTCGAGCGGTCCGTGAGGGAGAACCTCGCGCTTCCGAGCGCGCCGCGGCTGTCGCCGCTCGGCTGGATGGACCAGGCGGCCGAGAAAGCGCTCGCCTCGCGCGAGGTGGAAGACCTGCGGATCCGCACGCCCAGCCTGGAGCAGAAGGTCGTGTACCTCTCCGGCGGGAACCAGCAGAAGGTCGTGCTCGGGAAGTGGCTGGCCGCCGACGTGGACGTGCTCGTGATCGACGAGCCGACGCGGGGGATCGACGTGGCGGCCAAGGTGGAGATCTACGAGGAGATGAACCGGCTCACCGCCAGGGGCGCGGGCATCCTGATGATCTCGTCGGAGCTGCCCGAGGTGCTGGGCATGAGCGATCGGATCCTGGTCATGCGCCAGGGCCGGATCGTGGCCGAGCTGGACGCCGCGGGCGCGAGCCAGGAGCAGGTGTTGCGCGCCGCGCTGGGGCAGCCCGCTTGAGCTCCGCGGCCTGGCTCGCGAACAAGGGCCGGCAGGTCGGCACGCTTCTGGGGCTGCTCCTGCTCGGCGCGCTGCTCTCGATCCTGAGCCCGCACTTCCTGACCGTCTCGAACCTGCTCAACGTCCTCGAGCAGACCGCGATCAACGCGGTGATCGCCGCGGGCATGACGTTCGTGATCATCTCGGGCGGGATCGACCTCTCGGTGGGCTCGATCGTGGCCTTCTCCGGCGTGCTGCTGGCGAGCGCGCTCCAGGCGCCGCTCGCCGCGCCGCTCGCGATCGCGGTCGGTCTCGCGGCGGGCGCCGCGTGTGGCCTCGTCAATGGCCTGCTGATCACCCGCGGCCGACTGCCTCCCTTCATCGCCACGCTCGGGATGATGAGCGTGGCCCGGGGCGCGGCCCTGGTTTTCACCGAGGGACGGCCGGTCTCCGGCTTCGAGGCCGGCTTTCGCTCTCTGGCGACGGGGCGCGTGCTGGGCCTCCCGGCGCCCGTGCTCGCCGCCGCCCTCGTCTACGTTCTCGCGCACCTGCTGCTGAGCCGCACGCGCTTCGGCCGCTACGTCTACGCGATCGGGGGCAACGAGGAGGCCACGCGGCTCTCGGGAGTGGAGGTGCGCTTCCACAAGACCATGGTCTACGTCCTGTGCGGGATCACGAGCGCGCTCGCCGCGGTCCTCCTCACCGCCCGGCTCAACTCCGCCCAGCCGATCGCGGGGATCATGTACGAGCTGGACGCGATCGCCGCCACCGTGATCGGAGGCACGAGCCTGCTCGGCGGTTCGGGCTCGCTCGGCGGTACCCTGGTGGGCGCGCTCATCATGGGCGTGCTGCGGAACGGCCTCAACCTGCTCGGCGTCTCGTCGTTCCTGCAGCAGATCGTGATCGGGATCGTCATCATCGTGGCCGTTCTCGTGGACTCGATGCTCAAGCGACCGGGGAGATGAAAACCATGAAGATCGCGCGACCGGCGTCGTTCGTCGCCGCCCTGGCCGGGCTCGCCCTCGCGGGCTGCAGCAGGC
>Ga0209641_10001446_pt1 | contig 21211 bp, 23 predicted proteins | sample RifCSP16_1_FD_184022 | JGI IMG/M metagenome (GOLD analysis project Ga0209641, IMG submission 184022) | Soil microbial communities from Rifle, Colorado - Rifle CSP2_sed 16_1 (SPAdes) (version 2) | ecosystem: Environmental > Terrestrial > Deep subsurface > Rock core/Sediment | place: Rifle... | reverse complement strand
TTTCTTCCCCCGCCATTCCCTGCCCAGATTTCATCTCTATCGACTAGGCCGTCTGGATCAGTTATATTCAATCTTATCTGGATGTTCCTTGAAGAGTTTCCTAAGTTGGTTATGAGCAACTCGGCTGAATTGATTCTGGGAGTGGCGTTGATTATGAATGAGGTTGAAGATGAATTGATTGAATCTGTTGTTTCTGTTGTATTTGCGTAAACTCTAATTGACCAGTTTCCATTTGTATTATTTGTTGTGTAACCGAAATAATAAATATCCGGTGTTTGTAATGTCATACTTTGATTTGAGACGTTGATTATTCCACTAGGATTTATTATGTCTAAATGAACTGAAACGAAAGATGAATTTGTAACGTTTGCTGTAATGTTTAGATTTTGATTGGGACGTAAGACTGTTTGATTTAGAGTTATTGAATTTAGGTTTGGAACTGGCTGATTGTAATTATATTCTAACGAAGCAAAATCAGTTCTAAATGTAACTGCTCCTCCAGGATTGCAAGTAACTCCAAGAAGAACTTCCCTGCTTGTTGTATTATAAAATGTTGTTATGTTTGACGTATTAAAATTATGTGTTGTATCTGATGTAGTAATTGCAATTGCTTTTGCAGTCGACCATGTTTGATTTGTAATATTCCAAAACATTATTTTATCGTCATTACATGAAACAGTTCCCATCTGCCCCTCCCATGTAAAATTAATCCAATTTAAATTCGTAGCTGTAACTAAAGAATTTAATGTATAATTAAAAACGAATTGTTTGCAAGCTGCATTTGAACCAGTTGCAATTCTAACGTCATCACTTGCTCCTAAAGCCTGATAATTTGCCGCAGTGAAAGCTGTCCAATCAGAATAAGGCTTTGTCGGTCTTCCTACATACAATCCTGCTCGAGTTGGATCGTCACAATCACCATTTGTATCAGCATGATAAGCTGACATATTTACTGTTTCATTAATTATTGTCACTGTCGGATCTAAAAACAATGTAAATTCTTCTTTCTGATAAGTTTGTTGAAATTGTAAATCCGCTTTCTAGCAAATCGTTAAAAGCAAGATTCATTATATTTCTTGCTGTGAAACTTCCTGTTTCTGTTCTTAGTTGAGATAAAGTAAAACCTGAATGAGTTTTGTATGTCAATGTAATACTTTCGATAAGATTTGGATTTATTGAAGTTGCATTAATGTTTGTTATGTTCACTGCATATTTATACCTTGTTCTTTCTTTTGTTGACGGGAAATTAAAGTTCAGTTGCGGAAAATTGCTTTTAATTGTCGCCATCGAGAAGTAATTGCCATTGTAAATTGCTCCTGATTCAAAAGTAATGTTAAATTTTCCTTCTATACCATCATAATGAAATATAATGTCATCGCTATCTCTTGTAATTATAAAAACATCAGATGAATTTACCCATTGACCTGAACTATCTTTTGCAAAAATTGGAGCTCCATAAATACTTTCAGTACACCTTCCACCAGTACAAGTCCTTTTCTGATTAGAACTTATTATTTCAGCAAAAGTTATAGGCGAAGCTAATGTGAGAAAGAGCACGAAAACTATGAGTTTCTTTTCAATTTCCATCTCTAGATAATGTCTTGTGGAATATAAAAACATTTCTAGCCTAGACTTTTTCTTTTTCTAAGGCGTGAACTACCAAAAAATTAGAACGCAGAGATGGTGGAGCTTGGCTAAACACACTCGCCTGAAAAACGAAAGATAGATGCCATCTTTCGGAAAGCGAGAATGTCATGACACTGGCATCGAGGGTTCAAATCCCTCTCTCTGCGTATTATTATATTTTGAAAGAATTTAAAGATATTTTTCCTGACATTCTGGGTTTTCTATCTGATTCTTGGGAAATTACCTGTTAACTTTAGCCATGCTATGTAGCTGCCAATTACCCAGAAGAAGATGATGACTTGGCCGAAAGTATCGTGGAAGAATATGATGAATTCTGGATGGTTCCACTGGATTGAAAGAAGGATTCCGATTAATATCCTCAAAAGGTTTCCTAGAAATATAACGATAATAAAAGGGATTGCCATCAGCCTATGTTTTAAAGAGAATTTTGGAACTATAAAGATTCCTAATAAAAACATTACAAATAAGGCTATTGCACTGCATTCTGCTGACAACTGAATTATCTGCGAGTATTCTGGGAATCCCACTATTAAAAATGTGCCCTCGCTGACTGCACCTATATCCATGTTATTCAGAATTATATCGAGTGATTTTGTTGTCAATTGCGGGAACGGATAAAAACTGGGAAATGCTACTATTATATATGATGCTATTAATATGATGATTGCTATCCTGGCGTATTTTTCGTTCATCGAGTGCCCCACTTTGTACTTTTTAGTGTTGCAATTGCCGTAAGCCTTACTGGAATTAAGAGTGTGACGTGAAGCAATGCATATAACGTGAGAAGAAAGAATGATTTATCTCCTGTTCGCATAAAAGCATAAAATCCTCTTAACATGGCCACACCTAATACCATGGCCAGATAACCGAGGGCATAAAGATAGCTGATTGTTATTGCGTTATATAATACTACTACCAAAGCACCAAGAAGAAAAAAGGGAAGAATAAACTGCATTGACATATCATATATCATGTATGGGTGGGCTTTTCTCGGATTATTAAAAATCATTTTGCCCGTCCAAAGCAATTCACGATAGAATGATTGTGACCACCTTTGTTGTTGACGAATCCATAATTTTATCGTTGGCGGGACGAATGTTCTTGCTTTTGCTCTACTGTCGTATTTTACTTTATATCCTTCGGTTAAGACCAAGTTTGTCAGATGTCTGTCATCACCATAAGTGCATCTTGTTCCTAAAAAGAACTGATTGATATATTTCTCCTTGATTTTTTGAATTATTGTATTCCTGTATGCTGCCAATGGCCCCGAACAACATAATACTGTCCCGAAAAGGCTTTGTGCCGCCCTCTCCTGATTGAAGGCCGCCCAATATCTCTTGGCTATCAATATGTCTAATTTCTTTTTCTTTATAACCTCAACATCGCCTGTCATTGCACCAACTTCTGGATCGTTAAAATTCTCCATAAGATATTTTGTAGCGTTCTTTTTCATTATAGTATCGCTATCGATTGTGATTATGATATCTACTGTATTCCCTAAAATGTCAAAAGCCTCTTTCTGTACATGCCTCTTCCCCTCGTTCTTCTCGAATCTTTTTACTATAAGCTTCCCTAAACCTATTTCTTCTCTAAATATCTCTTTTATCCTTTCTGAAACTACTGGGTCTTTGCTGCCGTCGTCTAGTGCTATTACAACTAATCTGCCATTATAAGCCTGCTTAAGTGCTGAAGATATGCAAGACTTGAGTTCTTTGTAACCTTCGTTGTAAAAGGGAATTATTATCGCTGCCGATGGGTTATTTATTATATCCGTTTTCTTTCTTCCCTTTCTTGCCGAATTAAGATATTCTGCATGTGCAAAATTTATCTGAAGAAATAGATGAGTTAATGCTAGGATTCCGTACCAAAAAAATATTTCAGTTCCGCTCATGCTTTTGCCTTAATTGATACAAACTAAAAGTTATAAACGAGGCAAAAAGTAAAATTAAAACTATGACATTAATCGGGACATGGATAATATTTGAATAAACGGGTGGCTGCCAAGGGTAATATGGATCGGCTGATGCATAAATATCTGCATCTGTTGCTCCTCGAATTATTTTGAATTTGAAAGTTTGTTCGTCTCCTTCAGGTAACCAGTTTGTAGATCGACTAGATGGAATTACAATCCAATCATTAGGAATACCTTCCATTTTTATTGTGATTAAAAGTAATGGTTCATCGCCTATATTTTTTATTTTTACTGTTGCATTAAATTGATCACCTGCCGTATCAAAATCTCCAGATGTAGTTAAAGTTACAAGAAGGGGGGTTGGTGGCGAATGCGATGCAAAAACTATGCCTGGCATTGATAAGATGCTGATTGATAATAATGCTAACAATATTTTTTTCATGGGATCACTTTTTTGACTTTTTTTATTTCTACATAGTCGCCTTTTCCTATTGTCAAATTTCTTGGTATCGTCACTATTAGTTGTTTTGTTCCTTTATGTAGCCAGACTTTGCGTATCAACATTATGTTATTTAACGTGATATATCTATTTAAGCTTGTTGGTGTTCCAAATCCGACTATTTCTGACTTATTTTTTTAGCTTCAACAAACCAATAGCTATTATTCCCGCCAAAATTATTATGACACTGTTTTCAACCGATGAGAGTAGCACTGTTATTATTGCTGCTATGTTCAGGATGCCTGCTATGCCGATCCCTGCTAATATGGATATTATTGTTGGGAATGATGTTTTCTGTATCAAAAGGTATGACAGGCCTGTTGCAAACAGAATCCATACTACTAATGTTGGCGAACCGAATAAGATACTAAGATCTAATCCGTTCACTACATTCAGGATTACTGCTGATACAATGATGCTTATGGCTGGAATTGTGTATACTATGCTGTTTGATTTTTTCAAAACAATCGCCTCTTTTTATTGACCACGCAAGATAAACCAATGCTATTATGAGGACAATATTTTTCACTGCGTTTGGCCCTGCGTCTGCATTTCCTATGGCTTCAAGCCCGCTTGGATCCAAAGGAGATCTTGTGCCCTGGAATATGAGGATTGTTTCCTGTATCGATCTTTCCTCAAGTGGTATTGCATTTGATGTGTCGACAAGTTTTGTCAAACCAAAAACAAATATTATTCCGATGAAAATTATTAATGAACTTATGACGAGGAAGATTATTTTTCCTGGGATGCTTGATTTCCATATATTGAAGAAAAGGAGCCCGCCGATCAATAACAAAAATCCCGCTATCAATAAATTTCCATCGGTTATTCCCGAATAGATACTATATAAATTTGAATTTCCAGAAATAGGAGTTGCGAGACCCCCCCACAATTTTCCCTGTGCGTTTGGATCTGTCAATGCCGTCCTTAATATTCTCATTTCGTTTGTAAAATCTTTTCCTAATGCTTCGTTAAAGAATTGTGTTAATGTCCTTCCTGAAACTGGATCAACGTCATCCATCTTGGACATTGCGAATGCTATTTTTGGCGAAAGATGTGCTGTGTCCCTGACCCCCTCGGCCATCGGGTGCGATAAATAATTTACTATGTATGTACTTTCTATGACTTTTGGTATAAAGAAATTATGATCCACACCATCTTGGACCAAATGTGTAGAAACTCCTAATACAAATGCTTTTTCACAATCTGATTTAGCACGTTTCTCTAATTCATTAACAAAATTCCAATTATGTGTGTCTAAATATTTTTTGCCGATTGGATAGTTCTGATAATAATAAATTACGGAAGAATCTGGGGAAAGTACTCCTCCGTAGTAGCAACTTTCTTGCTCAAGAACTAATTTTTTTAATGGTGTATCTGGTGATTCCTGAATCGCTTTTTCCACTAGGTAAATATGAGTATTAGCCTAAAAATTCAATACTTTTTGAATTTTTATTTAGCTCCCCATGCCTGTGTTGCTGGAATTGCCATCAGCACTAATGCTATTAGCAACAATTTTTTCATCTTTTTGATCACCTATGAAATTCTTTATTTTATTTATAACATTAGCTTCGTCATTCAACTCATCTTCCCAAATAAATAGAACTTTGAATCCTAATTCATTGTATGGTTTTCTTTCCTTTTCTTCAATTATTTCTTTAGTCAATTCTGGATTCTTCTTTTGTAATCTCCATAAGTGCCAATAAATACCGTTAAAATTTATAACTTTCTTCTGCCCGTTACAGTTTATAAAATCTGGTATTCGTCCATTGAGGATAGTATTGCCATGAACATTGAGTTTGTATTGGTTAGGAAATTTTGATTGAATCATAGAATCGATAAGTTGTTCTTTTTTGTTTGGTTTGATTTGGCATGCTTTTATAAATGCCCTCATTGTCTTCTCTCTATATTCTGGATCTTGCCATAATACTTTACTAATTTCTGATTGTGATCTACGTTTTATATGTTTATCTAATCTATTCATGATAGTAGATACGTTTACATTAAAATTTCGTGCTATTTCGGGTATATTTTTCCCTTCTATTGTATAAAGTCTTAGAATCTCTTTCTCGTCTATATTTTTTTCTAATTTTTTCCTATGTTCTTTGGTAAGTTTTTTCCCTACGTGGGCTAACTTTATTCTATTTATCATCCATGTTGCTTTCTCTTTTCCATGTAGTCCAATCAATGTCTTGCCTTTGTTATATGGGACTAGTATCCCTGATTCGAATAGTCTTTTTTTTGATGATGACATTTTTGGATATTTCTTGCCTTTCTTACTATGAATTATTTTTTTTATTGTTTGTGGGTTTTTTGTGGGGTTATTGATTTTATTTCTATAACTCGTAGAACATGACTTTGAACAAAATATATCAGGTACATGATTCGGTACGGTTTTTTCTTTTTTGCAATTTCTGCAAATGATAGTTCTTCTATATTTTGCGTAATATGCATTTGATGCTGATGACACTTTTTGTCTATACCATTCTTGCTCCCAAAGATCAGATGAAGTTTTTTTTGCCGATTCAGTAATACGCCTTCTATAATTAGAATCTTCCCATAATTTCTTTATACTATTTGCTATTTTTTCTCTACTTGTGGCCGATGGTTTTGAGTGATGCTTACCTTTCATTGCTTCTGATAATTTAGGATTAGGTTTCCCTTTTTTTGCTTCGGATATTTTCTTTTTAGTTTCAAGGGAATGATGTTTGCCTTTTGTGCTAGTACTTCTTCTAGGTATACAATATTTTATTAAACTTTTAAGTATAATACTTCCACTAAAACCCAATTCTTTACTGATGGTTTCAATAGACTTCTTTTCTATTATGTATTTTTGATATAAGATATCTTTAGGAACATCGATTGTTTTTCTCATTGTTCTGGTCACCGTCTTTTTTTCTTGAATATAAATCCTCTTGCTGTCCAAATTACCAATAATAGTGGCACCCCAATAAATGCTAGCTGGAGTAAATCTATATTCCCAAAGCCTGGCACGCCTCCTCCTTGATATATCGTGCTTTTTATCGGGATCTCTGGGGACTCGCCATATATCTTGGCCTGGTAACCGACTTTCTGGGTGCTTATGGTAAAGTAATATCCTCCTGGTGTGTCAGGGAATGTGTATGTGGTGAAATATTCTCCCGATGCCAATGATTTCAATGCTATCTGTTCTGTGCTGCCGTCTGGTTTGTTTATTTTTAAAACTATTTCGTCATTTTCCGCTAAATCAACTGGATTGTTTTTAGGATCTGATGTCTTTATTATTATGTTGAAATCTCCTGATGATGCTGTGGAAGGAATATTATGCTCTACTTTTACGAAAGGCTTTTGTGCCTGGATTGATTTTGATACTGTGTCTGAATCCACATATAAGAATTTCTTGGCTTTGACGTTTATATTCAGTTTTCCTACGACACTTATCTTATCTAATTTTAATTCATAAACTCCTGTGCGAAGGTATGCTGGAAGGAACGCCTGTTTTACGCCTGCGATATCTGAAGTTATATCCCAGACATCTACTGTGTCTATTACATTCCCAGCCGTGTCTGAAATCCTAACCGTGAAGGATATTGGGAATGATGTATACTGAATATCATCGCCTGTCAAAGATAAAATTAGCTGATCTCTGACTACAAAGTTAGATGCTGCCGTTACTATCGTGCCTGATGGATCTGTGGCTGTAAATTTGGCTTCGTATTGGCCTGCTGGGATTGCGGGGAAAACCACTGTGGCGATTCCTGCCGAGTTTGTAACTACTGGGATTGGATTTGTTATTTCTACTCCGTCTTTAAGAAGCTGGCCTGTGACTGTGACTGTGGTTTGTGGTGTTGGGACGACTGAAACTGGTATTGATATTGATTTGCCGACTGGATAGAAGTCACTTGTTGTTGGATGTATAGAAGATATAAGCAATATACAGTAACCTTTATCGCATCCTCTATCGCATGTAATAAAATTTCCCCAGTTGCCGTTTATACATGTTTGTTGGATAGAAGGGTTATTTGGGTCACATCTAACTGTATCGTCTAGACAATTAATACAGTATGGGACTGCCTGTACTAATGCGGGGGCTACAAAAATCATTGATAAAATCAATGCTGCTAATATTTTTCTCATATTATTCCTCTACGGCGAAATACATTCTAGGCTGCATGATTCGACTATATCCCAGCCAAAACCATCACTTCTACACTTCTTCAATATTTGACCTTCGCATGCTGTCTGGCCTGATATGCATAATGTAGAACATTTACCTACAGATGCATCACAGCCATATTGGCAAGTTTCTGCTGTTGTCCATTTGCTGCCGTCTGTAGCACATGTTTCTCTTGTATTGACATTGCATCTAGATGTGCCTGGGGTACATGTGAGGCATACATTATTTGTGCATCCATTCTGACAATTTAGATATGGGCTCCATGACAAGCCATCTGACGAACATTTTTCAAGATCTTTATTTATATCGCATCTTACTGAACCTGCTGTGCATAGCGGGGTGCATGCATTATTTATGCATCCATAATCACATGTCTTTTGAAATCCCCATGATAATCCATCAGGTGCACATTGTTCTAATGCGGATCCAGTACATCTTAGGCTATTTGGGGTACATAATAAATTACAATTACCGCCAGTGCAACTGACACTGCATGTTTCTAAATATTCAAATCCTGTTTTATCGGCTTTGCATACCTGAACATCATTTCCTGCACATATTTTCTGCCCTACTGTACAAGCTACACATACATTATTTTCGCATGTTTTTCCGCTTGTGCAACCTACGTCCTGGCAACATGTATCTGATGTTTCGCCTGCCTGAATTACACCATCACCGCATACTGCTGCTGGTGGCGGGAGTACTGTTGGTGTGCATTTGTATCCTTTTATTGTATATTGATAATTGTCTGGGCAGTTGTATATTGGTGCTTCTATACATTGATTGTATAATTTCTTTGAGTTTGTAATTCCGTATAAATATGCTTTTGCCAATACTGATGATGACCATATCCATTCTGTTCCTTTTTGTATATTGTCGTTGCCTGAACTTGTAAGTTCAACGCCTGATTGGTCATATACTTTGGCTCTACAGAAATCTACATCTGACGGACAAAATACTTTTCCTGAATATTGCGGACCTTGTGCTCTTTGTATGTTATAATATTTGTCGTCAAATAATTTATGTGTGTTCAATCCATATGTGCTTTCAAGACTTGTACATGAGGCTTTTGATATGAACACTCTTGATATTGACTGTTCTTGCGATGCTGCCCATCCATTGTAGATATTTGCATCGCCCTGGCATGAAACAGAGCATTTCCCATATGTTGAAGGACATGACCAGCTTGCTGTTGAATCTGAACTGGTTTGAACATAAGGCTGATTTGTATAGATATTAACTATTTCCCAAGTACCGTCACATTTCTTATACCATTCTTCAAATTTCAAAGACCATATTCCTGTTGGTGATATTTGATCGTCATATCCCCCGCCACCACATGATGCACCTGTTGTGAAGGTTATCTTTTGCCCTTTTGTTATTTCTACTGTTTTGTTGGCTGTTAATTTTCTATCCCTCAGTAAAAATATATCCCCGCTACTTGAATATGATGTAACACACGGGCCTGTGACTGTTCCTGCTGGGGTGATTATCGTAGGTGCTTTCCACCATTTATTGCTTCCCCAATTTGCTGTTGCTCTCTGTAATTCGACACCCACAGTCACAGAACAGGCATCTGCATGACATGTGAATTCCTGTGTTGCATATGCATTGTCCCACTGACCCGTCAATAGTTTTTCATAGGTTACTGGGGATATCTCTGCACGAAATCCTCCAAAATTTCCTGCATAGGCTAGAATACCTATAACAGCCACGATTAAAATTATCATATTCTTATCTTTTTTCTTTCCCATGCGATCAACTTGGCAACTTCCAATTCAATGTATTATATACGAACACTATTATTTTTGTTATTATAAACCCGATGATTAATGGAATTAGAACGATGAAAAATATCTGCAAATTCTGACTTATCAATGATGCTAGTATTGAGATTCCGATGGAACCAGTGACATAAACCTGATAGATTTTCCAAAATGGTTTTGTCGACTGAAATCCCACAAAATTGGTTATTAATCTGCCTGTAACAAAAATTATACCTCCCATGACTGTTGCCCCGATGATAACGCCAATTCCTATAATTGATCCTATACCCAAGCCGATAAGAAGTCCAGAAAGACCTGCAAATATGCTACCTATGGCACCTGCTAGAATTATAACTAGAACTCCCATGAAAATGCCAAAGGCTGAGCCGAGTTTTGCCCATTCAAACAAATTGCTTTTCTTTCCCATAACACTTCTCCTATGTGAATTCCAATGTGAATTAAATTACATTGGATAGCTTATAAAGATTTCTATCTCATGGAAATGTCACTTTTTCCTGCGTTTTCCCCAAACTTTTGCCTGGTATACGTATCCTATAATTGTTATTCCCACAACAACTGCGAGGAATGTTTTTATTGCGTTTGTCTGGCATACTGGGGGATCATTGATTGTTTTTCCGCTTATTCCTTCCTGAATAAATGGAATACATTCTGGATCTGGAAATGGCGGGATTGTGGTTGTGGTGTCGGGGCTTGTTGTGGATGTTCCGATTGTGGTAGTGGTCTGGCCTGGGAGTGTTGTGGTAGATGTTTGATTGTCAAGTAATGTAGTTGTGGTATCTGTGGTCGTGGTAGATGTGATTGTTGTTGTAGTGTCGTTTGTTGGGAGGGTTGTAGATGTAGTTGTGGTGAGACGCATTATATTGAAATTAACACTATAACAACAGCCTGATGATGGTAAGGAGAATTGTTTGGTGTCTTCTGAAAATCCGTCTGCCGTTGCTTTCCCTGTATAAGAACCGCCTAATAAGCCAATGCTGTAATATCCGTTAGGGCTCAGAACTTCGTTTTCTAAAACATTGTCAGAATTCCTATAGATCTTTACTGTTGCATTACTTGTACCGCCTATTCTGGTTCCCGTGGAATCTATTTCTGCTATATCGCCTGTTAAATAAATAGTTGGGATTATTGTAGTTGTGGTAGGAATTAATGACTTTACTCTGAATTTAAGATGATATTCGACCCTGCATCCACTCCCTGCTGATTCAAAACCTGTGGGTAGGGGGGCGGATAGAACCATTACAGAATAAGTCCCACCATCAGGATTATTCATTACTACTCTTATCTGCCCGTTGGATTGTAATGGAGTTCCTAGATCTATTGTTTCTGTGTTTGTTATTTCTGGCAAGGTGCTCCCTGAAGATGATGTCTGGAATGGCCTATAAGCGATTAATGTTGAATTATCAAATTCGTATGTATTCAATGTAGCTTCATCTATTCTGACTGCTAATAAATGTGCTGCAAAATAATTTCCTTCTAACGGTTGCCCACAATTTATATTTGATCTTATGTGATTGATTTCAGTTGCAAAATTTACTACGGGTATTTCGTCTGGATTCCATTGCCTGACTGATGTATAAAATCCTGCTTTGAACAGACCGAATTGAAATGCTGAAATTAATACTATGATTATTCCTATGATAATATATAGATCTCTGTTTTTGGATTTTTGCATTTTAACCACTTATTGACATACCGCTTTGTACGATATTTTTGTTCCATGAGTAATGTACAATATCCTGGGCGTATTGTGCACCCGTGACACTTGATATTATGTTTCCTACGAAAAAGAATTTTTGAATGCTTCCCCTTGCGTTTTCATTTAAGGGGTAGGCTGCGAGATGTAGATCGGCCATATATAAGCTTGATGCGTATGAACCTATTAATAATGCCACAAAAACCAGGAGGATTGCATTTTCTTTGGGTTTCAATACTTTGTTAAAGATAAAAAATATGATGACTGCGATTATCGAGGTCAATGTTGTTGATAATGTGTCTTCTGGGATTGCGACTATCCCTGATTTTGTTGCTTTGTCTGTTGGACTTAATTGTGCGGGGGCGGTGAAGGATGGCGTGCCTGCAAATATTTCTCCTGTGGATGCTGTCTGGCCCCAAAAATACATGAAAAGAAGAATACCTATGACTATCTGCAACGCATAACCTTTCCAGTCTGGGACAAAACCATCTTTTGTCGGAAATTTTGGTGCGTGGTCTATAAGGAGATCGAAGATTAATATTCCTCTTATCTTGTCGCTTTTTATCGCACCTGTATATTTCAATAAGGATAAAATATAATCAAGAACTAAATATGGAAGGGCGAAGAGGATTGCTACGCTATAAATGGTGCCCCATTGAGGATCAAGAACGACCACATTTTCGTAGGCGATGGCGAAGGATAGTGCAACGTATATCAAGAATATTGTCTTAGATGAAATTACTAGAGATTGCAAATGCTTATTATTTTTGTCATTCATCTTTATCTCCTCGCAAATTCATTGATTTTTTGTATAATTTGTTCTGTATTTATTAACTCGTCTTCCCAAATATGAAGAACACTAAACCCAAGTTCTTCGTAAGGATTCCTTTCCCTTTCCTCTACTCGTTGCTTTGTTAAATCTGGATTATTTTTTTGGAATCGCCATAGATGCCAATAAATACCGTTGAAAAGAATAACTTTTTTTTGACCATTGCAGTTTATCCAGTCTGGAACTTTCCCGTTTAGTATTGTTTCGCCTTTGACGTTCAGTTTCCATTCATTATGAAAATTGGATTGCAAAATAGAATCAATAAATTGCTCTGGTTTATTTGGTTTAACGTGTTGAAAAGACATAAATCTTTTGCCAAAATCTGGATCTTGCCATCTTTGTTTCAATTTATAGTTTGGTATTCCTTTTTTTGCTATAGATATATTTCTTTTATGTTGTATAGATTTCCTATAACCTTTCATACTTTTAGACATTTTTAATCTTGTTTCCAAAGATCTTTTTTTCCCCCTTTGGCTTAACATAATTTTTTCCCTATTTTCTTTCCATAGACGTTTTGACTTATTTCCAATTCTTTTTTTACTAACTTTAGAGTGTTTTAACCCTTTAAAAGAAGGTACATACATTTTGAGTAAAAATTCATCGCTTTTTCTTAGATTTAATTTTTTTGCCTTTTGTGAAATCCCACCTATTGACTTACTAAATAGTTCTGAAAGTTCTTTATTTGACATATTTCCGTATAGGTTTCTGAATTTATCTAAATCTTCTTTTAACCATGCTCTATCTTTATATTTACTTATTTTCATTTTTCGTGCTTGTTTTTGGCATGCTGGTACAGTTCTATTTAATAGAAGGGAAATTTGTGCCATAGATAATTTTAACCAATTATTTTGTACAAACTCTTTTTCTTCTTTTGTCCAATCTTTAATTCTAATTAACTTTAATTTGGCAGCACGGCCTTTACATGAATATATGGTTCTTTTCAATTTGATTGCTATATCTTTTACATTTGTATTTTTCCAGTTTTCTATTAGAAAATTATCTTCTTTTTCTGACCATTTTTTTATTTTATATGTTTTTAATTTGCTTGCATATCCATAACATGAATTTATTGTTCTATTTAACTGACTGGAAATGCTCTTTACGTCTATTGCTTTCCAATTATCTATTATATATTTTACTTCTTCTTTTGCCCATCGTCTTGCCATTTGTATAATTTACATTGGATAGCTTATAAAGATTTCTATGATGGAAATCGCATTGGTATTTTGATTATATTCCCTAGTTCATAATATTCCATATTTGCCTCTGTCTGCAATCTAAACAAAAATTTCCTAGTAATTTGGCTGATTGTTTTTTAGATGCTTTCCCCCCTGCGAAAACATTTTTAAAATTGTTTGTCCGTTGATTACAGCCAGAGCAAGTTATTTCTTCTATTCTTTTTATTTTCAATATTTTCACCTGCCAAGCAAAACATTTGATCCGTTATAGACGGATGTTTTACTTACTTGACAGGTTTTTTCTTTGTTGTCATAATTATTCTTTCTATATCTACATATATAAATCTTTGATCTCTTAATCTGGTGGACTGTTAGATTCAAAAAAATAAAAGAAAAAAAGAAAATGCAAAGATACTGTTTTTGCTCGATTGCCTTATCCTCTCAGTCTACGCATATTTGGATCGTTGGTTCGTTTGTGCTGCCTAAGTCCGTATTCGATGTTTGCGGATCTAGGAAGAATGTCTGCCCTGGAGAAGATCTGTAATCTTCGTCTTGGTCAAAGACGAATACTCTTGCACCCATGCCGTTGTTTGCACTGTTGCAGATTGTTCCTGATGGGTTTATTCCAGTCTTGTAGATTATCTTGAATGGATTGTCCTTGTATGAATACTGTGTGTTTGGAATTCCAGTCTTGCTTTGTGAATCTACATACCAGTCGAAACCACTGTCGTAACATCTGAATAAGGTTCTTTCCTGTGCCCCTGTTGTAAGTGAGCTAGGACATGTGACTATTTGTAGGCCTGCCATCGTTACATCGCTGACTGCTGATGTGTTGACTTCCCAACCGAATACTGGCCTTCTTATTCCTGTGTATACTGAAGTGACTTCAAATCTCAATGAACCACTTGCTGTACCACCACTTCCTGTTGTCAGATTGCCTGTCGTGCCGTTGGTTATGGAATTTAGGTCGTCATTACGTGCAGTTAGATCTGATGCAGTGAATACTCTGACGATAGCCATATCAACCTGTGGAGATAAATCAGCACTCAATCCTACATTGGCTTTCTGTGTCCAGTAGAATGTGCCGTCAGTCCCTACGGATACTTTGTCAATTGTTGCTCGTGGATCTAAGTTGCTTATTGTTGCGGTTCCACTTGTGAATGACAAACTTCTGTAGGAAGTGCCCTTAAGGTATTGACCTCCTGGATTCAATGAATCGTCAGTTTTATTCAAGAGATTTTTGGCTACAACGGTTAACTGTGCTGTAGATCCTGGAATACCGCTTGTACCTTGCTGTTGTACAGTTGTCAATGTCGGAAATGATGATGCTGGTTGTCCGCCACCGCCTCCTGCTGTCTCGCCAGTCATGCTTGTTATTGTTGCTAACAGACTGTTGAATGGGTCAACAACTTGCGAAACTCCTAAAAGCAAGACTATTCCTGTCAAAGCTATTACACCTTTTTGCCAATCCTTGGTTATTTTTAGATTTTTCTTTCCAAAGTCGGTAAATGGAATAGCTACCAAAACTAGACCTGCTGCTAATGTGGCTGCGGCTGCGTATCCGAGAAAGACTGCTGCCAACCCGATTACTATTGGTATTGCTACGAGTTTTAACAGTTCTCCTATTCCTATATCTTTTTTAGCCATGTTTTTTTCACCGATAATTTGCATCGAAAGAATTGCTTCATCATTGCGAGCTCCCGCTTCCGCAAAATGGAATTTTGAATTCCAAATTTCTACGGTCTCAATGGGAGTTTATACTCTCCACTTCATTGCCCGCATATTCCATAATTCTCCTTGCATTGCTAGTTATTGACATTGACTTACATAAAAAGATTTCTGTTGGCGAAGTAGATCCGAAAGTAGGCTAAAAAACGATAAAAAGAGGTTTTATGAATAAGAATTGCATGTCTTGGGACGAAAAAAGATATATAGGGAGTCAATGGATAACGAAAAAACAACAGATAACAGCTCAGAATTTCTATGGAGCTTCCCAGCTTGGGGCTCTGTGCATTCTCATAGAGTCATAAACCTAGAAGGAAGCTTTGTCTACAACAGAGTTATTTCAGGAATAGAACCTGTCATGTGATGGATTCTTCTAAAGCTGTGAAAAGCACTGTTGCAAACATCTTCTCCGTAATCAGATGTCTTTCTATTATTTTTCCTAATAGAGATTTACTTATTAGAGCATCTGTAAGAATCCACAGATTGTAAAGTAATGTTGCAAATAGAAAATAGAATAGCCTTATTTTATAATTTTTTGATGTCGTTCTTGCCCTCAATTCCTTTTTCATTCTGTATGAGGTTTCTATACCCCATCGCTTACTGTATAATTTGAATAGACGAATGGCGAGATCAGCTTCATTCTCGTTTATATCCATGTTAGTGGCAAAATTAGTATTACAATAATACTACGATTCTTGTTAGTACAACATAAATAGAAAACTACTTAAAGATCTGTTAGTATAAGAATACTACGAATATCAAAAAATCTTTATATACTCGTATTATAGGTAATTTACAATGGAAATGCCAAAAAGAAAACCGAAAAAGCTTGGCGAATCACTTGAGAAACCAGAAGTAATTGAAAAATCCGTTAAGATGACACTTAACAAACGTGAAATTGGAACTCCGCAATACATAATCAGAGTTCCAAGAGAAATTGAACGTTTCTTTGGATTGAAAGAGAAGGGGGATTATTATTTTCAATTTATAATAGAAGTAAGTGAGACAAAAGACAAGAGCATATTCAGATTCAACATAATAAAAGGGGGTAAAAATGGAAAGAAAAGTACGAGTTAGAAAGCATCGCAAACGGAAAAGAAAAGGCGGTATAATTATAGTGAAAAAGCACGTGAGAAAATCTCCTAACAAAGGTTGGCGGGGAGATCCTTTGGGACATTCTTTTGCAGCAAGGGGCATTGTAAAACCAAAGAATTACCCTTATGCTTCTCTTGAAGAAATAATACTTGCAGATTTAGAAAAGGCACAAAGACCCCTAACAGCACGAGAAATATCAAAACGTACCAATATAGCATGGGACAGTGTCATGAAATATCTTTATCAATTAGAAAATAAAGGGAAAATAAGAAGCCTAAAAAGCAATACAAGAACTTTATGGGAGTCTGCTTAATTTATTCTTCAACAAACCAATGTGATTTTCATGTCCCAGAAGATAGAATAAAAATATTTGTTCTATATTTATCATTAAGAGGAGGAATAAATACAGGAAAGTTCGAGTGGAGTGTTGAAGAGGAAAAGAAGAATGCCTTCCCAACATTTGAAAAACATTTAAGAAAAATCCTTGAATGGAAACAAGACCCAAAGAAGTTCATAAAAGAATTGCTGGATAATCCGAAGGATGATGTGTTATACCATGCGATAAGGGAGAAGCTTATCAAGAATGAGGGCTGAGTTTGAACTTTATGATTGAGAGTATAAATTTTGTGATCAAATGCCAAAAGAAAAGATTGAACATATAAATTATGCAATGGTTGCCAAAACACATCCATCTATGTATTTAATGCATAAATATTGGGCACGAAAACCTCGAAATGTTGTTGCGGAATATATTAATCATTATTCAAAAGAAGGTGATATTGTTCTTGATCCTTTTGCTGGTTCTGGAGTAACTGCAATAGAATCTATAAAGCTTGGCAGGAAAGCCGTTGCAATTGATTTAGATCCTATGTCAGGATTTATTACTAAGATGACGGCTGTGCCGATTGATATTGAAAAGTTTGAAAAATCATTTGATGAAATTAAAACAATAGTTCAAAAGAAAATAAATGAATTGTATAGTACAATATGTGTTAAATGCAAGAAAGATGCTATAGCAGAAGCAATCATTTGGGAATGTAATGAACCTAAACAAATAAGATATTACTGCAGTTGTTCAAAAAAACTACAAACGAAAACTGTTACGAGTTTAGATATAAGAAAACTTAAGGATTTAGAAAAGAAATCGGTTCCTTATTGGTATCCAAAAAACGAATTAATCTGGAATAGCAGAATCAATGTACATAAAGATGAAAAAGTTTCAGATCTATTCACAAAAAGAAATATAATAGGACTTTCTATTTTATTGAATGAAATAGAATCTATAAAGGATGGTAAAATTCAGGATTTATTCAAATTCGTGTTTACATCTTCACTAGCACAAACAAGTAAAATAATACCTTTTATGGGAGGATTCAAATCAGGTGGTCCTAGTTGGAAGGTTAGAGGTTTCTGGATTCCAGAAAAAAGATTTGAATTAAATGTTTGGAATTGCTTTGAAAATAGGTATAAGAAAATATTAAGAGGTAAAAAGGAAAGTAATGAATTGATCAAGCATTTTAAAGAAGCTAAATCATTTGAGGAATTAAAAGATAAATCAAACATATTTATAAAAACCTTTAACACGATAGAACTTGAAAAAATATTACCATCGAATTCTGTTGATTACATTTTTACAGATCCGCCATATGGAGACGCAATACCATATTTAGAATTGGATTACATGTGGAGTTCTTGGATGAAGTTTAATCCAAATTTTGATGATGAGATAGTCATAAGTAATAGTCCTGTAAGAAACAAGACATTAGAAATATATGATAGGATGCTGAAAGCAGCCTTCAATCAAATATTTAGAATCCTTAAAACAGGAAAATACATGACAGTCACGTTTCATAATACTGACATACGTGTATGGAATTCTATAATAAATTCTTGCATCTACGCAGGATTTGAACTAGAAAAAATAGTTTACCAGCCACCAGCTCATACATCTTCTAAGGCAGGATTAGCTCCATATGGATCTGCAGTTGGTGATTATTACATGAGGTTCAGAAAACCAGAAAGTGAAAAATTGAAGACTGAAGAAAAGATTGATGAGGAACGATATAAAAGAATTGTTTTAGAATCTGCGAAAAGAATAATAGCAGAAAGAGGAGAACCAACACCCTATACATTCATTCTTAATGGAATAATAGTTGAACTAAAGAAAGAAGGTGCCTTACTAACAGGTAAAAGTAATCCAGATAATGTAATGAAAGAATTTCAGGATAAAGAATTTGTATTGATTGATATAAAAGATGAAAAAGGAAAAATAGTAGGTAAAAAATGGTGGTTTAAGAATCCATCTGAAATACCTTATCTAGAAGCAGTACCCCTAACTGACAGGGTCGAAACCGCTATAGTAGATGTTTTAAGGAGAAAAATAAAAGCATCGTTTGACGATATCCTGCAAGAAATATTTATCAAATTTCCTAATGCACTCACACCCGAAACTCAAGATATCAAAAGTTTACTTGAAGAGTACGCAAAACCTACAAAAGATGGAAATTGGCAACTAAAGGACATTGTAAGATCGAGAGAATCGGATCACTCAAAACTGATTTTCTATCTATCTATTCTGGGCCAGAAAGCTGGATATGAAGTCTGGATTGGTTCCAAGGAACAAGGAGATACATTCAATAATGAAAAATTATCTAAATATGTTACTAATCATAATCCTGTCTTCAGATTTATCCCTTCTACAAACTTGGATAGAGTAAAGCAGATAGATGTCATTTGGCATGATGATGGTAGGGTAAAGTTCGAATTCGAAGTAGAAAATACAACCGCAATAACAGAAGCTATTGTCAGAGGTTCCAACATACCTCATGATAAAATAAGAAGAATAATTGTTATCCCAGAAGAAAGAGAAAGATTGTTGCATAGAAAATTAGAAGAACCTATGATCAAAGAAACTGTTGAAAAAGACGGATGGAAGTTTATATTCTATAAAGATATAGAAGATTTCTTTAAACATCACAAAACTAAGAAGAAGGTTGACATATCATATCTAGAGAAGAAATTTAGAACACCAAAACCAGTAAGAGATAAACAAAATAGTATTAAGGATTTTGCGGGGAAATGAATATGGGAAAGAAAAGTATAGGAAGTAAAGCAAGAGGTAGAGACCAGAGATTTAGACTTATTAAAATGAAAATGGAAAAAATGTCTGAAAATAAAGGAGAAGTAAACATTGCTAACGTCGAAATCAAATGCCCTTCTTGTAACTTCAAAGCCCGCTACGAATTTATAAGATGCCCTGAATGCAACGAGGTGCAGAAATAATGTGTTTTAAACAAAAGACTTTTTCGGAATTCTTCAATGGCTTGAAAAAAGATGCACAAGAAGGCGTAAAAGAGAACTTGGATAAAATGAACGGAAGAGAAAAATCTATATTGTCCATAGTTCAATTATACCAGCAAGAAAAATTATATGAACAAACTAAAAGACTCACATGGGCTACTTGGGCTTTAGCAACATTTACAATAATACTTGCATTAGTAACATATTTTAGACCATAGTTTTTAAACAAAATCTATCTTTTTTAAACAAACATCACTTTTTAAACAAAGCTAAATCCTTCCCAACCTTTATATTCTAGTTCTTCCCAAGAAAATGTATGCGAGTAGCGGTGTTTCACTATGCAAGAGAATGCAATCAATCCATACAGACCTATGGTTCGGATTCGTGGCAACAGAGACATTGTGAAGATACAAAGGGCTATTTCTAATAGAAAGGTTACCTGTAGAAATTGCAAGAAAAGATGGATTTATGGACAGAATCCAGCAGAAACCCAGAGATTATTGTTTAAAGGTAAATCCAACATGCTAAGGCGGATATGGTTCTTCTGCACAGATGATTGCAGAAATAGTAATTCGATGCAAAATAGGTCTTATGATCTTACGGAAAGGGAATTCTGAAAGAGGGGATAAAATGAATATTGATTTAGAAATCAGAGATATTGAGAGAAAGTGTAGGAATCTAAATTATGGCTGGCTGATTTTATTCGCTCTTGGATCTATATTCTTGGCTGTGTCTACTATAATGCCTATGATGTTAGGAGCTGGGATTTTTTTCTTTGGCTCCAGTATATTACTATTTACAGCCTGGACAAAACAGCAAAATAAGATCGGAATCTTAAAAATTCTGAACGAAGTGAAATCAATGGGTAAGGGTAAATCTCCAAAAAGAAGCTGAACAGACAAAAAAATAATTATCTGTAAAACTACTCTCCTTTATAGGCTGTACCTTAATATGCAAATCTTTTGTAATGGCTACGTACCTCGTCTATTATTCGTTTTTTAAGGATTCTATATAACATTTTTTACTAACGAAGGTTCTGTAATGGGTATTTAATATCTGGAAAATAGACTATTTTTATGAGAAAATCGAACAAATACATATATCCATTCAAAATAGAGAATTTTGATAAAGATGATTACAAAACATTAAAAGATAAGTTTAAGCAATCTTTCAAATTCGATAATTTTGTTAATATACCAGACACAAATTATCGTGTTTCTTTATCTTTCATTGCAGAAATAGATAACATTCTGTTTTTCATGTTCACAAAATGTAGAAATGAAAATATTTCTGTTTCTAATTTTAGAACAAAGCGTGAGAAGAGACATTATCTTAAAGATCATATAAAATGTCGAACTCATTCTTTAGTAGCATTTCTAAAAGATTGTAA
>Ga0209641_10001444_pt1 | contig 21228 bp, 22 predicted proteins | sample RifCSP16_1_FD_184022 | JGI IMG/M metagenome (GOLD analysis project Ga0209641, IMG submission 184022) | Soil microbial communities from Rifle, Colorado - Rifle CSP2_sed 16_1 (SPAdes) (version 2) | ecosystem: Environmental > Terrestrial > Deep subsurface > Rock core/Sediment | place: Rifle... | reverse complement strand
CCGCCAGATCGTCGGCGCTGTTGATGCGGTCCTCGTCGGTGCGCACCAGGACCACCTGTCCCACCTCGATGTAGGGGGTGGTGAAGTCCATGGTCTTGTCGCGTTCCTCGGTGACGGTCACGCCGGAAATGACGGTGTCGTAGTCGCCCTTCTGCAAGGCCGGGAAGATGCCGTCCCAGGCCGTGCTCTTGATGTCGGCCTGGCAGTTGGCCAGCTTGCAGACCTCGGTGATCAAGTCGATGTCGTACCCGATGATGTTCTTGTCTTTGTCCAGCAACTCAAACGGTGGGTAGGTCGCGTCCGTGGCCACGCGGATCGTTTTCCCACCCAGATCCGGAACCTGTGCGGCCGGCTGCGGCGCGGGCGCCGGCTGCTGCGCCTGCTGGCGCTGGCAGCCCGCGGCGACGAGCGCCACCGCCACCAGGATAACCGCGAACAATCCCGCGTATCTGCGCATAGCTCCCCCTCCCTGAGATGAGGCTGATGACGTCCTCAGCACGTCGTGAGTTGGAATGCTGTGTATTTCTTTGGCCTGCGGTAATCTCCTCTCCTACGGGGGCAGGGACGGCCCCGGGCGCCTGCCTCCTCGACGGACAACGCGCCTGGGATATACTGGAGGGCGATTCGACCCTCACGTTGCGAGGTGGTCGGTATGAAGCCCCGAGACCTGGCCGCAGCCGCGATCTTTACCGCCTTGACCTTCGTCGTCACCCGGTACACGGTGATTCCCATCCCGGCGACGAAAGGGTATTTCAACCTCGGGGAGGTCGTGATCTACATCGCCGCGCTGGCGTTCGGCCCCGTCGTCGGCCTACTGGCCGGCGGCGTCGGCTCGGCTCTGGCGGACCTGGTTGCGGCGCCGCAATTCGCCGTCTTCACGTTCGTGATCAAAGGAATCGAAGGTTATCTGGTCGGCCGCCTGGCCGGCCCGACCACGGCGTCCCGGCTGCGGGCGACGATCATCGGTGGCGCCTGGATGGTGGCCGGCTACTTCCTTGCGGAGACACTCTTCGCCCGTGTGCTCGGCATCGCCCCGACCCCGGCTACCGCGGTGGCGGCCGCGCTGACGGAGCTTCCGTTCAACGTCGTCCAGGTCACGGCCGGGATCATCGTTGCGGTGCTGGTGGCCGTGCGTCTGGTTCCTCTGATGGCGGAGAAGCCGTCGCGTTAGCCGGTTCGCGCGCGCCTGAGTGGGGCCCGCCCGCTCGACCTTCCTCCAGATCGGCTTCCTGAGGTATACTGCCACCGGCGAGCCGTGTGGGCGCTTAGCTCAGAGGAAGAGCGCCTCTCTGACGCAGAGGAGGTCGGAGGTTCAAGTCCTCCAGCGCCCACCACGAAACCCCCGCACCAGCCAAGATATTCTGCACTCCTACCCTTTGAGCTTTGGTGAGCAGCAGGGACGAGAGAGCTCGTCCGCGAATTGCCAGCACAAGCCCACCTTCTACCAACCCTAAGGGACCGCCAGGAAGCTAAGACGGTCAGGCTGACGCAAGGCGCCGTGAACCTCTAACCTCGAGGGGGGAGAGAGATGGGGAGACGCTTGCTTGCGAGTCTGCTTGCGACTGCCATTGTCGCGGTCACGTTTGCCAGTGGCGGACCCGAGAGTACATCCTCCGCCGCCACCTCCGCGACCGCCGCCGCGGTCCGGATCTCATCGCCTAAGGTCGGCCATGCCGTCGCGTTCGACAAGACGCTCCCGCTGCGGCAGATGCGACAGATTCGTCCCAGGATTGCCGGCCCGCCTGTTAACGTAGGCGAGCGAGGGGGCGACGGCGCCGCCGTCAGCCGGGCGTTCAAGGGTGACGGGGCTCTGCAGGTTCAGCAGGTCACCTCCAGCATGCCTGCACCGATGGTCAGCTTTGATGGCCCGAACAACACCGATAACTTCAACATCTTCGGGTTCCGCGTCAACCCGCCCGACCCGGTCGGGGACGTCGGGATGAACCACTACGTCGCCATGGTCAACCTGGTCTTCGCGGTCTATTCGAAGACGGGCCAACTGCTCTACGGCCCGGCCGCCATCGGGACCCTCTGGCAGGGGTTCGCCGTCGAGGACTGCACGGACCCCAGCGGCGACCCGATCGTCCTCTACGATGAAATCTCCAACCGCTGGGTCCTGACGCAGTTCACGACGCGCTTCGCCACGAACCAGTTCTACAACTGCGTCGCCATCTCGGTGACGCAGGACCCGCTCGGCCCGTACTATCGCTACGCCTTCTCCACGGGCGCGAACTTCCCGGACTACCCCAAGTATGGGATCATGCCGGAGAGCCTGACGATCACGACGCGTGAGTTCGCCCCGGACGATACCGAGTCGATCGGGATCTATGCGATCAACCGGCACAAGCTGATCAAGGGAGACCCGAATCCGGAGATCGTGGCCTTCCAGCTCACGGCGCCGGCCTACCTGGTCGGCGACGGGCTGCTGCCGCCCGACCTGGACGGGAACCGGCTGCCGCCGCCGCACAGCCCCATCGTCCTGATCGGCTCGATGGATGACGACGCCTTCGACGGCGCCCCCTTCGACGCGCTGAACGTGTTCCACCTCAGGCCCGACTGGGTGAACCCGGCAGAATCCACGTTCGCCTTCATCAAGCACGTGCCGGTGGCGGAGTTCGACTCCATCTATCCCTGCGCGCCGACCAGCCGTGACTGCCTCCCACAGCCGGGCATCGTCAACCCGGCGCAGTACCTCGACATCCTCTCCTACCGGCAGCGCCCGACGTGGCGGCTGCAGTACCGCAACTTCCGCACGCATGAGACCCTGGTCACCAACCAGTCGGTCGAGGCGATGCCTGGAGTGGCCGGCATCCGCTGGTGGGAACTGCGGAACCCCCTCGACCCGGTCCTCTACCAGGAGGGGACCTGGGCGCCCAACGACGGTGTGCATCGCTGGATGGGCAGCGCCGCCATGGACAACGTGGGGAACCTGGCCGTGGGCTACAGCGTCGTCAACGGCGTGGATGTCTTCCCCGGGATCCGCTATGCGGGGCGGCGGGCCGGCGACCCGCTAGGTCAACTGGCCCAGGGCGAGGCGGTGCTCATCAACGGCAGCGGGGTGCAGACGACCACAAACTCCCGCTGGGGTGATTACACGTCCCTGAACATCGATCCCAAGGACGACTGCACCTTCTGGTACGTCAACGAGTATTATACGGCAGCCTCCCAGGCGACCTCACTGGCAGGCTGGCTCACGCGGATCGGTACCTTTAAGTTCCCCGGCTGCAGGTAGCCGAGGGCCTCAGGACAGTCGTCTCGGGGGCTTGCGATGCGCAGGCCCCCGACGGCTGTCTTCGGCGGGGCGAGGCCGCAGAGGTATAATGACGACGGGTCTGAGCGAATGAAGTCCGTGTTCGCATGCCTGCTGGGTCTGGTCGTCGTCCTGGTTGCAGGGCTTGCGGATGCCCACGGCCAGACCCCCATTCCGTTTCGCACGATCGCGCGAGGACCGCAGTCGGGGATTCGGACCGCGGGCGAATTCGTCATCCGATCGCGATCGGAGTGGGAGGCTCTGTGGCGCCGGCACACGGCCGGCACACCACACCCGCAGGCCGCACCCCGCGACCTCGATCTTTCCCGCGACATGGTCATCGCGGTCTTTGCTGGGGAAGTCCCGCCGGGATCACGGTTTGGGATCGCGGGGATCACGCTCCGGCCCGACCGGCTGCTCGTGGCCGTGCAGCTTCGGGGACGGCCGGGCCCGGAACCCGTTGACGTGGAACCCGCGACGCCGTTTCACATCATTCTCCTGACACGCTCAACGCTCCCAGTCGTGTTCGTCAAGACCAAGATGGATCTCGAATAGCCGGGGGCAACGCTCGACCGCAACCAGCTCCTTTGGCGTGGGGATATTGCCGCCAGAATAGCCCCCGCCATCCAAAATCCTCCGCGCGGCCTCCTACTGTAGCCTAACTGGAGCGCTAAGCGAATGGACGCCCACTCAGCCCGCCGAGGGCCACTACAGGCCGCCTGGCGCATTCTGGCGGAATTGCCAGAATCATTATAGACTTCCTCACCCGCCGCCTAGCGCAGTAGCGCTGCGAGCGTGATCTAGAACCGTCAAGACTCGCGCACGCCGTTTGTCCTGGCTTTTCAGGACCCCGCTTGTGACGTGCGGCCCTGGCGGGTGGAGGCCGGCCCGCCGCATCCTTGAGCCACGACGCGAGAGATGGCCGAGGAGGCGTCCCGATGAAGAGGCTGCTCGTCATAGTGACACTCATCCTGGCCTTTCCGTCTGCCGCGCACCCTCAACCGCGCGGGGTCGTCTTTGTGTGGGGCAGCACCATCAGCAGCGAGTCCCTCGGCCCCAGCGGAAGTCACATGCTCATTGGGCCCTTCCACTCCTTCAATGCCTGCATCGCCTTCCTGGCGTTGATGCAGCGGGAGGGTGCCGGTCTTGGATTCGTCGGCCCGAGCAAGGCCATTCTGGACGTGATCGGGGCAGGGGAGCTCTATTGCGTGCAGGTCGACAGCCGAGGGAACATCGTCATGCATGGTCAGGCGTCCGGCGACAGCGCCCCGCTTCCGGACCACGGATGGATGGCCGGGGGCTTCAATTCGAAGGGCTACTTCTTCGGCATCGGACCGGTCCGCGCACGAGAATCGTGCTCCACCATCCTGGGAACGATGTATCGAGAAGGCGCTGGATTCGCCTACGTGAATCCAGGGCAGACCATCACTCAGGTGGTTCTGCCAACTGCGCTCTCCTGTCTGTACGTGTAGAGAAGGGGACGAGACCGGCCGCCAGGGAATCTCAGGACGGTCGGAGCGAGGACCCCGCGACCAGCAGTTCCTCGTCCCCGAGGCCCCGGCACACCGCGGCGAAGGATTCCGGACGGACCCCTCGCCAGCGCAGGTCCTCCAGACGCTCGTGTAGGGGCACGTCGATCCGCACCGTGGCGAGAGTGCGATAGAGCAGCGCCTCCGCCCGGTGCTCGCGCAGGCTGCGGGCCAGGGCTTGGGCTCCGCGCACTGGGACGTCCCACCGATGCTCCTCGTCCGGGATGGCCTCCAGCCGGCCGTAGCGGGCGAGCAGCGTGGTGGCGGCCTTCTGGCCCCAGCGCGGGATGCCGAGGTACCCGTCTGCGCTGTCGCCCACGAGCGCGAGCCAGTCGGGGATCGCGCCGGGAGGAACGCCGAAGCGCGCGAGCACCCCGGGCTCATCGAGGACGCGACGACGGAGCCGATCCAGGCGGACGACGCGCGATCCGCGCACGCACTGTGCCATGTCCTTGTCGGGCGTGCAGAGGACGACCTGGTCCACACCCTCCGCCTCCGCCCAGCGCGCGGCGGCGGTGGCCAGGGCATCATCCGCTTCGAACTCCACCATGGGCCAGACGACGAGACCCAGGGCCTCGGCCGCCCGCTCCGCCGGGCCGAACTGGGCCAGCAGGTCCAGGGGAACGCCGTCGCTCGTCTTGTAGCCGGGGAAGAGATCATTGCGGAAGGACTCGATAACGTGGTCGAAGGCGCAGGCCACGTGGGTGACCCCGCCCTCGCGCAGCAACGCGAGGAGCGACCGAAGCAGGCCGCGGGTGGCGCCCACCTCGGTGCCGACCGCGGAGGTGGCGCGAGGGGCGCCGAAGTACGCGCGGAACAACTCGTAGGTGCCGTCGACCAGGTGAACGCGCACGCGCCAGGACTCCACTTCCGGGCGACCGAGTTGGGTTCCTCCAGAAGTCGGGGGTGAGGATCGGGAACTGCTCGTTCCGAATTCTTAGGCGGGAGTCCCGCTGGCTGGGGCGCTTCCGGGCAGCGCGCGCCTGATCGCCAGGGGAAGACCATGAACGACACGTCGAAGCCGAAGCGGCCGATCAATCAGGATCGCAGGCCACGGCTGCCTATGGCCGCAGGTGACCTCGTCGAGCTCTCGGGCGAGATCGAAGAGGCGGGCATCGAGGTCTGGCTCGACGGCGGCTGAGGTATCGACGCACTGCTCGGTGAGCAGAGACGCGAACACGACGACGTCGACCTGATCGCATCTCTGGCGGACATGCTGGGACTCCAGGAATGCTTGGAGGGACACGGCTACGAACTGGTCGACGGAGAATTACCGACGAACGTCGTCTTGCTCGACTCCGAGGGCCGCCAAGTCGACATTCACCCAGTCGTCTTTAATGAGCGCGGCGACGGCATCTATCGGATGCGAAATGGCGAGGATTGGGTCTTCCCCTCCTGGGGCTTTGCTGGCAGAGGACGCGTCCTGGACCTGCGGGTTCGTTGTCTGAGTCCCGAGGCACAAGTGCTCTGCCACACGGGCTACGAGCTCGACGAGGACGACTTCCGGGCATGCACGCGCTGCAAGAGCGGTTCGGCGTCAAGGCCCCCAGACGAGTGCCCGTAGGGCCGGCTGGAGAAGGCCAGAAGTTAGGGAACGGCCGTTCGGGGTAAGCGGGCCCGCCCACCAGTTCCCGCGTTATCTCTAAGGTCGTCCTCTTCCTGCTCACCCCTGAGTCTTTTGACTATGCGTCCGGCTCAAGTCCCAGCAGCCAGGCGGGATTGTGTTTGACCATCGTCTCAATGTCCTTAGCAGGCACGCCCATCGCCAGCAGGAGCCGGATGTAGAGCTTCATCCCTTCGACCGGCGGGGGGTTCAGCATCGAACCGTAGTCCGTGGACAGCACGAGCTTGTTCACGCCCACCGTGCGGATGATCTCCAGGACCTCCTCCCGGTCGCAGACGGGGTTGTTGAAGTGGGGCACGGCGCTGTACATAAACAGTCCAATGTATGCGCCGCGCTTGGCCATCTCGGCCTGCTGCTCCGGCGAGGCGCGGTTGACGCTCCACTGCGGGTGCGTCACCAGGAGGCGCTTCACGCCCGCCTTCGCCGCCTCCTCGATGACGATGTACCGCTCGCGAGTACCCAGGTGGCAGGTGTCCAGGATGGCGTCGTACTTGGCCACCAGGTCGAAGATCTCCCGCAGTTCGGGCAGGGGGTTGTCGTTCTTGTCCAGGACCTCCACGCCGCCGGCCTCCCCGAGGACCTTGCGGTGATGTGCCGCGTCGTGGCTGGGCAGCCAGACGCACCTCCCGCCTAACTTGAGGGAGGTCTTCACCGCCACGGGGTTCAGCCCGCCCACCGAGTAGTTGAGCACGACCCCGCCGAACACCCGGAAGCGGCCCGGCTCGTCGCCCTTGGAGCGGGCGTAGTCGTCGAGGATCTGCTGCACGAAGTAGGCCATCGGCGCGGTGTCGGACCACATGCTCTTGCAGCAGATTGCCCGCATGCCCGCGTCGTACGCCGCCCGGCAGGTCTCCGCGAAGTCCCAGCCCGTATCCACGAGGGCCTCGGGGTATCCGTGGACATGGATGTCGATGGCCCCCTTCATGATCGGCGCCACGTCCTTCTCGTAGATGTTGCCGATGGCGCCGAACTTCTCCACGGTGTGATAGCTGAGGAGCGCCTTCTCCCGCCATTCGGGCTTGAGCGACTCCTCCACAACCTCCTTGTACTTGACTGCCATCGTCCTCCCCCCTTTGCCTGCCGGTGGCGTCACGCGTTCACGCTTACGGCACGATGACCTCCTTCAACGACTCGGGCCGGAACGACGCCTTCATGGCCGCCGCCGCGTCGTCGACCTTGTGCACGCCGGTGATGAAGCGGTCCCAGGGAATGCTGTCCTTGGTCTTCATCATCATCTTCATGGCCGACTCGTAGAGGGTGTGGGCGTGGTTGGTGTTGCCGATGAGGAGGACGTTCTTCGCCGCGATGTGGCGGTGCACGTCGATGACGACTGTGCCCGTCTCCACAAAGTTCCCTGTTTCGATGTAGGTCCCGCCGCGACGCAGCATCTCCAGGCCCTCGGGCAGCACGTCCGGAATGCCCACGCACTCCACCACCACATCCGCGCCGCGCCCCTCGGTGAGATCTTTGACGTAGGCGATGCGTTCGGCCTGGGTGGTCGAGGAGGTATCAATGGTGTAGTCGGCGCCGAACTCCCTGGCCATCTGCAACTTCCAAGGCGAAGCGTCGACGGCGATGATGTTGCCTGCCCCCAGCAGGCGGGCGCGGATCACGAACATCATCCCCACGGCGCCGACCCCCTGAATCAGCACCGTGTCCCCGAAGTTGAACCCGCGCGCCTCCAGCCGGGAGAACTCCTTGGCCCGGTCGAGGGTGCCGGCGACGACGAACAGTTCGGTGAGCACCGCCAGTCGCGTCGGCATCTCCTCAGGGATCTTGTAGACCCAGGCCTTGGGCGGCACATACATGTACTCGGCGAAGCCGCCCACCACGTAGGGGTGCTCCGTGCTGGGGTAGGAGAGGCCGATCGTCGTGTTATTGGCACAGAAGGGGTAGGCCAGGATGTGCCGGCAGTACCAGCACTCCTGGCATATCACGTTCGGGCACATCGTCACGCGGTCGCCCACCCGGAGCGGCTCGCGGTGGTATTCGATCCGCCGCTCATCGTCGGGCAGCATCTCCACGATGGTACCGACGTTCTCGTGGCCGTGCACCGTGGGGTAGACGATCTGCTGCTCCGCCTCGGTGCCGGCATACAACGTGGCTTCGCCGCGGTAGGCGTGCTTGTCGGTGCCGCAGATCCCCGACATTTCCATCTGCAGGAGGACCGCCCCGCGCTCCAGATCCGGCCAGGGAAGGCGCTGGACCTCCATCTTTCCGGGGGCAGTCATCACCGCCGCCTTGATCTCCCGTGCCATGCGAACCACCTTCTCCCGAAACGATGTCGTCAGCCGCAGGCGCGGCCGTCCCGTCTGTTTACGGCGGGTAGGCGATGGTGTAGATGTGCCGGCCGCCCTTCGTCGGTCCTCTCATCACGTCCGCCAGCGTCTTCTCGTCCCGTTGCGTGACCTTGTCCTGGGGCGGCAGGACGCCCGGCGGGAAGCGGGCCATGATGTCGGTGACCAGGCGCGCCAGGTAATCCATGATCGCCTCGACGCCCGGCTTGGCCTTCTCTGCCGATGCCAGCGTGCTCTTCCCAATCACGCCCTCCGGGGTGTGGATGACCTCCATGGCCACCAGCCCCAGATGCTGGTACCAGCGGATCGGCCGGTTGTAGACGTCGCCGGAACGGTCGATGTGCTCGCCGGGGAGGAACCCGCTGGGGATCGTGTCCACCGCGTCTGCCATCTTCACCAGTTCCGGGAAGAGGGCCAGGGAGTAGGAGGTCTCGCACTCGTCCGCGTGGATGAAGGGCGTCTCGAACGGGCCGCCGTGCTCCTTGTCGCGGATGTATTGCGGAATGGCGTTCCACCAGTGCAGGTAGATGAGGACGGCCGGGACCTGATAGCGCTTACCGAACTGGTGGATGGCCATGGGGATGACGTAGTCCTGGCCGTGGCCGTTGATGATGATCTGCTTGCGGAAGCCGGTGTTCCAGAAGCCGGCGATGACCGCCCGCAGGTAGGCGGCAAACACCTCTTCCGGAATGATGATGGTTCCAGGCATCCCCAGGTGCTGGTAAGGGTGGGAGCCGTACCAGATCGGCTGAGCCACGGTGCACCCCGTCTTCAGGGCCACCTGCTCTGCCAGGCGGGTGACCAGGAAGATGTCCTCCCCGTTGGGGGCGTGGGGGCCGTGGTTCTCGGAGGCCCCGACGGGGATGATGATCAGGTCGTTCTTCTTCAGCCGCTCGTCGATTTCCCGGCCAGTCATATTCTGGTAGTACACGCCGGTAGGGAGGTCCAAATGCCCCCCCTTCGGCGGAATATGCCACTTTGCCATTACTGGCACCTCCTTAATGGGCATTTATGCGTATTAGTCGCCATTGGAATCGATTTACGTTATTCGCGGTGGGCTCCTCTATCTCCTTCCGATGGTGCTGGGAGAGCAGGAAACCCGTGGTTTAGGGCGAACATTAGGAAGCGCAAACGATTCCGTCAACCCGGAGGCGAAGCGTTGGCGAGCTTGCGTGAAGTGGCAGAGCGCGCCGGTGTTTCCACGGCAGCGGCAAGCCGCGCCTTGCGTGACCGACCCGGGGTGAGCCGCGAGACCAGAAGCCGCGTGCGGCAGGCCGCACGCGAGCTCGGATATCAACCCGACCTGCGCGCGCGGAGCCTGCGCACCAGCCGCACGCACAACATCGGTCTCGTTGTGCCCGACGTAATGAACCCGTTTTTCAGTGAGGTTGCCCGGGCAGTGGGTGACGTCGCGGGGCAGCGCGAGTACAGCCTGCTGCTGGGAAACAGCGACGGGCTGCGGAACAAGGAAGAGGAGTTCGTCAATCTCCTCCTTCAGAAGAAGGTCGACGGTCTGATCGTCTTCGCCGCGACCAGCGCCAGCCAGCACCTCGAACGCGCCCGCGCCCGCGGTCTGCCCATCGTGCTCATCGACCGCAAAGTCCCGGGGCTGGACATTATCCGGGCGGACAACGAGAAAGGCGGAACCCTGGCCACCAGCCACCTGCTGGATCTGGGGCACACGCGCATCGGGCTGATCACCGGGCGCCTCGACTTGGCGACGCGGCGGGACCGCTACAACGGCTACCGCTACGCCCTCATCCGTGCCGGTATCACGCCCGATCCCACGTTGGTGCGCGAGGGTAGCGTCCGCAGCGACCACGGGTATGGGGCCGCGCTCGACCTCCTCAACCTGCCCGCCCCGCCCACCGCGATCTTCGCCACGACCGACACCATCGCCATGGGCGTGCTGCTCGCCCTGGAAGAACGAAGCGTCCCGGTGCCGGAGGAGATGGCCGTGGTCGGGTACGACAACACGTACCTGACCGTGATCTGCCGGCCCCGCCTGACGAGTGTGGCCCAGCCCAAGCAGCAGATGGGGCGGTGGGCGGCAACGTTTCTGATCGATTGGATCGAGCAGGGGAGAGCGGACGGCGACGAGCCGGTGGAGGTCGTCCTGGACCCGCAGCTGGTCGTGCGCGAGTCCACGATGCCGGGCGTCCGTGCCCTCCAGGGAAGAGATCTCCCTCTCTCCGGCGTGGGTCGGTCGGGGTCGTGACCGGCGCGGCGGGACCCGCGGGGGCCGCGCCGGTGCCAGAGCGCAAACCGTCCATCGCCCTCTCCGCCACGCGGGCGGGCTTCGGTCCGCTGCTGTGCGCGGGCGATCTGGAGCGCGGGCTGCGTCTGGCGGCGGAGGTGGGGTTCGCTGCGGTGGAGATCAGCGTCCGCGACCCCGCGGACTTGGGCGTGCGGCGGCTGGAGAAGCTGTTGAGCGCGCTGGGGCTGCAGTTGTCCGCGGTGGCCACGGGGCAGTCGTTCTACACGGACGGCTTGAACCTGTGCGACCGGGAGGCGGAGATCAGGGTGCGGGCCGTGGAGCGGTTCAAGGCGTGCACGGACTTCGCCGCGCGGTTCGGCGGCGCCGTGATCCTCGGCGGCATCCGCGGGTTGCAGGCCTGTTCGCGGGAGGAAGCCCTGGAGGCATTCCGGCAGTGCGTGGCGCACGCGGGCGGCCGGGGCGTGACGGTCTGCATCGAGCCGATCAACCGCTACGAGACCGATTTCCTCAACACCATCGCCGAGGTCACCGCGCTGATTGGCGAACTGAACGCCGGTCCCGTGCGCATCCTGCCCGATACCTTTCACATGAACATCGAGGAGCCTGTCATCGAGGACAGTCTGCGCCGCGCGGGTGCGCTGATCGGCTACGTCCACCTGGCGGACAGCAACCGGCGGGCACCCGGAGGGGGTCACATCGACTTTGCCGCTGTGCGCGCGGCGCTGGATGCCGTCGGCTACGCCGGCTACGTGGGGTTTGAAATCCTCCCCGTGCCGGACGACGAGACGGCCGTCCGCCAGGCCTGGTCGCACTGGAGCGATTACTGGGCGCACCGAGAGAGGGGGCGACGATGAGGCTGGGGTGCAACACCGTGGGGTATCGCCGCCTGCCCTTGGAAGAGGCGCTGGCCCGGATTTCCCGCGCTGGATTTCGCTACGTGGAGGTGGAGAGCAACCTCTCCTGGTGCGCGCACGCCGACCCCTGGAATGACGACCCGCGGGCATTTCGCACCACCATCGAGCGGTTCGGCTTTGCCGGCGTCTCTGGCATGGGCAGCCACCGGGAGCTGATCGGCGATCCCGACGCGGTGCCCGACCTGCAGCAAGCGCTGCGCTGGGCGTCCGCCGCCGGGGTCCCCGTGGTCATCACCGGCGAGGGCCGGCGGCCACCCGACATGCCCGAGGCCGATGTCCTGGCCATCATCCGCGAGCGGCTGAGGCAGCTGCTGCCTGTGGCCGAGGAGGCGCGCGTGCTCCTGACGATGGAGCCGCACGGGACGATCTCCCTTTCACCGGGCGGGCTAGCTCGCATCATGGCGCTCGTCTCCTCGCCGTGGCTGGGAGTCAACTTCGACACGGCCAACCCACACCGCGGCGACTACGTGGGGACGACGCGCCAGGGCTTTGAGTGGAAACTCGACGAGGCGCTGCGCGGCGACGAGGTCGCGACCCTGGAGCCTGTGGCCGGGCTGGTGCGGCACGTGCACATCAAGGACGTGGTCGGCCGGCGGGCGGTGACCCTCGGCCGCGGCGACATCAACCTTCGCCGCTGTCTGGAGATCCTCTGGGCCCACGGGTTCGATGGCGTCCTGTCCTACGAAACGGAGGGCGAGGACTCGCCGGATGAGACCGACCGCATGATCGCCGAGAGCCGACAGTACATGGAGCGCACCCTGGCGGAGATTGGAGCGGCTGTGACGGCGTGAGATGAGTAGCGGCGCGGCGCCCCCGGACGGCATCGTCGTCCGGATGCGCCAGATCACCAAGATCTTCCCCGGCACGGTGGCCGTGAACCGGGTGGACCTGGACATCCGGGCGGGGGAGATCCACGGCGTCGTGGGCGAGAACGGGGCGGGCAAATCCACGCTGATGCGCGTCCTGGCTGGCCTCTTTCCCGATTACACCGGAGACATCGAAATCGGAGGCCAGGTCGTCCGGCTGACCAATCCGCGGCAGGCTCGGGAACTCGGCGTGGCGCTGGTCCACCAGGAATTGAGCCTCGTCCCGGAGCTCACCGTCGCCGACAACATCTTCTTGGGCCGGGAGCCCTACGCGCGGATTCCCGGACTGATCAGCCGCTCGGCCGCGGAGGCGCAGGCCCGCGGCCTCCTACGCGACATCGGAATCCACCTCAACCCGGCGGCGAAGGTGGACCGCCTCAGCGTGGCCGAGCGACAGCTTGTGGAGATTGCCAAGGGCGTCTCCCTGAACCCGCGGGTGCTGATCCTGGACGAACCGACCTCCTCGCTGACCTATCAGGAAATCCGAGAACTGTTCCGCGTCATCCGGGGCCTGGCGGCCAAAGGTACGGCCATCGTCTACATCTCCCACAAACTGGACGAGGTTTTCGCGGTGGCCGACCGCGTCACGGTGCTGCGCGACGGACACCGGGTGGCGACGGCGCCGATCATGGAATGGACCGAGGCAGGATTGATCCAGGCGATGGTCGGACGCGACCTGTCCACCCTTTTCCCGCGCAGTGAAGTGGAGGTTCGGGATGTGCGGCTGGAAGTGCGCCACCTGGGACGGCGGGGCGCCTTCCGGCACATCTCCTTCCAGGTGCGGGGCGGAGAGGTCGTCGGTCTCTACGGCCTCATCGGCTCCGGGCGCAGCGAAGTGGCCGAGGCCATCTACGGGCTGACGCCGGCGGATGAGGGAGAGATTCTGGTAGACGGCATGTCGGTCCTGATCCGGACGCCGCGGGATGCCATCAGCCACGGCATCGCCATGACCCCGGAGGACCGCCGTCTGCGCGGGCTCGTCTCCATGCTGTCGCTGCGCACGAACCTGTCGCTCCGGGCCCTGCGCCTGCTCAGCCGGCTGGGATTTGTCGATCAGAGCCGCGAGCGCGCGGAGGTCGACCGGATGATTCACGCTCTGGGTATCCGGACCGTGTCGCAGACCACTGAGGTGGCGAATCTCAGCGGGGGGACACAACAGAAGGTGGTCATCGGCCGCTGGCTGATGGTGCCGCCGAAGGTGCTCATCCTCGACGAGCCCACACGAGGGATTGACGTGGGGGCGAAGGCGGAGGTCCACGCGATTATCGACGGCCTGGCCGGCGACGGCCTGGCCGTGCTGCTCATCTCCTCAGAACTGCCGGAGATCCTGGGGATGAGCGATCGCATCCTGGTAATGAAGAATGGGACGCTGGGGGACGAGTTCTCCCGCCGGGAGGCCACCGAGGAGCGGATCATGGCCGTGGCCGCGGGGTTGACGGTCGCGGGGAAGGCGTGACGGAGAGAGCGGTATGAACGAACGGGAGGTCTGGTCGCGCGCCGGCGCAGCCGGGGGCGGCGAGGAGGGCGAGCCGGGGGCGGCGGCCGTTCGCCGGGTTTCCCTCGCCACCGCCTTGCGCGACTACGGGATCTACTTCGCCCTTGTCGTGCTGGTCATCTACTTCTCGCTGGCCGTGCCGCAGTTCCGCACCACCGACAACGCGCTGCTGATCCTCCTGCAGGTGTCCACGATCGGCATCATTGCCATCGGCATGACCTTTACCATCCTGACCGCCGGTATCGACTTGTCGGTGGGCTCCCTGCTGGCGGTGGCCGGCATGTTCTCGGGTGTCTTCGCCCAGAAGGACCCGACGACCCTAAACGTCTTTCTGGCCCTCGCGCTGCCCATCTTCATTGGGCTGCTCGGCGGCATGATCAACGGCCTGGTGATCGCCGGGGCGGGCGTGAACCCGCTGATCGTCACTCTCGGCACCCTCACCGCCTTCCGGGGCTTCATCGTCTGGTACCGCGTCAACCCAATCTACGACCTGCAGCCCTACTACCGCATCATCGGTCAGGGCTCCATCGGCCCCGTCCCGATCCCGGTGATCATTCTGCTCCTGATGACCGTGGCGGCCTACATCATCCTCAACTACACACGCTACGGCCGCTACGTCTACGTCGTGGGCGGCAACCCGGAGGCCGCCCGCGCGGCGGGAATCAACGTACCCCTGATGATCTTCAGTGTCTACGTGATCAGCGGGTTCTGCGTCGGCCTCTCCGCCCTGATCTTCACCTCGCGGCTGATGGCCGCGCAGGCCATCTCCGGACAGGATTTCAACCTGCAGGCCATCGCCGCCGCCGTCGTGGGCGGCGCCTCGCTGTTCGGCGGGCGCGGCAAGATCACCAATACCATCGTGGGGGCGCTGATCATGGGCGTCCTCTTCAACGGTCTGGTCATGCTCAACGTACCCGCGCCCATCCAGCAGATGATCATCGGGGTCATCATTATCGCCGCGGTGTGGCTGGACGGCATCCTCCGGCAGCGACGCCACTGAGGGCTCAGTGGGCGGCCGGAGTGCAGGGGAGAGCCAGGAGGGAGGTGGGCGGCGCAATCTGCGGCAGACGCGAGGTGTCGTGCGGTCAGATCTAAAGGGGGGGATGAAATGAGGACGAGGTGGCTCGCAATCTTGGCGCTCGTGGCGCTGTTCGCGTTCAGCGCCGGCACTTCCGCAGCTCCGGCAAAACCCTGGACCTTCGGAGTCTCCTACCAAAACCTGGCCTTCCCGTACGTGGCCGCCCTGCAGAAGGCGGCACAGGCCGCGTGTAAGGCCCTGGGTGTCAAGTGCATCGAGACCGACGCTTTCAACGACGCGGACAAGGAGCTCAAGAACGTCGAGAGCATGCTGGCCCAGAGGATCAACTGCTTGTCCTTCGAGGCGACCAGCCTGAAGGCGTCTTCCGCCTCCATCATCGCCGCCAACAAGAAGGGCGTCCCCGTCGTGCAGTTCAACGGGAAGGCCGAGGGCGGCACCTGGGTGACCTTCGTCGGCTCCGAACAGCCTGAGTCCGGCGTGCAGCTCGGCGTCTACCTTGCGGATCTGTACAAGAAACTGGGGAAGGCGAAGTTGCGCGGCATCTACCTGCGCGGCGTCGCCGGCCAGATCACCGACATCGCGCGCAACGACGGACTGAAGAACAAGCTGAAGGGGGAGAACCTGCTGGACAAGATCTCCTTCGTCGAGCAGTACGCCGACTACGACCGCGGCAAGGGGCAGAGCGTGACCGAGAGCCTGTTGACGCGGGACAAGACCTACGATTTCATCGTGGCGAACAACGACGACATGATCCTGGGGGCCCTCCAGGTGGTACGTCAGTTCAAGCTGACGGGGAAGATTCGCCTGGCCGGCGTGGATGGCCTGCCCGAGGCGCTCGAAGCCATTCAGAAGGGGGAGCTCGACGCGACGGTCTTCCAGGACCCCGAGGGTCAGGGCGGCGGCGGCATCTGGGGGTGCTACCTGCACCTGTCCGGCGTGAAGCTGCCCAAGGACATCCTCATCCCGTTCAAGCTGGTGACGAAGGCCAACGTGAACGAGTTCATGGCCATCGCCAAGCGCGTCTACGTCAAGTAGATCCACTGTCGGTGAGAACCCGACCCGGGTAAGCCGCGCGCGGGGCGGCGACGTATTGGTCGCCCCGCGCGCGGCCCGGGAGAGGAGTGACAAGCGGAAGGAGGTGGCGCTCGTGGATGTCCGATCGATCGAAGGTGTTCCCGCCTCTCCAGAGCATCAGGGCACCGTGCCGGTGTGGTGGCTCTTCAAACCGCGGGAGATGAAGGCCGCCACCCTGGGCGGGTATCTCGAACTGGTCAGCGAGTTCGAGGTCAAGGGGGGAGGCTACGTCCTTCCGCACAAGCACCTCACCCACGAGTTCTACTACGTGGTCGGCGGCCGGGGGGTCATGACCATCGAGGGCGAGGACCGCGTGATCACCCAGGGCGACCTGGTGCACATTCCGCCGGATGCGCTGCACAGCCTGCGGCCGGTCAGCCCCCACGCCTCCATCCGCTGTTTCTGCTTCGCCGTGGGGCTGCGCGACACGCCGGATGTGGACTACTCGTCGGACTGACCGCGGCGGGCCCCCCCGGGGGAGGTGATCACCTGGACGCTCTGGTATTTGGACGGCTCATCGTCGACCTCTACGCCGTCGAACTGGACACACCGCTGGAGGAGGTGCAGACCTTTCGCAAGTACCTCGGGGGTGCCGCCGGGAACATGGCGGTGGCGCTCGCCCGTTTGGGCGCGCGCGTCGGGCTGATCAGCCGGGTGGGCGACGACGCCCACGGGCGCTTTCTGCTGCGGTACCTGCAGCAGGAGGGTGTGGACACTACGATGGTGCGCACCGATCCCCAGTACCCCACCGGCCTGGCCTTCGCCGAGATCCACCCACCGGACCGCTACCGTGTGCTCTTCTACCGCAAACCCTGCGCGGACATCCAGGTGGAGGTCACCGACCTGGACGAGGACCTGCTGCGCGGGGCCGAGTTGCTGGTCGTCGCCGGAACCGCGCTCTCCCAGCCGCCGTCGCGCGAGGCGACGCTGTGGGCCCTGGCCCGGCGGTGGGACGCCGGCGGCCGCAACGTCCTCGACGTTGACTGGCGGCCGCAGTTCTGGCGCAGCGAGGAGGAGGGACGGCGGCTCTGTGACATGGCGATGGGTCTCTGCGACGTCGTCATCGCCAACGAGCCCGAACTCGCCTTCGCCGGCGGCAGCGACGAGCCCGCCACCGCGGCGGCACGGATCCACTCGCTGGGACCGGCGCAGGTGATCGCCAAGCGCGGGGCCGCCGGAGCCATCGGCTATTCCACGGCCGGGGAGCGAGTGGTTGTTCCCGGCATGCCGGTGACCGCGTTGAACACGCTGGGGTGCGGCGACGCCTTCAGCGCGGCCTACTGTTGGGGGCTGCTGCAGGGGTGGGACCTCTCGCGCTGCCTGCGGTTCGCCAACGCGAGCGGAGCGCTGGTGGCCACCCGGCACGCTTGCTCCGCGGCGATGCCGGATCAGAACGAAATTGAGACACTGCTGGCGGTAGGGCCGAGGGCATTGCAGAAGGAGTGAGGCGTTCTAATTGAAGCGTTCTACTCAGAGGGGGATGTCGGCAATGGGCGCCCGTTCTGTGAAACCGCAGGTCGAGGTATTGCAGAACTTCATCGGCGGGGCGTGGGTCCCGTCGAAGACGGAACGGGTAGAGGACATCCCCAACCCCGCGACCGGAGACCTCCTGGCCCGCGTTCCCTACAGCACGGTCGGGGACGTCGAGGCCGCCGTCGCCGCGGCGGCCCGCGCGTATCCGGCCTGGCGGGATACCCCTGTGGTCGAGCGGGCCCGGGTGATGTTCCGCTTTCGCCAAGTCCTGGAAGACCACCTGGAAGAACTGGCCCTCCTCGTCACCCAGGAGAACGGGAAGACCGTGGAGGAGGCCCGCGGCGAAGTGCGCCGCGGGATCGAGGTGGTGGAGTTCGCCTGCGGGATGCCCACGCTGATGATGGGCAATGTGGTCGAAGATACGGCGCGGGGCATCGACAGCGAACTCATCCGCGTGCCGCTCGGCGTCGTCGTCGGCATCTGCCCGTTCAATTTCCCGGCGATGATTCCCCTGTGGATGTTTCCCATCGCCCTTACCGCCGGCAACGCCTTTGTGCTAAAACCGTCGGAACGCACCCCGCTCTCGGCGGTGCGCTTCGCCGACCTCCTGACGGAGGCGGGTCTCCCCGCCGGGGTGCTGAACCTGGTCCACGGGGTGAAGGAGGCGGTGGACGCCCTCCTGGCGCACCCCGCGGTCAAGGCGGTTTCCTTCGTGGGGTCGGCGCCCGTGGCCCAGTACATCTATCAGACCGCCGCGGCGCACGGGAAGCGCGTGCAGGCTCTGGCGGGGGCGAAAAACCACCTCATCGTCATGCCGGACGCCGACCTGGAGCGTACCGTCCCGGCGATCATCTCCTCCGCCTTCGGCAATGCGGGGGAGCGATGTCTGGCCGGGAGCGTGGTGGTGGCGGTGGGCGACGTAGCGGACCGGTTCGTGCCGCTCCTCGCTGCGGCGGCGGCCAAACTGCGCGTCGGCGTGGGGTGGGATTCGGCCACCGAGATGGGACCCGTCATCCGGCCCAACCACCGGCGGCGCATCCTCGATTTTATCGAGCGGGGGACGCAGGAGGGCGCGCACCTGGTCTGCGATGGGCGGGCGCAGGTCCCGAGGGATGAGACCGGCTTCTTCGTCGGCGCGACCGTTTTCGACCACGTCCGTCCGGAGATGACGATCGCCCAGGAGGAGATCTTCGGCCCGGTGCTCGGCGTCATCCGGGTGGCCACACTGGACGAGGCGCTACAGGTGGTGAACCGCTCGCGCTATGGGAACATGGCCTGCATCTTCACCGCGAGCGGCAAGGCCGCGCGGGAATTCCGCGTGCGTGTCGAGGCCGGGATGCTCGGGATCAACATCGGCGTCGCCGCACCGATCGCGTTCTTTCCTTTCACTGGGTGGAAGGGTTCTTTTTACGGGGACCTGCATGCCACGGGCAAGGACGCCGTGGAATTCTACACCGAGAAGAAGGTTGTGACCAGCCGCTGGTTCTAGGGCGCTGGCCGCGCGATCAGTCCGACCACTTCCACAGCCGCGCCAACCGCGCGCGGATCTCGGCGATCTCCACCGAAAGCCCTTCTGCTTCCTCGCCACGGCCGATCCCCTGCAGGTACGTGAGGCGTTCCTGCAGGCGCTGTAGCCTTTCGGGATCGCCCAGCGGCGTCCGCAGCAAGCGCTCCCTGACCGCGTCCGCCCCAGCGGCGTCCCCCTTGCGGTCGAGGAGGTCGATCGCCGCGCGCAGGGCCCGCTGGCTCCAGTACAGGTCGGCATACTGGTCGGCGACGGCGACGTAGGCCTGTACCCTACGGTCGACGTTCCCCGCGGCGGTACGCGCCGCCGCCTTGAACGCCTCCTCGGCGGCCAAAACGCGGCGGACGTGTGGGCCAGGTGCCCAGGTGCGCCGGGGCTCCTCCCCCACGACGAGCAGGCCACGCTGTTCACGGGCAGCGTCAGCGCTATGCGCGTGCCCTCTCGAGCCAAGGTCAGCCGTGTGGGTTCGGGCAGGGGCCGCAGTGTGGCGGCATCCCTGATGGCTTGAAGTTGCGCCTCGTTCGGCCGGTCTGTTCGTCCGGCGGCTTGTTGTACCCGATGTCCGCCCAGAGCCCGGCATCGAGCCGGCCGACGGGGCGGGTGGCGTCCACCACCAGGCGCACGCTGGTTGGCTGCGCGGCGGCGACGGGCAGGAGGGCCGCGAGCAAGACGGGAAGTAGCGCCAACAGAACGCGTCTCATCTACTCTGGCAACGCCACCAGGCCTGCAGAGGTTTACTACCCGAAGCCGCGCGGTTTCACCCAGCGTCGACCGTGCCGGCCTGCAGGCGGGAGAAGACGGCAAATGGAGATACCCGTTATCTCGCAGGCGGTCATGGTTCTCATCGGGGCCATCGTCTTCGGCGCGGCCACGGTCAAGGGTGTGGCCGGCCTGGGCTTTCCGCTGATCACCGTGCCGCTGGTGGCCAACATTGTCGGCCCGCATGCCGCGGTGGTGATCATCGCGGTGCCGACGGTGGCGAGCAATCTCTTCATGGTGGCGCACGGAGGAGGGACGGTAGCTCGCCTCCGGCAGCTGGCCTGGCTGATCGTCGGGCTGGTGGCGGGGGCAGCGGTCAGCGCCCGGCTGCTGCGGGACATCAACCCCGCGGTGCTCGGCCTGATCCTCGGTGTCATCGCCGTGGGCTACGCCGGCGCGGAGCTGGTGCGCGTGCCGCTCCGCCTGCCGGCCTCGCCTCGCCCGGCGCTGAGCCTGGGCGTCGGGGCGGCCGCCGGGCTGCTGGGCGGTTCGACGACGATCTACGCGCCTCTGGTGGCAGCCTATGTGGACAGCCTGCGGCTGGCCAAGAACGAGTTCGTCTTCTGGGTCACGGCGCTGTTTCTCATCGGGACGACGATCCAGGTGCTGACGTACCTTCAGGCCGGAATCTACCGGGGCGGTCTGTTGGGGATCGCCCTGCTGCTCTGCCTGCCGATGCTGGTGGGGACCTGGAGCGGCATCCGCATGCGCGACCGCCTTTCCCCGGATCGCTTCCGCACCCTGGTACTTGTCCTGGTGCTGCTCTCCGGCCTGAACCTGATGGTCCGCACCCTCTGGCGCTGAGCCGCGGACTACTGCTCGGCGAGCGCAGCGAGCAGCGCCAGCAACTGTTGTGGCGTGATGGGTTTTCCCTGCAGCGCCCGGATCGAGTTGAAGACTTCCTTCAACCGGCTGGGCCGCCGGACTCCATTGATATCGAACGACAGGATCAGCGAATTGGGGTCGCCCTTCACCGTCTTCGCCTCTAGCACGATGATCTGCATCGGTGGGCCATCCTCCTTGTGTCGGCGGATTCTCCCTCCTTACTAAGGGGTGACGTGCGGTCCGTGGAAGTCACCAAAGGATGGGGGCCAGGACGCGGGACCCCGCGGCGGTGACACGGGCCCGCACGGGCGGCGGTTTGACAGCCGCCGCGGGCGCGTCC
>Ga0209641_10001439_pt1 | contig 21280 bp, 21 predicted proteins | sample RifCSP16_1_FD_184022 | JGI IMG/M metagenome (GOLD analysis project Ga0209641, IMG submission 184022) | Soil microbial communities from Rifle, Colorado - Rifle CSP2_sed 16_1 (SPAdes) (version 2) | ecosystem: Environmental > Terrestrial > Deep subsurface > Rock core/Sediment | place: Rifle... | reverse complement strand
AAACAGGGATCAGGTATTCAATGATAGAGCCCATGCAGGAAGAATTCTTGCAGCGATGCTCATGCCATACAGGGAAACCTTTTCAAATCCCATTGTTCTTGCCATACCTTCTGGCGGCGTACCAGTGGGCAAGGTGATCTCAGAGACACTTGATATGCCATTTGACCTTGTGATCGTGAGAAAGATCCCGATCCCGTACAACACAGAAGCGGGTTTTGGCTCTGTGAGCTGGGACGGTGAGGTGGAACTTAACAATAAACTCCTGTCCAGGCTTCAATTGTCAGATAGCGAGATCGAGTCCGCGGTCGCAGAGGTCAGGCGCGAGCTGAAGAGAAGGATGGAACGATTCAGGGGCAGTAAGCCATTTCCCGTGTTAAAAGGCAGGACAGTGATAGCAGCGGACGATGGACTTGCCTCAGGTTACACCATGCTTTCAGCAGCCGGATCAATTAAAAAATATTCACCTGCCAGGATCATAATCGCTGTTCCCACTGCTTCAATAAGTGCGGTCGAGCTTCTCAGCCCTCATGTGGATGAGATCTTCTGTCCGAACATAAAAGAGACGATGCATTTCGCAGTCGCTGATGCCTATCAGGAATGGCATGACCTTTCAGAGCAGGAAGTAATACGGATATTGGAAAGATAGCTCAGGTTTTTCCCCATCCTCCGATGAGGTGGATATGCAGATGGAATATTATCTGTCCTGCACCACTGCCCACATTGATCACAAGTTTGTAGCCGCTATCGTATATGCCAAACTGTCTCGCCAGATCCTTTGCCCTGAGCATCATCTTTGAGATGACCGCACCGTGCCGCTCTTCCAGTGCATTGATGCTTTCGATATGCTCTAACGGCACCATCAATATATGCACTGGAGCCGAGGGTTTTGTATCATGAAATGCAACAAAGTCCTCATCTTTATATACGATCTTTGCAGGGGATTCGCCTCTGATTATCTTGCAAAAAACACAATCTGTGCTCATATATCTATCCAGGGTATCATATGCTGCATCGCTATTCATGATATCTCTGCTGCAGAGTTGATCTGCATCAGCATAAATGTATTTTTTCATCATTTTCATTATCAATATGTTCATGGTGATATTAATTTTGATAATAGTCATCTTTATTTTGATTATGATCATTATGACAGTGCTTTTATAGTTATAAGAGTAATACCTATTTGCAATGAATAATGTGGTCGCTGTAGATGAATTTACAAGATATTGTATGCTGACTCTTGAGGTTTATTTTGGTCAGATGTCAGATGAAATCATCACCAAAATAAAAGCCAGGAAAAGCTTAAATCAGAATTCAACTCCAGACGATATCAAGCAATTCATTGATCTCATAGAGAGCAGCATCAGTCTTTTCTCAGGGAAGAATAAAGCAACCGAGATCTGCAATATTCTCAGAACAAAGGCATCAGAAATGATCGGTGCAATGAATGCCCGGGATACCGCTATGAGCAATATTATTGATAAGGAAATCAATGCTTTTCTTTCCAGCAACTCTCTTCCTGCTGAAGTGGATATTACCGATTATGCAAAATACCTGGCTTTGAAATTTGGAAGCAGTGCCAACTCAGTTGAAAAAGATCTGATCGATAAAGTAAAGGCGCACGTGAGAAGAGGGATCAGCACAAAGATGCTGAAAGAAGAGATAAATAAATTCCTTACAAAATACTCGCAGCCAGGGAAAACAGATGTTGATGATTTTGTTCATTACATCAGTTTATTAAAATTGAATTTAAAGGAAAGCGAAGTCCGAGAACTTGTTGAAAATGAGAGATTATACCGTAAATTCCATGGACCGGAAGAAGCAACTGATAGCTCTGAGCTTGGTCAGTTCATCAACCTTGTGAAGGCAAGTTCGGATAAGGAATCAATCGGGAAATTAATGCAGAAACAGGGGCTCAGCTACCTTATTAAAGACGATAAAGGTCTGTCTGATAAATCCTTATCTGAATTTGTGGAGCTCATGACACCCAATGAAAGAGATATGAAAGATGCTCTGGAAGGGATGGGGCTCAAGCATCTGATCAAGAGCAAATAGGAGGAAATATGGCAGACTATTCGCTGGAGCGGATCAAAAAATTACTTGAAAAAAATTTTGGCAACATTGGTGTAGAGATATTTCAAACCTCTCTTTCGACCCTGAAGATCAGCAAGAATTCATCGCCTGACGAGATTCAAAAATTGAAATCAGAACTGGAGGAAAAGCTTACCAGATTATTTGGAGCAAATGAGGCAAGAGAATTTTTCAATGAATTGGATGAGGAAATAACCAGGGAGGAAAAAGCCTTAAAATCTGAACTCAGGATCGAAGTAGACAAGTTCTTTATGAATAAAGGCATCCCGGGAGAATCTGATATCAATGAGCAGGCAAAAGATCTGATCTTGAAAGGTTTAAATGTTGATGAAAGCAAGGTCACTGAAACAATGAGGCAGCTTTCTAAAGAAAAGATCATATCAGCTCTGAATGAAAGCATAATCAACAGTGAGATCAGATCTTTTCTTGATAAATTTCAGTCATATACAGATGGAGATACTGAGGATTTCATAAATTACCTCAAAAAGATCTCCAGATTAAATGCAAATGACAGCACTGTAAAAGACATGATCGAGACGGAACGGCTTTACAGGAAATTCAATGACATCGGTCAGGAAGACCCCTGGCAGGTGAAGATCTGCAGGCAATATGTTGCTTTGATGAATTCAAGCAAGAGAAATGATTATAGATATCTCTCGCTTGATGATTCAAATATAAAGATGTTAAAGAAGATCGCTGTGTGATCTCAGGAACTGGATATGTTCCATGCCATCCCCATTTTCTGGTTGTTTTCCCATTTACTGCAAAAAAAGGTTGTTTTATAAATAACAACCAAAATATGTTGTATTTATATACCTGAACAGCATATACCATATCCAATGAAACAGAAGCTCTACGTGATGATGGGTGATGTGATCTCTTCACGCAGGATCAAGGATAAGGAAGAGTTTCAAATCAAACTGGAAAAAGCATGCGCCGATGTTAACAGAGCTTATGCAGGGGATATATACGCTGATTTTAAGATCCTGAAAGGGATAGACGAAATCGAAGGGATCCTATCGAACATGGAAAACAGCTATGAGATAATCAACACCATACTGGAGCAAATATACCCGCAGTCCATGCGCTTTGCGCTGGTTCTGGATTATATAGATACCGCAGCCGAGACCCGCGATGTTTCAAAGATGGATGGACCTGCATTCCATAAAGCCTCTGATATCATCAGCGACCTTAAAAGATCAAAATTGATGTTCAGCATGTCCATCGAAGATGAGATGCTCGACAGGACAGCAGCAGGAGTGATCAATTTAATTCTGCTGTTAAAGAAAAAATGGTCTCTGAAACAGCATCGGATCTTCAGGAAATATCAGGAAGCTGGGACTCAGCATGAAGTGGCAAGATCGCTGGGAATAACCCAGCAGGCCGTATCCAGGACGCTTAACCGCTCAATGTGGAAAGAGATTTCTGGCATTGAAGAGAATTTAAGATATGTGCTGCGCAATTATTCGCAGAGGCTGTCCGAAGGAGGAATGATGATATGAACATGATCGATGCCGCAATCCTGGCAGGAGGATATGTTGTTCTGATCGCTACCAGTGGAAAATTGGTAAATTACACTCTGTCGCACATTTCAGAAGAACCTGTAATCAAGATAGCAAGCAAGGAAGAGAGAGACACCGGTTTTGTGATAGGGAAATGCGAAAATTTCCTCATACTCACCTTCATGTATCTTGAGGCTTACACTGCCTTAGCCCTTGTCTTCACAGCAAAAGCCGTGGTGCGAAGGGAGGATATCAGCAAGAATACCCTGTTTTTTCTCGCAGGCACGATGATCAATGTCACCTATTCGATAATGATGGGATTTATTGTAAAGCTCTTGACCGGGGTATTCTAGGAATCGTTTATGAACCACCATGTCATTAAGCAGTCGAGGAAAGAAGATGGAAAATGTCTATTTCTATGAAGACAAAGTCAGCAAAGATGTCAAAAAGATATTAGAAAGCGAAGAAGATGACTTTTTCAGGCGGATAGGTTTTATCGTCAGGGAGTGCAGACTTCTTGGTTCTGAACGCAGGGGATATTTCCTGTATCTCAAAGCAGATCCGGATCAAATTGAGCAGGCAGAAGAAAAACTGAAAGGCCTGGAACTTGAAAAGCTTGCAGGTGAAGAAAAAAGCATAATCACAGGGGCTTTCAATGCAGAGGAAGAAAATGCTGCGACCGGCATGGGGATGATCTTCGGGTGAGCAAGCTATCTTCACTTCAACAGCAAAGCGATCTTATCAAGATCCGTCTTTTTCAATCTGAATTCCTGGTTCCAGCCTCCGAGCGCTGAGTTCTCTGCATGGAAATCATTTGCATCCTGAGGTGTGTCAAAAACATATACAGCGGCGTTATAGAATTCAGATGAAGAGTATGTCCTGTCGTTTATCTGGAACCTCAGATCATCATCAGCCACGATCCTGGGTATGGTTGCCTCAAGGAAATAATAGTCAGTACCTCTTATATCCCAGTGCCTGTAATCTGTGGAGTTACCAGCATCCATGACCTTCAGACCCAGCCATGCATGCTGCCTTTCATACGAGACGATTACCCTGGGTGCGATATGGTAATTGCTCCTGATATAGTCCCATAGATATGCGGACATTCTGGAACAATCGAGTTCATCAGCCTGGTAAAGACTGCCCCACTGCTTATCATGGAAAGAATCCAGATCAATAGAGATCCTGTCTATCAGAAGGTCGCCCTTTGTCTTTTTCACCATCTCTTTGGCATCCTGGACATTTACACTGGAAGATGCAGGCGCAGTTGTCGCATCAATTTGCGGTGCCTGGCTGTTCGTTTCAGGAATTTTTCATTTTTTCCATGGAAGCCTCGGAAGGACCTTCCTTTTGATCCCGAGCGCTATCAATATCACAAGAATCATGTATATCAGTATCGGCAGAATAATTCCAGTGAAAACGATCAACACCCTTATGCTCTCGATGAATCCTCTCGCAGCCTCAATCAATGAATCTACTATTCCCCAGTTCTCACCTGCGAAAGGCGCGGGTTCTGATGCGCTGACTGTGATCGTTGAGATCTCAACGCTCTGGTTAAGGTAGTTCAGCCTGCCTGTGAGGCGCTCTATCTCCCCCCTCACTCTCTCAAGCTCATGCTCCACTTCAAGGACTTCTTTGACGTTTGATGCCATCTTCAGTATCTCCTGAAGCCTTGTCTCCTGCTTTTGCAGATTGCCAAGGCGAGCGCCAAGATCTATGAATTCCTCGGTGACATCCTGTCCCAGGATCTCTCTGGATTTGATTGTACCGAGTGCTTCGATCTGCTCGATCGCTGAATGAAAATTCTTCTGAGGAACCCTTACAGTTACCTGACCGTTTTTCCGATCTCCGCCATATACAGATGAACTTGAGACATAACCGCCATTAGCCAGGGTGATATTAGTTATTCTATTAAAAGCTGCCTGAACATTATCCACCTCAAGCTGGATACTGGCTTTTGAAATAATCTTCCTGTCTTGAGAAATCACTGCCTCATTTGCCCCTGCATCCCTTGATGGAACAGAATATTCGGACACGCCCAGCGTATCAGAGATTTTTTTCTGTTCATTTGTTCTTGATCCAACAATGAAAATATATAATACTTGCTTTAACTTCGAACCGATCTGAAGCAACCGTAATGTTTTTTAAGCCCACTGCATATTAAAGGATAAAGGAGACGATCAAGATGTCAAAAAAGCTGCTAATGCTGCTTGCATTGTTTATTTCAGTGGTTCTTATTTCAGGATGCGTATCTCAAAAAAATGAAACCACTGAATCAAAATTCATTCCGCAGACAAACCTGCCTTCAGGTTTCACATACATGGGTACAAATCCTGAAGCGACAATAGACACAGGTACATCCCAGGTAAAAGCAATCGAAGGTGTTTATAGACATAATAAGGACGATCTGTACGTGCAGGTAATAAAGAACGAAAACCCGGAGGCGCTGATCGCCCAGTACAAGTTAAAATACAAGGATGCTAACTATGATCCATTCGAAGAGGTCTATGTGAATGGACATAAAGCCACAAAGGTCACTGATTATTCAACTATTAATGGGAAACAGGAGCCAAGGTACACTATGATATGGGCAACAGAAGGATTCATGCTCATAGTGGGTGGTTCATCAGATGTTCAATCTGTGATGAGCCTTGCGTCAGCCACTGGCGGTTAAAGCCATCCCATCATTTTGTGCGTTTGAGGTATGACACGCACATCTTTCAATTTTTCTCCTGCAAAATCCATGAGATCAAAAAGGAGATCTGGTGATACATGCTCTTTTTGAGTAACTGGCTGGAGGATGAGCGGGATATCTCTATCTATCGAGGCAAGCCCTTCCACAGCTGGAGATATTGATTGTTGTGTCGTCACTGCAAGAACAACAATTTTTGCAAAAGTCTCTGAGTTCTCATTCAGTATAGCAATGGTCTCAAGTTCGTTTTTCAGAAGTTCATTATAATGGTCGGTTGATTCGTGTTCAGGCAGTTTGATATCGCATGAAGCTACAGAGATCATATCTTTTATCTTACTGGCCTGATCCGGAAAACCGGAATTCGTTTCAAGGTACAAAGGATATTCCAGTGTGAGAGAATGAATAGAATCAGCATGGATCAGGGGTTCGCCGCCTGTCAGGGATACGTGTTTTGTTGAACTGGTCCATAGATTGGCGATCGCTTTTTCAAGTTCTTTTGTATCTACCGGGTTCTTTCCAGGCTTGAAATCACCTTTTCCCGCAGTTCTCTCGATCCTGCACGATTCTGTTATGGATCTGCTATCAGGCGTGTCGCAGTATGCACAGTGGAGCTGGCATCTCTGGAAGCGTACAAATACCTGACGTACGCCAAGATATAGTCCTTCTCCCTGGAGTGAATTAAAAATTTCACTTATGTATGCAAACACTATCTGACCATGTCAATTCCGTATCTTGCTGTGGCTATATTGTTCTTGGTCAGCTTTCCAAGGATCTGAGGAGATTTCACACCTGTGACCACTATCATTGTCCGTATTATATGTTCAAGCTCTGGCTCGACCATCGCTCCCCATATCAATCTTGCATTGGAATCGATGCGCGTGTACAGTTCATTCACCACGCTTTCCGCCTCGGCTATGGTCATGTCAGGACCGCCCACCACATTGACAAGGGCAGCTGTTGCACCTGATACATCAACGTCCAGCAGCGGGCTTCTCAATGCTTTCTGCACAGACTCGATCGCCTTGTTCTCCCCTTCCGCCTCTCCAAGACCGATCATGGCCACACCGCTTTTTTGCATGATCACTCTTATATCCGCGAAATCCAGATTCACAAGCCCGGGTTTTGTGATCAGTTCTGTTATGCCCTTGACAGCCCGCATCAGCACCTCATCGCATACCTTGAATGCAGCCTGAAGCGGGAGATGCGGAACAACTTCCAGCAGCTTATCGTTCGGTACCACGATCACGGTATCCACAACATCACGCAGCCGCTCAAGACCTGCCTCTGCATTTTGCATACGTACCGAGCCCTCGACAGAGAAAGGGAGCGTGACCACTGCGATAGTGAGCGCACCTGAGTCGCGCGCGATTTCAGCCACAACAGGTGCAGACCCTGTGCCAGTCCCGCCGCCGAGACCGCATGTTATGAAAACCATATCTGCATTGCCGATCGATTTTTCAATCGCGGCTTTTGATTCCTGGGCTGCATCCTGTCCGATCTGCGGGATACTTCCGGCTCCGAGTCCTCTTGTCCTGCCCCGTCCTATCAGGATTTTCTTCTTGACCTTAATGCTCAGAAGATGCTGTGCATCTGTATTGAGCGCGAACATCTCTGCCCCGATTATTCCTTCTTCAGACATCCTCTGGATCGTGTTTGAGCCTGATCCACCGCATCCCATTACCACAATATTCGTTTTCAGTTCCTGCAGGACTTCCAGGAGTTCCTCATCAGTATCGCCGGAACTGGGTATTCTGGATTCTCCTGCCCTTGAAATAGCTTCTGTTATTATAGATTCCATATCTTACTCCTCAATCGCCTTATCATAGTTCAACTTGATGGCTCTCTTATTTATTTCATACACCATTTCTGGATTTATAGTTTTTCCATCCATGTCCCTGATATCGCTTTCTTTGAGCACTTCATATCCCATGCTTTCTATCATTTTGCCCAGCCTTTCTCTCTGGTGCGCTTTCATCGACTTCCTGTCAAAATAAGCAAAATCAGCCTTTGATTTCATGAATGCCTGGCGCACAACAGATTCATCCAGTTCATCCAGAGCGTGGCTCGGGAAAATGTGCCCGAAAGCAACGTCTACCTCAAGGACGAGCATGGTCTGCCTTGGAGCATAGTGCGTGCCTCCAAAGCCAACAGCAACAGGCGAATCGCTTTCTTTCAGCAGCAGGATCGCATTCGCGACTATCCTCCCTGCCACCTCATCCTCCCACTGTTCTTCATTGCTCCCGATCTCTATGAAAACAGAAGGAACCTCGATCTCGCTCGGTCCGTGATGAGTGCATTCAAGAGTCACCTCGTATTCCTCATTCTCTGCAAGCAATCTCAGAGAACGAAGTAATGAGCGTACAGCCTGAGGCGCAGGGGCTGCAAGCCTTTTTTCCATCCCTCCGAACTTTGCTTGATTTACGTTTCCCGTGGAATGGATTGTGAGGATCGCCCTCCCGTCTTTGCTCCTGTGTTTTGAGGCAAAGATGATCAGATCTGAAGCAAGCCCGCAGTCAATTAATTTTTTATCAAGCCCGTCCTGATAGATCAGAGGCTCTTTTATCTCCACGATCCTGAAGTTCCTGAACTCAAATATCGTGTAATCGCATCCGCAATCTACAGGTTCCCATTTTCTGAGAGCCAGCAGATTGTCTTTTATGTTCTGGCTGGCTCTGTCCTGAGTAGAACAGACGATAGTTACTTTTGCATCACCGCTCAAACCACTGCCTTCTAAAACTTTTATTGCATAACTATTCCAAATCAGCGCCTGTTATCAATTTCTTATCAACGATGGTATAATCCTTTGCAGCCCTTACAGCCTCAAAAGGTATCATAAGATAATTATCCTGGGTCTTGTATTTTGAAGTCTCGACCATGGAATTTGGCTTCACTACCAGATATATAAGGGATCCTGTGTGGGTATCCATGACCACGTTACTGGCGATCCCGAGTTCAGACCCGTCCGTTAACATCACTCTTTTATTAGTTAAATTTTTTGCAAGTATCTTTGCCATAGTCATCCCTCCAAGACAATGTTCGATTCTGGGTTGATTAAATCACTTTTTTATCTGTAACCTATATAAGACTTCTGTTCCTGTTTTGTTCCGCCTTTGAACTGCTCCTGCAGCTTCTCATAATATTCTATCATTCCTTCTACAAGTGCCGGTCTTACCTTCTTCAGAGCTTCGCGGAAATGCCTCATTTCAGCCTTCTCTATCTCGAAGTTTTCGCGTAAAGCAAGCATCACCGCCTCTCTGCTCAGGGATTCGATATCAGCACCCACGTAGTTGTCAGTGAGATCTGCAAGTTCTTCTATGTTCACATCCTCTGAAACAGGGATATTTTTGAGATGGATATTGAAGATCTCGATCCTGCCTGCCCTGTTCGGCGGCCCGACGAAAACCAGACGGTCAAACCTGCCTGAACGGATGAGTGCCGGATCAACGATCTCAGGTCTGTTCGTGGCAGCTATCACCACGACGTTCTTCAGGGTTTCGATGCCGTCAAGCTCCGTCAGAAGCTGGTTCACGACCCGCTCTGATGCCTTGGATCCGATATCAAGCCCTCTTATGGGAGCTATTGCGTCAAGCTCATCAAGGAAAAGTATGCAGGGCGCTACCTGACGGGCTTTCTTGAACACCTCGCGTATTGCCTTCTCTGATTCCCCCACCCATTTGGATAAGAGCTGAGGACCTCGTATGCTTATGAAATTCGCAGAGCTCTCGTTCGCAATCGCCTTTGCTAAAAGCGTCTTGCCTGTGCCCGGAGGTCCATAAAGCAGGATCCCTTTCGGAGGCTGTATGCCCATCTTTTCAAATTTCCTGGGGTTTTTAAGAGGCCACTCTACCGCCTCGATTATTTCCTGCCTTGCTTCGTCCAGACCACCGACATCATCCCAGGTTATTTTTGAGATCTCGACCATCACCTCTCTCATCGCTGAAGGTTCAACATCCTTCAATGCAGCCTCGAAATCCGCAGCAGTGACCTGCATACTGTTCAATATCTCTCGCGGTACTGCTTCGTCAAGTTTTATCTGGGGAAGGTATCTGCGCAGCGCTTTCATGGCAGCTTCTCTTGCAAGTGCAGAGATATCAGCCCCCACAAATCCATGGGTTCTGTCAGCTATGTCTTCAAGCTTGACATCTGCGGAAAGCGGCATGCCTCTTGTGTGGATCTGGAAGATCTCTTTTCTCTCGTTCCTGTCAGGCACCCCGATCTCGATCTCGCGATCGAACCTGCCCGGGCGGCGAAGCGCAGGATCTATGGCATCGATGCGGTTCGTTGCGCCTATGACCACGACCTGACCCCTTTCCTCAAGTCCATCCATCATGGTAAGAAGCTGTGCCACGACCCTGCGCTCAACCTCGCCTGTCACATCTTCTCTTTTTGGAGCGATGGAGTCCAGCTCATCTATGAATATGATGGAAGGGGCTTCCTTGTTCGCCTGCTCGAAGATCTCGCGAAGTCTCTGCTCGCTCTCGCCATAATACTTGCTCATTATCTCAGGACCTGCTATTGAGAAAAAGTTGGCTCCAGATTCATTTGCCACAGCCCTTGCGATCAGCGTTTTTCCTGTGCCCGGCGGTCCGTACATCAGCACACCCTTCGGGGATTCTATGCCCAGTTTCTCAAATATCTCTGGATGTTTCATTGGCAGCTCTATCATCTCGCGCAGCCGCTGGATCTCATCAGAGAGGCCTCCTATATCTTCATAGGTTATTCCTGTTCCCGTAACCTCAAGCACCACGGGTTTCTCTCTGAGCTTTATCTCTGTTGCCTCCGTGATCAGAAGCACGCCTTCTGGCTCTGCCTCTATAGCCACCAGAGGAATGGTCTGACCCGTGACAACGCGCCCGAGGAAAGGATGCGCCATAGTGCTCATCACCGGAATAATATCCCCTTTAACGATAGAACGCTTCATGATCTGCCGCTTCACCATATCCTCAGCTTCTCCCCCGAACTGTATGGATGTGCCTTCAGGCGGAGCCAGGACAACCCTGCTGGCTATTTTGACCTCTGACTTCCGTATTTTTACATGGTCACCAATACCTGCTGCTGCATTCTGCCTTATGAAACCATCAACACGTATGAGATTCTGGTCCCAGTCTATGCGGTCTGCACGCCAGACCTTTGCTGATGTCCTCCTCTTTCCTTCGATCTCAATGATATCGCCAGGCGTAAGCTGGAGCATCATCATCGTGTGCGGATCAAGACGGGCTATCCCTCTTCCGGAATCATTCGGGTAAGCCTTTGCGATAGTTAGCTGTATCTCATCCATCGTTAAATCCCCTCAGATTGTCAATTATGTACATTTAATATTCAGGATACTAAATTGTACAGCAAGCATAAAACTGTTTGCCATATTTATCAGCGATATTTTATTGTAGGGGCGTTTCTGTAATAGGATAGCATGAAATATATCGTACTCGTCGGCGATGGAATGGCTGATTACCCTATTCCAGAACTCCAAGACATGACGCCGCTTCAGGCTGCAAACACGCCAAATATGGATTTTATCGCAAAGCACGGGATGAACGGGACTGCAAAGACCATACCTGACAGCATGACACCTGGAAGCGATGTGGCAAACCTCGCCATCCTGGGCTATGATCCTTTGAAGTATTATTCAGGACGCGGACCTCTCGAGGCAGGGAGCATAGGAGTAGCCCTCGATAATGACGATATTGCTTTTCGCTGCAACCTTATCACTGAGAAGAACGGTATGCTTGCAGATTACAGCGCAGGGCATATCACAAGCGAAGAAGCGCGGGTCCTGATCCAGGCCGTGGATGGCGAACTCGGGAACGGCTGCAAATTCCATGCAGGTGTGAGCTACAGGCATTTACTTGTTATGAATAGAGGAGAGAAAGCCGTATGCACACCCCCTCATGATGTTGTGGGGCAGTCCATAAATGAAGTGCTGCCGCGCGGGGATGATGCTGAGATCCTGATCCAGCTCATCAGGGCTTCAAGACCGGTCCTTGAGATGCATGAGATCAATGAGAAGCGCAGGAAAAATGGAAAGAACATCGCAAATCTGATATGGCCCTGGGGTCAGGGAAGAGTTCCGAATATGCCAGAGTACAGGGAATTGTTCGGTATATCAGGTTCGATAATTTCTGCTGTGGATCTGCTCAAAGGTATCGGAAAATATGCAGGTCTGAATATCATTAACGTGCCTGGAGCTACTGGATATCTGGATACCAATTTCAGAGGCAAGGCTGAATACGCACTTGAATCTCTGAAGGATAGGGATTTCGTGTTTGTTCACGTGGAGGCGCCAGATGAGGCAGGACATATGGGAAATATAGACGCAAAGATCAGGGCGATCGAGGATTTTGATGAGAAAGTAGTTGGAACCATGCTGAATGAACTTGGTGCATATGGTGAGCACAGGATCATGGTACTGCCAGACCATCCCACGCCGATCTCTATCAGAACGCATACAAGAGATCCTGTTCCGTTCGCGATATATTCTTCGAACAAGAGGGCTGATTTTGTGGACAGGTTTGACGAGTTTGCAGCCAGAGAAGGTATTTTCGGACTTGTGGACGGGCACATGTTGATAAAGCTGATGATGAAGTCATCGCCCGCCTGATCGAACTGCTGATGAAAGAGATCACATTCATTGATGGAAAAAAGAAGATAAGAATAAAGGATAAACACCTTGCTTCATACCTTGAGAGAATAGAGGCTGCAGGTTACGAGGTAAAAGCGAACAAATGCAGGTCAAATGAAAGGTTCCTGGATATATTAATGATAGGCAGAGCCAGGGACTTCGAGGAATTCTTCAGCGGCAGAGTGAGAATAAAAGAGATCTTCAGGCAGTTTTCGCAGGTATATCGCCTGATGTTCGATGAAGGAGAGCTCATACTGTATATTCTCCAGGAACATGAGATCGCCTGACCGCGCCGTCAGGATGATCAGGTTTTTCCAGGGGCATGTCGCCTCTGTGGAAAAGCGGTTCAACTAATATGTTTTAGCCATTATGGCCATGCTCAATGTTTCTTTTTTACACACGGGGCATATCCCGCTTCCCAGTCCAAGCTCTCCTTCAGGTATCCCGAGTATGCCAGCACCCACAGCTTCTTCCATGGCAAGCCCGCATTCGCGTTCTTTGCACCATGGTATTCCTGCAATTCCTTCTGAAATCGCATGCTTTACTTCTTCCAGAGTACCGCATCTTGTTATCCGTTCATTCAATGACCTTTCTGCTTTTTCAAAAAGGTTCCTGGTGATATCCCCAAATTTATTTTCGACTTCATATTCTATACTGTCAAAAGGAACGGTCTCCCTGCTACCTGTATCCCTTCTCACCACTGTCACTGCATTGTTTTTCAGATCCCGCGGTCCGATCTCAAGCCTCAAAGGCGTGCCTTTCATCTCCCATTTATAATACTTGGCCCCCGGACGCTCATCGCTCTCATCAAGCTCGACGCGCAGTCCTTTTGTCTTCAACCGCAAGGCTACGCTGCGGCATGCCTCTGTTATCTCCTCGCTCTTCCCGAACAATACAGGGATGATGACCACCTGGACAGGCGCCACTTCTGGAGGGAGGACAAGCCCTTTATCGTCGCCATGAACTGAAATAAGAGCCGCGATGCTGCGCTCTGAGATGCCGTAACAGGTCTGGTGAGCATACTGCTGTTCTCCGTTTAAGTCCTCGTATTTTATATCGAACGTTTTTGCGAAATTTGTCCCGAGGTGATGCGCTGTCCCTATCTGCAGCGTTTTGCCGTCAGGCATCAGCGTATCCACTGCCATGGTGTAATCTGCTCCCGGGAACTTGTCCCAGTCAGGGCGCTTTGAAACTATCGTGGGGATCGCAAGGCGGCGGTAGAATTCCTGATAGATATGCACCGCTTCTTTCACCTGTTCTGCTGCCTCATCCCATGTGCAATGCACTGTGTGGGCTTCCTTGAACGATGTTATCTCGCGCAGCCGGATAAGGGGGCGGGTATGTTTTGTCTCATACCTGAAGGTGTTCACAATCTGGTATATCTTGATCGGAAGGTCTGCATGCGAGCGCACCCATACCCTGTACATCGGGTAAATCGCGGTCTCGCTCGTGGGACGCAGCGCAAGTTTGATGTCAAGCTCGCTCGTTCCTCCGTGCGTGACCCAGTAGACCTCGTTCTCAAAACCTTTGATATGCTCTGCCTCTTTCATGAACTCGGTCTCGGGTATGAGGAGCGGAAAAAGTGCCTCTTTGTGATCCCTGTCGAGAAGCTCTCTCATTATAGCATAGGTTCGTTTGCGCACATCAAAACCGAACGGGAACCAGACATACAGCCCTTTCACAGGATATCGCACATCCATTATCTCTCCTGTGAGGAGAATTTCGTTATACCATTCGCTGAAGTTTGATTTCTGAGGGAGTGAAGCTTTTTTTTCTTCTGACTTTACTTGCATGAGTGTCACCACTGTAAGCGGTGCTAGTTAAGTTTTATTGGCTATAAGTATTTTGAAAACAGCGAAAAACCGAAAAAAACGATTCGAGCTCGGGCCGGAATTTACTCCATAGCTTTGCCGCCTGCGGTTTTATCCATATTTGGCATTTCTATATCATTTCGTGCCAGTGTTCCCACCGGCATGACGATGAAAGCCCGATTTGCTCTCCAATCTCTAATTTATCATTAATGATACTTATAAATTTTGGTAACCAGATCTGATCAATGTCCTGCAAGCAATGAAAAGATTTATCAGCGTTCAAATTATATTTAACTGTCAGGCGATATAATGGATCAGGAGTTAAGCCGGATCGGGGTTTCTCTTCCGGAGAACCTGCTTGAAAAATTCGATGAAATCATCTCCAAACGCGGCTATTCCTCGCGCTCTGAAGGTATCAGGGATGCGATCAGGAGTTACATCCGCTACTATGCATGGATGAGCGAGGTTGAAGGAGAAAGAGTGGGAACTATATCCATGGTATACGATCACAATCAGAGGGGGCTGGTCAATTCACTGCTTGATGTAGAACATGAGTTCTCTGAGATAATACGTTCTTCCCTCCATATCCACATAAGTCATGATATGTGCATGGAAGTATTGCTTGTGAGAGGAGAAGGAAAGGATGTCAAGAATGTGACAGAGAAGATCATGACAGTAAGAGGAGTGAAACATGTCAAGCTGACCACCATAATTCCAGGTGAGGAAATATGATCTACCATTTTATCATGGTATTCATTATCACTTTGTGATATGTAAGTTCCTGAAGTATCTTTATGATCTCTGTTTTGGGGACGTTAATGGATTTCCTTGATATGCGGATCACATCCTCTGATTCTACCTTTCCATAGTAGCTCAACAATTTGACCACCCTCATTACAGTATTTTTATGCCTCTCGTGCTCTCGTGTCTGGTATGTGCGTATCGCCCGAAGGAAGTCTATCCTGCGGAACTCTGGCCAGAATGGAGCACAGAAATATGCTGCGCATTCATTCCCGCTTGCCTGCCATGGAAGGAAATTTGAGATCCGCTCATCACCGCCTGTTCGAATGATGAGGTCAACATATGGAACTGATCCGCTCGATGGATAGAGATTTCTCGATATCGTCTCTTCATTGATATCTTTCAGGCTTAATTCCCCTTTTTTTATCTTCATCGCCACTGCGCGCGTTGCATCCACGAGCTCCTGCCTTCCTCCATATGCCAGGGCAACATTCAGATATACGCCTTCATAATTTTTTGTTACCTCTTCTGCTCGTTTTATCGCAGATCTCAGAGACGAAGGCAGAATATCAATATTCCCGATCCCCCTTACCCTCATTCGGCGCTTATGTGTGCGTTCATCGCTGCATATTTTATCAAACTTTATGCCAATGAGATCAAAGAGCTGCTTTTTCTCATCATCCGATCTTGAGAAATTCTCGGTGGAAAATGCATAGATCGTGAGCTGCTTGATACCGAGGTCAAAGCTCCAGTCAAGTACTTTTTCAGTCGTATCTGCACCTTTGAAATGACCGTAATACTGCATCAGACCGTGCTTTTTTGCAAAGCGCCTGTTGCCGTCCATTATTATTGCGACATGCAGCGGGACAGGCTTGCCCCTTATTTCATTGGTAAGTAAGGCTTCATACCCACTGTATAAAATTCCACCTAAATTCAAGTTGATCCTCGCTTCAATAACTATCAAGTATGTATTAAAGCTTACTGTAATCCCTGAGGAGCCGCTGTTCCTCTTTTTCAGTTATAGCTACGCCTATCTGTCTTAAGACTCTGGCTGCTGTTTTTGTGCCTATGATCCTTGCGATCTCTCCTGGATCCGCATGCCTGAGCATCTCCATATCCTTCAGTCCGGCGTTGTAAAGCTTGCGCGCTCTGGCCCTCCCTATGCCTCTTATCTGGATAAGGTCAAGCAGCTCAGGGCTTGCTCCATATTCCACGCGCTGCGCAAGCTCCCTTGCTTTCTGAGCGCACGATCTTTTCTGGTGGCTTCCGAGTTCAGCAAGGGAATGCACAAGCCAGAGCGTGGTTTCCGATAGCGCATGTATATCACCTTCGCCTATTCCAAATCTCCTGACCATCTCCTCTTCTTTTTTCTCGTTTATCCAGTCAAGCATGACGCACGCGGTCTTGACCTCTGAGAGGAACCATTCATAATCAACCTTGAACTTTGCAGGTATCTGTACGAATTCCATGTGGTGCTCCATGACCACATCGCTTAACCAGTCATAGTCGTTTGAACGCAGATAGAGCTGGCGTATGTCAGGCGTGCTGCATACGAGGTGAAGGAGCGTGAGTTCTGTGAACTTGATCTTCTTTTCTTCTATCTTTTCCATTCCTTCGATCATCATTGAAGCTGAGAGCGGATCGATATATAAACGGGACACAAGCTCACCGAGTTTTGTTGAGAACAGTCCGTTCTTTTCAATTATCATCTTCTTATCAACCAGAAAATCTATTATTTTTTCAATTATGACTTTCAGACTCCAGGGCTCCTTCTGGCATGAATAGAAGGTCGCGCCCATGAAATCAAGCAGTTCCTCCATGCTTGCAGCAAATCCTGTTACAATGGTGGAAAGGATATGAGTTCTCAGCGCATTCTCAGTTCCAAGCTTTGACCAGATCTTCTCGGCTCCTGCAAGAACGTACTGCTGCATCAGATCTTCAAGCTCGTCGTATGTTTTTGCGATTAATACGGATTCACCATACGGGTCAAGGCGGGGTCTTCCAGCCCTCCCTGCCATCTGCTTGTATTCAAGCACAGGTATAGGGGTTAAACCGAAGTTGACATCATACCTCCGATAACCTTTGATTATGACCCTGCGTGCTGGCAGGTTGAGTCCTGCTGCCAGGGTGGGAGTGGCAACTATGACTTTAATAGTACCTGCGCGGAAACCTCCTTCGACGAGCCTGCGCTGCTCAGCGATAAGCCCTGCATGATGGAATGCACTTCCGTTTTCAATGCAAAGTGCAAGCTTTCTTGCGGTATCCACCTCGCTTGAATCACGCGCTTCTGTGGCGATCGCGCTGAGTTTCTCTCTGGTTTCTTCAGGAATCAGGGAAGAGATCGCTTCACCAACGCGAGATGCAAGACCTTCGGTGTTCTTGCGGCTATTCTCAAACACCAGGCACTGTCCATCCTCTTTAAGAATATCCACAACAAGGGATATGGTGCCGTCCCTGAATTTTTCCCCGATCGCTCTCTGGCTGTTGACAAAGTTTATCGCGTTTCCAAAAAAAACCCCTTCTTTAAGTTCGATTGGACGCCACTCGCTCACCACAAGTTCTGCTCTGAGCCATTTTGCGATCTCATCCGCATTGCCTATGGTGGCGGAGAGAGCTATCACCTGAAGATTCGGGTTTATTCGCATCAGTTTTGCAAGTACGATCTCAAGCGTCGGTCCTCTATCAGGCGAATCAATGAGATGGATCTCGTCAGCGATCAAGACCGTGATCTCTTCCATCCAGTGCGTCCTGTTGCGCAGGAGAGAGTCTGTTTTTTCTGACGTCGCAACGATGATATCGAAATTCCCGAGCCACTCATCGCTGGAATCGAAATCCCCTGTCGCTATCCCCGTGGATATGCCTTTCCCATCGCTTTTCTTGATGCTCTCAAAGCCCTGGAACCTGTCGTATTTTTCTGATGCAAGAGCACGCAGGGGTACGATATACAGGGCTTTTCCTCTCTTCTTCTCATTCAAGATCGATCTCAGCATCGCAAATTCTGCAAGAAGAGTCTTGCCAGAGGCTGTCGGGATCGCTGCTACCAGATTTTTCCCTTCAAGAAGCCCTGCATCCACGGCATCTGCCTGAGGAGGGTAAAGCTCTTTTATGCTTCCGCCGATGTAGAAATCTTTTACAGAAGGAGGCAGATCAAGATCGTTCATTTTCATAGATCCGCGGTCATGGGATTTCTTATAGATCCTATCAGCAGGTATGAACCCTCCTTCCTGAATTACCGCCTTCTTTTCTGGTTTCGCCATTTTCAAACCCTATGATCTTGATGCAAAAATAGTTTTTCACAGCAAGAGATGGAAACCTTAAGAGCCATCATAGCAGCTGGAAGTATCCTATCAGTCTCATGGCGATCCCGCCTATGAATATCGCAAGTATTATTGTGAAGAACATGATGCTCAGAGCTCTCCTCCATCCCAGTTCTCTGCCCAGGACAGCGATTGTGGCAATGCACGGGATATAGATCGTGTTCACAAGTGCATAAACCACCAGTTGAGCAGGGTTCATAAACAGCAGCAGATTCGAAGCACCTCCTCCATACTGTACGACTGCAAAGGTGACAAGCAGCTGGAGCGCGAGTTCTTTTCTGAGCACTGCGAATATGAGCGTCAGACCTGCAACAGCAGGAAGCCCGAGCCATCCTTCCACCACGGGCGATAATGGCGCTGAAAGCTTCCAGAGATAGCCTGTCTCATAAAGCACACCCAGCACCATGGATCCAGCAAGCACTATTGGAAATGCCACGAACACGAAGTTCTTGAATCTGTACCATGTCTTCTTGAAGATACTGGATAAAAGCGGTACCCTGAACGGGAACATTTCCATGACAAGACCTGAAGAACTGCCTGGCATGACTCTGTTGAGTCCCACACCCACAAAGAATACAAGCACCAGAACGACGATGTATATTGCAACTGCAGGCTTCCATCCAACGAATAAAGAGACCGCTCCCAGAATGACAGCTGTCCTCGCACTGCATGGAATAAGTGTTATCAGTGTGCTTGCTATGGTCCTCTCTCTCATTGTGGTCAGGACGCGGGTTCCGATTATTGCAGGTACATTGCATCCTGCACCTGCCACAAGTGGTATTATTGCCCTTCCATGCAGTCCGAACCTGTGCATCAACCTGTCAGTCAAAAAAGCCACAGAGTTAAGGTAGCCTGTATCTTCAAGAAAAGCGAGCATGAAATAGAACGTGAGCACATACGGTATCCCCACAGCAAGCGCTGCAAGAATCCCGGCATCAAAACCCCATATCAGCGTCCTGCCTGCAATCCCCTCGCCGAAAACAAAGAATATGGAACCGTCTATTACAGGCGATATGTACGATCCCCAGAGACTGCTGAATAAAGTTGAAAGCAAGTCCCCGCCGTAAAAAAGAAAAGCGAAAATGACTCCGAGGATACCTATAAGTATTGGTATTCCGGTGAAAGGTGAGGTGGTGTAAGCCCATAGCCTGTCCGAGGCTACAGGTACCACATCGCCCTGCACTTCAGAAGCTATGGAACCGGCAAGTCCGTGCCTTTCGCGCGCGATCCTGAGAGGTGTTTTTTCATTGTGCTTTTTTTCTATCTCACTGCTTATCTTTCTTGCCTGTTCAAGAATGAGTTTTCCGTCCGCATGTTTATCCACAAGTTCGATGAACTCGGAATCTTCTTCAAGCAGCAATATTGCAAGAGCCCTTGGATTGATCCCGAAATCGTAAGATGAAAGCAGGGATTCAAGTTTTCTTATGCTGACCTCGATATCCCCGCCGTAGGAGAGATCGTATTTGATTTCGGTCTTATTTCTCGCTACATCCACTGCTGACTGCACGAGCTCATCAAGACCATGTCCTGTTGTGGCTATTGTCTTTACCACGGGAACGCCAAGGAGCCCGGACATTTTCTCTGCATCTATTATGATGTTCCTTTTTTCTGCCTCATCCACCAGGTTCAGAGCCACCACTGCAGGAATGCCCAGGTCGAGGAACTGCAGCGTCATATAGAGGTTCCTGGCAAGGTTCGTGGCATCCAGTATCATTATCGCCACATCGGGTCTGCAGTCAAGTATAGCCCTGCGCGCAACCCACTGGTCTTCTGATACAGCACCGAGTGCATAGCTGCCCGGAAGATCAATGATCCCTATGCGCAGATCTTTAAAAGTCGTTGTCGCCAGGTTCAGTTCAACGGTCTTGCCAGGATAGTTGGCAGTGACCACGCCCATGCCAGTGAGCCTGTTGAATATGCTGGATTTTCCGACGTTCGGGTTGCCTGCCAGCGCAAATACGAAATCCGTGCTGCCCTTTATTTCTTTCAGGGCACCGTGGCATGACAGCGTCATTTCACCTTGATCTTTGATGCTACCTCTCTTCCCAGCGCATATCTTGAGCCTGAAACGCACACGATCAGAGGACCTCCGAACGGTGCTACCTCTTCAACTTTAACGCAGACATCAGGGATCAGGCCGAGCGAAGCAAGGTACTGGAGCATCTTTGGATCTTCTTCAAACACGCTTACGATGATCCCTCTATCTCTCGGTCTTAACTCTGATAACAGCTTTACCCGTTCTTTCACCAGTATTCCGTCTTTATCAGGGATAGGATGACCATGCGGACAGGTCTTGGGATTTCCAAGGCTTGCTGCAATTCGATCTTCCATCTCCTGGCTTATCGCATGCTCAAGCCTGCATGCCTCGTCATGCACCTCATCCCATTTGAAACCCAGGACATCTGTGAGCAGCCGCTCTGAGAGGCGGTGTCTCCGGATGACTTTCTTGGCGATTTTTTTTCCATCCTCTGTAAGGCACACCCCTTTTTCCGTATGGGAGACAAGAT
>Ga0209641_10001438_pt1 | contig 21287 bp, 21 predicted proteins | sample RifCSP16_1_FD_184022 | JGI IMG/M metagenome (GOLD analysis project Ga0209641, IMG submission 184022) | Soil microbial communities from Rifle, Colorado - Rifle CSP2_sed 16_1 (SPAdes) (version 2) | ecosystem: Environmental > Terrestrial > Deep subsurface > Rock core/Sediment | place: Rifle... | reverse complement strand
ACCAAAGCGATCGAGGGCCATGAGAGGCAAAAGAGAGAGAAAGAGAAAAAGATGAGCGTAATGTTATTCTAACATAGCGGTTAGTTTTGTCAAATAAACGTCTTCTTTATTATCTGGAAATCGCGCACGTTGCCCTCAGCCAATCGTCGGGCGCAGTGGGCGGGCGGCGCGCCGGGGCCAGAACACTCGGATTCACAAAACCAGCGCGAGGATCAAGCCGATGCCAGCGCCAAAGAGCGCGCCCGCCGCGATGTCGGAGAGATAGTGGACGCCCATGGCTACGCGGGCGAGGGCGACGAGGGGAGCCCACAAGGTCAACAGCCCGGCGAACCAGGCCGGGCCAAGCGCCATCGCCAGGACCGCCAGCATCGCCATGCGCGCCGCGTGGCCGGACGGGAACGAGTGGGGATCGGTCATACGGTAGATGGTTCCCCATTTACCTTCGGGGCGTCGCCGCTTGATCACCCACTTGAGCGTTTGCACGATCACTGCCGTGACCGCGATGGCGACGACGAGCTTGACCGCGAGGGATTTCCAGGACACGTCGTCGCTCAGCAGCCATACGACGCCCAACCCGATGCCCCAGAACCAGCTGTCGCCGGAGTGGGCCAGGAAGATGGCGAGGTTGCGCAGCGGACCGGGCCTCTCGGCCACGCGCAGGCGGGCGGAAAGACGGACGTCCGTTTCGAGGAGTTGACCGATCATAGCGTTTGCCGCGCTTCGAGGTCGCGCCTGACAAGCTCGTATTGCGCGGGCTTGTCCACGTCCATTCCAGCCTCAGCGTGGGGACAAACCAGCACGTGGCCTTTAAGGCCCAGCCGCCGGCTGACCATCTGCTCGGTCTGCGCCAGCGAGAGCTGGCGCAGGGCCAGCAGCAGGAGGGTGTCGAACCCGATAATCGCCGCCTGCTTGAAGATGTTCTTGCGGGCCTCGACCAGCGCCTGGATCTGCGGCGGGACGTGCGTCACGACCCGCGTCGCCACCATGTTCATGTCGCCGGCCGTGAACGTGCCATCGGTGAAATGGAAGTAACTGCGCTTCGAGCCGGGGAAGCGGCGCTCCATCCGGTCCTGAGGAATCACCGAATAGTAGACTTCGTGATCAGTTTGCAGCGGGGTTTCCACGTGCCAGTTGACGACGTCGGGCGTGATCGTCGGGACATCGGAGCTGACGACCAGCGCGTGCGTGGCCGAGGCGTCCTGGCCGAGGACCCACCGCGCCCCGGCGGTGATGTTGTCAACCAGCGAACCCTGGCTGGGCAGGTAGCCCAGCGTTTTGCGGCAAGTCAGCGCCGTCCCCGCATCCGTGAGGCCCACGACCACCACCCGGCGGATCGTCTGCGCCTCGCCGAGAGCGTCGAGGATCCACTGGATCATCGGTTTCCCGGCGAGGTCCACGAGCGCCTTAGGCTTGCCCTGCGTGTACGGGTAAAGCGGTTCGTCAGGTTTGGGGATGCCCCCGGCGGTAACGATGGCGTCAACGAGTGTCATGGTCAGTTCTCACGGCTCAACGTGCATGGCTAATTAAGTTTCTGGATCGTCGGCTTGAGCCCCAACCTGTCCGTCAGTTCTTCCAACTCGGCGTAGGTGAGCTTGCGGCCTTTGCCCGCGACCGCCACCAGCGCCGCTTCCATCATGTTCGTGCCGAAAGTGCGCCCGTCGAGCGGAGGCGTGGTCGTGACGAGGTACCTGACGCCGCGCGCTCTCAGGAAGGCGACGTCGGTCTCGGTTGTGGTGTTGGTGACGATGACTTTGCCTTCCATGCCAGTCGCAGGCATGTGCTGTTTGACATACAGGAAATCGCCCGCCGTCACCGTGTTAGCCTGGTAGTACTTCACAAATTTAGGCGTCACCACTTCCTGCTGCTCGCCAGTGGGGTACAACATGGAGAACGGCAGGTAGCCCACGATGGGCAGGATGATTTTGGCCACGGTGTTGAGCGTTTTCACACTGCGGACTGGAACGGGAATGTCCAGACCGGACATCAGATCGCCGAACACGCAGGTGTAACCGGCGTCAACGAACGACCGCATCATCCCATAGCGCGAGATGGCCTGGACGATGAACGCGGTCTTGGGCTGGATCTCGGCGCCAATCTCCTTCTCCACGGACTGCATCACGCGCCGCTCGAGGGTCTGCTTCAATCCGTCGCCGTCCACGAACGGCGTGTGCTTCACGTCCGCCACGAGCCGCCAGGCGGTGTGCAGCGGGTAGTCCTTCCACGGCGTGTGCACGGCGAGGTCAATGCCCCCCACGCCAAGGGCATCCACCTTCCCGTCCAGCTCGGCGAACATCTGCCGCGCTCGTTTCTCGTCGCCGTCGGCGCCGATGCGCTCGATGCTCACCCGCTCGCCGAGCAGGGTCACCTCGACGGCTTTGTTGCGTTTGGACGATCCCAGGCTGATGCTGACGGCGCGCTTCATACGGTCAAATCCTCTCGTCAACGCATGGCGCAAATGGGGGAATGATAAATCTTTTCTCAATCCGCGCAATTCGCTCCATCCGTTGAGGCTAATCCGCCGCCGCGCCCTGCATGGCGAGCGGCCTCGCCTCCCGGCGATAGCGGCGCAGGGTGGGCGTCAGCCACGCGATCCACGCCGTAGCGAGCAGACAGCCGAGGCCCCCGCTGACGACTGAGAACGGTGCGCCCAGCCAGTTGGCGACCGCGCCCGCTTCCAGTTCGCCCAACTGCGGCCCGCCCATGAAGAAGATCATGTTCACGCTCGTCATGCGCCCGCGCAGGTGATCCGGCGTGGTCAACTGGCGGATGATGTTGCGCAGGACCATGCTCACCGTGTCGGCGGCGCCCGTGAGCGCGAGGCACAGGAACATCAGCCAGAAATGGCGCGAGAGGCCAAAGACGACCGTCGCCAGACCGTAAACAAAAACGCCCCAGATTAATACCCAACCCCGGCGCTCGATCCGGTCGGTCAGGCGGACCATGGCCAGGCTGGCGGCCACTGCGCCAATCGAAGGAGCGGCATAGAGCCAGCCGTAGCCCTGCGCGCCCACGCGGAGGATGTCCTGCGCGAAGAGGGGCAGCAGCGCCGTGGCCGAGGCGAAGAAGTTGGCGAAGAAATCCAGCACCATCGTCGAGCGGATGAGCGGCGCGGCGAATACGAACCGCAGCCCTTCGAGCGCGGCCCCGAGGCTGATCTCGCTTTTCTCTGCCTCCGGCCTCTCGGGCGCGTCGCGCATGAGCAGCAGCGCGACGATGACCGCGAGGAACGAGAGCATGTTGAAGGCGTACACCCACCCCACCCCCAGCCCGGCGATCATCACGCCCGCGAGCGAGGGGCCAAGCACGGAGGCCGTCTGGAACATGATCGCGTACAGGCTGATCGCGTTGGGCAGGTGCTCGCGGGGCACGAGATTGGGGACGAGCGACTGCCGCGCCGGATTGTCGAAGGCGCTGGCCGCGGCGCTGAGCGCCGTGAGCAGATAGACGGGCCAGGCGGCAGTAAGCCCGCGAAAAGTGATGAAAGCCAGCGCGGCAGCGGCTAGCGTCATGCCCGTTTGCGTGGCGAGCATCAATTTGCGCCGGTCCACCGCGTCGGCGACGACGCCGCTGATGAGCGAGAAGATGATGATGGGGATCACGCGCACCAGTCCGACCACGCCCAGGGCGAGGCCCTTCTGGTTCTCCGGAGCAAGCAGCGAGACGTGCCAGAGGATCGCCGCGCTCTGCATCGTCGAGCCGGACATGGAGATGAGCTGCCCCAGCCAGATCAGGCGGAAGTTGCGGTAGCGGAGGGCAGTGAGGGCAGGAGGGAGATTCAGCATGAGGGCATACAATAAGCGGGGGAGCAGAGGGGCAGCAGAGCAAGGGAGAGACGCACTTTCCCCCTGCGCCTCTGCTTCCCTGCCCCGCGGTACAATTACGTTCCCCAATCTCGCAAGTATAAAAAATCGTACCCAACCGTGCGGTTGCTCAGCTTGGCAATGATTGGCGGCATACGCTTGAACTGGTTCTGGCGCATCAGCCTGAGCACGCGCTCGACAAACATCTTTTCAAATCCTGCCTCCACGCATTCCTCCAGGCGGCAGCGCTGATCCACGAGCAGATACAACAACTGATCCACGCGCTCATAGGTGAGGCCCATCTCGCCTTCGTCGGTCTGGCCGGGCCAGAGGTCGGCCGAGGGGGGCTTGTCAAGGATCGGGGCGGGGACGCCGACCGCGCGGGAGAGTTGGCGCACCTGGGTTTTGTACAGGTCCCCCAGCGGGTTCAGCGCCGAGGCCGAGTCGCCGAAGAGCGTGGTGTAGCCGAGGAGAATCTCCGTCTTGTTGCTCGTGCCGATCACCAGCGCCTTCGCCGCCGCGCTGCGGTCATACCAGACGGTCATGCGCGTCCGCGCCATCACGTTGCCGCGCCGCTTCGCGTCTTCGGGCGGGATGGTCGCCAACAGGGGCTCGACCATGTCGGTGATGGAAAAGGTTTCGCTCTGGACGCCGAGCTGGTCAATCACCACCTGCGCGTGGGCCAGCGAGTCGGGCGAGGAGGATTTGTAAGGCAGGCGCAGGGCGAGCACGCTCTCCGGTCCCAGGGCTTCGGCGGCCAGAAAACACGCGAGGGCTGAATCAATCCCGCCGGAGAGGCCGATGACCACGCGCGATAGGCCGGTGCGCGTCACTTCCTCGCGGACAAAGGAAACCAGGATTTTACGGGCGAGGCTGGTATTGATGGCCAGGGAAATATTCATGCCGTCTGCACGCCAAGAGTTTGAGCTTTGGGGTTTGGTGCTTGGGATTTGGGATTTTTTTCAGCCTTTGTCCCGCGCGCCGCGCTCGCCCGCGATAATCCGCTGGATCTCGCGCAGGACCAGTGCATGGCGCTCGTCGCGCAGCAGGGGCAGCCGGGCGCGGGTGCGGCGCAACTGGCCGAGGTCGAGGCGGGCCACCGTCAACGCTTCCTCGTGATACGGCCCCTGCGCAATCAAATCGCCGTCGGGGTCGAACACCGTAGCGCCGCCCCAAAAGTTCAGCCCATCCTCGAAGCCGACCTTGTTCGTGTGCGCCACAAACGTCGTGAAGAGGCTGGCGTAGGCGCGGTTGACGTGCTCCACCCACCACGCCGATTCTAGTTTGTCGTCCTGCTTCAGCCCGCGCCCCGGCGAGGCCGAGGCGAAGAGCATCAGGTCTGCGCCGTCGAGCCAGAGCAGGTAGGGCGGCGAGGCGTGCCAGAAGTCCTCACAAATGAGCATCCCCACCCGGCCAAAGCGCGTGTCGAAAGCGCGGATGGAATCGCCCCATGCGAAGAAGCGCCCCTCGTCAAACAGCCCGTACGTGGGCAAATAGACCTTGTGATGCACGTGCAGGGCTTTGCCCCGCGAGAGATACGCCGCCGAGATGAAAAAGCGGTGGCGTTCGTCCTCGTCTACGAAGCCAACCATCAGATCCATGCGCTGCGAGGCCTCGAACAGGAGACGGAAAACAGGGTCGTCGGGTGTGGGCGCGTGGGCGAGCGTCGGCGCGAGGTCTTGCACGACATAGCCCGTGAGCGACAGCTCCGGGAAGACGAGCAGTTCCACCCCCTGTTTCGCCGCTTCGTCAATGTAAGCCAGGTGCTTTTCGAGGTTAGCCGGCACGTCGCCCAGCCTGGTTTTGATTTGCGCGAGGCCGAGCGTCACGCTCTTCGCGGCCCTCTTTTCTTCAGGCGCGACGTGGACCATGGTCTCGGGCCGCGCCGGTTTAACCTCACTCTGAATGACGGATGTCCCGGACAGATCAGACATGGCTTTCACTCCTGCGGGTGACTCTCACCAGAGTCTACCGCTAAACCCGGATGTTGGCGCTGGGAGAGCAGTCAACGGATGTTGAGATGGCGAGGCTCAACCATTTGCAACCGGTTCGGTTTGAGGTTGAGCGGGGCGGCTGCCCCGAGAAACGAGCCACGCCCACGCGCCGCTGGAAGCGACGAGGATCACCGCGCTGCCGATCACGTCGAGGCGGTAGCGACTTACAATCGGCGCCGGGTCGGCGCGGGTGAAACTGAGAAAGAACGCGCCGAGGGCGACGAGGCTCAGCGCATATGCGCCGTGCGCCCCGGCGGGCCAGCGGCGATCTCTCATTGTCCAGACGATCCCCAGGGCGATGAGACTCCACACCAGGCCTAGGGCTTGAGTAGGAAAGCGCAGCGCCGCGAGGCCGTAGATGTCCGGGGCTTCGAGAGCCAGCCAGGCGGGCAGTTGGCCGGGCGTGACTTCAAAGCCGTAGGCGCAACTCGCCGCAAGGCATCCCCCCCACCCCAACAGCCCCAGCAGGGCAATCGGCAGAGCCAGCGTATCGAGGAGGGGCGCGAGCGGTTCACGTTTGCGACGGCAATAGACCCATGCGCCCATTACTCCGCCGCCGACCGCGCCAGGCCACGCCAGGCCGCCTTTCCAGATCTCGAAGATCTCGATAAGGTGGCCGAAATAGTAGCCGCCATTGACGAGGGCATAGAGCAGGCGCGCGCCGGCCAGCCCGCCGGCCGCCGCCGCGAGGCCTGCGTCGAGCCAGCGTTCACGCCTATCCTCCGGCGCGCGGAAATACAGCCAGCCCAACCCGGCGGCGATGCCCAGATCAATGAGGACGGTGTAGGTGTAGAACGTGAACGAACCCAGGCTGAAGAGAACGGGGAGCACGGCGCGCATATTATAGGCTAAAGCAGGCGGAACAGGCTACTCCCCCGGCGGCGCTCTGTTTGACGGCCTTCCCCAAAACCCATAGAATACAGCCATCCCCACCACAAGGACGAATTGCATGCCTGAATTCGCGGTCGAACTGCGCAACGTCAGCAAACGGTTTCCCGGCCCGTCCGGCGAAGAGGTCGTCGCCGTCAACCACGTGACCATGCAAATCCGCGACGGCGAGTTTTTCTCCATGCTCGGCCCCTCGGGCTGCGGCAAAACTACCAGCCTGCGCATGATCGCCGGGTTCGAGATGCCCACCAACGGCGAGGTCTTCATCCACGATCGCCCGATGGGTCAGACGCCGCCCTACCGGCGCCCGGTCAACACCGTCTTCCAGAACTACGCGCTCTTCCCGCACATGGCCATCGGCGAGAACGTGGCCTTCGGCCTCGAGATGAAAGGCGTGCCCAGGGCCGAGATCGGCCCGCGCGTAAAGCAGGCGCTGGAGATGGTGCGCCTGCCCGGCTACGAGAAACGCCGGCCCAAGCAGCTCTCCGGCGGCCAGCAGCAGCGCGTGGCGCTGGCGCGCGCCCTGGTCAACCGCCCCGAAGTGCTGCTGCTCGACGAGCCGCTCGGCGCGCTCGACCTGAAACTGCGCAAAGAGATGCAGCTGGAGCTCAAGACGCTCCAGCGCGAAGTCGGCATCACCTTCATCTACGTCACGCACGACCAGGAAGAAGCGCTGACAATGAGCGATCGCATCGCGGTGATGAGCCAGGGCGTGGTGCGGCAGGTGGGGGCGGCGGCGGAGATTTACGAGGAGCCTAACTCGCGCTTTGTAGCCGACTTCATCGGCGAAACGAATTTCATTGACGGCACGGTGCGCGCCGTGAACGGCGGCGAAGTGGAGTTCGAGGTCGGCGGGTTGACGATCATCGCTCACGCCCCGGCGGGCGTGACGCACGGCCAGAAGGCCACGCTGGCCGTGCGGCCCGAGCGCATCCGCCTCACGCCCGCCCGCCCGGCCGACACCGTCAATGCCTTCGCCGGCGAGGTGCGCGAGAGCATCTACCTGGGCACCGACACGCGCTATTTTGTGCAACTGGCGCCCACGGTCAGCGTGCGGGTGCGCCAGCAAAACGTGGTGCCGGTGGGCATGCCCGCGCTGGAAGGCCCGACGGGCGTGCAGGTGTGGGCGTCATGGACGTCCGACAGCGCGCAGGTGCTGGTGGAGTGACGCGATGACCGAAACGGCTCGCAGAGGATCGCGCTGGCAACTGGGGGGGCTGCTTGCCCCCGGCGCAGGGTGGCTGCTCCTGTTCTTCAACCTGCCGCTGGTCATCGTCCTGTTCATCAGTTTTGTCGAGCGTGGGCGCGCGGGCAGCATCAAATGGCCGCCCGTCTTCACCCTCGAGAATTACATTGACTTCTTTGACGCGCTCTACCTCGGCATCTTCGCCAATTCCGTCCGCATTGCGTTCATCGTCACCGCGATCTGCCTCCTCTTCGGCTACCCGCTGGCCTATTTCATCTCCCAACGCCACCCGCGCTGGCGCGACGCGCTCCTGCTGCTGGTGATGATCCCGTTCTGGACGAACTTCCTCGTGCGGACTTACGCCCTCAAACAAGTGCTCGGCGCGGAGGGCCTGATCAACTCTCTCCTGATCGGCGCCGGGTTGATCCCGGGGCCGCTCGACCTGCTCTTCAACGAGTTCGCCGTCATCGTGGGGCTGGTCTACGGCTACCTGCCCTTCGCCGTCCTGCCCATGTACGCCTCGATTGAAAAGTTCGACTTCGCGCTCATGGAAGCCGCGTCCGACCTGGGCGCGAATCAGGCGCGCGCCTTTCTGCGCGTCATGTTGCCCATGACGCTGCCCGGCGTCATCGCGGCCTTCGTGCTCACCTTTGTGCCGGTGGTGGGCGCGTTCATCACGCCCGACATCATGGGCGGCGGCAAAGTCGAAATGATCGCCACGCTCATCAACCGCCAGTTTGGCGTGGCGCGCAACTGGCCTTTCGGCTCCGCGATCTCGCTCGTCTTGATGCTGTTAGTGCTCATCGGCGTGATCGCCCAGTTCCGCTTCGGCGGCGAGGAGCGGCGGACCCTATGACGACCGAAACGCTGGTCGCCTCTGCGCCAACCCGCGCCGCCTCACGCGTCCGGCTCGGGCGCTGGGCGTTCGGCGCCAACGCGGCGCTGGTGTTCGGTTTTCTCTACCTGCCCGTCGCCATCCTCATCATTTTCTCCTTCAATGACACGCGCTCCGTCGCCGTGTTCACCGGCTTTTCCACCGAGTGGTACCTCAAACTCGCGGCCAACGACGAGCTGCTGGCGTCGGCGCGCAACAGCCTCGTCATCGGCCTCATCGTCACGGTCGCCGCCACCGTCATCGGCACCATGACCGCGCTGGCGATGGATCGTCACCGCTTCCGCCTGCGCACCGCCTTCGACGCGAACCTGTACCTGCCCATCGTCATTCCCGAAATCGTCATGGGCATCTCGCTCCTGCTGTTCTTCAACCAGGCCCTCTTTCCCTTCCTCGAAACGCTCACCCGCTATCGCGCCACGACCGGCCTGCACACCATCACCATTTCCCACATCGCCTTCGACATCCCCTTCGTGTATATCATCGTCCGCGCGCGCCTGGCGGACTTTGACCGGACGCTGGAAGAGGCCGCGCAGGACCTCGGCGCCGACGAATGGCTCACCTTCCGTCGCGTGACGCTGCCCCTGCTCATGCCGGGTATCATCGGCGGCGCGCTCATGGCGTTTACCCTCTCGCTCGACGACTACCTCATCACGGCCTTCACCAAAGGCGTGGGGTCGCAGACCATGCCGCTTTACATCTACAGCCTGGTGCGGCGCGGCGTCACGCCGGAGATTAACGCCCTCTCTACTGCGCTGCTGGTGGGCTCTATCGGCCTGGTGCTGCTCTCGCTCACGGCGCAAGGAGGCGTGCCCCTCTTCACCCGCGCGATGGGGATCGGCGGGGTGTTAGGCCTCATGGGCTACACCCTCCGCAATTTGATCACACTGCTCGGCGGCGGTGAGGCGGCCCTCGGGGGGGTGTTGTTCCGGCTGCTGCTCCTGGTCCCGGTCGCCTGGCTGTGGCGCGCCCTCCCCCGCTGGCGGAGCGACCTGCAGGAAGCCAACCCGGCCGGGCGCCTGCTGGCCGTTTTTTCCCTGCTCGCCGCGGGCGGGGCAGCTTACATTTCGGCCATCCTGTTGCTCGTATAAGGAATCTGTGCTTTACTCTTTTCAGCGCCTGGCGCCAAACTTTACGAATTCGGAGGAGAAATATGATGACACGGAAATTGCTCTACAGCCTGATCGCCTTGGCCCTGCTGCTGGCAGCCTGTCAGCCGGCGGCCACGCCCGTCCCGCCGACGGAGCCCCCCGCCGTCGTCGCCCCCACCGACGACAACCCGTGCGGCGACCAAAGCAAGTTGTCCAAAGAATTGCAGCTCTACACCTGGGTGGAATACATTGACCCGGCCCTCAAAGAGCAGTTCGAGAAGGATTGCGGCGTGAAGGTCGTCGAGACCAACTTCGACTCCAACGAAACGCTGCTGGCAACGCTGCAGGCGGGCGGCGTGGGCTACGACATCATCGTGCCCTCGGACTACATGGTCCAGATCCTGATCAGTGAAGAGATGCTCATGCCGCTGGACTACAGCCTGATCCCCAACTATAAGAACATGGGCAAGGCGCACGTGGGGCAGTACTTCGACCCCGAGCAGAAGTACATCGTCCCGTACTTCTGGGGCACGTCCGGCTTGGCCGTGGACACCAACGTGATTCCCGATCCCGAGCCGACGTGGAAGCTGGTGTTCGAGGCTGGCCCGGAGGCCTGCGGCAAAATCAGCATGTTGGACGACGAGCGCGAGACCATCGGCGCGGCGCTCATGTACCTCGGCTATCCCATCAACGACACCGACCCGGCCCATCTTGAGGCAGCCAAGCAAGTGCTGATCGAGCAGGGGCAGAAATGCGTCAAGGCCTACGACAGCCAGACGAACGACGATCTGATCGTGCAGGGCGAAACGGTCATCGGTCACATCTGGACGGGCGACGCTATCCTCGCGGGCGATCCCGCAACCGGCGGGCGCGAGGGCATTGTGTATGTGATCCCGAGCGAGGGGTGCACCATCTGGCAGGACAACATGGCCATCCCGGAAGGCGCGCCCAACGTGTACACCGCCCACGTCTTCATGAACTACGTGCACGACGCGGAGCGCGCAGCGCAGAACGCCATGTTCGTAGGTTACGGCACGCCCAATGAAGCCGCCAAAGCCCATATTGACGCGGAGATGCTGAACGATCCCGCCATCTATCCGCCGCCGGAGGTCTTCTCCCAACTGCAGTGGATTGAGGACGTCGGCGACGCGCTGGAACTGTACGACCGCGTGTGGACGGAGATCAAGGCCGCCGTCGGCGGCTAGCCCGCCCCCGCGCTTTTCCTCCTTGCAGACGCCCCACCCAACAGGGGGCGCGGCCATGGCCGCGCCCCCTGTTCGTTTGGCGCGGCGGGAGTTCGTGGCTATACTCAGCCTTGAAGCGACGCAAGGAGCGCTCCCGTCGCTGCCGCCAAACTGGTCAATGAGCTATCCTCAGCGGCCTCATTCCATTCAGTGTCTCGGTGATTCAAAGGAGCTTCGCATGAAGGTCTTACTGGTTGGCGTGGGGGGCGTGGGCGAGGCGATGGCCGTGATCGCCCAGAACCGTCCCTGGCTGGAAAAGATGGTCCTGGCGGATTACAACGTCAAACGCGCGCGCCAGGTGCGCCGCAAACTCGGCGCGCCGCGCCAGTTCCCGGTGGAATGGGTTGACGCCGGCGACAGACAGCAGATTGCCGCGCTGGCGAAAAAGCACAAGGTGGACCTGATCATGAACGCGGTTGACCCCGTGTTCAACGAGAAAATCTTCGACGCCGCCTATCAGTGCGGCTGCCTCTATCTGGATATGGCGATGACCCTCTCGCAGCCGCACCCGACGCGCCCCTACCAGGAATGCGGCGTGAAACTCGGCGACTATCAGTTTGAGCGCGCCGAGAAATGGGCGAAGAAGGGATTGCTAGCCCTGGCCGGGATCGGCGTCGAGCCGGGGTTGTCCGATGTCTTCGCCAAACACGCCGAGAAACACCTCTTCGACGAGATTGACGAGATCGGCGTGCGCGACGGCTCGAACATCGAGGTGCGCGGCTACGCGTTCGCCCCCACTTTCTCGATCTGGACGACTATCGAGGAGTGCCTGAACCCGCCCGTCATCTGGGAAAAGGCGCGGGGCTGGTTCACGACTGAGACTTTCTCCGAGCCGGAGACCTTCGACTTCCCGGGGGGCATCGGGCCGGTCGAGTGCGTCAACGTCGAGCACGAGGAAGTCCTGTTGATCCCGCGCTGGGTCAAATGCAAGCGCGTCACGTTCAAATACGGGCTTGGCGTCCAATTCATCAACGTGCTCAGGACGCTGCACCTGCTCGGCCTCGACAACAAGGAGCCGATCAAAGTCAAAGGCGTGCCAGTCGCGCCGCGCGACGTGGTGGCCGCCTGCCTCCCCGACCCGGCCCGCCTGGGCGACCGCATGGTTGGCAAGACCTGCGCCGGGACCTGGGTGAAGGGGATGAAGGAGGGCAGGCCCCGCGAGGTTTATCTGTATCAAGTCGCCGACAACGCAACGTGCATGAAGAAATACGGCGTGCAAGCCGTCGTCTGGCAGACGGCGGTCAACCCCGTCATCGCCATGGAGCTGCTGGAAACCGGCGTGTGGCGCGGGAGCGGCGTGCTGGGGCCGGAAGCCTTTGACCCTGACCCGTTCCTGGAATTGATGCCCGCTTATGATTTTCCGTACGGAATAAAGGAGATGTGAGGCTGTCAATGAGGCAGGGGAGCAAGGGGCGGGGAGCAGAGGAGAGTCTCCCTAACCCCAGCTCCTTCGCGCCTCCGCAAATTCGAAACAGGAGACGATGAAAATGGAATACGCTCAACTCGGACGCACAGGATTAAAAGTGAGCCGCCTGTGCCTGGGCACGATGAATTTCGGGCCGCTCACCAACGAAGAAGATAGCTTCGCCATCATGGACCGGGCGCTGGAGGTGGGCATCAACTTCTTCGACACCGCCAATGTCTATGGGGGGAAACTGGGCGAGGGCATCACGGAGCAAATCGTGGGCGGCTGGTTCGCGCAGGGAGGGGGTAGACGTGAGAAAGTAGTCATCGCCACGAAAGCCTACGGGCGCATGGGCGAGTGGCCGAATGAGTCGCGCCTCTCCGCCTTATACCTTCGCCGCGCGTGCGAGGAGAGTTTGCGCCGCATGCGGACCGACCACATTGACCTTTATCAAATGCACCACGTTGACCGAAGCGCCCCCTGGGAAGAAATCTGGCAGGCGATGGACGTGCTGGTGCAACAGGGCAAGGTACTCTATGTGGGGAGCAGCAACTTCGCGGGCTGGCACATCGCGCAGGCGCAGAGTCTCGCGGAGGACAGGCATTTCATGGGCCTGGTTTCGGAGCAGTGCCTCTACAACCTCAAAGACCGCATGGTCGAGATGGAAGTTTTGCCGGCGTGCCGCAGTTACGGGTTGGGCGTGATTACGTATAGCCCGCTCGCAGGCGGGTTGCTGGGCGGCGCGTTGAAGAAAGTCACGGAGGGCCGTCGCGCCAATGCGGAACGGCAGAAACAAATCAAAGCGCACCTCCCGCAGTTAAAGAAGTACGAAGCCCTGTGCCGCAGATTGGGCGAGCCGCCGGCGGATGTGGCGCTGACGTGGCTCTTGTGTAACCCGGATGTCACCGCCCCGATCATCGGTCCGCGCACGCTGGAGCAACTCGACGGCTCGCTCCGCACCATCGAAATCAAGCTGGGGGACGAGACGCTGAAGAAGTTAGATGAGATTTGGCCGGGGCCGGGGGGCGAAGCCCCAGAGTCTTTTGCCTGGTGAGGCTTTGAAAAATGCAGGGACGCCAGGGCGCAGAGACCAGGGGAGAATCAATCACCCCTTCCCCCGGCTCCCTGCAAAGGCAGGGACGGTGTGGATCAACGACTCGCTCACCGACAATTACGCGGGGCCGTTCAGCGGGATGAAGATGTCCGGCGGCGCGCGCGAGCTCGGGCAGGAGGGGTTGGATGAGTTTCGCGAGACCAAGCATGTGCACTGGGACTTCAAGATGGAAAACAAGGCGTATTGGTATCCGTACGGGAAGGAGTGAGAGACCTCACCGGTCTTACCTCCAGGCATGATTCGGCCAGCATCCATCCACAGCGCGATCTTTGGCGCCGGCCTCGGCGTGCCGCTTCTGGCAATCATGTATTTGGGCTGGCAAGCCGCACGCTTGCCTTTCGCGCCCTTTGACCTGTTTGGCCTCGTCGTGCGCGTGTTGCCCGGCGCTGTGGTGAACGCTGCGCTTGAAATGATCGTCGGCGGACTGCAAACGTGGCGCTTGGGAGACACGGACGATCTCGCGAAGTCCTTGCAAGCGGCGATGGCTGTCGCCCTTCTGCTCGTCGTGCTGGCGGCGCTCGGCGCACTTCACGATGCGCTGGCCCGGCGGCTGTCTGTGCGGGCCGCGGCGCGGGGCGCGGCGACTGGTTTCAGCCTGTGGCTATTGCTTGTGCCCAGCGGCCTGCTCGCAGGCTGGAATCTCGGCGGCCTCCTTTGGACTTTGGCGCTGTGCATGTGCTGGGGCACGGCGCTGATTTGCATCGCCCGCCAATGGGCCGCGCTCTCCCAGAGTCCTGTGGACACGGCGCGGCGCAATTTTCTCACTCAACTAGGGATCGGCCTCGTCGCGCTTACTGCGCTCGGCCTCGGATTAGGACGTGGATTGAAACGCCCCGAGGCCACCGCCGCCTCGCCCGGCGCTGTCCCTGCACCCTCCGATGGCTTCACGCCCGTCGAGGGCACGCGACCCGAAGTCACATCTCTTCCAGACTTTTATCGCGTGGACATCAAACTCGATCCCCCGCGCCTTGACGCCAACACCTGGCGGCTTGAACTCAGAGGCGCGGTCGAGAGGCCAGTCACGCTGTCTTACACCAATCTCACCACCTTGCCCTCCGAAAGCTTCTACGCCACGCTCGAATGCATCTCGAACCGCGTCGGCGGCGACTTGATCAGCACAACGCTTTTCACCGGAGTCGCTCTGCGCGACGTCCTGGCGCTCGCCCGGCCCAACCCCGGAACGGCAGAAATTAAGTTCGTCTGTGCGGATGGCTACAGCGAGTCACTCCCGTTGGAGGCTGCGCTCGATCCGGACACGCGACTGTGCTATGCCATGGGCGGAGCCGCGCTGCTCCCCGAGCACGGCTTCCCGGTTCGGCTATTTGCCCCCCATCGCTACGGGATGAAGAATCCAAAATGGATCACCAAAATTGAGGCGGTGGCCGATGACTATTTGGGTTTCTGGGAGCAGCGCGGCTGGAGCGATGCGGCGTGGGTGCGGGCCACTTCGGTGATCGACGTCGCGCGCTCGATTGGGGCGGGGGAGCTGGAAGCGGGCGGCATCGCCTACGCGGGCGCCCGCGGGATCAGCAAAGTGGAAGTGCGTATGGGTGAGGGCGACTGGGCTGAAGCCGAACTCAAGTCGGAACTCTCGCCGTTAACGTGGGTCGTGTGGCGCGTTACGCTTAAGGCCGGCCCCGGCCAGCATCGCCTCATCGTCCGCGCTACCGATGGCATGGGCAAGCTCCAATCCACCCGCACGGCCGAGGCGTTTCCCAACGGCGCGACGGGTTATCACAAAATCACAGTGCGCGTAGAACAGGAGATCATGCAATGAGCCACAAAGTTTACTTCCAACGCCCGCTTGCCCCGGATGCACTGCTCGGCCGCGTGGAAGCCGATGGCAAAGTGTACGAGAGCCGCTTCGGCCCGGACAAATACGTGGGCCGGGTGGAGCTCGACACCGGCAAGATTTACGAAGCCCGTCTCGGGCCGGATAAATACGTAGGCCAGGTGATGCTCGACAGCGGCAAGGTCTATCGCCACAAGCCGATGGCGGCCGACGAATACCTGGGTTCGGTGGACGGCGACGGCAAGTTCTTCCGCCATAGGCCGCTGGCGGCCGACGAGTATTTGGGCCAGGTCGTCGAGATGACTTCCTACGCCCACGGTGGGGCGGCGTTTCTCCTGCTGATCTGGCCGATGGTGGAGGAGGAGATGGAAGCGCGGGAAAGAGATCCAGAGGGAAAAGAGAAGGCCGAGGCGGAAGAAAAGAAAGCTGATCCTTGAGTTCCCTCATTTCTCTGATTTCCCACCCCTCCCTGCCTCAAAGGACATCCCATGCCCACCCTCGACACCTCCCACATCTCCCCCATCTGGGGGCGCGCGGTCCCTGAGATGCTCGTCGCCGAGCGCGGCGAGGGCGCGTATCTGTACACGACCGATGGGCGCAAACTGCTCGACTTCACGTGCGGCATCGGCGTGACAAACACCGGCCACGCGCACCCCAAAGTCGTCAAAGCCATTCAGGAACAGGCGGCCAGGCTCCTGCACGGGCAGGCCAACATCGTCTATCACCTCCCGTTGATTGAACTCACACACGAACTGGCCTCCATCCTCCCGCCTCAACTGGATTCCTATTACTTCTCCAATTCGGGCGCGGAAATCCTGGAAGGGGCGGTCAAGCTCGCCAAGCAGGCCACCCGGCGACCCAACCTCATTGTCTTTCAAGGTTCTTTCCACGGGCGCACGCACCTGACGATGGCGATGACGACCTCCAAGACCATCTACCGGATCGGCTACCAGCCGCTCGTCCCCGGCATCTTCGTCGCGCCGTTTCCCTACGCCTACAAGTATGGCTGGGACGAGCAAACCACCGTGGATTACTGCCTGAAGGAGCTTAAACTCCTGCTCAAATCGCAGACGGCGCCGGAGGAGACGGCGGCTATCGTCATCGAGTCGGTGCTGGGCGAGGGCGGTTACGTCCCGCCGCCCGCGCGCTTTATGCAGGAGCTCCGCGAGCTGTGCGATCACTACGGCATCCTGCTCATCGCCGACGAAATACAGTCGGGCTTCGGACGCACGGGCCAATGGTTCGGGTTCGAGCACTACGGCATCGTACCGGACGTGATCACTCTGGCGAAGGGGCTGGCCTCGGGCCTGCCGCTCTCCGGCCTGGCCGCCTCGCGCGCCCTGATGAGCAAGTGGATTCCCGGCTCGCACGGCGGCACTTACGGCGGGAACGCCGTCGCGTGCGCCGCGGCCGTGGCGACGATTCAAGTCATGAAAGAAGAAGGCCTGCCGGAGAACGCGCGCAAGATGGGCGCGGTGCTGATGACCGGCCTGCGCAAGCTGCAGGAAGAGCATCCTGAGATCGGCGACGTGCGCGGCCTGGGCCTGATGGTCGCCACCGAGTTCACCCGCCAGGATGGCGCCGCGCGCGAGCCGTGGACCGATCGGGCCAAGGGGGTGATCAAGGCCGCTCTCGCAGAAGGCTTGCTGCTGCTGACCTGCGGCGCTTACGACAATACGATCCGCTGGATACCGCCGCTGACCGTCAACGAGGCGCAGGTGAAAGATGCGCTGGGGATGTTTGAAAGCGCATTGAAAAGCGCCGCGTGACGAGCGACGGGTGACGGGGCCAATCTCGTCACCCGACCCACGCCCCCGTCACCGTGCCGGAGACAGGATGTTCCAACTCGCCTCCTCCCTGGACATTCGCAAATTCATCTCCGCTGGAGTGATCGGTGCGGCCACGCTCTGCCTGGCGCTGGGGAGTTGGGCGTGGTCTCTCGCACAGTGCGATATGCGCGACTACCTCGACCGGGCAGCGACCTCGCCGGCTAATCCCCGGGAAATGTATCTCTTTGCCTGCGGTCACGTCTGGCGCAGCATGGATCGCGGCCAGGCGTGGGCGCAAGTGCCTGGTCAGGGACTGCCTATCGGGCTGCGGGACGCGCACATCGCCGCGGATCGCCGGCCGGGCCTGCTCTACCTCGGCGTCGTCGCCAATCCGCGCCTCGCCCTGAACCTCAAATGCCTGAGCTGCGCGTGGGTCAGAGTGGAGCCGGCCCTCTACATCAGCCACGACGGCGGCGTCCAGTGGAGGCTGGCTTACAGATTCAAACCCAGTGCGATGGGCAATACCTGGTTCCTTGCCGTCAACGCGGATCCCGACTACGCGAGCGCAGCGTGGGTGATCCTCAAACGAGGCGATGAGGTGGCCTATTACGCTACCAACACGGCCGGGCGCCTGTGGCAAAAGACGTGTGTGGAAGAAAACCCCGCCATCCCGCGCTGTGATCCGCCCGACGAATTGCTAAGCGCCCGGCATGAGAGGTCGCCTTCAATGGATACCGATCAGCCTTAAGGCCCAAGAGACAGGGGCCGGGCACGGCCCAAAGGCCCTCTTGATCCCAAGCGCGCGTCAGTAGCTGCCCGTAGAGTTAGGCCCTATCGCGCCCCGCCGGAGGTCGCCATGTTCCATCTTGCCTCCCCTGCTTACACTCGCCGCTTCATTCTCGCCGGATTGATCGGCGCGGTTGTGCTCTGCCTGGGGCTGGGCAGTGCGGCGTGGTACCTCACGCGCTGCGATATGCGCGACTATCTCAACCGGGCGGCCGTCTCCCCCGCCAGTCTGCAGGAGCGCTACCTCTTCGCCTGCGGTCACGTCTGGCACAGCCGCGATGCCGGGCGCGTGTGGGTGCGCATGGCCTCAACCGGGTTGCCCTTTGGGACCCGTGACGGCCATATCGCCGCTGACCGCAAAGCGGGCTACCTGTATCTCGGCCTCTTGATCAATACCCAAGGCTCGATTTACTGCCCGCTGTGCGCGTGGACGAATTTGCGGCCAGCGATCTATATCAGCACGGACGGTGGCCGACGCTGGACCTTTGCCTACAAATTCAAACGCGGCCCCGCTGGGGATGGCGGTTTCCTGGGGCTGTTCGCCGACCCCGATCGCACAGGCGCAGCCTATGCGGTCATTAAAAACAGCGATGAGATCACCTACTACGCGACCGGCACCTCCGGGCATTTCTGGAAGCAAAACTGCGTCGAGTATTACTTCATCGGGTCCGGCCGATGTAAACTGCCGGAGAAAGTCATCCGGCTGCAATTCCACGACGCGCCCGCCGCAGGCGTGACCGGCGAGTAGTCCGATGGGTATATACTACGGGTCATCTCCTGTCGAGCAGAAAGGATACCCGTATGACCCCCGAAACCTCCCCTAACCCTACGCCGCTCCCCCCCTCGTCCTCGCCCACCCCCCGCGCCGAAAACCCAACTTTCTGGCGCATGTTCGTTGTGATGTTCACCGGCTTTGCGCTGCCCGTGCTGGCCTGCTATGGGCTGATCATCGTCTCTGCCCTCGCCCTGCAGATTCTCTCGGCCGGTTCCGGGACGTCGTCGTTCGACTTTCCCGCCTCGAGCAGCGCTTCTGGCCCGGCGGTCGCGATCATCCGCGTGGAGGGCGTCATCGCCTCCGGGGAAAGCGACCCATTTAATACCGGCGCCACCGCCGGGACCAAGACCATCCTCAAGAATATCGAAAAGGCCAAAGACGACGACGATGTGAAAGCCATCCTCCTCGCCGTCAACAGCCCCGGCGGCGGGGTGGTGGCCTCGGACGTGATTTACCACGCGCTCCGGGGAGCAGGGAAACCGATTGTGGTGGTGATGGGCGACCTCGCGGCAAGCGGCGGCTACTACATCAGCATGGCCGCCGATTGGATAATCGCTAATCCCCACTCGCTCACCGGCTCTATCGGCGTGATCAGCGAGTTCCCCAGTGCCGAGGGCCTGCTGGATAAAGTGGGCGTGGAGTTCGTCGTCATCACCTCCGGCCCGCGCAAGGACTTCGGCTCGCCCTACCGGGAGATGACCGAGGCCGAAAGGCAATACTGGCAAAAGACGATTGATGAAATTTACGAAAGTTTCGTGCAAATCGTGGCGGAGGGACGCGGCCTGACGGTCGAGGCGGTGCGGCCTTTGGCCGATGGCGGCGTCTACACCGGGCGGCAGGCGCTGGAGTTGAAGCTGGTTGACCAACTGGGCTACGAGGAAGACGCGGTGAACAAGGCCGCCGAGTTGGGCGGGATCTCCGGCGAACCGCGTATCATCGAATACAGAGAACGCCCCGCGCTGTTTGAACTGCTCTCACAATCCGCAGCGCAGCGCTCACTCCTTCCCTCGCTGGCGGAGATTATGAACTTTGTCGGCCATCCAACGGTGTCGCTGAGGTGGATTGGACAGTAACACGGCTCAGCCTTGCGCCTTACACCTTAAGCCGCGCCAGGAGTTCCTATGAGATTATTTGATAAAGTTGCGCTGATCACCGGCGGCACCTCCGGCATTGGTAGAGAGACGGCGCGGCTGTTCGCCGCCGAGGGCGCCCGCGTGGCCTTCACCGGGCGGAGAAAAGACAAGGGCGAAGCGCTCGTAGACGAAATCCAGGCGCAGGGCGGCGAGGCCCAGTACATCTGCGCCGACCACACCCGGCTGGAGGACTGCCGGCGCTCGGTGGACAAGACGCTGCTTGCCTTCGGGCGCATTGACGTTCTGTTCAACAACGCCGGCGTCGTCACGGGCGGCACCGCCGAAAACACGACCGAAGAAGATTGGGCCGAGACTCTGCAGCTCAACGTGACCGGCGTGTGGCGGATGAGCAAGATCGTCATTCCGGTCATGCGCGCCCAGGGCGGCGGGGTGATCGTGAACAACGCCTCCGACTGGGGGCTAGTCGCCGGGCGCAATTCGGTCGCTTACTGCGCCTCGAAGGGCGCGGTGGTGCAAATGACGCGCGCGATGGCGGTTGACCACGCCCGGGAAGGCATCCGCATCAACGCCGTGTGCCCCGGCGATACCTTTGTGGAACGCTGGATGGAGCAGGGCTATCACCGCGACATGGACGGCGACATGCAGGCGACGCTAAAAGCGATGGGCGAAGCCCTGCCGATGGGGCGCGTGGGCCGGGCGGAGGAGATTGCCAGGGCGGTGCTGTTCCTGGCCTCGGACGACTCGAGTTTTATGACCGGCGCGGCGCTGATGGTAGATGGAGGAAATACGGCTATTTAAGGGCGAAACCTGGCGGGATGGGCAGGCACACGGGTAGCAGTGCTACCCGTCGCTGTTTGCTGCTCACTTCTCTCCCTCCTCCCCGCTCGCCTGCGTCAGCCGGTGCGCCCACAGAATAGGTAGGAACGTGACCGCGATCACGAAGAACGCGACCACGTTGGTCACCGGACGGTCGCGCGGGCGAGTTAACTGGGCGAAAATCCAGATGGGGAGGGTTTGCTGCTGCCCGGCGGTGAAGGTCGTGACGATGACTTCGTCAAACGAAAGTGCGAAGGCCAGCATGCCGCCCGCCAGCAGGGCGGTGGCGATCGTCGGAAGGACAATGTAGCGGAAAGTCTGGAAGCCATTCGCGCCCAAGTCCATCGAGGCTTCGATAAGCGAGCGGCTCGTGCGCCGAAAACGCGCCAGCACGTTGTTATAGACGACGACGATGCAGAAAGTTGCATGGCCGATGACAATCGTCCAAAAGCTGAAGTCTAAATCCATCAGGCCCATGGCCGAGCGTAATGCGATGCCGGTGACGATGCCGGGGAGGGCGATGGGAAGGACGAGCAGGAACGAAATCGCCTCGCGCCCGAAGAACTGACTCCGGTAAACGGCCGCGGCCGCCAGGGTGCCCAACATCAGCGCCACAGCCGTCGCAATCCCCCCCACCTGCA